>Ga0182024_10018077_pt1 | contig 13163 bp, 15 predicted proteins | sample P32metaG_FD_120480 | JGI IMG/M metagenome (GOLD analysis project Ga0182024, IMG submission 120480) | Permafrost microbial communities from Stordalen Mire, Sweden - P3-2 metaG (Illumina Assembly) | ecosystem: Environmental > Terrestrial > Soil > Wetlands > Permafrost | place: Sweden: Stordalen...
CCCAGCGTTCCAATCGTATGTTCGAGCTCCCCCTCCAGCGCCCGTTGGTAGTTCACGCGCTCATCGAACTCGCTCCCCACCCAGTTCGGCTTGTCGAACAGCTCAAATCCCAGCCGCCCCGTCTGCGGCATCCCCTTCGCCGCAACCTCCATGCGAGCCTTATCCAGCATGTCCGCCGGCACCTGCACGCCCGCGCCATCTGCCGTCGTCTCATACGGAATTCCCGCCGCCGCCAGCTCCTGCGCCACCTGCTGCGAGTCCTTCCCATCGAGCCCGCTAAACAAGACTCGCCAATCCGGCCGCTCCGCAAACCAGAACATACCAGCGCACATCGCCGCCAGAAAGACCACCGACGCAATCAACCAAGTGCGCTTCTGCGCCGGCATCGCCATCAGCCGCTCGCGCATCGCCGACACCATCGCCGACGCCTTCTCCGCCGGCCCTCCAGACGCAGCCGCACCTCCCTGCGCCACTCTCTGCATCCCCACCCCGCCTGCCTGTTCTGTCTCTGCCATCGCGCCTCAGGTCTCTCTGATAAATCAGACTAGGAACCAAAAAGTTAAAACTGCATGCCCATCATCTGTTGATATGCACCAACCGCTTTATTGCGCACCTGTAACGCCAGCTCAAACGCCATACTCGCCTTCTGCGTCGCAATCATCGCATCGTGAATCTCAACACCGGAGCCATTGAGCAACCCTGTCACAGCCTGTGATGCCTTCTGGTCCAGCGTGCTCGTCTGCTGCACCATCGACTTCAACACTCCTGCAAACGGCACACCCGCACCAGCGCCTGTGCTCGCAGCCGCAACACCTGCATCACTCAGGAAGCCATCGTCTACGCCCCCCATCCCCAGGCCGTTCGTCACTCCCGAAATACCAGACAATCCGCTCACAATCGCTCCTCAATCTCAGTCTTATTTCTTGTCTGCCTAAGTTTTTTTGCCTTACTTCAAAATCTCAAACGACGAAGCGATCATGTTCTTCTCCGCCTGGATCGCCGAAGCATTCGCCCCATACGACCGTGTCGCGCCCATCAGGTCCACCATCTCTGTCAGCGGATTGATATCCGGATAAGCCACAAATCCATCAGCTCCTGCATCCGGATGTTGCGGATCATATCGCCGCAGCGGCGCACTCGCATCGCTGATCACGCCTGTCACTGCGACCCCACCCGGCGTAGCATTGTCAGCGGTTATGCTGCCACCTAAGCCACCAGTCATGCTGCTCGCCAGACGGTTCTTGAAGCCACCCAATCCATCATTCATCTCGCCCATCAGCGACTCCTGAAAGCTGCCGCCACCCTCAGCCTGAAACACAACGTGATGCCGCTGATAGGGTCCACCGTCCGGCGTCCGCGTCGTCTCGGCGTTGGCCATGTTCGAAGCCACCACCTCAGCCCGCACCCGCTCCGCCTTCAACGCCGAAGCGCTCACATCCATCACTCCAAAAAGATTCATGGCCTATTTCGCCTCTGCGTGGATTGCACTCATGACATTCGAAAACTCTGTCTTCAAAAGTTGAACGCCAAGCCGAAACTGCAACTGCGCCTTAGCCAGCTGCATCCCCTCGCGGTCCATCGAGATATTGTTCCCATCCGGCCGCGCCACCAAGCCGCTCACATCCTGCGCCTGTACTTGCGCTCCTGCCAGCCCGTCAGCGCCTGCGCTGCTGTCGAGCTGCCGCGCAAACTCCTGCTCAAAATTGAACCCCTGCGTCTTGTACCCAGGCGTATCTACATTGGCCATATTGCCGGCCGTCAGCTGCATCTGTTTGCTCGTCAGATCGAGATACTGTCCCAGCGCATCGCTCATTGCCGTCGTCGTCTGCATACACTGCACCTCCACGCGACTACTTATGCAGTCCAGCGACCAAACAAAAGCGCCCTCAGATGAGAGCGCTCTTATCGACAACAATCTCCAATTCTTTAGACCATCAAGCCTGAGTCGCCCGCCGAAAGCGAATCTCCTCCGCGCCGATCTCCATCCTGTCGCCCGCAAGAATGGCCCCGCGCTCCAGCACATGCATCAGCTCCCGCACATTTCCCGGCCAGCTATGTTCGTGCAGCTTCGCCGTCGCGCCTGCGGTCAACCGCTTCCTCGGCATCTCGTGTCCCATCTGCTCCAGAAAATGTTCTGCCAGCAAACCCAGGTCCTCCATCCGCACCCGCAGCGCCGGCACCTCCACCGGAAACACAGCCAACCGATGATAGAGATCTAATCGAAACGTCCGTTCCGTCCCGACACTTGAGGCCAGTTGTTCCAGAGGCTGGTGGGTCGCCGCAATCACGCGAACATCGACGCGCATCGTCTCGTTGTCGCCCACTCTCTGCAGCTCACCGCACTCAAGAAACCGCAGCATCTTCGCCTGCAACGCCATCGGCATCTCACCAATCTCATCCAGAAGCAGCGTCCCCCCATGCGCGGCCTCAATGCGCCCCGTGCGCGACTGCACCGCCCCGGTAAACGCCCCGCGCGTATGCCCAAACAACTCCGCCTCCAACAAAGCCTCTGGAATCGCCGCGCAGTTCAACACCGCAAACGGCTTCCCCGCCCGTGCGCTCAGCCGATGCAGCGCCCGCGCCACGACCTCTTTCCCTGTTCCCGTCTCCCCTTCAATCAACACCGTCGTCGACCGCGGAGCCACCAGCCGGATCAATCGCGCCAGCTCCCGCATCGGATCACTCGCTCCTACCATCTCCGGCAGTATCACCGCATTCGCTTGTACCTGCGGCGCCAAATCCTGCCGAGCCTCTGCGCTTCCCTCACGCCGCACATCCTGCTTGATCTCGGTCCGCACTTCCACAGCTTCTACAAAAGTCTTCACAGGCACTCGCGCCGCAGCCGCAATCGGCACCGAAACCGGAGCCGCAGCCCACGCCGCCGTATCATTCAGCGGGGCTTCCTGCGCCTCCCGCAGCGCATGCAGCAGCTCATTCCGCCTCGGACTACGCGCACCACCATCCACTCCACCATCTACGCGCAGCAGCTCCATCGCCGGATACATCATCCGAACCACACTCGCAAACTCCCCCACCTCAAGGTCCGGCAGCCAGCTATCGACCAGCAGAGCCTCCGAGCGCGAATCCTCCAGCTGGGCCATCGCCTCCGCGCCACCGCCCGCCTCGCGCACCTGCCACCGCAACCCCACCAGCGAAGCCCGCAATCTCTCCCGCAGACCCGCATCCGCGCTCGCCAGCACAACCGTCCGCATACCCGCCTGAACCGCTCCTGAGCCCAATTCCGAAACCTGTCCGATAATCATATCGTTTGCCCTCGCATTTCGTCTTCACTGCTCTGCATCGCCTGTTGCAACATCGTCCGCATCGTCACGACTGTCTGGTTCAAACGCACACACTCCAGCAGCGCCTCGCGAATCGCATCGCGCATCGCCTCTGGTTCACCGATGAGTTCTCCCATCGCCAGCCTGCATTGCAGCACCGTCAGCGGCTGGCACAACCCATGCAGAGCTACGTCGATGCGTTCCACCAGAGCGTCTCCGCTCGTCGCTTCCGTCACTTCACGCACCCGCGCACGCCACACTCGTCGGATACTCGACCGTCCGCTCCATCATCTTCTTCACGCCACCCATCTGGTAGCCCTCACCCCGCACCGTCTCGATGACGCAATAGCCGGCATCTACATCCAGGCTTCCCGCACCCAGCTTCTTCCGCAGGTAATTCACATACACATCCACCACATTAGTTCCAGCAGCTGGCGACATCTGCCACACTTCCCTCAACAACTCGGCCCGGCTGCAGCACCTTCCCCGACGCATCAGCAAAAACTCCAACAACGCAAACTCCTTCACCGTCAGCTCTACCGGCCGCCCATTCCGCGTCACCTTGCGCTCCATGCGATTCAGCTCGACATCGCCGTGTCGCAGCATCGGATCGGCAAACTGTTCCCGACGCCGCAGCAGCGCCCTGCAGCGCGCGGTCAGCTCATGAAAGCTGAACGGTTTCAACAGACAATCATCCGCTCCCAGGTTCAGACACTTCACTCGCTCCTCCACCTGGCTCCGTCCAGTCAGCACCAGCACGGACGTCTCATCGAACCGTCCGTTCAGCTCCGCCAGCACTTCGGTTCCGTCCTTCCGCGGCAGGCTCAGGTCGAGCACGATCAAGTCCGGTCGATGCTCTTCGGCATATACCAGCGCCGTCTCGCCATCTCCCACCCATGCCACTTCATGGCCCTCAAGCTTCAGCCCCTTCTGAAGGAACAACCCCAACGCCGCATCATCTTCCACAATAAGAACTCGCATTTGTATGTCTCCAAGGCATTCCCAAGTCTTCAATTTGTTTCTCCATCTGATCGACACGTTACCAATCGGCTGGCGTGTTATTACCTTGGTGCATCGACGCCGACCTTACAAGCACTGTTTGCACTTTTTTGCGCACACAATTTCAAAATGGGAATAATTCGCGAACCAAACTGCGTACCCGATCTAATTTTCAAATTCGATTCGCGCGATCAGACTGTTGATTGAGAGCTCAAGCCATTTACCGAAATCTCTCTTGCGAACAAACCACGAAGATTATAACGTTGACGCAAGGTGGCGTGCTTTGAGACTATATCGGGTATGGACATATGGAAAGAGCACTTCTCTCCTAACGTACTGCTGGATTGGGTGGTCCTCGGGTGGATTATTGCTGTGGTGCTTGCTATTGGGGGCATCGTGCTAGTTTTCGATCAATTTTTCTGGGCGAATGTCTGCTTTGTACTTGTGGGTTTGATTTGTATAGCAAAAGTCGTCACTGTTGCCGTGCAGCACAAAGAGGAGACATTGCAGGCGGTTGTCTTTGCTATCGTGCTTTGTGCCTCGGCAATTGTCATCACCGTTCTCACAGTACGAGGAGTCAATAAATATGCTGAGAGAAAAAAAAGAGAGAATCAGGAGCAGGAGGCTTGTCTATAAATTTTCCCGAACGTCCGGGGCGTATGCACATAACCCAGTTCACGCCTCTACCATTAGTCGCTGGGCAATCGGGAGGTTTGAATATGTCCTATGAGAACGTCGGAGACTCCACAGTGAAGATCCAAGCTATGGCGAACGTTAAACTCGTGACTGGGCTGAAAAATCTAACAGATGCCGACTTGAAAGCGATAGAAGAAGACGTGTATCAAAAGATGAAATCGCATGAGTATTTACTCCCAGGTGCGGCAACTTTTGCCATAACCCCTCACGACGCAAAATTCGTCACATTCCCAACCCCGCCGCTCAACCAGAAAGTCATAAATTCAATCGAATCTGAAGATGCTGTCTTTCTGACAGTTGGAATCATGGCGTATGTTGAACCGAAAGACCATAAAGATGTGGAGTTTTGCGTTCTTTGGGGTACTCCGAATGGGAAAATTATGGACTGCCCAATCCACAACGAAGAGTGATTAGGCCGCCGTTAGCTTCTTGTATTCCAGCACTGGTGCTCCAATAAGCTTCATCAACGTATCGCGAAACAGAAATGGATTGTCACGATTGTTGAACCGGAATGTCATTTCATCGAGGTAGGCGGGAAGATGCTTTGCAGAGACTTTATGCCACGAACCAATAATGCCGCGTTTGAGCAACGAGAAAGCGGATTCGATGCCGTTGGTGGTCACGTCTCCGTCAACGTACACGCCGGATTTATGGTTGATGGTTTCATGCCTGCGGCCATTTATACCTGCTGTCATAATGGCTTTGGGATAGGCATTCCATTCGTCGGTCATGATGACATCTACGTCCTGGCGAACATTTTCACGAATGAATTTTGCCAGCGTTCCGGAAGTGATGTCTTCAGCCTTGAAGAAACGAAGCTGCCCACCGCGTTGCTTGATGCCTACCACAATATCTTTGTCCTTTGCATGATGACCGCGACGATCTCCGTTTACTCTGGTTCGGCTTCTACCTCCAACAAAGGTTTCGTCCATCTCGATAACACCGCCCAACGGCTCAGGATTGACCTCACGCATCGCGGAACGGATGCGGTGGCAGAGATACCAAGCCGTTTTGTAGGAGATGCCCAAAGTGCGGCTCAGTTGATTTGCGCTCATACCCTTCTTGGACTCGCAGAGAAGATAGGTGCAGAGAAACCACTTCCAGAGCGGAAGGTGCGAGTCATTGAATACGGTGCCAGCAGTCACAGAAAACTGGTAGCGGCAAGCATCGCAGTCGTATTGGTTGCGCTTCACAATCTGCGAAATCTTGTCCGATCCACAGCGCGGGCAAAGAACCTCATCCGCCCAGCGCAACGCCTCAAGATAAGCTCGGCACCGCTCTTCACTGCCAAACTGTTCGATCAGAGTGCAAAGATTTACGGAGTCCATTATGCCCCCTAAAGAGAATCAACCAAGCAAACATCCCCGGAAGATGACCACGGAAGAGGCTGTCAATCATCTGTTTCATCCTGATGTAGTGCAACATCTGAAGAATGAAGCGAATAAGCCAAAACCGAAGCGACTAAAGAAAGCATAGTCAAATTTGTACCTTGTGTCAAGTATATAATCTTCCAAACCACTTGCAATTCGCTTTTTATTCGCTACAATTTCCGCATGGCAATCACGCGGCGGCAAAAAGAGGTAATTGTCTTCCTTTCCAACTTCACCCAGAAGAATGGCTACTCCCCTTCCTACGAGGAGATCGCCAGCGGCCTGGGCCTCAGTTCGCTCGCCACCGTGCATAAACACATCACCAACCTTCAGAACAAGGGCCTCCTGCAGCGCGCTCACAACCGCAGCCGTTCCATCGACGTACTCCCCGTCCGCTCCGGCAAAAGAGGCTCTGATCGCCTGCCACTCCTCGGCCGCATCACCGCCGGAAAACCCGTCGAAGCTATCGAAACCGCGGAAAGCATCTCGTTGAGCGACATCATCGGCAACCGTGAAGTCTTCGCCCTCGAGGTCCGCGGCGACTCCATGCGCGACGAGCATATCGTCTCCGGCGACTATGTACTGGTCGAGCGCACCCGCACCGCCCGCGAGGGAGAGATCATCGTCGCGCTCATCGACGGCTCAGACGCCACCCTCAAGCGCTTCTATCGCGAGGGCAGCATGGTCCGCCTCCAGCCCTCCAACACTGAAATGGCTCCCATCTACGCCCCCGCCGCCAACGTCAGCATCCAGGGCAAGGTCCTCGGCGTCCTCCGCAAGTACGCATAAACTTCAGCACGCCTGCTCGAAAACTGCTTCCTCCCACCGCACTCCTTCGTCTAAACGACGGCACCCAGCACCCTCGCGTCTAAAATTTCTCTTTTGTCCACGGAACCACCCGACCCTTCTCTGCGTAACCACACTCCGAGACGATTACTCAACCAGAACCTACGGAGCGACCTTTGGCCACACAGCGTAAAAACCGACGGAAAATCTGGCTCTGGACGGGCCTTACCGTCCTCGTCGCCGCCATCGTCCTCGGCATCACCGTAGCCGCGCGCGGCAACACTACCAAGTTCGAACCCTCTCAACTCGCAAAAGCCGAGCGTGGAGAAATCGCCCGCTCCGTCGTCGCCACCGGCAAGGTTCAGCCCATCACCAAGGTCGAGGTCAAGTCCAAAGCCTCCGGCATCGTCACTCGCCTCGATACCGACATCAACGCCCACGTCCACCAGGGCCAGGTCCTGGCCCAGCTCGATCAGCAGGAGATCCTCGATCAAGTCGCCGCCCAGAAGGCCATGCTCACCGCAGCCGAGTCCAACGCCCGCGCCGCTGCCGCCTCGATCGAGTATGACAAGGTCAACGCCGAAGCTCCCGACCTGCCCATGTACAAGCACACCTACGACCGCGCCCTCGAGATGTCCAAAGAAGGTGTTGTCTCCCAGCAATCCCTTGATGATGCCCAGCAGAAGTATCTCTTCGCTGCCAACACCCGCGACAAGGCCGTCTCCCAGATTAACGTAGACACCTCCAAGCTCCGTCAGGCCCAGGCCCAGGTCGCGCAAAACCAGGCCTCCCTCAAGCAGCTTGAGGAGCAGCTCAGCTACACCACCATCACCTCACCCATGGACGGCACCATCCTCTCCCGCGACGTCGAGATGGGCGACGCCGTCAGCTCCATCCTCGTCCTCGGCTCCACCGCCACGCTCGTCATGACCATCGGCGACACTCGCCAGGTCTACGTCCAGGGCAAGGTCGACGAGGCCGACATCGGCAAGGTCTACCTCGGCCAGCCTGCCCGCATCAAGGTCGAGTCCTTCAAGGACAAGACCTTCCTCGGCAAGGTCACCAAGATCGCCCCACTCGGCGTCGAAAAGGACAACGTCACCACCTTCGAGGTCCGCGTCTCCATCGACAACCCCGGCGGCGAGCTCAAGACCAACATGACCGCCAACGCCGAGATTCTTCTCGACGAGCACAAAAACGTTCTCACCGTCCCCGAGCAGGCCGTCATTTACGACAACAACGGCAACGCCTCAGTCGAGGTTCCCGACCCCAAGCAGAAGACTGGCCGCCGCAAGGTCTCCATCCAGGCCGGCATCTCCAACGGCACCAAAACCGAAATCCTCTCCGGCCTCAACTCCGGCGACACCGTCATCCTGCAACAGTAATCACACTAGGCCAGTATCACAAATGATTCGCCGGCCAGCAGAGCAAACTCAGAACTTTCTTCATCGTGGCAACATCTAAACCGCACACACTCCTCCACAAGGAAACCCCATGACCATCAAAGTTCTAGCCGCTACCGTCGCACTCACCTTCGCCGCCGCAACCACCGCCTTCGCCGCCGACAGTTCCTTCGACCGAACCCTCAACGTTGGCGGCTCGCCCAACCTCGCCGTCTCCACCGGCTCAGGCTACATCCATCTCCGCCCCGGCTCCGACAGTCAGGTCCACATCGTCGCCCACGTTCACTCCAACCATGGCTGGATGGGTGGCGGCGACGTAGACGGCCGCATCCAGCAGATCGTCAATAATCCTCCCATCGTTCAGAGTGGCAACGACATTACCATCGGCGAACGCCACAACAACGACCTCTTCCGCAACATCTCCATCGACTACGACATCACGCTCCCCCACGCCTCCGCCATCGACGCCACCACCGGCTCCGGCGACATCGAAGTTCAAGACGTCGGCGCCAGTCTCAAGGCGCAGAGCGGCTCCGGAACCGTCCGCGCCCACGGCATCAAGGGGCCCGCGGCCCTCGGAACCGGCTCCGGCGACATCGAACTCCAGCAGACCGGCCCCGGCGACGTCAAAGCCGAGACCGGCAGCGGCACCATACGCCTCCAAGGCCTCTCCGGCGCGCTCAAAGCCGGCACCGGCTCCGGCGACATCGAAGCCGACGGCCAGCCCACCACCGATTGGAAGCTCTCGACCGGCAGCGGCTCCATCCGTCTCGGCGTCGGTAGCAACGCCCGCTTCAACCTCGACGCCGACACCGGCTCAGGCAGCATCAATGTAGCTCAGCCCATCACCATGCAGGGCAGCCTGAACCGCCATCACGTCACTGGCGTCGTCAACGGGGGAGGCCCCACCATCCGCGCCAACACCGGCTCCGGCGACATTCAAATCAAGTAGCCAAGCTCAATTACGCGGCGGCCCCTGTAGCCCCGCACCTCCCTCGACCAGCGTCGCCTTACCGGTCGCCAGATCGTAGTTCCCACCCACCGCCTTCACTCCATCGCCTATACCAGGCGAATCAATTACTTTTAAGAGATGTCACTCGCCCCGTCTCCGCGCCTCATTGTCTTCGATCTTGACGGCACTCTCATCGACTCCCGCATCGACCTTTGCAACTCTGTCAACGCCACCCTTGCCCATCTCGGCAAGCCCGAGCTTCCCCAAGCCGTCATCGCCAGTTACATCGGCGATGGTGTCTCCATGCTCGTCCGCCGCGCCATCGGCGACCCCGAAGGTGACTCCACCGACGAACGATATGTAACCGAAGCGATCACATACTTTCTCGACTACTACCGCATCCACAAGCTCGACTACACCTACGTCTACCCCGGCGTCTCGGAAGCCCTCGAAGCCATCCGCGCAGCCCACCCCGAGATACTCATGGCCGTCCTCACCAACAAGCCCGTCCGCCCTTCCCGCGACATCTGCGCCCACTTCAACCTCTCGCGCTTCTTCTTCCAGAACTACGGCGGCAACAGCTTCCACACCAAGAAACCCGACCCTCACGGCCTCCACAGCCTCATCGCCGAAGCCAGCGCCATCGCCGGCGCCCCCATCACCTCTGCCGAAACCATCATGATCGGCGACACCGACATCGACATCCTCACCGCCCGCAACTGCGGGGCCCGCAGCATCGGCTGCACCTTCGGCCTCAAGCCCCATTCCCTTGCCGACGCACCACCCGACCACCTCGCCCACACCACCACCGACTGGCTAGAAATCCTCGGTATCGAAAAGTAGCCGCCACCTTTGCCCTTGCCGTTGCCTGTTCTCGTTACACCCGCCACAAACCCTGTCATTTCGACCGGAAGCGGCGCTTTTGCCGCTCGAGCGGAGAAACCCGTTTCTCAACTCAGACTCCTCCTCGTCTAAAACGCGTCTTCGCGGTTGTCAGTTTTTCTTGTCTCCCACAAAGCCTCTACCTATCCCCGAATCCTTTGACGCACTCCCCGCTCATTGCTACCCTTGCAGCCATCATGTCCCCCTCCGCCACTCCGTCCGCAACCACAACCTGCTGCATCGTCGGCGGAGGCCCTGCCGGCATGATGCTCGGCTTCCTCCTAGCCCGTCAGGGCGTCGACGTAACCGTCCTGGAAAAACACAAAGACTTCTTCCGCGACTTCCGCGGCGACACCATCCATCCCTCCACCCTCGAACTCATGTACGAGCTCGGCCTCCTCGAAGCCTTCCTCGCCCTTCCCCACCAGCAAATTTCCAACTTCAGCCTCTCCATCGGCGGCGAGTCCTTTCCCATTGCTGACTTGACCCATCTCCCCACCCACTCCAAGTTCGTCGCCCTCATGCCCCAGTGGGACTTCCTCAACTTCCTCGCCGCCCAGGCCGCCAGTCTCCCCAGCTTCCATCTCCTCATGGAACACGAAGCAACCGACCTCATCGAAACCGGCACCCGCGTCACCGGCGTCCGCGTCAACACTCCCTCTGGCCCCACCGAAATCCACGCCACCCTCGTCGTCGGCTGCGACGGCCGCCATTCCACTGCCCGCGCCGCCTCCCGTCTCCCCGTCCACGAGACGGGCGTTCCCATCGACGTCCTCTGGTTCCGTCTCAGCCGTCGCGAAGACGACCCCGTCAACGCTCTCGGCAACGTCAACTACGGCAACTTCCTCGTCCTCATCAACCGCCGCGACTACTTCCAGTGTGCCTTCGTCATCGCAAAGGACTCCTTCGCCACCCACATCCAACCCGCCGGCCTCCAGGCCTTCCGGGCCTCCGTGGCCCACCTCGTCCCATTCCTCGCCGACCGCGTAGACGAGCTCACCGACTGGAGCCAACTCAAACTCCTCTCCGTCCAGGTCAACCGTCTCGAGCGCTGGCACCGCCCCGGTCTCCTCTGCATCGGCGACGCCGCCCACGCCATGTCTCCCGTCGGCGGAATCGGCATCAACCTAGCCATCCAGGACGCCGTAGCCGCCGCCCGCATCCTCGCCCCCGCCCTAGCGGCTGGCCCCGACAGAGCAATAGTCACCGGCCTCACCCTCGCCCAGGTTCAGCACCGCCGCGAACTCCCCACCCGCATCACGCAAGCCTTCCAGGTGATGGTCCACCACTTCCTCTCGCGCGTCCTCGGCAACCCGGCTGCCATCAAGCCCCCGCTCCCACTCCGCCTCCTCTCACCACAACCTCTCTTTCGCCGCACCATGGCCCGCTTCATAGGCCTCGGCGTCCGCCCCGAGCACATCGAACCTTAGAGCCGCCTCAACTGTTGCTTCGTTTTTACTGTTGCCGCTTTCTTGAACCTAACCAAAACGTCATCTCGACCGAAGCTGCTCACGGCCCTTGCGACTAGCGCAGTGGAGAGACCTCCGTATTTCGTCTTTGCCGTTGCAGTCGCAGTCGCGTTTGCCGTGCAGTTGCAGTTGCAGTCGCATTGGAGTTGCAGTTGCAGTCGTAGTTGCATTTGCAGTTGCACTTGCTTCTGGGTACCCCAAGGCTTCAGCCTTGGGTCTCTCAACAATCAACACTAAGGGGGCTTTAGCCCCTGGGGTATGCCTTCCTGTCCGCAGACCACCCTACTCAAACCCACGATTCCAGCTCTGAATCACCCGAGTCTCCCGCTCCCACCCCACCACACTCACACTCCCGGTCCCGAGCGCCAGCAGCCTTCCTCCATCCGCCGCCAGCCCAACCCACCGCGCAGCAAGTATTCGCAAAATATGCGCGTGCCCAAACAGCGCCACCTTCCCTCCACCAGGCGCATCCGCCAACGCCCGAGAAATCACTCCATCTGCGCGCTCCCCCATATGCTCCACCGTCTCCCCCCCAACAATTTCGTCCTTCCACACCGACCACCCAGGCAACACATCCCGAATCTCCTTCGTAGTCTTCCCTTCATACACCCCGTAGTCCCACTCCTTCAACCCATCGTCCACCACAGCAACATCGCCAAATCCAGCAATCGTGCAAGTCTCCCGCGCCCGCTGCATGGGGCTGACAAACACTGCGTCAAACTTCGTGCCTCTCAAATAATCCCGCAACTCCTCAGCCCGCTTCCGCCCATGCTCCGTCAGAGCAATATCCGTCCGGCTCGTATGCTTTCCACTGAGACTCCACTCCGTCTCTCCATGCCGCACCAGCCACAACTCAGTCCCTTCGCTCATCGCACCCTCCCGGAAACTCCGTTCATAATAAGAAATGTTGTCATTCTGAGCGGAGCGAAGAATCCCCGCATTTCGCCTTTGTCTTTGCTGAGGCTCATCACAACCTACGCCCTCAATAAACTATCCTACAAAGATGGACTTTCAGCTCTCCACCACCTACAAGCCCCAGGGCGATCAGCCCCGCGCCATCGGCGAGCTCATCTCCGGCATCCACGCCGGCGAAAAAGACCAGGTCCTCCTCGGCGTCACCGGCTCCGGCAAAACCTTCACCATGGCCAAGGTCATCGAGGAACTCCAGCGCCCCGCCCTCATCCTCGCCCACAACAAAACCCTCGCCGCCCAGCTCTACCACGAGTTCAAAACCTTCTTCCCCAACAACGCCGTCGAATACTTCGTCTCCTACTACGACTACTACCAGCCCGAAGCCTACATCCCCGCCGGCGACCTCTTCATCG
>Ga0182024_10018078_pt1 | contig 13162 bp, 10 predicted proteins | sample P32metaG_FD_120480 | JGI IMG/M metagenome (GOLD analysis project Ga0182024, IMG submission 120480) | Permafrost microbial communities from Stordalen Mire, Sweden - P3-2 metaG (Illumina Assembly) | ecosystem: Environmental > Terrestrial > Soil > Wetlands > Permafrost | place: Sweden: Stordalen...
ACGCCGAAGGCGACCTCTTCGGCCACGGGACCGCTGCCGCGGCGATCATCCGCCGCTATGCGCCGGATGCCGTCATCGACAGCCTGCGGGTGATCGGCCGGCCCGGCGGGTGGTCGCAATTCGTGCTGGCGGGACTGCACTGGGCGATCGACCAGGCCTACGACGTCATCAACTGCAGTTTCACCACCGCCGACACCGAGTTCCTGCCCGATTACAAGACCGCGGTGGACCGGGCCTTTTGCCGCAAGTCGCTGATCGTGTCGGCGTGCAACAACAAGGCGTTCTGGCGCGTGGAATACCCCGGCTCGTTCCCATCGGTCATTTCCAGCGATTACGGGCTGCTCGACCACCTCACGCTCCGCCGCCGCCCGGGCGAGCTGGTCGAGTTCGTCGCCCCCGGGCAGGACCTGCGGGTGGCATGGAAGGACGGCACCTGGCGGGTCATGACCGGAAGCAGTTTTGCCGCACCCCATCTTTCGGCCATCGCCGCCCGCATTCGTCAGTGCCGTCCCCATTGGAACGCCTGCCAGGTCAAGTCGGCCCTTTACGAGCTCGCCGCGGCAGAGGCGAAGCTGGACTAGGCCCTGTGCAGCGTTGCGGCAACGCCAGCCTGATTTTGCTAATCGTGCGACGTAACAAATCCCGCGCCGAATCGTCTTGGTTGACAGGCAATCGGGCGACGGGGTAGACAACATGAGCCAGTGCGGCGCAAATACGTTAATATTGTCCATCGCGTCGGCATTTGATCTTGTTGTTGATGCCGGCGTGGATGCCGGCGTAGGGGCGGCTTCAGCCGCCGCCTCACGCGGTTCGACGTCCCAATAGCGTCCGACGCGGTTCCCAGTTTCGAGCCGGACCCCTATGTCCCCAGAGCAAGATTTACCTGATCTGGCCGAGTGGTTTGAGAAGAAGGTCGTGGAGAACTACGCCCTGTTTTTCTCAATCGCTAATCAGATCTCGGGCAACAGCCACGAGGCCGAGGAGATCGTCCAAGAGGCCGTGCTCAAGACCTGGCGGAACCTTGGCGCCCTGGAGGACCCGTCGGCCCTGGTCGGCTGGGTCGCCAGCGCCGCCCGCAACGCCGCCCTGGATGCGCGGCGCAAGCGGCGGCCGGAGCCGGCGGAAAGCGAAATGCTGGATTCGACCACGGTCGATTTCGCGCCCGGCGAACCTGACGACGCCGACGAGCGGCGCTGCATCCTGGAAGAGATCGGCAAGCTGCCGGTCAACCAGGCAGCGGTCGTCACCCTGCGATTCATGGAAGGGCTGGATTTGAACCAGATCGCCGGCCGGCTCGGGCTGACCGGCAACAACGTGCGCGTCCGGCTGCACCGCGGCCTGGAAAAACTGCGCAGCAGCCGGCGGCTTCGTATCGCCGCCGGCCTGTCCGAGGAGAGCGACTGATGTCAACCTGGGAAGCCATCCTCGAAGACTACCTGGAAGGGGCCGGCTCGCGAGCCGCGGCAGAATCGCTGCGGTTCCGCATTGCCTTGCCGGCCGAGGCCCGCCAGGAGGTCGAGACGGTGCTCCGCCTGGCGGACCGCCTCGCCGACGCCACCCAATCGGTCCGGCCGCCCGCCGGCGCCGCCCAGCGCCTGGGCGATCGCCTTCTTCTCGCCGGCCTGCCCGACGTGCGGCCGAATTGGGTCCAGGAAGGCAGCGAACTTGTCGCTCCTGACGGGGCCTCACGGCCCGGCGCGGATGAAGACGCGGTCAATGCCGCGATTGAAGGGGCATCTGGCCTGACGACGCCCCTTCCCACCATTGAGCCGGGGGGCCCGGCACGTGACCTCACCGCCTTCAACGAAATCGCCGCGGCGGTCCGCCGCGAATCGTCGGCCCCCGATGCGGCAATCCCGCCGGGCGCCATCGACCGGCTCCGCACTAAACTCGCCGAGGCGCAGGAACGCGGCGAAGGCGGCGCCAGCTCCATCGTAGCCCGAAGGATCCTCGCCCAACTCCGTGGCGAAGCCACCCGGCCCCCGGCCGCCGTCCGCCCGCCAGATGTCCTGGCGGCAGGAGAAGAGCCGGAAGACGGTGAGGGGCCGCCAAAAGGATGATTACGCCCAGCCGGCTGTAACAGATTTATGAAAGCTGATTGCCACCTTTCCCTCTCTCCCTTTTTCTTCATCCAGCAACCCCATTTGGTCCAGCCGGATGCCCATCGCCTGCTCCGACACGTTGAACTCCCGCGCTAGCCGCTCCAGCGACGCCGTTTCATCCCACGCCTTTTGAACCGCGTCCTCCGGCATCAAGAGTGCAGCCGCGAACATGTTCGCCTGGTACTCAGCGCGCTGGACCGGCGTCCAGCCATTGGGGTCGCCCTTGGGCTGTCGGAAGAGATTTACTTCCTTATCGATGAACTCGCCATCCCCGTGGAGATGCAAAAAGTAATGCCCGAGCTCATGAGCGATCGTAAAACGCTTTCGATACGGCGCGTCGCTCTGATTGACAAGGAGCACGACTTTATTGCCCGATCGGGCGATTGCGCCGGCCACCGATTCCCTGAAGAACTTCGCATTGTTGACCGCAATGTCCACGCGCTCGGCGATCGTCAGGGGATTTATCGGTATCGATTTGAGCCCGAACTTTTCTCGGACGCTCCGCGCACGTGCCTCGATGTCCTCGCGCGTGAGGACGGGAAGATTCAGGGTCGTCTCGCTGTTGGACACAACGCGTTCCTTAATCATGTGCTATGCCTCCGGCAACAGCACCTGCGGCTGATAGGCGCGTGTCTTGCCTCGTGTTCTCGATAATCTTACGCGTGAGACCGACAAAACGCGAATTACGCCGCTTCGGATCGTCCCCACGTCACCGGCTCCGCCGGCTCGCCTTCCACCTCGCTCGCTCTTTCGGATTCGCCGCTCATTTCCATCGGTACCGCGGACGCCGCGTGCAGCTTGTCCAGCAACGTGAGCATCTCGCGCGGATCACGCGAGAGTTGCGCTTCGGCACAGCGGCAGTACCTGGCGAGCTTCCCCGGCAACGTCGGCGAACGCCCGGTCGGATGCAGCTCGACGATCGGCCAGCCGTGCCTCAGCACCGGCAGCGCCTGCGACGGCGACAGATCGCGCACTTGCCCGCGCGGCTGGCGCCCCGGCGCGATCGACAGCACCGCATCGCAGAACGCGTGGGTCTGGCGGGAGCCGCGGTGCTCGCCGGTGAGGTCGACCCAACCGCCGTCGCCGCGGAAGAAGTCCTGTCGTCCGCGCGGGCCCGCCAGGCGCGGGCCGCAAGACCGCTCGACCCGTCCCGGCAGTTGCAGCAGGGCGAGCCGGCCCTCCTCTTCGCGGATCGCCGTCCAACGCTGCCCGATGAGCCGGTAGTTGGCTTCGATCATGGCCAGGAGTTCGGGGTCGAGGCCACAGGCGCCCAGGATGAGGACGGCCCAGCCGTCGCGGACGGCCGACGTGGCGGGCAGCAGGTGCAGCCCGCGGCCGCGGAGCAGTTGCGCCAGCGGCCAGACGACCGCCAGCTCCACGCAGCGCACCGGGTCGATCTTCGGCTCCGGCAGGAGCCAACTCCGCCACTGGCCGCGGAGCATGTTGATTTCCGTCATGCCCCAGCGTTCATCGACGAGCCAGAACCGCTCGTCTTCCTCGTAAAGCTCCAGTGGGTCGCCGTCGTGGGCCGCTCCTTCGGCCCAGCGACGCGCGGTCGGGGAAAGGTGCCGGGCGATCGCCTGGATATCGTAGGGCTGAATGCTGCCGGATGTGGGGACCAGTCCCGCCGGCCAAGCCTCGCCGGTGGCGAACGGTCCCAGGGCGAATTTGATCTGCGGCATCAGCGGGGCGAAGCCGCAGGCGAGTTCCAGCGGCGCTCCGTGGATGGAGAACCTGCGCCGTTCGGTTCCTTCGTCCGCCAACCCCGCTTCCTCCGCAGATCCCGCCAGAAGGGTCACACTAACCTCCGAAGTCCCGCCCTTCGTCGCTGCCATGATGGATGCCGGAAAATTCAGGACTCACCGCAGAGACGCAGAGGACGCGGAGAAAGAGGAAAATCAGAAAGAGTGTGGGCGGCTGAGCGTGCGCGTGCCACAACGGAAGTCAGCCGCGTGCAACCCATTGGGTATTCCATCTTCTCTGCGATCTCTTCGTCTCTGCGGTGAAGAATCCGGGTTGGGACGGCCTCCGCCGTCGGACAAGCCGCATTCGGCCACGCCTGACTGCTGTAGCTTATATCGGGAGAAACTTTCCGGCGGATTACCCGAAAACGCCCCCTATTTCTTCAAGTCGCTTTCGCCCAACAGGTTGAATCCCTTGCCGAACAGGATGCGGGCGGCCAGCGTGGCATCTTCCACATACAGCGCGATCGCCTGCACCTCCGTCGTGAGCAGGGGATAGGCGTAATGGATGTTGATCTCGGCAGTCAGAAGAGCGGTACAAATCCCCGCCAGCGGGTGCCGTGCCTTGGCCGGCAACACGACGCACAGCAGATCGGTCTCGGCAAATGAAAAGCCATCCTGCCGCAGCGCGTCGCGCCCCGCGTCGGAATCGGCACAGATCAGCCGCACCAACGCCGAATCGGCAGACTCTTCGATCGCCAGGGCCACCACGCGGGTGACGTCTTCCAGCGCGCGGAGCAGCATCTGGAGCCGGCCGACCCGATTCTCCAGGAAAACGGTGAACTGCCGGATATGCGTCCCTTCGAACCCGGCGCCACTGGCCGTCTGCGGCGGGAGAACTTCTTCCATCTGAGCCAGTCTAACCCAAACCCCCGACGTTTCCATCGAAATCCTGGAAAGCTAGCTCTGCCCGTACGCCGGCACCAACGCACCGCGTGTGACGGCGTTTTGGGGTGAGGCGAGGAAGGCGATGGTGGCGGCCACCTCGCCGACCTTGGGCCATTTCGAGAAGTCGGCCTTGGGCATCGCCGCCCGGTTGAGGGGGGTGTCCATGATCGAGGGAAGCACCGCGTTCACCCAGATCTGCTCGGCTGCGAGTTCCTCCGACAAGCTGAGGGTCAGGCTCGCCACGGCCGCCTTGCTGGCCGCGTAAGCGGCCAGTCCGGCGCTGGGAACCAAGGCCGTCCGGGCGGCGAGGTTGACGATCCGCCCGCCGGGCGCTCCCACTGCGCTGCGAATGCTGCGCACCGCCTCGCGGCAGCAGAGGAAGCTCGTCACCACGTTGGTGTCGATCATCTGGCGGAAGGCGGCGAGCGACGTCTCGGTAATCGGGGCGGCCGTGAACCCGCCGGCCGCATGTACCGATGCCCATAGCGGCGGGATCGAGCGATAAAACGACTGGACCTGCTCCTCGTCGCCGAGATCGACAGGGGCGACGATCTTGACGCGCTCGTGCCGCACCAGCGAAAACACCGCCGGGTCCGGCGCGCGGTGGCCCGGGACGTGGACCGTCGCGCCGGCATTGACGAGCAGTTCCACGACGGCCGCGCCAAGTGCTCCGGTGCCGCCGGTCACTACTACGTGACGATTCAAATAATCGAGTTCCATGCCGGGGTCTCCTTTGAAGGATAGTGAACCTTATAGTCAGCTCCTGTTACAACCACCAAAATGACCGGGCCCCATTCCATCTTCTTCCCGCTCGCCGTCGCGGAGGAGCCGACGGCTACGGCGCTGATGATGTCGGTCTTCGGGGCCCTGGTGGTGTTCAGCGTCATCTTCAGCCGGTTCGTGAGCCGGCTGGGGGTGCCGGTCGTGCTGCTGTTTCTCATCCTGGGGCTCATCGGCGGGGCCGAGGGCGTCGGGAAGCTGGTGTTCGAAGATTATCACCTGGCGGTCCGCCTGGGGACGATGGCGCTGGTCCTGATCCTCTTCGACGGCGGAATGAATACATCCGTCGCGACGCTCCGGCGGGGGATTTACCCGGCGGGCATGATGGCGACCGTCGGCGTCGTGCTGACGGCAGGACTCGTCGGGCTCTTTGCCCACCTGATCGGCCTGCCGTGGGCAACCGCCTTCCTGCTGGGGGCGATCGTGTCCTGCACCGACGCCGCCGCGGTGTTTTCGGTGCTTCGCGGCGGGGGGCTCAAGCTGAAGGGGCGCGTCGAAGCAACCATCGAAGTGGAATCCTGCGTGAACGACCCGGTGGCCGTCGTTCTGACCACGGCGATGATCGAGTTCATGACCGCCGAACGGCCCAGCGCGATGTCGTTGCTGGAAATCCCCATCGAGCTGGTGGTCGGCGCGGCCATGGGGTTGGCGTTCGGATGGCTGGGCCGGCTGCTGCTGCGACAGGTGCGGCTGACCACCACGGGACTTTACCCCGCCCTGACGCTGTCGCTGGCGTTCATCTCGTTCGGGGCGACGACGATTGCCCACGGCAGCGGGTTCCTGGCCGTCTTTGCAACCGCCGTGGTCCTGGGCAACGGCCCGCTGCCGCAACGCGGCGCGCTGGCCCGGGTCCACGATGCCCTGGCCTGGCTGGGGCAGATCTCCATGTTCCTGATGCTGGGGCTGCTGGCGTTGCCGTCGCGGCTGCTGCCGGTGGCCGGCATCGGGTTGGCGGTGGGGCTGTTCCTGGGATTGGTGGCCCGGCCGCTGGCGGCGCTGGTCTGCCTGCTCCCGCTGCGCTTCCCGCCAGCCGAAATCGGGTATGTGGGGTGGGTGGGTCTGCGCGGGGCGGTGCCGATCGTGCTGGCGACATTCCCGGTGCTGGCCGGAGTGCCGGGAGCGGACCGCATTTTCAACATTGTCTTTTTCGTGGTGCTGGTGAGCAGCCTTGTGCCGGGAGCCACGGTGCGCTGGGTGACGCGCTGGCTGAAGCTCGACATGCCGGAGCGTCCCACGCCGTCGGCGGTGCTGGAGGTGAACGCCTCCCACCCGCTCGACGGGGAATTGGTCTCGTTCCTGATCGACCCGAGCGTCGCGGTGTGCGGAGCGAAGCTTTCCGAAGTAGAAATCCCGTCCGATGCCGCCGTGGCCATGATCGTGCGCGGCCGCCAGCTCGTCGCCGCCCGCGGCGAGACCGTCCTGGAACCCGGCGATCACGCCTACGTCTTCTTCCGCCCGGCCGACCGGCCCTACATCGAACTGCTGTTCGGCCGGCCGGAAGACGACGCGTGAAGGGATTGGACCACCGAGGTCACAGCACGACCTGTCGGCCGACAACCAAAGGACAATAGCAATGAGGCACCGCGAGAAAGGAATGGAACCACAGAGGTCACGGAGAGCACAGAGAAAACGCAGAGAAATGCAAACGAAATTTGTCAATCCTAACCCGGATTATTCACCGCAGAGGCGCAGAGATCGCGGAGAAGATTGAATACTAAATGACTTACGTCCAGATAACTTCCGTTGTGACGCGCGCACCTTGCGGCACTCACACTCTTTCTGATTTCCCTCTTTCTCCGCGTGCTCTGCGTCTCTGCGGTGAACCCTGAATTTCTCGCTTCCTTAGGGTCGCCGGGGCCCTTCGGAGCGGCGGGCTGATGGGCTCCCCATGCGGGCGACGTGCCGAAGCCGGGGCATTTTTTCCAACCGCCGGTGTTGGAAATGGCCTCGGCGGTCTTGCGTGCTTCGTTGTCCGAGGCGAATTCGGCGATGGTTACGGCGTTTCCCCAAGCCATGCGACGGCTGCGTAAACTGCAATGCGATGATCGTCGCGAGCAGGGCGACACAGCGGCGTCGCAGACTCAGATTCCTGAATCGATCGTGTACCCGCATATGGCGTGATCTTTTTTTCGGGTGGGCCGAATGCCCCCGGCCTTCGCGCTATAAAACAAATTGCGGGGGATGATGTTGTGGCGGGCCTGAGCATCGCCCTTGTGTGTCGCAATCGAGCGTCAGATAATCGGTTCTCTGCCGCTCCATCACCGAGGTGCTATGTCACTGATATCGGTTATTCGCCGGAACCATTTCCTCCGTTGCACGGGCCCTCGGATAGTGGCGCCATTTCTGGCAGCCGCCCTCTGTATTGTCGCGGAGGCACCGGCCGGCGGCATCTTCGACGATAACTACGTCCCTCCACCGCATCGAGCGGCGTCAGCAGCGGCCACCAGTCAACCTGTCGCGCCGGGCCCGGCATCGCCACGCCGGGGCGCGACTACGCCAACAACGCCTCCGTCGCCTCCCGATGCGTCATCCGGCGCGGTGCGACCCCCGCCATCGGATCGGACTCGCCTGGCGGTGCCAAAGCCGGCGGACCAGGAACGGTCACGCAAGCTCTTCAAGGAGGCGTTTGCCGGGGAATTGAAGGACCGCTCGCCCGAGGCCCGGCGGGCGCTGGCGTTGACGCTGCAGTCCGTGGCCGACAAGACGACCGACAACGCCGCGGACCGTTTCGTGCTGCTGATCGGCGCCTGCGACGCCGCGGCCGAAGGGGGCGACTTACGCCTCGCCGCGGCTGCCGCCGGGTCGGCGGCGTCAAACTATGATGTCGATGCGGTGCGCCTGCTGGCCGATGCCGCTGTGAAAGCATCGCTCAAGGCCGTCGCTCCGGCGCTCAAGGCCGATGACCTTAAAGTAGGGCTGGACCTGGAGAGCGCGCTGGTCCTGGCCGACGATTACGTGACGGCGGCAAGGGTCCTTACGGCATTGCAACCGCTGGCCGCCGGCGACCCGGCCATGGCCGCGAGCGTCAGCGAGCGGACGAAACAGTTGGGCCGGTTGCGTGCGGCTCGGGAGCACGCCGACGCGGCCGCCGAGCAGTTGAAGAAGGACCCGAACAATCCGGCCGCGAACCAGGCCCTTGGCGAGTTCCTTTGTTTCGTCAAGGGCGACTTCGAGCATGGCTTGCCCCTGCTGGCGCGAGGCGGCGACCGGTCCATCGGCGCTGTCGCGGCCGGCGATCTGGCCGGGCGATCCGCATCCGCCCAGCAGATCGCCATCGGCGACGCCTGGTGGGACCTGGCCGAAAAAACAACCCAGGACATTCTCAAGCCCGGCATACAGCGGCGGGCCGCGACCTGGTACGCCAGGGCACGGGCCGGCGGGGAGGTGAAGGGCCTGACCCGCACCCTGCTGGAAAAGCGAATCGCCGAGGCACCTCCGCTGCCGGAAGATGGCCATTTGCTGTTCCAGCCGGCCCAGGAAACCGCTTCGAACGCCCCGGAGCAGTCGCTCATCAGCCGGAATTTGAACGACATCAACCAGTGGAACATCAAGTCGGGGGACTGGACCATTGCGAACGGTCACATTCGCGGGTCGGGCGACAGCGGGATCGAATTCAAGACGCCGCTCCCGGCCGACTGTACCCTCAGCTTCCGCATGAATGTGCTGAGCGGAATGCGGCCGCGCGTTCACTTCCACAACACCGGCATCATGTTCGGCAACGAAGGGTTCTCCAAAGCACTGTTCCCCTTCGGCGTCACCGTCGATGGGCCGCCCTTTCCCTATGAAAACGGCCAGGAAGTGGCAGTTGTCTTTCACTTCTCCGGCGAACAATTCCAGGTCGACATCGACGGCAAGGAGGCATTCAAGGGCACACGCAAGAAATCGGACACGATTCAGTTGGAGCTGTCAGGAGGCGACGGCTGGAGCCGGGGAACCACGGAATACTGGGACTTCAAGCTTGAGAGCGGACGTTGACGCTTTCGCCTGGTCGCCGACAGCCTGAATACGACGCTCGATCACGCCCTGCGCGACCGCGGGGGCATCCAGGAAGTTCGGCGGCGTTCGGGCGGCCATCCGACCCATTTCGGGGTCAGTTTGGACTTCAGCCTTCGCGACGGGCGAACCGGGTCGTTCGCATTCCGGGTTGGAGCGAGATCGGGCGGCGGCTACGAGGTCCAACGAGAGGAACTTCGGGTGACGCGATTCATGGGCGAGGGTGACTTCTACATCCTGGATTCCGGCCGCGTCACTCATTCCAGTGTCCCGAACCCGCCGGCGGCAGCCCCCGACCGGCTCTATCTCGTCAACGTGTCGGGCCATCCCGAGTTCCGACCGGCTTACGAGGCTCTATCCCATATGGGGTTCTATAACCTCAACCCGGACCGAATCCGGGACCTGCAATCGCCGGCGGCGGCGGAAGTCCTGGCACGTGACGGCAGCAATCTGACCAGCGTGCTTCGGCAACTCGAAACCCAGTCGCCCGCTACGAAGAGTCGCATCGAGCAATACCTTTCCAAGGTCGTGCCTGAGGTGGAAGCTGCCGACGTCAAGAGCTTCGGACCCAAAGAAACCATCGAGTTCCGCCAACGCGTCGGCGCCAACACTCACCCCTAGCGTTTCCTTGCGGCAAGCATGTCTGACGGCACTTTGAGGGCCCTGGGTAACCTGGTCGCGTTGTTTCAGTTCGCCAATGGCCGGCAGTACCTCGGTTCGCTGGTGGGGATCGAGGAGCCGGAAACTGCGTTGCATCCTGCTGCCGCCGGGATCCTCCGCGACGGCCTTCGCGACGCAAGCGAAAGTACGCAGGTGATCGTGACGTCCCACAGCCCGGATTTGCTCGACGACGGCTCCATCTCGGAAGATGAGATTCTCGCCGTTACGGCCGAGGCCGGAATGACCCGCATCGGGCCCCTGGACGCTGCCGGCCGCTCGGCCCTTCGCGATCATCTTTACACTGCCGGGGAGCTCTTGCGTCTCAATCAGCTCAAACCCGAGTTGGAGGCGCCCACCGCGCCGGGTGATGACGCCGCTCAATTGTTCAGTCCCACGGTGGGGCCATGACGGCGACATCGACTTGCAGGCGGCCCGAGCCAGCAATTCATTTGATAAGTTTTATCGCGAAATCGTGCGGTTGAGTGGACTGGCAGCACGAGTTGCTTAATCCACCCGAGACCGCTGGGATCGTCCGGGTATGGCCAATTCATGTGGGGGGCCATCGGTTACGGCGGTCGACTCGGCGGCCGCGACTCTTTCTCCCTCGCCCGGTACTCCGGGAGAGGGCGGGGGTGAGGGTCTTCTGCCTGCAACGCGGATAGAGAACCCTCACGCCAACCCTCTCCCGGAGTACCGGGCGAGGGAGTTAGTGCCAGATCGTTCCTGACCCCCACAGAAAATGGCCACACGCGGATCGTCCTTCTCGTCAAAACCTCCTCAACCTCGGTAAGCCGCCGTAGGTATAGGTCATAGACCAAGGTAGACTATCGCAATCGTTTCCACGGTACTCGGCGTCCACTCACACGCAGTTTATGACCATCTTCCGCACGACATTCGCTCTGACCCTCGCGGCGATCGCCTGCGGCGCCCGCGCTGCGGACGTCGGTTTCAGCCGGGACGTTCGGCCGATCCTTTCTGCCAATTGCTTCGCCTGTCACGGCGCCGATTCGCAAAAGCGCAAGGCGAAGCTGCGCCTCGACGATCCCGACTCGGCGACCCATCCCTCCAAGAGCGGCGATATTGCCATTGTTCCCGGCAAGCCGGACGACAGCGAGCTGATCAAGCGCATTACCGCGACCGACCCCGACGATCGCATGCCGCCGGCCAAGAGCGGCAAGAATCCGCTTTCTGCCGAGCAGATCGCCACGCTCCGCCAATGGATCGCCCAGGGCGCCAAATACGAAGCCCACTGGTCGTTCGTGCCGCCGGTTCGGCCGGCGGTGCCGGACTTCGGCGAGCTCAGTCGAGCCGCGGTGAAGGATGCCGGGTGGGTGCGCAATCCGATTGATGCCTTCGTGCTGAGCCGGCTCGAGCGCGAGGGGCTGGCTCCGTCGCCCGAGACGGACAAGACCACGCTGCTCCGGCGGGTGTCGCTGGACCTGATCGGCCTGCCGCCGACCATCGCCGAGGTCGATGCGTTCCTGGCCGACCAATCGCCGGACGCGTATGAAAAGCAGGTCGATCGGCTGCTGGCCTCGCCGCACTTCGGCGAGCGCTGGGGCCGCCACTGGCTGGATGCGGCCCGCTATGCCGACTCCGACGGATTTGAAAAGGACAAAGCGCGCTTCATCTGGTTCTATCGCGACTGGGTGATCGACGCCTTCAACCGCAATCTGCCCTACGACCAGTTCATCATTCAGCAGATCGCCGGCGACCAGCTTCCGCATCCCTCCCCTTCGACGGGTTCGACGGGTTCGACGGATTCGACGGGTTCGACGGATTCGACAAGCTTACCGCGGGCAAGCTCACCGCGGGCAAGCTCACCGCGGGCGGGCTCGGCGCAGTCTCAGGACCAGATCGTCGCCACCGGCTTCCTCCGCAACGCCATGCTCAACGAGGAAGGGGCGATCAACCCCGAGCAGTTCCGGATGGATGAGATCTTCGATCGGGTGGACGCCATCGGCAAGAGCGTGCTCGGCCTGACCATCCAGTGCGCCCAGTGCCACTCGCACAAGTTCGACCCCATCAGCCAGGAGGAGTATTACCGGCTGTTCGCCTACCTGAACAACGACCACGAGGCGTTCCATCTCTGCTACACCCACGATCAGCAACTGAAGATCGCCGACCTCTCCGGCAACATGAAGGAGATCGAGGCCGGCCTCCAACAAGCGACGCCCGACTGGCAGGAGCGTATGGCGCGATGGGAAGAGCACGCCGGCAAGGACCAGCCGGAATGGACGGTCCTGGGCAAGCTCGACCACATCGGCGACAACGACACATACTTCTATCCCCAGCCCGACGGCTCATACCTGGCCAAAGGCTACGCCACCACCAAATACACTGAAGTCTTCTCGACGCGCACGGACCTCAAGAACATCACCGCATTCCGGCTCGAGCTGATGACCGACCCGAACCTGCCGGCCGGCGGCCCCGGGCGATCGGTCAACGGCACCTGCGCCATTACCGAGTTCTCGGTCGAAGCCGCCCCGGCGTCCGACCCTTCGACAGGCTCAGGGCAGGCACCGGCCAAAAAGACCAAGATCAAGTTCTCCAGCGCCAGCTCGGATTACAACCAGCCGGTCCGCGACCTGGAGCCGATGTTTTACGACAAGACCGACCACCATCGGATCACCGGCCCGGTGGAATTCGCGATCGACGGCAAAGACGAAACCGCCTGGGGCATCGACGCCGGCCCGGGCCGGCGCAACCAGGACCGCAAGGCGGTATTCAATTGCGAAAAGCCGATCGGCATCGACGGAGATGTGATCCTGACCTTCCGCATCGTCGAAAACCACGGCGGATGGAATAGCGACGACAACCAGAACAACAACCCCGGCCGCTTCCGTATCTCCGCGACCACCGATACCGGAAAAGTCGTGGCCGACCCGCTCCCGCGCCGCGTGCGCGACATCCTGGCAACGCCAGCGGCCAATCGCACGGCGGAGCAGACCGCCGAAGTCTTCAGCTACTGGCGCACCACCGTCCCGGAGTGGAAGG
>Ga0182024_10018079_pt1 | contig 13162 bp, 11 predicted proteins | sample P32metaG_FD_120480 | JGI IMG/M metagenome (GOLD analysis project Ga0182024, IMG submission 120480) | Permafrost microbial communities from Stordalen Mire, Sweden - P3-2 metaG (Illumina Assembly) | ecosystem: Environmental > Terrestrial > Soil > Wetlands > Permafrost | place: Sweden: Stordalen...
ACGAAGGTGTACGAGGCGATCGTGCGCGGCGACGATACGTTCGAGGCCGGCATTCCGGAATCGTTCAACGTGCTGGTCAAGGAGATGCGCTCGCTCGGCCTCAACGTCGACCTGCACAACTCAAAGCAGCAGCGCGGCGACGGCGCCTCCGAGGCGGCGGAGTAATCAGTTCACCGCTCCCCTCTCGGGAGAGGGTTAAGGCACAAAGATTAACCGACCCGCGGAGCTAGGGCTCCAACGGCGTCGAGGAGAAGACGATGAACCAAGAGATCATGAATCTTTTCAGCCCGCAGGCGCCGGCTCAGGTCTTTGACCAGATCCGGATTTCGATCGCGAGCCCGGAGAAGATTCTGTCCTGGTCGTACGGCGAGATCAAAAAGCCGGAGACCATCAATTATCGGACCTTCAAGCCCGAACGCGACGGATTGTTCTGCGCGCGCATCTTCGGGCCGATCAAGGATTACGAGTGCTTGTGTGGCAAGTACAAGCGCATGAAGTACAAGGGCATCATCTGCGAGAAGTGCTCGGTCGAGGTGACGCTGTCGCGCGTGCGGCGCGAACGCATGGGCCATATCGAGCTGGCGGCTCCGGTCGCGCATATCTGGTTCCTCAAGTCGCTGCCGTCGCGCATCGGGCTTCTGCTCGACATGACGCTCAAGGATCTCGAGCGCATCCTCTATTTCGAATATTACGTCGTGCTCGAGCCGGGGCTGACGCCGCTCAAGGATCGTCAGCTCCTGAGTGAAGAGGATTACACCAAGGCGCAGGACGAATTGGGCCCCGACAGCTTCACCGCCATGATCGGCGCGGAAGCGATCCGGGAAATGCTCAAGGCGCTCGATCTCGAGAAGATGGCGGCCGACCTGCGCCAGGAGATCATCGAATCGACGTCCGAGCTCAAGCCGAAGAAGCTTGCCAAGCGGCTCAAGCTGATTGAGGCGTTCATCCAGTCCGGCAACAAGCCGGAGTGGATGATCCTGACGCACGTGCCGGTGATCCCGCCCGATCTGCGCCCGCTGGTGCCGCTCGACGGTGGCCGGTTCGCCACCTCCGACCTCAACGACCTTTACCGGCGCGTCATCAACCGCAACAACCGTCTGAAGCGGCTGATCGAGCTGCGCGCTCCCGACATTATCATCCGCAACGAGAAGCGGATGCTGCAGGAGGCCGTCGATGCGTTGTTCGACAACGGCCGCCGCGGTCGCGTCATAACCGGCGCCAACAAGCGGCCGCTGAAGTCGCTCGCCGACATGTTGAAGGGCAAGCAGGGCCGCTTCCGGCAGAACCTGCTCGGCAAGCGCGTCGACTATTCCGGCCGTTCGGTGATCGTGGTCGGCCCCGAGCTCAAGCTGCATCAATGCGGGCTGCCGAAGAAGATGGCGCTCGAACTGTTCAAGCCGTTCATCTATTCGCGGCTCGACGCCAAAGGCCTGTCGACGACGGTGAAGCAGGCCAAGAAGCTGGTGGAGAAGGAGAAGCCCGAAGTTTGGGACATCCTCGATGAGGTGATCCGCGAGCATCCGGTGCTGCTCAACCGCGCGCCGACGCTGCATCGCCTCGGCATCCAGGCGTTCGAGCCGGTCCTGATCGAAGGCAAGGCGATCCAGCTCCATCCGCTGGTTTGCGCGGCGTTCAACGCCGACTTCGATGGCGACCAGATGGCGGTTCACGTGCCGCTGTCGCTCGAGGCGCAGCTTGAAGCGCGCGTGTTGATGATGTCGACCAACAACATCCTGCACCCGGCGAACGGCTCGCCGATCATCGTGCCGTCGCAGGACATTGTCCTTGGCCTCTATTACCTGTCGATCATGAACGACGGCGGGCCCGGGCAGTGGAAGCTCGAGCTTCATTCGCAAAAGGAGCTCGAGCGCGATCGCAAGAAGAAAAACATCGTGCAGGGCTTTTATCGCAACTTGAGCGAAGTCGAGCACGCCTTGCACGAGAAAGCCGTCGGGCTGCACACCAAGATCAAGTATCGCTGGGAAGGCGTTGACGACGAGGGCAACGCGCTGCGCAAGTGGTACGAGACCACGCCGGGCCGCACCATTCTCGGCGAGGTGCTGCCGAAGCTGCCGAAGATTCCGTTCGACCTCGTCAACAAACTCATGACGAAGCGTGAAATCTCCAGCATGATCGATACGGTCTATCGCCACTGCGGCCAGAAGGAGACCGTGATCTTCTGCGATCGGGTGATGGCGCTCGGCTTCCACCATGCGTTCAAGGCCGGCATTTCGTTCGGCAAGGACGACATGGTCGTGCCACGTTCCAAGCCTGCCAGCGTCAACAAGACGCGTGAACTCGTGAAGGAATTCGAGCAGCAATACAACGACGGCCTGATCACGCAGGGCGAGAAGTACAACAAGGTGGTCGACGCCTGGTCGAAGTGCACTGAGGAAATCGCCGAGGCGATGATGAAGGAGATCTCCACCTCCAAGCCCGCGGAAAAGGGTGCCGAGGCGCAGGTCAACTCGATCTACATGATGGCGCATTCAGGCGCGCGCGGTTCGCCCGCGCAGATGCGTCAGCTCGCCGGTATGCGCGGCTTGATGGCCAAACCGTCGGGCGAGATCATCGAGAGCCCGATCATCTCCAACTTCAAGGAAGGCCTCTCGGTGCTCGAGTACTTCAACTCGACGCACGGCGCGCGCAAGGGTCTTGCCGACACCGCGCTCAAGACCGCGAACTCCGGTTACCTGACGCGGCGTCTCGTCGACGTAGCGCAGGACTGCATCATCACCGAAGTGGACTGCGGTACGACCCGCGGCATCAAGGTGCGTGCCATTATCGATTCCGGCACGGTCGTCGCCTCACTCGCAACCCGCATCCTTGGCCGCACCACGGCCGAGGATGTGCGCGACCCGTCGAGCAACGAGATCGTTGTCGCCAACGGCACGCTGCTTGACGAGCCGCACGTCGAGCGTCTCGTCACGTGCGGCGTGCAGGAACTGAAGATCCGCTCGGTGCTCACCTGCGACACGCAACCCGGTGTCTGCGGCAACTGCTACGGGCGCGATCTTGCCCGCGGCACTCCGGTCAACATGGGCGAGGCGGTGGGTGTCATCGCCGCGCAGTCAATCGGCGAGCCGGGCACGCAGCTCACCATGCGCACGTTCCACATCGGCGGCGCGGCGCAGATCTCGGAGCAGTCGTTCATCGAGTCGAACTTCGAAGGCACCATCAAGGTCAAGAACAAGAACGTCGCCCGCAATTCGGACGGCGATCTGATTGCGATGGCGCGCAACCTCATCGTTGCCGTCACTGATCCGGACGGCACCGAGCGTGCCGTGCACCGTATTCAGTACGGCGCGCGGCTCAAGGTCGACGATGGCGAGCACATCAAGCGGGGCCAGCGCATCGCCGAGTGGGATCCCTACACGCGGCCCATTCTCACGGAAGTCGACGGTATCGTCGGCTACGAGGACCTTGTCGAAGGCCAGTCGTTGACGGAGACACTCGACGAGTCGACCGGCATTGCCAAGCGCGTGGTCATCGATTGGCGCAGCGGTTCCGCCCGCGGCCAGCAGGACCTGCGGCCGGCGCTGGTGGTCAAAGGCAAGGACGGCAAAATCCTCAAGCTTAGCCGCGGCGGTGACGCCCGCTCCTTGTTGGCGGTCGATGCCGTCATCTCGGCCGATCCCGGCGCCAAGGTCGGCGCCGGCGACGTTATCGCTCGTATCCCGACCGAGAGCGCCAAGACGCGCGACATCACCGGCGGTCTGCCGCGTGTCGCCGAATTGTTCGAGGCCCGGCGGCCGAAGGAGGCCGCTGTCATCGCCGAGATTTCCGGCACGGTTCGCTTCGGCCGCGACTACAAGAACAAGCGGCGCATCGCCATCGAGCCGGCAAGCAAGGACGATGAGGCGAGGGAGTATCTCGTCCCGAAGGGCAAGCACATCCATCTGCAGGATGGCGATCTCATCGAGAAGGGTGACTATATTGTCGACGGCAACCCGGCACCGCACGATATTCTCGCGATCAAGGGCGTCGAGGAGCTTGCCGGCTACCTCGTCAACGAGATCCAGGAGGTCTATCGGCTGCAGGGTGTGGCGATCAACGACAAGCACATCGAAGTGATCGTGCGGCAGATGCTGCAGAAGGTGGAGATCGAGGACTCCGGCGAAACCGACCTGATCCAGGCTGAGCAGGTCGACAAGACCGAATTCGACGAGGTCAATGCCCGCGCGGCCGCGGAAGGCAAGAAACCCGCAACCGCACATCCAGTGCTGCTCGGTATCACCAAGGCTTCGCTGCAGACGCGTTCGTTCATCTCCGCGGCTTCGTTCCAGGAGACGACGCGCGTGCTCACCGAAGCCGCGGTCAGCGGCAAGGCCGATACGCTCGACGGCCTCAAGGAGAACGTCATCGTCGGCCGTCTGATCCCGGCCGGAACCGGCGCCATGATGAACCGGCTGCGCGAAGTTGCCGTCAAGCGCGACCAGCTCATCCTCGCCGAGCGCGAGAAAGAGGCGGCGGCGAAGGCCGCCGCCGCGGCGGCCCCCGAGCCGGCGGCACTGCCGGCCGCGGAGTAAGCGCAGGCTGTGTTAGCAGGAGAACGGGAGGGCCGCCATTTGGCGGCCTTTTCGTTTCATGCGGTACTTATATGATCGATCGGTTATCTGTAGGTCGACGACGCGTAGACAAGTAGACAATAAGGGGGCGGTCGATGAGCACAATTCTGACAACTGGCGGTTCTGGCTTCTGCAGGACAGCGCGAGAAAAGCCGCTTAGATGTAGCGGGCTGGTCTGCGGGAGCTTCCATGTCGGTGACCACTGAGATCGCCGTCTTAAGCGGCGGCGCTATGCGCCGGTTTATGGTCGAAGCCGTGCCGCTGTTCGAGCGCGACACCGGCAACAAAATCGCGATCCGGTTTGGCCCGACCCGCGAGATCAAAGCCGAAATCGAGGCCGGCGCGGTTTTCGATGTCGCTTTGCTGCCGCGGCCGGCGATCGATCAGCTCGCAGAGGCAGGCAAGATCGCAGCCGGCACGCCGACCGACGTCGTACGCTCCCTGGTCGGTCTGATGGTGCGCGCAGGAGCGCCGCAGCCTGACATCGCCACCGTCGACGCGTTCAAGGATGTATTGCGACGGGCGAAATCGATCTCCTACAGCAAAGGTCCGAGTGGCCTGTATGTGGCGGACCTGTTGGAGCGCCTCGGCCTGGCCGAGGAAATGAAGGACAAGACGGTGTTTGCGATCGGCCGCCCTGTGGGCGAAGTCATTGCCAACGCCGAGGCCGAAGTCGGCATGCAACAGATCATCGAAATCCTGCCGGTGGAGGGGGCCCGCCTCGTCGGCCCGCTGCCGAGCGAATTGGAAAACGTCGTGCTCTATACGGCCGGTTTTGCTGCCGGCGCCGTGGACAACGCGGCGGCGAGCGCATTCGTGACTTTTCTGGCTTCCCCGGAGGCGGTGCGCATCATCCGCGCCAAGGGCATGGAACCGGGTTGAGAGAGCGATCTCTCTTTGCAACCGGTTTTGGCGCTCGTATTATTGCAGATGTGCTTGCGGCATCGCGGTTTCATGCCCATATCGGCTTGACTTCGCGCGGTAGCGCCGATACATACCGCGCACTTTACGGCAGGCGGTGAGCTTCGCCCGTCGGAACGGCCTGTCCGGGTTCCAGCTAAGCTATTGAAAGTTACGTGCTTTCTTGGCTCCCATTCTTGGGTAAGCGGGATTCGGCGCGACGCCTCGATGCAGGAAGCTCAAACGCTGCTTCTGACTTCGGAAAGTCAGACTGCTAGGACGCACGATCGCGGTCATGCATCGCGGTCCTCTGCGAATTTCGAGCGCCCTTCCGCGCAGAAAGCGGATGGCGCGATTTCGTTTGCGCGAACGGTTCGCGCGAAGACGGGCGCAAGCCCAAACAAGCAACCGGAGCGAAAGCTCCGAAACAGAGAGTTCAGGCCAAAGGGGCGCAAGCCCCATCTTGGAGCAAAAAGCGGATGCCGACCATCAATCAGCTCATTCGCAAGCCGCGGGTGACGCAGCACGCTAAGAAGAAAGTGCCGGCTCTGCAGCAGAGCCCGCAGAAGCGTGGCGTATGCACCCGCGTCTACACGACAACGCCGAAGAAGCCGAACTCGGCATTGCGCAAGGTCGCCAAGGTTCGCTTGACCAACGGATTTGAAGTCATCGGCTACATCCCCGGCGAGGGCCATAACCTGCAGGAACATTCGGTGGTGATGATCCGCGGCGGCCGCGTCAAGGATTTGCCGGGTGTGCGCTATCACATCCTGCGCGGCGTGCTCGATACGCAGGGCGTGAAGAACCGCAAGCAGCGCCGGTCCAAATACGGCGCCAAGCGACCGAAGTAACTGGAGCTTAGACGATGTCCCGCCGCCACAGCGCAGAGAAACGTGATATCCTGCCGGACCCGAAATTCGGGAACGCCGTTGTCACGAAATTCATGAACTCGGTGATGCACGCCGGCAAGAAGTCGGTGGCGGAGAATATCGTCTACGGCGCGCTCGACATGATCGAGGGTAAGACGCGGCAGAATCCGATCGGCGTCTTCGAGCAGGCGCTCGACAACGTCATGCCGTCGATCGAAGTACGTTCGCGCCGTGTCGGCGGCGCCACCTATCAGGTACCGGTCGAGGTGCGTACCTCGCGGCGCCAGGCGCTCGGCATCCGTTGGATCATTTCCGCGGCGCGCGAGCGTAACGAAAAGACGATGACGGAGCGGCTCTCAGCGGAGTTGCTCGACGCATCGAATAACAGGGGGAACGCCGTCAAAAAGCGCGAGGATACACACCGGATGGCGGAAGCCAACCGCGCATTCTCGCACTATCGCTGGTAATCGGCGACAGCGAAGGATTCTCCCCATGCCCCGCACCCATCCGATCGAGGACTATCGCAACTTCGGCATTATGGCCCACATCGATGCTGGCAAGACAACCACGACTGAGCGCGTCCTCTACTACACCGGCAAGAGCCACAAAATGGGCGAGGTGCACGACGGCGCTGCGACCATGGACTTCATGGAGCAGGAGCAGGAGCGCGGCATCACCATCACGTCGGCTGCGACCACCGCAATCTGGAACGGAAAACGCCTCAACATCATCGATACGCCGGGCCACGTCGATTTCACTATTGAGGTCGAGCGCTCGCTCCGCGTCCTCGACGGCGCGGTATGTGTGCTTGATTCTAATCAGGGCGTGGAGCCGCAGACCGAGACGGTATGGCGGCAAGGCGACCGGTACAACGTCCCGCGCATCGTCTTCTGCAACAAGATGGACAAGACCGGCGCTGATTTCTACCAATGTCTAAAGGATATCGTCGATCGCCTCGGCGCCAAGCCGGTCGCCATTCAGCTGCCGATCGGGGCCGAGAACCAATTCAAGGGCATCGTCGACCTCGTCCGCATGGTCGGTGTGGTGTGGGACGAAGAGACGCTCGGCGCGAAATACCACGACATCGAGATTCCCGCCGAGCTTGCGGATCTGGCCAAGGAATATCGCGAGAAGCTGGTCGAGGCGGCGGTCGAACTCGACGACGACGCGATGACGGCCTATCTCGAAGGCAAGGAGCCTGACGTCGCGACGCTCAAACGTCTGATCCGCAAAGCCACCATCGAGAGCAAATTCTTCCCGGTGTTTTGTGGCTCCGCGTTCAAGAACACGGGCGTCCAACCGCTGCTCGATGCCGTGGTCGACTATCTGCCGTCTCCGGTCGATGTGCCGCCGATGAAGGCGGTCGATCTCAAGGGCAACGAGGTCGAGCGCAAGGCGTCCGACTCCGAGCCGATGTCGCTGCTTGCTTTCAAGATCATGGACGATCCGTTCGTCGGCACTATCACCTTCTGCCGCATCTACTCGGGCACGCTCGAAAGCGGCACCGGCGTGATGAATTCGACCAAGGAGCGCAAGGAACGTGTCGGCCGCATGCTTTTGATGCACGCCAATAACCGCGAGGACATCAAAGAAGCTTATGCCGGCGACATCGTCGCGCTTGCTGGATTAAAGGACGTGCGCACCGGCGATACGCTGTGCGATCCGCAGAAAGCGGTGATCCTGGAAAAGATGGAATTCCCCGATCCGGTCATCGAGATCGCGATCGAGCCGAAGTCGAAAGCCGACCAGGAAAAGCTCGGCGTAGCGCTCGCCAAGCTCGTGGCCGAAGATCCCTCGTTCCGGGTCCACACCGATCAGGAATCCGGCCAGACCATCATTAAGGGGATGGGCGAGCTTCATCTCGACATCAAGGTCGACATCCTCAAGCGCACCTACAAGGTCGACGCCAATATCGGCGCGCCGCAGGTTGCCTACCGCGAGAAGATCACGCGGCCGGCCACCGTCGACTACACCCACAAGAAGCAGACCGGCGGCCACGGCCAGTATGCGCGCGTCAAAATCGTCGCCGAGCCGAGTACGCCCGGCGCGGGCTTTGAGTTCGAGAACGAAATCGTCGGCGGATCGGTGCCGAAGGAATTCATCCCGGCGGTCGAGAAGGGTCTTGAGGGTGTGCTGGGCTCCGGCGTGCTCGCCGGCTTCCCGGTGGTCGACCTCAAGGTCAGCCTTATCGACGGCGCGTCGCACGACGTCGATTCGTCGGCGATGGCATTCGAAATCGCCGCGCGCACGGCGCTGAGAGAGGCCTTGCAGAAGGGCGGTCCGGTTCTGCTCGAGCCTATTATGAAGGTCGAGGTGGTGACGCCGGAGGACTATACCGGGTCGGTCATCGGCGACCTCAATTCCCGCCGCGGCCAGATTCAGGGCCAGGACATGCGCGGCAACGCCAACGTGATCGCCGCGATGGTGCCGCTCGCCAACATGTTCTCGTACGTCAACAACCTGCGCTCCATGAGTCAGGGGCGCGCCACTTTCACGATGCAGTTCGATCACTACGCCGAGGTGCCGAAAGGCATCGCCGACGAGGTTCAGGCGAAGTTCGCCTGATCATTGTTTCACGACGGTTACAGAGAAAGCCGGAACGGAGAGCCCCATGGCCAAGGAAAAATTCAATCGCACCAAGCCGCATTGCAATATCGGCACGATCGGGCACGTCGATCACGGCAAGACGTCGTTGACGGCGGCGATCACCAAGATTTTGGCGGAAAAGGGCCAAGCGACCTACACCCCCTATGACCAAATCGACAAGGCGCCAGAAGAAAAGGCGCGCGGCATCACCATCGCGACCGCGCACGTCGAGTACGAGACCGACAAGCGGCACTACGCGCACGTCGACTGCCCCGGGCATGCCGACTATGTGAAGAACATGATTACCGGCGCCGCGCAGATGGACGGCGCGATCCTGGTGGTGAGCGCGGCCGACGGTCCGATGCCGCAGACCCGCGAACACATCCTGCTCGCGCGGCAGGTCGGCGTGCCGGCGCTCGTCGTGTTCCTCAACAAGGTGGACATGGTGGATGATCCGGAGCTCCTCGAGCTGGTCGAGCTCGAAGTTCGCGAGCTTCTTTCCAAGTACAATTTTCCCGGCGACAAGATTCCGGTGGTCAAAGGCTCGGCGCTGATGGCGCTCGAGGACAAGGATCCCAAGCTCGGCAAGGAAGCGATCTTCGAGCTGATGAAGGCGGTCGACGACTACATCCCGCAGCCGGAGCGCCCCAAGGATCAACCGTTTCTGATGCCGGTCGAAGACGTGTTCTCGATCTCCGGACGCGGCACCGTCTGCACCGGCCGCATCGAGCGCGGCATCATCAAGGTCGGCGAGGAAGTGGAAATCGTCGGTATCAAGCCCACGGTGAAGACCGTCGTCACCGGCGTCGAGATGTTCCGCAAGTTGCTCGATCAGGGCGAAGCCGGCGACAACGTCGGCTGCCTGCTGCGCGGCACCAAGCGCGAAGAGGTCGAGCGAGGTCAGGTTCTCTGTAAGCCGGGCTCGGTCAAGCCGCATACTAAGTTCAAGGCTGAGGCCTACATCCTCACCAAGGAGGAGGGCGGACGTCACACCCCGTTCTTCACCAACTACCGGCCGCAATTCTATTTCCGCACCACCGACGTGACCGGCGTTGTGACGCTGCCGGAAGGCACCGAGATGGTGATGCCGGGTGACAATATCGCCATGGAAGTGACGCTGATCGTGCCGATCGCCATGGAGGAGAAGCTGCGCTTCGCCATCCGTGAGGGCGGTCGCACCGTCGGCGCCGGCGTTGTGGCCAGCATTATCGAGTGAGGATTGTCTGTCGTCATGCCCGGCCTAGTGCCGGGCATCGGCGATTGAAGACGAATGCAAGACGTGAATGGCCGGAGCAAGCCCGGCGGCGACGAGGCGGAGAGACGAACTCATGAATGGCCAGAACATACGCATCCGGCTCAAGGCGTTCGATCACCGCATCCTCGATGCGTCGACGCGCGAGATCGTCAACACGGCCAAGCGCACCGGCGCGCAGGTGCGTGGGCCGATCCCGCTGCCGACGCGGATCGAGAAATTCACGGTCAACCGTTCACCGCATATCGACAAGAAGAGCCGCGAGCAGTTCGAGATGCGCACGCATAAGCGCTTGCTCGACATCGTCGATCCGACGCCGCAGACGGTGGATGCGCTGATGAAGCTCGACCTCGCCGCCGGCGTCGACGTCGAGATCAAGCTCTAAGGCGCGAAGGGGATTTTGAAATGCGTTCCGGGGTGCTCGCACAGAAAATCGGAATGACCCGCCTCTTCACCGAGGCCGGCGAGCATGTACCGGTGACGGTGCTGCGGCTGGGCAATTGCCAGGTCGTCGGTCATCGCACCAAAGAAAAGAACGGTTATGTGGCGCTTCAGCTCGGCGCCGGTATCCGCAAGGTGCAGCGCACGACCAAAGCCGATCGCGGCAACTTCGCCATTGCCAAGGTCGAGCCCAAGCGCAAGCTGGCCGAGTTCCGCGTCGACGACGACGCGCTCATCCCGGTTGGCGCGGAGATTACGGCGGATCACTTCGTCGTCGGACAATTTGTCGATGTCACCGGCACCTCGACCGGCAAGGGCTTCGCCGGCGGCATGAAGCGATGGAATTTCGCCGGTCTGCGGGCCAGCCACGGTGTCTCCGTTTCGCATCGCTCGATCGGCTCGACTGGCGGCCGGCAAGATCCGGGAAAAACTTTCAAGAACAAAAAGATGCCCGGCCATCTGGGTGTCGAGCGGGTCACCACGCTCAATCTCAAAGTGATGCAGACGGACGTGGAGCGCGGCCTCATTCTGGTCGAGGGCGCGGTGCCCGGCGTCAAAGGCGGCTGGATCACGGTGCGTGACGCTGTGAAGAAAAGGCTGCCGGATGGTGTGCCTAAGCCCGGCAAGTTCAAACTCGCCGAAGCCGCGGTCGCGGCGACGGCGGATCAGCCGGCCGCCTCCGAAGTGAAGGAGGGCGTGTGACATGGAACTGAAAGTCACCTCGCTCGACGGCAAGAAATCCGGCTCGGTTACGGTCTCCGACGCCATTTTCGGGCTCGAGCCGCGCACCGACCTCATTCACCGTTGTGTCGTATGGCAACTTGCCAAGCGGCAGAGCGGGACGCATGCGGTCAAAAATCGCGCCGATATCGCTCGCACCGGCAAGAAGATGTACCGGCAGAAGGGTACCGGCTCGGCGCGGCACGGCTCGGCGCGCGTCAATCTGTTCCGCGGTGGCGGCCGCTCGTTCGGTCCGCATCCGCGCAGCCACGAGATCGGCCTGCCGAAGAAAGTCCGCGCGCTCGCTCTCAAGCACGCGCTCTCCGCTAAAGCCAAGGACGACGGCATCATCATCATCGATGCGCTGGACCTGAAGGCAGCCAAGACCAAAGCGTTGCGTGGCCAGTTCGAAAGGCTCGGCCTTTCGAATGCGCTGATTGTGGACGGCGCCGAAGTCGCCGCGAATCTGCGCAGCGCCGCCCGTAACATCCCGAACATCGACGTGCTGCCGATTGCGGGCATCAACGTCTACGACATCCTGCGGCGGCAAAAGCTGGTGCTGACCCGCGCCGCCGTCGATGCGTTGGAGGCGCGCTTCAAATGAGCACCACCGATCCGCGCCACTACGACATTATTCTCGCGCCGGTAATCACCGAGAAGGCGACCAATGCGTCGGAACACAGCAAGGTCATCTTCAAGGTCGCGCTTGATGCGACCAAGCCGCAGATCAAGGACGCCGTCGAGAAGCTGTTCGACGTCAAAGTCAAAAGCGTGAACACGCTGCGGCGGCGCGGCAAGTGGAAGGCATTCAAAGGCCGTTTCGGTTTGCAGTCGACCACCAAGCGCGCGATCGTGACCCTCGAAGAGGGTCAGAAGATCGACGTGACCACGGGGCTGTAAGGAGCGGGCGATGGCACTCAAGAGCTACAATCCAGTCACGCCCGGCCAGCGCCAGCTGGTCCTCGTCGATCGTTCGGGCCTGCATACCGGCGCGCCGGTGAAGGCGCTGACCGAGGGCAAGAGTTCGAGCGGCGGCCGCAACAATTCCGGCTCCATCACCAGCCGCTATCGCGGCGGCGGCCACAAAAAGGCTTATCGCCAGATCGACTTCAAGCGCCGCAAGTTCGACGTGCCGGCCAAGGTCGAGCGGCTTGAATACGATCCGAACCGCACCGCCTTCATCGCTCTTATCAAATACGAAGACGGCGAGCTTGCCTACATCCTGGCGGCGCAGCGGCTTGCCGTCGGCGATACCGTCGTTTCCGGCGAGTATGTCGACGTCAAGCCCGGCAACGCCATGCCGCTGGGCAACATTCCGGTCGGCACCATCGTGCACAACATCGAGCTTAAGATCGGCAAAGGCGGCCAGATCGCGCGCTCCGCCGGCACCTATGCGCAGCTCGTCGGCCGGGACGGCGCCTATGTGATCTTGAGGCTCAATTCCGGCGAACAGCGGCTTGTTCACGGCCTTTGCATCGCGACTGTCGGCGCGGTGTCGAACCCGGACAACATGAACGTCTCGATCGGCAAGGCCGGCCGCAACCGCTGGATGGGCTGGCGCGGTCACGTCCGCGGCGAGACCATGAACCCGGTCGACCATCCGCTGGGTGGCCGCACCCGCGGCGGTCGGCATCCGGTGACGCCGTGGGGCAAGCCGACCAGGGGTGCGAAGACCCGCAAAAACAAGAGCACCACCAAGTTCATCATGGTCAGCCGTCACGTGCGGAAGAAGAAAAAGTAGGATCGGTAGGAGCAATCATGACGCGTTCTGTCTGGAAGGGTCCGTTTGTCGACGGCTATCTGCTGAAAAAGGCGGATGCCGCGCG
>Ga0182024_10018080_pt1 | contig 13162 bp, 10 predicted proteins | sample P32metaG_FD_120480 | JGI IMG/M metagenome (GOLD analysis project Ga0182024, IMG submission 120480) | Permafrost microbial communities from Stordalen Mire, Sweden - P3-2 metaG (Illumina Assembly) | ecosystem: Environmental > Terrestrial > Soil > Wetlands > Permafrost | place: Sweden: Stordalen...
CCGGCTGGTGGAACGCCGGCTGGTGGAACGCCGGCGGTGAGCCGCCGGTTGCGCGCCCTGATCGTGGATGACGAACCGCTCGCGCGGGAGCGGCTGCGGGAGCTGCTGGCCGGGGATGCCGACGTCGACATCGTCGGCGAGTGCGGCAACGGCGACGAAGCGGTGGCCGCTATCGAGCGGGATCATCCGGATCTCGTGCTCCTCGACATCCAGATGCCGGAGCTGGACGGATTCGGCGTCGTTCGCGCGGTTGGGGTCGAGCAGATGCCGGCCGTGGTGTTCGTGACGGCGCACGACGAGCACGCGGTGGCGGCCTTCGAGGTCCACGCGGTGGACTACGTGCTCAAGCCCGTCGATCCCGAGCGGTTGGCCGAAGCCGTGCGGCGGGCCAAGCGGCGGATCGGGCCGGCGGCGGCCGGTGCCGCGCGCGACGACGACCGCCAACTGCGTGAGCGGCTCGCGGCGCTGGTGGCCGAAGTCTCGGCGGCGGTGGTCCCCGGGACCGCACCCACCGGGCGGCTCGCGATCAAGGGAGAGGGGCGCGTGGTGTTCGTGCGAATCGCCGACGTGGACTGGCTCGAAGCGATGGACAACTACGTGCGGCTGCACGTGGGCCGGGACGTGCACATGATGCGCGAGACATTGTCGAATCTCGAGACGCGATTGGCCGGCACCACGTTTCTCCGCATTCACCGGTCGGCGATCGTGAACATCGATCGGATCCGCGAGGTGCAACCATGGTTCGCGGGCGATTACGTCGTGATTCTCACCGACGGCACGAAACTGACCACGGGCCGGCGCTACCGCGCGGCCGTGCAGAGGCTCCTCGAGCGGTGACACGTCGTGGTGGCCGCTGCGTGCGGCCACCACCTGGGCTATTCGCCCCGTATTCCTAGTCATTCGCCCCAAGCGGCGCGCGGCGCGTCTCCGTCTCGTCTAACCTCCGCGAAGCACGACCCTGGTATTGGGCCGGCATCATTTCCGATTCGGAGCAGGGGTCATGCGACACACTCACTACCACACACATCTGATGAGCGGAATCGCGGCGCTGGTGATGGCCGTTGCGGGATGCAGTGACGTGGCCGCGCTCGATGTCGCGAGCCCTGGCACGGGCCCGACGGGACTCGGCGGCGCGAGCAGCACCGTCGAAGCCTCGGGCTCGACGGGCAGCGCCAACGGTTACGGCAATCCGACGCCGGGCTCGTACTTCTTCAGTCCGAATCCCGACACCGTCGTCGCGGGCTCAGTCATGACGTTCCAGTTCGATGACGTCATGCACACGGTCACGTGGGATCAGAATCCCGGCAACGTGGCCAACATCCCGGCCACGAGCGACGCGGATTCGACGCGCGTCCTGCCGGCGGGGACCTACACATTCCATTGCTCGATTCACACATACATGACGGGGACGATCGTCGCCCAATGACCAATCAACCGATACCATCGGCGCACCGGCACGCGGGCGCGGGGATCGCGCTGGCGAGTGCGCTGTGTGCCTTGCACGCCGCGGCACTCGGTGCGCAGTGCACGCCGCCGGCCAACAGCAACGAAGCGCGGTTGCTGGCGTTCTACGAGGCGCCAATCGTGTTCTCGACGGCGGACGCGCCGATGCGGCTCGCGCCGGGGAGCGTGGCGCTGACAGGTGAACTCACGGGTGTGCCGGCTGCGCCGAAGAATGTGCAGGAGACGAACTTCTGCTACGCCGCCAAGCAGGACGCCACGAATCTGTCGCCGTTGCTGCCACGGCTTCGCATCGCGGTGGGACTGCCGCTCGGCTTCGCGGTCGAAGGCGCGTATCTCCCGCCGGTCACGGTGGACCGCGCGCAGCCGAACCTCGGGAGTCTCGCCCTGTCGTACACACGGAGCCTGCTGGCGCCGGTAGCTGAGGCATCCGGCGTCGGGCTCGTGATGCAACTGCGGGCGCACGCGACGATGGGGAGCGTCAAAGGTCCGATCACCTGTCCCAGCTCGGCGCTGCAGACCAGCAACGAGGGGCAGCCGTGCTTCGGCACGGTTCCGTCGGACGACGCGTTCTTCGCGACCTCGGAGGGTGGCGAAGGCACGCTCGCCATCACGGCGCCCGGCGGCCGCTTCACGGCGTTTGCGGGGGCGGGGTACACGTTCCTGTCGCCGCATTTCCGGGTGGATTTCACCGACGCGAACGACGTGACGGACCGGACGCTCGTGGAGGTAGACCTCCAGCGGGCTGCGGTGTTTGGCGGTGTGGACGTGCAGATCATCCGGGCGCTCGATGCGGGCGCCGAGGTGTATTCGGTGCCGGCCGATGTGACGACATGGCGGCTGACTGCGCGCTACCGGCTGTGGTAGGCGTGCCGGTGTTGCCCGAGGAGCCGGCCGAGGTCTCCGTCCCGAGCCGGCTGGCGTGGAGAGTGGGCCCCGAGGGCGTGGGGCGTGGCTGGGTGCACGCGGCGACCGTCATCCGCTGGGTGGTAGTGGCGATCTTCGTCGGCGCAGGCAGCACGAAGCTGATGGGGGCTTCGTCGATGGTTTCGCTCTTCCAGGCCGTCGGGGTGGGCCAGTGGCTGCGCTATGCAGTGGGGATCGGCGAGCTGACGGGCGCGGTCCTGCTGGCGATGCGGCGCACCGTGTTGCCCGCGACGTTCCTGCTCAGCGGGCTGCTGATCGGCGCCGCGGCGACCGAGATAGTGGTGCTGCGGCGGTTGCCGCTCAAGTCTTCGGCGACGTTGCTCGGCGTGCTGATCGTGGCGGTCTCATCGCTGCGGCTCCGTTCGCGACAATAACCAGACCATCCAGACCAAAGCCGCCTCCGTGGCTTGACAGGCGGCTCGATTGGCGAGTACCTATCCATGGTGACTTCGTATGCGTGCATGTGTTGTCGTGCCTATGCCGCCACCCGGCGGCCCGGACGGAGTGTGCGCGCGGCGTAGCGGATCCACCCACCCGAATACCGCGCATGCTAGACCGGCCGGCCGCTCGCTCGAGGGCGGCCGTTTTTTTTATTGTTCCGAACCCGCAACTGGAGTAACGCAATGGCACCCGTGACATCAGCAGCACCGAGCGCCCCGGCGGCAGGGGCCGATCCCGCGATTGTCGCGAAGGGATATGTCCATCCGGAAGTGCTGGTGACGACCAGCTGGGTCGCCGATCACCTCAAGGATCCGAAAGTGCGGATCCTCGAGAGCGACGAGGACGTCCTGCTGTACGACACCGGGCACATCCCGGGCGCCCAGAAGATCGACTGGCACCAGGATCTCAACGACCAGGTGATCCGCGACTATCTCTCGCGCGACGCGTTCCAGGCGCTGCTGCGCCGGCTCGGCATCGATGACAGCACGACCGTCGTGTTCTATGGCGACAAGAACAACTGGTGGGCGGCGTACGCGTTCTGGGTATTCAAGCTGTTCGGCTTCACGAACACGCGTCTCGTGGATGGCGGCCGCAGCAAGTGGGAGGCCGAGGGGCGGCCGACGACGACCGACGTGCCGCACTATCCGGCGACGCAGTATGTGGCGCGCGATCGGTCGGACGGCGCGATCCGCGCATTCTTCGCGGAAGTCCGTGAGCACAAGGGCAAGCTCGTCGACGTGCGGTCGCCGCAGGAGTTCACCGGTGAGAAGCTCCACATGCCCGATTACCCGCAGGAAGGCACGCTGCGGGGCGGCCACATTCCCGGCGCGAAGAGCGTTCCGTGGGCGCGGGCCGCGAATCCGGATGGGACATTCAAGACGGCAGCGGACCTTCGGGCGATCTACGAGACCGAGCAGGGCCTCAAGTCATCGGACGACGTGATCGCGTACTGCCGCATCGGCGAGCGGTCGTCGCACACGTGGTTCGTGCTGACGTATCTGCTCGGGTATCCCAAGGTGCGGAACTACGACGGCAGCTGGACGGAATGGGGGAACGCGGTGCGGTCGCCGATCGCGAAGGGCGCGTGAAAAGCGAGAGAGGAGAGAGGGGATAGGGGAAACGACTAGAAAGTAGAAAGTCGAAAAAGCCGATGGGGGTGCACCGACGCGGGTGAGGTGGCACGGACAGTGGGGGCCGTTTGCGAACGGCCCCCACTGCGTTTGGCACTGGCCTCGGTGGGACGGCGACCGCGGTATCACTGGGCCGGCGGCGACCGGCCCCTACCAGGGACGGTTGGTCGTGCGGCGGAAAGGGTCGTGGAACGGCGGAACCCGTACCGGGGACAGTTGGCAAGCGGCTATTGCAAGTAGTTGCTTGCTTACAGGCAGACGGGTGTCTAACTTCCGCGCCCCGATGACACGAATCTTCCTCTCAGATCAGCTGGCGACGGCGCATTTCGCCGGCGTCGTTGCTCGTCGCGCGAGTTCGCGCCTCGCGGGGCTGCGTCTCGGGAGTTCGCGATGACGATCGAGCGCGGGAAGCTCGTCGCGGCGGCGGCGCGGGTGTATGGGGAGTTCGGGTTTCGCGGCGCGACGACGCGGCGCATTGCCGACGAAGCTGGCGTCAACGAGATCACGATCTTCCGGCAATTCGGGTCCAAAGAGGCGCTGATCAACGAAGCGGTACGGACGCATGCCGTGCGGCCGCCGTTTCCCAATCTTCCGCTCGTGCCGGCGGATCCGCGCCGCGAACTGACAGAGTGGGCCGGCGTCGTTCGCGCGCACATGAGTGATTCACGGTCGCTCATCCGGCGGATGATGAGTGAGATGGAGGAGCGGCCCGTCGTCGCGCCGTGCATTGGGGAGGGACCGATGCGTGCGGCGTCGCAACTGCATGCCTACGTCGGCCGGTTGAGCACCCATGGGTTCTTCCCGGCGGATTCCGAGACCGGTGCCGGGCCCGATATCCCGGCGGCCACCTCGATGCTGATGTCGGCGCTCTTTGCCGACGCGATGGGGCGCGACCTGATGCCGGCGATGTACCCGGAGCCTGCCGAGCGCGCGCCGGCCGCTTATGTCGAGATCTTCCTGCGGGCACTGGGCGCACGACTCACGCCGCGGACCGCATCGAGCACGAGACCGCGTGCGACGCCGAGCTATACGGCCGCGGTCCCACCACGTTGACGGCCGGTATGACACGAACAGCGCAGGATCAGCGAGTGCGCACGAGTGCACGATGCGGCCGCGGGGTGGCCGCGATCGTCGCGATGTTGGCGGCGGCGTCTTTCGCGCCTGGCGCATACGCGCAGAGTGCGGGCACCGACAGCGCGGCTCACGCGGCCGCTGCGGCGCCGGCTACGCCAGCCGCGGCGCCATCGACCACCATCCTGCTCGCGTCGGGCACACGGCAGCCGAATGCGTCGTCGCTGTCGTTGGCCCAGGCCGTGCGGGTCGCGTTGTCGAAGAGCGAAGCCGTGCGGATCGCGCAGGCAGGTGTGTTGCGGGCACGAGGGGAAGTGGACGAGGCGCTCTCGAACTGGTGGCCACAGCTGACCGGTACCGCGGCGTACACCCGCACCCTGCAGACGCAGTACACCGCGCTCGCCAAAGCCACGGCGACGCCGGTGGATACGGCGCGACCGTCGCAGGTGGCGCTGTGCTCTCCCCGGATCGATTCCCTGTCGACCCCCGCACAGCGCCAGGCGGCGTTCAACTCCGCGCTGTCGTGTCCGAACAACAACGGCTTCGGCGGGATCAACTTCGCGAGCGTCGGGTTCGGGTCGCTGAACCAGTACACCCTGGGCCTCAACTTTTCGCAGACGCTGTTCAACGGCCAGGTGCTCGCACAGAGCCAGGCCGCGAAGTCGCCGCGGCGTGCCGCCGAGATCGAAGTGACAGCGCAGCGGGCGCAGGTGACATACGACGTGACCCAGGCCTACTACGATGCGGCGTTGGCCGACCGTCTGGTGACGATCGCGGAGTCGACCCTCGCGCAGTCGGACCGAACCCTCAAGCAGACGCAACTCACGAAGCGGGTGGGCACCCAATCGGAGTTCGACCTGTTGCAGGCGCAGGTCACGCGCAACAACCAGGTGCCGATCGTGATTCAGCGGCGCGGCGACCGCGACATCGCGTACTACCGGCTCAAGCAGCTCGTGAAACTGTCCCTCGATGCACCGCTGCAACTCACGACCGACGTCGAGGACTCGACCGCAGCGCCCGATGGGGTGCGCCTGGCGTCCGTGGAGACCGTGACGGACTCCGAGGGCGTAGTGATGGCGGCCGAAACGATCAAGCTGACCGCCGATACCGGAGTGAACAAACGATCGACCGTGCGGGAGCAGGCCGAGACCGTGAAGGAGAACGCGGCGCTATTACGCGCGGCCAACTCCGAGCGGCTGCCGGCCGTGGTGCTCACGTCGCAGTACCAGCGCGTGGCGTATCCGCTCAACCTGCCGTCGTGGGCCGATTTCCTCACGAACTGGAACGTCGGCGTCGGGCTCTCGGTGCCGATCTTCACCGGCCGGCGCATCAAGGGCGACGAGATGGTGGCCCAGGCGAACCTCGATGAGGCCAAGACCCGGTTGCAGCAGACCCGTGAGCTGGCGGTGCTCGATGCGCGGACCGCGATCGAGACATTGCGCGAAGCGCAGGCCGCGTGGGCGGCGAGCGTGGGCACCGTGACACAGGCCACGCGTGCGTATCAGATCGCCGAGTTGCGCTACCGGGAGGGCATCTCGACCCAGATCGAGCTGACCGACCAGCGGATTGCCCAGCAGCAGGCCCTCGCCAACCGGGCGCAGGCCGCGCGCAACCTGCAAGTGGCGCGCGTGCGCCTCGGGCTGATCGCGGATCTACCGTTGTCGAGCGCGGGAGCCGGGGCGAGCGCATCGCAGAGCGCGGCGCAGGGGAACCCGACCATCGCGCCGCCGGGCGCGACGCAGCCGTCGCAGACGACGGCGCCGAACGGTCCGTCGATCCCGGGATCGCCGTCACCGTCGGCCCCCCCGCAGACCCCGACGTATCCAGCCGCGAGCCAGGCGGGGAGTCCCGCCCCGTGACCGGACGTTCCACCGTTGAGCACAGTAGGTCCGGCACGCCCCCTCTCGCGCTCGTGGCGGCGGTCGCCGCATTCGCGCTCGCGGCGTGCGGCGGGCAGACCCCGGTCGCCGACAATGCGATCCTGCTCGGGCCGGAGAACGTGGCAGTGGTCTCGACGGGGCAAATCCGGAGTGGTCCCGTAATTTCCGGGACGCTGGCGCCGGTGCGGGATGCGCAGATCCGCGCACAGGTGGGCGGGTCGGTGGTGCGCATCTCGGCCGATCAGGGACAGCACGTCGTGGCCGGCCAGGAGCTGGCGCAGATCGACGCGACGGGGTTGAGCGACGCATTCGCCTCCGCGCAGTCCGCGGTCAATGCCGCGCAGATCGCGGCGGATCACGCGGCCCGGCAGAGCCAGCGCTACGACACCCTGTTTGCGGCGGGTGCGGTATCCGACCGGGACCGCGAGACCGTCGACGAAGCGAACGTGCAGGCGGAGGCCGCGCTCACCGACGCCAAATCGCGCCTCGTGTCGGCGGGTAAGCAGCTCGCGTACACCGCAGTCCGTGCGCCGTTCGCGGGCGTGATCTCGGCCCGAAGCGTGAGTGCCGGTGACATCGTGCAGCCGGGTGGCATGCTGTTCGCCGTCGTCGATCCGTCCGTCCTGCAACTGCAGGCCGCGGTGCCCGCGGAGCAACTGGGCGTCGTGCGCGTCGGGCAGCCCGTCGCGTTTTCGCTCAACGGGTACGGCGACCGGCCGTTCGCGGGCACCGTGACGCGCATCAATCCCGTCGCGGACCCGAGCACCCGGCAGGTGCAGCTGTACACGACGATCCAGAACCCCAACAGCTCGCTCGTCGCGGGATTGTTCGCAAGCGGCCGGGTGGTGAGCGACAGCGCGCGCGGGCTCATGGCGCCGGTGGATGCGATCGACACCCGGAACCTGCGTCCGGTGGTCGAGCGGCTGGCGCGTGGCCGGGTCGAGCGGGTGGACGTCACCCTCGGCCTTCGCGACACCCAGTCGAACCAGGTGCAGATCACGGCCGGCGTGAACGCCGGGGACACGCTGCTCGTCGGGTCCGCCCAGGCGATCAGCATCGGAACCCGCGTCCGCGTCACCGCGGTGACGGACTCGACGACCGCCGCGAGATAAGCCCGTGTTCATCTCCGACTTCGCGATCAAGCAGCCGATCGTCACGGTGACGACGATGATCGCGATCGTCGCGTTCGGCATCTACGCACTCTTCAAGACGGACGTCGACGAGTTCCCCGACATCCAGCAGCCGATCGTACTCGTGGCCGTGCCGTATCCGGGCGCATCGCCGGGGCAAGTCGAGCGCGAAGTCGTGGACCGGATGGAAGAGCAGTTCAACGCGATCAGCGGGATCGACCAGATCACGTCGACCTCCACTGACGGGTTCGCGCAGATCGTCGTGCAGTACGTCTTCAGCAAGGACCCCGACCAGGGCGCGCAGGACATCCGGGACGCGATCTCCGAGATCCGGGACAAACTGCCCACGGAGATGAAAGAGCCGATCATCAAGCGGCTCGATCCCGGCGAGCTGCCGATCGTGTCGCTCGCGCTCACCTCCCAGACGATGAGCCCGTCCGAGCTTACGATCCTCGCCGACCCCGGGATCACGAAGGAGCTGCGGTCGATCACCGGCGTCGCGCAGGTCACGATGTCGGGCGGTGTGGACCGCACCATCGCGGTGAACGTGCGGCCGGCTGAACTCCAGGCCGCACACGTGAGCGTGGCTGACGTCGTGAACGCGCTCAACTCGCAGAACCTGGCGGCGCCGGTCGGCGCGGTCGTGGGGACCCTCACCGAGCAGCAGATCCGGCTGCTCGGGCGGCTGGAGACACCGCAGGACTTCCTGCAACTGGTGGTGGCGAACCGGGGCGGGCAGCTCGTGCGGCTCGGCCAGGTGGCCGACGTCAAGGACACCTCGGTCGAAGCGCGCTCCGTCGCGCTGTTCAACGGCCAGCTGGGCATCGGGATGGACATCACGAAGTCCAAGGGGATCAGCACGACGCGGGTGGCCGACGACATCAAGGCGCGGATCGCCGATCTGCAAAAGACACTTCCTCCGGGCGTGCACCTCACCCTTGTCCGCGACGCGGGCGTGCGCGTGCGCAACTCCGTCCGGAACGTCGAAGAGGCGCTCATCGAGGGCGCGCTGCTGACCGTGCTGGTCGTGTTCCTGTTCCTCAATAGCTGGCGTTCGACGATCATCACGGGGCTCGCGCTTCCGGTGTCGACGATCGCGGCGTTCATCGCCGTCTGGGCGTGCGGGTTCACGCTCAACACGATGTCGCTGCTCGGGCTGTCGCTGGCGATCGGCATCCTGATCGACGACGCGATCGTGGTCCGGGAGAACATCGTCCGCCACATCGAGCTGGGCGAAGACCATGTCGCTGCATCGCATTCCGGCACCGACGAGATCGGGCTGGCAGTGACGGCGACGACATTCTCGATCGTGGCCGTGTTCGTGCCGGTCGCGTTCATGAACGGCATCGCGGGGCAGTGGTTCAAGCCATTCGCGCTGACCATCGCGTGCGCCGTGCTCGTCTCGCTCTTCGTGTCGTTCTCGCTGGATCCGATGCTCTCGGCCTACTGGCCCGATCCGCAGCTCGAGGCGCATCAGCGGCGGAACGCGCTCGCGCGGGCGCTTGACCGGTTCAACGTGTGGTTCGACCGGCAGGCCGACGCGTACAAGAGCGTGATCGGATGGGCGCTCGACCACCGGGTCGCGATGGTGGCCGTCGCGGTGCTCTCGTTCGTGGGCGCTCTCCTGCTCCAGTACACCGTTGGCGGTGGCGGATTCATCCCGGACAGCGACCGCTCCGAGTTCGACATCGACGTCCAGACACCGCCCGGGTCGAATCTCGACTACATGCGGCTCAAGCTCGAAGAGCTGGGACGTCTGGTTCGCTCGCACCCCGAAGTGGACTACACGTACGCGACCGTCGGCGACGCCGCTGGCTCGGGGCGAGTGGACGACGCGGACATCTACGTGCGGCTCGTGCCCAAGTCGCGGCGGCACGCATCGCAGCAAGTGTTCGCGCAGACGATCCGCGACGAGATCGCGCGCGTTGGCGGCGTCACGCCGTACGTCTTCTCGAACGGGTTCGGCGACCGGCGGAAGCAGATCGAAGTGCAACTGCGGGGCACGGACGAAGCCGTGCTGACGCGGTTCGCCGAGCAAGTGCTGGCGCAGGTGCGGACGGTGAAGGGCGCCGCGGATGCGGGTTTGTCCACGAAAGGGCAGCGTCCCGAACTCCAGATCGATCTCAATCGGGGGTTGGCGGGCACCCTCGGCGTGTCAGTCGGAACCGTCGCGCAGTCGCTCCGACCCGCATTTGCCGGCGTGCACGCCGGCGACTGGGTCGATCCAACCGGCAAGACGCGTGACGTGACCGTTCGGCTGGCGCCCGAGGCACGGACCAACGTCGCCGACCTCGCGCAGCTTCCGCTCGTGCTTCCCGGAGCGGCGGCGATAGCCAATCCCGCGGCGGCCGCCATGGGTGGAGGCGGCGGGTCGCTCGCCACCATCCCACTCGGCCAGGTCGCGACCATCAGCACGACACTCGGACCTGCCGAGATCGACCATCTCGACCGGGACGAAGTGATCACCGTGGGCGCCAACCCGGTGGGGGCGTCGCTCTCCGACGTGTCCGACGCGATCAACGCCAAGATCGCGAAGCTGCCGCTCCCCCCGGGCGTCCGGATCACGCAGGGCGGGCAGGTCAAGGATCAGGCGACCGTCTACGGCAGCATCTTCGCGGCGCTCGGCCTCGCGGTGATGCTCATGTATCTGATCCTCGTGGTGCAATTCGGGTCGTTCCTCGATCCGCTGGCCATCATGATGTCGCTGCCGCTCTCGCTGATCGGCGTCGTGATCGCGCTGATCGTGACGCACGACACGCTCAACATCATGAGCTTGATCGGGGTGATCCTGCTGATGGGGATCGTGGCGAAGAACGCGATCCTGCTGATCGATTTCGCCAAGTGGTCGAAGGAGAAGAACGGGTCATCGACCCGGGACGCCCTGATCGAGGCGGGACGCATCCGGTTGCGGCCGATCCTGATGACGACGATGGCGCTGATCGCGGGGATGATCCCGGTGGCCCTCGGCTTTGGCGAAGGTGCGGACTTCCGCTCCCCGCTGGGTCGGGCGGTGATCGGCGGCGTGATCACGTCGACATTCCTGACACTGCTCGTCATTCCCACGTTTTACGAGATCCTGGATGAGTGGCGGACCGGGATGCAGGTGTTCTTCCGCCAGCGGTCCGCCGATCGCAAGAAGGCGAGGGAAGGGCCGTCCCAGCCCGGGGAGCAGGGGCTGACGGGGCGTCCGCCCTTGCCGGGCGCGGCAACGGGAGACTGAGGGCACCGGTCGCGGTCCCTCACTGTACCTTTCCCCCCGTGTTTGCCTTCATGGATCAGCTGAGCTCGGTGTGGGCATACATCACCCTCGGAGCGGTCAGCTTCATCACCGAGGAGTTCGCGCCGATCTCCGGCGGTGTCGCCGCGCACAACGGCCACCTCGTGATCACGTGGGTGGCGTCGAGCTGCGCCCTGGGAACGTGGGCTGCCGACATGGCGCTCTACTACCTCGGGCGGTGGCGCGGCGCGTGGGTGAGGAACCGGTGGCCGCGGATCGGCCGCGCATTCACGCGGACGCTGATGGGCGTGCGCCGCGCGCCGTGGCGGTCCTCGTTGGCGGTGCGGTACGCCTATGGCCTGCGGATCACCCTACCGATCGCCTGTGGCGCCGCGCACGTCCCGGTGGCCGAGTACGTGGCGGGGAGCGCGATCAGCGCGCTGACGTGGGCGAGCCTGTTCACGGTGGTGGGCTGGGTGTTTGGCCGGTCGGCGGAACTCGTGATGCGGCATATCCGGCGCTACGAGGACGTCGTCGGGCTCGCGGTGGCCGGCCTCGTGGGAGTCCTCGTGCTGCTGTACGTCCGGCGGACGGAAGAGCCGGTAGTGGATCCGCCTGCGCGTGAGTTCGAGCGGCAGCTCGACGTCCTGAGCGGTGAGTACCCTGTCCTGCGCGACGACGCCGAACCGCCCGGCGGGCGCAGTGGCTACGACGAATCCGGCGCGGCGGGCGGCGACCCCGGAGATGAGATGCAGCCGCCAGAGCAGGGGCGCCGGCGCGCGTAGCCGATTCGCCCCGCACGGCATGGCGTGCCGCCGTGCTGTCGCTGCTGGTCCCCGGACTCGGGCATCTCTACGCCGGCGACCCGCGGCGAGCGGTCGTGGTGTGGCTTGCGACACGCGTCGCGACGGCGGGTCTTCTGGAAGCTGCGGTGGCCGCCGGCGGGCGGCCGGGACTCATGCTGCAAGCGGCTGGAGCGATCATCGTCTGGGGCGGCGCGGCGGCGGACGCGGTGCGGACGGTCCATCGTGTGGCGCGGGAAGGCGGCCGCCCGCTGCAATGGTACAACCGCGGCATCGTCTATCTGGCCATCTGTGCGATCGTTGCGGCGGGGACGGTTCCCTGGCACATCGTGCTGGGCGACACGATCGCCGAGATGCGGCGGGTGCCCAACGACACGATGGCTCCGGCGCTGGTGGCGGGCGACCACGTGTACACGGTGCCGCGGCGCGGCGGCGGCGTGCGGCACGGCGAGATCATCGTCTACCGGAAATGGGGCACCGGTTACATCAAGCGTGTCGCCGGCATCGGTGGTGACACGCTCACGATGCGGGCTGGCGTGCTCTCAGTGGATCGGAAGCCCGTGATCGAGCCGTACGCGATCCATGCGGGTGAAGGGGAGACCGGCGACCGCCGGTTTGTGTGGCAGCGTGCGCTCGTTCCCGATTCGGTCCGTGCCGCGTACGCGCCTACAGTGGCGACGTGGGGGCCGATTGCCGTGCCGGCCGGCGAGTACTTCCTCCTCGGGGATAACCGCGGGGAGAGCATCGACAGCCGGTATACCGGATTCGTGCCGGATTCCGAAGTCGTCGCGCGGCCGGTGGTCATCTTTTTTTCGCGCGATCCGGTGAGTGGGCGAGTGCGGTGGGGAAGGATTGGGGGGCGCGTTGGGGAGTGAACCGAAAAAGCACCGACAGAAAGTAGAGAGTAGAGAGTAGAAAGTAGAAAGTAGAAAGTAGAAAGTAGAAAGTAGAAAGTAGAAACTACAAGCGCGTGGCGACGGGTTGCTTGCTCTTGAAGACCCGGAACAAGTAGGCGAGGGAAGGGAAGAGCACGAGGCCGCCGGCGGCGAGGGCGGCGAGGATGAGCACCAGCGTCTCGCGGGGCGCCGCGGCGCCGCGGATC
>Ga0182024_10018081_pt1 | contig 13162 bp, 11 predicted proteins | sample P32metaG_FD_120480 | JGI IMG/M metagenome (GOLD analysis project Ga0182024, IMG submission 120480) | Permafrost microbial communities from Stordalen Mire, Sweden - P3-2 metaG (Illumina Assembly) | ecosystem: Environmental > Terrestrial > Soil > Wetlands > Permafrost | place: Sweden: Stordalen...
CCAACGTGGTGCAACCGGACGGCAGACATGCTCCTATGGGACAGTTTGCCAATATGAGAACGTATCCGAATGCCTCGTTCAGAGATGTGACGGCGCCGAATGCCGACACGCTGTACTCCTCAAGTTGGATCGATTTATCTGCTGAACCATACGTTTTCAGCATTCCCGACAGTGACGGTCGCTATTTCCTCATGCCGTTGCTGGATGCCTGGACCAACGTTTTCCAAGTTCCCGGATCGAGGACTACTGGAACTCGGCAGCAGCGATTTGCGATTACGGGGCCAAATTGGAAGGGGCGCCTTGCTGATTACATGACGCACTACAGATCGCCAACTAACCTTGTGTGGATTCTCGGACGGACTTACTGTATAGGCACTCGAGACGATTATGACAAAGTACATGCGTTCCAGGACAAGTTGTTAATGGTGCCTCTAAACGAATACGGCAAAAACTATGAACCTCAGGCTGGCAAAGTCGATCCGCGGATCGACATGAATACGCCGGTGCGCGATCAGGTTCATAGAATGGACCCGGGAAGCTACTTTAAATTGCTTAGCTTTTTGATGAGAGATAATCCTCCGGCTGAGGCGGATGCGCCGCTTGTAGCCGAGATGGCAAAGGTTGGTTTGATCCCCGGCCAGGAATTTGATGTTAGTCAGTTGGCTGCGGACGTGCGCGAATCTTTGCCGCAGATCGTGAACGAATCGCTGCATCACATCATGTCCGAAATGCACAACGCCGCCGTTTCGAATGGCTGGCTGTATTCTCTCAAAACAGGAACCTACGGCACGGACTACTTGCAGCGCGCATACGTCACGGCAATCGGCTTGGGCGCTAATCGTCCGCAAGACGCGGTCTATCCGACGTCTGAAGTTGATGCCGATGGCCAACCTTATACCGGAGCCAAGAGATACGTCATGCACTTTGATGCTGGAAAGATGCCTCCCGTCAATGCCTTCTGGTCTTTGACAATGTACGATGAACACTATTTCTTTGTTCCGAACCAACTCGATCGCGCCAACGTCAGTTCTCGTTCACGCTTCAAAACAAATATGGATGGATCTTTGGATATCTACATTCAACACGAATCTCCCGGTGCAGATCTGGAGCCGAATTGGCTGCCTGCACCGGCTGGCAAGTTCCATCTGATGCTGCGCATGTATTGGCCCAAAGCGATGGCCTCTGAAGGCAGGTTCGTAATTCCAGCCGTTGAAATCATTCACTGAAACCAGTTTCCTGGCGGCTCGCGAAAGTTATCAGGCATTGCTGCGGGCGGGATAAGCAACGGGTGCCACGCGCATACGCGCGATATTATTCGATCTTGCAATCGATATGGAGTCGGTCGCTGTGGCCTTGTTTTCATACGCAGACAGAATTTGCTGCGCTAATATGCTGCTGATGATTCGGATTGCCCGGTCGCATTCCGCCACGGTGTTGAACCAGCCGGCTGAAATGCGCACCGCCCCCAGTGCATCTTTCTCGCTCATGCCGATCGCTTTGAGTACATTCGACGGATGCCCGCCTTTGCTGGCGCAAGCTGAAACGCTGGAGATGCATACACCCTGCTCGTCCGCAGCATCGCAGATATCTGCGCCTGAGGCACCATCAACACAGATGCTGACGTGACCGGGCACCCTCATAGAAAGATCGCGCGCTCCCGTGAATCGAAGGCTGGAGAAACGCGATAGCTTTTCAATCAATAGTTGTTGAATGACCAGAAGCGTGTCGCGCTGTTCGTCCGACTCTAGCTCGGCTGCAGCCAATTGCGCAGCTTTTCCTAATCCGACAATATTGGCGACGTTTTCCGTTCCCGGGAAAAGTCCTGCTTCCTGTCCGCCGCCAAACATCAATGGCAATATTTCTACGCCCTCGCGAATGTATAAAACACCGATGCCCTTGGGCGCGTGGAACTTGTGCCCAGAAAGAGAAAGCGTATCGACCTTGATGCTTAAAAGATCGATCGGCAGTTTGCCGGCCACTTGAACAGCATCAGTGTGGAAGAAGATGCCTCGTTCCGAAGCGATTGCGGCGATCTGCTCGATCGGTTGCAATGTGCCGATTTCGTTGTTGCCCCACATGATCGAGATCATGCTGGTCTGTGGTCGGATGGCCTGCAACAGCTCGTCGATATCGACAAAACCTTGCCAATCAACGTCTAAGATGGTGACGTCCCAGCCTCGTGATTGCAGATGTTTCACCGGTCCCATTGCTGAAGAGTGTTCGATACTGGAGGTAATTAAATGGCGACCCAAGCCATTCTCCTCGACAAACCGGGCACGTCCTAAGAGAGCAACATTATTGCTGTACGTCGCTGATGGTGTAAAAAATATTTCGTCTGCCTTTGCGCCGATTAGCGAGGCGACCTGCTGTCGTGCACGATCGATCGCTGCGCGCGACTGACGACCGGCAACGTGTCGCGAAGAGGCATTGCCCCAACAATAGCTTTGAAACGGCTCCATAGCTTCCAACACTTCGTTGCGAACACGCGTGGTAGCACTGTTGTCTAGATAGATTGTCGCGCTTGGGCTCATTAGAATGAGACTCCTTAGTAAGTGAAATAGCCACCGGATGGAAGTTCCGGGTTGATCGCAAGACAGCAAAAGCTGCTGCGACAGGAATATCATGTCGCCAGGTCTGGCTTACCTCTGGCATACAAATCTGCCAGTGTGGTGCGGTCTAGAATGTCTGCAATGGCATCGCGCACGCTGCGCATGAGAATACGAAGATTGCACGATTCAGGCTCAGGGCAGCTCGGGCAAGCTTCATAGGCGGTGACCGATGCGCATGGAATCGGCGCCAGCGGACCATCCATTAGCCGGGCAATCTCGCCGATTGTAATCGCTTCCGGTGGACGATTGAGAACATAGCCGCCACCCGCGCCGCGTCGACTGCGCAAAATTCCAGCATTTTTAAGCGTCAACATAATCTGATTGAGGAACGATTCAGGAATCTGCGCCTTCCTGGCGATGTCACTGGACGTAGTGCCGGCGGAGATGTCGCAGCCGACAAGCTCCATCAGTGCTTTGAGAGCATATTCACCGCGGCGAGATAGTTTCAATGTCCGAGTTGCCAAGCTAGATATTGTGGATAAAGTTGACTGAATTAGTCAACTTTGAACGCTCAAATGTTCTCACCAAAGCATGGAAAGGTCAACCATTGACTACCTCACGCTTTGCAAGCAGTTCCCAAAACCAAACGTCAGCGCTTTATTCTGAGGCGAAACGGCAAGCGCTCCTCCATTAAGAGACAGTGCGCTGGAGCGCTTGTTATCTCCGTCAAAAGTGTTCCGAATTGATAAACAAACTCTGCCATGCTCGTCAAATAAGGTTTCAGTTGATTCGATATGTTTCCCGGTCTGGTCCATAGCGGTCACTGTTCTTCGCCGACATTTACCATGTGGATCAAATGTAATTTCTATCGTGCATTTAGGTCGGACTTCTTCATCAAACATCGTCTCGGTTGACTGCTGAGATATAAAGGACAGATTGAAGGGCGTCTCGGTTGATCGCTGCGATCTAACACTGAGAACGAACGTCGCCTCAATCGATTTCTCAGGTGTGCCGTTCGGGCGAAACATCGTGTCCGATCGCACGTTTTTACCATCCAGTCCGAACCTGGTCTCGGTCAATTCAAGCAGTCTGCCTTCTTGATCACGCGTCGCAATTACTGACCTTTCGACTTTCCCGGTGGCAGTGAATTCGGTCGTACAAGTAATGCGTTCGTGTCGTTCGTTCTCTGTCGTAAATTCCATAATTTGAGTCTGCTTATTAAAGCCACTCGAGATAACGTGAGCGCCGATACTAGTATCGCAATCGGATTCGATTGCATTCCCGGATAGAACCGGAACGGCGTTTGATGGCGTAAAGTCCAGGGTGTTCTTGCCGGTCATAAGAATTACTCTCCGGAAACTGCAATGGGACGCACAGGTCAATGAAATCGTGATGACCGAATTCGATTTTCCAGCGCTTGCAGCAGACATTAAGTAAAAAGTGTGACCGATTATGGTCGTGACTATGTCAGATTTGTGAGACTGCGTTGCTGATGGCGATGCACGGCATCGCCGCTACGCCTCTACGGGCTATCATGATGCCTGGTGAATTGCACCATGGCACCGCCGGCCACTACCAGCATCACGCCGAGTGATCCTCAGTTCCAACATTTCGGGCAAAATGGCCGCCGAGTACAAACCAGCGAATTTATTTGCGCTAACATGCCTGTACAATTGCGCACACGACAGTACTTACTAATCTGGAATCAGCTCTATGAACACGACGAAAGAAATCAACAGCGAAGCGCTCGTTAGCTATATCGCATCCCATCGCGAAGAATTTCTTTCGGGATTGAAGGAGTTCTTGCGGATAGCCAGCATCAGCACTTTGCCACAATTCTCTGGCGAGATCGGACAGGCAGCAGAGTTTGTTGCAAACGAGCTGCGCAGGATAGGGATGCGCAACGTTCAGAAACTCCAGACAGTTTCCGTATCGAGCAATCCATTCGTATACGCAGAATGGCTTGACGCGCCGGGAAAGCCGACCGTACTCATATATGGGCACTATGATGTACAGCCAGCGGACCCGCCCGATCAATGGACGACACCGCCATTTGAGCCTGATGTGCGAAACGACAGCATTTTTGCTCGTGGCGCGGCAGACGACAAGGGACAAACCTATCTTTTGCTCAAAGCGATTCAAAGTTTGCTGGCGACTGAAGGTCAACTTCCAATCAACATCAAGTTCCTCATCGAAGGTGAAGAGGAAATTGGCAGCATTCACATTGCAGATTTTGTTCGAGAGTACCCGCGGCACGTCGATGCGGATGCAGTGCTGATCTGTGACACCGAGATGTTCGCCGAGGAACTGCCGACGATTACGACCGGCCTTCGCGGACTGGTCTACACGGAAGTTGAGTGTCGCGCGGCGCGCCAAGACTTGCATTCCGGCGGTTATGGTGGCGCCGCGGCCAACCCATTTCAGGCACTAGCGGAGATTATCACTGGCCTTAAAGACAGAAACGGAACGGTAAATATCCCAGGATTTTATTCCCGGGTTGCACCGCCAAGCACAGAAGAGTTGGATGCGTGGCAAAGGCTGCCGTTCGACGAGACGGAGTTTCTCGAAAAACAAATTGGTGGCACTGCCCTTGTCGGTGAGAGTGGTTACTCTGTGCTACACCGAATTTGGGCGCGACCGACTCTGGAAGTTCACGGCATGCCTGGCGGCTTCGCAGGGGAAGGAGCAAAGACAATCATTCCCGCAGTGGCCAAAGCGAAGATAAGCATGCGGCTGGTGCCAGACATGGACCCGGAAGAGATCATCGCCTCCATAAGATCGCGAGTGAAAGAATTGACGCCGCCAGGAATAACCAGTCAGCTAAGCGTTCTCAGCGCTTCTCGCGCGATGGTTGTAACTACTGAAAATCCTTTCGTGAAACTTGCCGCAGAAGCCCTGGAACAAGTGTTCTCGCAGCAGACCGTGTATGTTCGCTGCGGCGGCTCTATACCAGTTGCTGCGGTCATGAGTGAACAACTGAATATCCCGGTCGTAATGATTGGGTTCGGCTTACCCGATGATAATACGCACGCCCCAAACGAGAAGCTCAGTCTGTCTAACTTCTATCGAGGCATCGAAACAATCGCTCGATACTTGCACAGACTCGGACGTGAGAAGGCTGCAGTTAAATAAGGTATTCGAGTTGCAGGAATCTAGCGGCGCCCGGATGCATAGTCAGGCTGAGCGACTGGCGGAATCCAGAGCGTGACCATTGCCTCGGTGAGCGTGGGACTTGTTGCTGAACGTGTCGTAGCAACCGTGATGGTGGCTCAGAAGTTTTCTGTTTCTTTCTTCGTAAACGATCCCATGCGTTCGTTCAAATAAACAAAACTCGTGTAAACCTCATCATACGCGGCGCCGGTTAAATGCTTCAGCGACTCCATATATAGCTCATAGGCTTGCTCGTATTTACGCTGCGCCTCATAACATTTGCCAAGCGCGGTAACCAGTCCGCCTTCCTCTGCCCTTGGTGCTGACTGGTCACGCCAGGACTTCAATGCACGCTTGAACTTTGCCTCGGCACCACCGTAGTCTTGCTTGAGAATTAGTTGACGTCCCTGCTCACACAAGTCCCCCGTGGATTTGCGCAGAGCTGCAAATTGGTTGTTGCTGTATCTCACTTCTTATTCATCTCAGCTCGTAAACTGCAACAGCACGCTTACCCATACTGTAACAGATTAACGGAACATGGCTCAGCGCTTGGGTTTGCAATAAAGCGCGCACGCTGCTGTCATTTCGACCGAAGTGAGCGAAAGCGAACGTAGTGGAGTTTGATTGTATTCGGCACAACATCCTTCACCGACAATGGTGACGGATGGTGTCGGATCTTAAGAAGGTGGACGCGATATTAAATTCGAAGTCAGTACATTAAATTCGTTGCGGCGCATTCGACACCTTCGGGCCATTTTGGCTGAAACCGCACTCCATGCGGAAATCTGCAAACAAAATCGCAATAGATTTTGGTGCTGCAGGTCTTGAAATATGTAATCGCCCCGAATAAAAACTGGTCGAGGTGGGAAAGGCATTGTTAGAGTTTAGTGGCATCGATATTGGGACCTTGATCGCCACTCCTACACTATCCTGCTTGCCTGCTTGTCCTGTACTTCTTTCTAGTAAAGCGAGGGGTTTAAATGAATTTGACTACGAATGTAAAGTTGGCAATGACAATGCTGTCTGCGCTTATGTTAAGTGCAAATCCAGCTTATTCTGCTGCGAAAGGTGTGGTTGGCCATCCTGGATATTTTCAGCCGATTCTTTGTGATAATCCACCAGGGCAGGCGGCTGCGGATGGTACGCGGGTAGATTTCGTTAATATTAACCATCAATTCCAACTGAGCTTTGGCAAGAGCAGCGGTTTCAATGATTGCGTTCGCGTGGGCGGACTGATTAGCCAATTGCGCGCTCAAGTTGATGCCCACCAAAAGATTACTCCTAATCTCCAATTCGATACTAACAGTTTCTTTTTTCCCGATTTGGGTGAGCCGTTTGTTTCCATTACCTATAGCCCGCCCGGCGGAGGATTGGTTCAAGCTTTAAGCGCGCCATTCATCGCAGGCAGTTCATGGCCATCTTTTGTGCTGCCGAGTAATAGTGTGAACGCTGGTTACGAGAGAACGGCATTCTTCCCTTCGGATCTGCTGACAGTCTTTGGTATACCGGCAGGGAGCATAATATATTCGGTTGCCATTTATACCGACGATTCAAACACGCAACCATACTTGGTGACTAACGTCTTGATCGACGGTCACTCCTTCCATCCACTGTTACCGTCCCATGGCGTTCAGCCTGTCATTTTCGATTGCGCCGATCAACCGACAACCGTTTCCCCGTCTTGCAATCCCTAATTCAGTGTTTACATCGTGATCGAGCCGGTGCGAGATCACAAAAAGCGCTTGAGGCGAGCATTTTGCTTGCCTCCTAAGCCTTCCTAAGATCACAAAAAGGCAACAAAAAACCGTGTATTAGCGTTTGGCGGAATCGTCTGCTGTGCGGGAACTGGCGGTGAATTCGCACCGGACAGTGGCGGTGAATTCGCACCGGGCACTGGTATCTCAGGTGGTGCGATGGTTGCATCCGCAATCCCGGGATCATTGGATAGCAACCAATCTGGCAATCCAGTGGAGCTAACTCCGGCATTGACCTGACAGGTATGCCACCTTGCTCGTGCCCCAATTGGCCTCGTTCATTTGCACTGCAAGCAGCACCGTTCCAATCTTGAAGCCATTTCGGTAATGATTGCCGAGATTGCTGACTAGGCTCGCGGTGGTCCTATCAATTTGGAATCCCAGTACTAGTAATTGAATATATAAAGAATGGCAGAAACCGAATCAGGCAATTTTCGCGTTAAGTGATGCTGTTCACCTATGCCGTTCACCGTCTCGGCGGTTTTGGTCATTTAGGTGGTTTCTCTTCAATTCCTCTATCGAAAAACCTGAAAGAGCTGATTAACACTGGCTGGCACGCGTATGTCAAATAAAGATAATGATTCCCAGCCTTGACGTTGAATGAATTCATTCATTATAATCAGCCCAAGCAAAACAAAGAAAGGGGGCTTGCGGTGAAAATTCATTGTGAGAATCGAAATAGAGAAAGTGAATCGCTGCTTTTGACGAGATTGAGTACCATGATTGATAGAACGCTCATTGCAATTATTTCTTTCGGGTCGGTGGCATTTCTCGGCGTTCTATGGATGCACCTGACGGCATCAGCGCATCTGGCTGTTGTTCAGACGTTGCAAGCATTGGCCTCAATTGGAACTATCATTTCGATTGTATGGACGCTGGTTCGTGGCAATTCGAATCCTGTTCTGTCGCCAGTGATTGTCTCGACCAAAACATTCAAATGCCTGTTCCTCATGCTTGCATTCGGAACGCTAATCGGCAGTCTCAAGCCGGGAGTGTCCGACATGGCCACGTTGCTCTGTTCAATTCCGACCACTCTTGTGTCCACGCCGGGCTGCACTGATTCAGTTGCAGAACACGAAGACGTTCCCACGTCCGAGGAATACTTGATCACGCACATGCCCAAATAGGGTACGATCAAGGCTATTGATAGGAAAAGGCGACAGATTATTATGGCTCGGAAAATCGATCCAGCAAAAAGAGCATCAATATTGAGCGCTGGGCGCACCATATTTTTGCGCGACGGTTTCGCCTCAGCGAAGATGTCTGACATTGCCGCAGAGGCTGGCGTGGCGCCGGGAACAGTGTATCTCTATTTTGATTCGAAAGAGGAACTTGGCACGGCAATTGGGGAAGATTTCTTTTGTCAGCTGAGTAATGGATTTGCGCAAGTAATTAAGAAGCTCGACAAACCTAGCGGCATTGAGGATCTGGTCGAATGGGCTCTGCGTATCGGCACTGAAGAACGCGATCTCCTCGCTCTGATCAAAGTGCAGTTACCACAACCAAAGAATGATTGTGATGAGGGTCCTCGCAGTCTGTTTAGACGGCAGTTGGCACAGGCTCTCGATCGGCTGCAAACAAATGAACATGCCAGACAATATGATTCTATAGCGCTTGCCGGCGTCGTTATGTGTGTTCTGCAAGGTCTGATCATGACGTGCGTGTTCTCTGATACCGACACCGAGCAAATGAAGATTGCCGCGATTAAGATGCTTCAGCATGGGCTCTTCAAAGACACAGTGGCGCAAGAAGACCGGAAAGTCGGCACAGTAGAACAAAGTTCCTTAACAAGCAAGCCGAAGAAAAAGTTGCAGTCATCAATTAGCTGACAAAGAATTCGCGTGGTAACAAGGAACCTTGCCTTCGTCGCATTGAGACAAGGTATTCAATGACACAATGACTACGATGGCGCCGGTGCCTGCTCTTTTTTACACGTGTTTGCAACAGTGTGACTTGCCGAATTATTTTTCAATTCTTGGCGAATTATTTTTCAAATTGCCAACTGATGCACACTCTGCCAAGATTCTAATAACCGATGTTGCTGTGGACTTGGCGAATTATTTTTCAAAATCTATGAGGTGCCTAACAGCAAGCCTTTTCTCGCTACCTCAACCACCTCTGGTGTAATCATCGCTAGGCAATTCAGTTTTTTACAACTCCCTCGCCTGTCGGTCCGAGTTTCTTCGCTAGTTGCTCATATTTGAGGCGCGCCTTTGGGTCTTGGATATCCTCAATATTCATTCTTGTGAGAGTGAATGACAAGACCTGTTTGTTTCTTAGAATTTTTACAGTGACCTGAGTACCAGCGTGACCAAAGATCCAGGTCGTCGATGGATCGCTCCAATCCGTCTTCGGTGCTGAGCTATCGCTCAGGATTACATCGCCTTTGAGAATTCCGGCCTGTTCGGCCGGGCTACCGGCATAGACCGCTACGACTTTAGCATGTCGTTCGAAGGACCACTGCCTGTAGAACCATCCGCAGGTGCCGATCTGGAGATTGCGATAGTCCTCGGCGGTCAGTTTTGCACCACTGGCCAGTTTGCTGGCTGCTAATTGAAACCTTTGTTGGTCGTCCTGGGCAGCGGCTTCGGACTGGAGCGTCGTGGCGCTATCGGAGGCGTTCAGGTTGGGGACTGAATCATTGGGGGGCACGCTACCATCCGGCCCGGACAATGCGCCTCTTTTTCTCACCGAACCCTCTAATACAGTGCTTGTTTGAGGCTGCGGTGGATTTGGATCGACTGTCGGTGATGAGTCCACCGTTGCCGTTTCCGCTTCAAACGGTTTGATATCGTCTGCCTGGACTGGCGGCGGTAGTTGTAAGCAAAAGGTGACCGCTAACACCAGGGTCGAAATGGTATGTGTTAAATGAACTCTTGAGGACTGCATGGCTTTCTTGACCGTTACTGTGAACCTGAAGTTATGTATGCTTCACTGACACCTGGGGCAATATTAGGCGAAGTTTGGCCGATTTGTGTCCACGCAGGAACAACAAACGCTACCGATGCAGATCGAGTCTCTGAAGAAGTACGCCAGGACAAGGAAATGGAAAGTAATTCTTCAAATCGAAGACATTGGGTCTGGTGCAAGCCACCACAAAAAACGAGAACAAATAATGCGCGCAGCGCGACGACGCGAGATCGATTGACTGGTCTGGAAGCTGGATCGCTGGGGACGTTCGTTGCACGATTTGGTTTCGACACTCAAGGAACTGACCGAGCTTGGAGTCGCTTTTGTCTCTTTAACGGAGGCGGTTGATCTCAGCACCGCCATCGGTAGAGCCATGGCAGGGCTACTCTCTGTTTTTGCCGAGTTCGAATTAGAAATGCTCAGCGAACGTGTCAAAGCAGGAATTGCACAAGCAAAGAAAAGAGGGCAAAAGCACGGACGTCCTAAGACTGCTTCTCTACAAGCTGCAAAAGTTCATCGATTGTTTGCTCAAGGGCACAAGAAAGCTGAAATTGCACGCAAGCTAGGCATTGGGCGCACTAGCGAACTGCGTATCGTCGTGAATCATTTTGCTCCTGAATCGGGGCCACGTTCGCCCGGAAAACGCAGCGGACTATCTATCGATGAACTGTCTCAATCCGACTATGCGCGGCGTCGAATTTTATTCAGGGTGAAACTGATTGATCCGGCTTGTGCCGATGACCGTGACTTTTAACTTTAATTCCGGATGTCAAGGAGTTTTGCGGACGATATCGCGGCGGAATGCCTTTATAAGAACCACGGGCACACATCGTTACACCTCCTTACCTGCTTCTCGACTCCAGCAGATGTCGCAGACACTTTTTCATAAGGAAGAAGACATGAATCAAGCATTGGCAATGTCTGTTGCGTTCACGGCGGCGACAAGCAGCGTTGTGAACGACACCCTCCAATCAAGACAAAACTGTGCGAATACACAGGCTCAATTGTCCATACGGCAGGACACGGCAACGGTTATCGAGAACTTCTTTCAGCATGCCCTTGTCCGTTCGGATAGTTCATCTCTTGCACGCGCCCGGTCGTTCGAGGAAATGGCGGAGTTATACAAAAAGAAAGCACAACCAGAAATGGCACTGCAGCACTATCGATACGCCATCGATATACGCCAGCGTACGTTGGGCGAAGGAGATCCGCAGCTTGTTGCCGATCTTCGTGCATCCTCTGAACTGGCAGAGGATGCTGGTGATACCAAAGAAGCCAACGAACTTATGCAGCAGGCAATCGAGATCTGCAAACGTCAGGCTGACCCCCGGCTCTGACAGCGCAAACTCTGGCGGACGCGTCGGTTCCGCCGGCACTGCACCCACGTGATCGCCAGACAGGCGGATCTAATAATGGTCGATTATTTTAGTTCCTCTCGAGGTCGTTGTCCTGAGAGCGAAAAGTGTCGCGAATGGCAATAGAATTGAAGCAGGGACGATGGGCGCGGCTATGACTGCTTTGCCACAGCTGGGTAAGTTAATCGTGGGAAGCCTTAATTACAAATCCAGGTGTGCTTATGACAGCTGTCAACTACGCGTATACTTATGCCTTTCCCTCTTTACTAGAAGCCGTTCCAGACGGGCGTTGCCTCACATTGGCCACCTGCGGTGGCGTCGAGAAACACCCCTACTTTTTTCAGGGGCGGTTTATGCAACCGAGACGGTGCGCGGATCTGCTCCTCGCAGTCTCGGAGATCAGCAGGACAAGATTTTATTCACCAGGCGAAGTACGCGAGCGCTGGTTGGCAGCGGCCGACCCCGTGGTGACGAGCGGTGGCGACCGTTTGCGTTTCGAGGCATTTTCTGTGTGTTGCGGAGCATACGCCCGCGTCGATCTGCGCCCGGAAGCGGTTGACGGCGATTGGGTCAGCCGTGGCACAACCAACGTTGATTTCAATCCGCCAATGCGCGCAGCTTTGACAAGCATTCTCAACACAGAGAGGGTGGGGCTGAACATCGGTGCAAACTCAGTCGAGCTGGAACGCGGCACCAGCAAAGTGATTGAGCGCAAAGTCAAGCTGCCTGTGCGTTGGTTGAAAGGATTTGTCGAAGTCCAAACTTATCAACCGAAAATGCAACCTGTTTTTGAGATTTCGGCAGAGGAAGCACGGCGCTTTTTCCGCACACTGCCGACTCAGTCGATTACTTCGAAGGGAACGGCAATGTACGTAGTGGCCGCAGGCAAGAGCCTGCGCCTGAGCACGCGCGCCACACCACATGCGGTGCTAGTCGGGGCGCCAGGTCGGTTAAAAGTCCTGGATCCACTCTTGCGCCACGCCAAGCAACTGCGTGTTTATGGTGGACCGGAGGGCGTCAGCGGCTGGGAAGTGGTGCTTGATGATGCAAGTTTTCACCTCGTGCTGAGCCCGGATGCCTCCAGGGGGTTTTCCGGGGAAGGACAGGTGCTTTCGCAACTGGCCAAAGGCAGCGGCGCCGAGGCTGTTGCTGGAGTGAAAGCGACCTTGAAGTGGCAATCGCGCATGGAGCCGGATCTGCTCGCCGGTCAGTTGCATGTTGATGCAAACGTGATCTCAAATGCACTCGCCATATTGGGCACCCGCGGGTTGGTCGGCTACGATCTGGCAGAGGGTGCCTACTTTCACCGCGAGCTGCCGTTCGATATGCAGCTTGTCGAAGAGCTGCAACCGCGTCTGCTCAATGCTCGAAAAATGGTGGAAGAGAAAGCTGTGCGCATCGTCAAGCGCACAGGCGATCGAGTCGAAGCTTATGTCAAAGGAAG
>Ga0182024_10018082_pt1 | contig 13161 bp, 12 predicted proteins | sample P32metaG_FD_120480 | JGI IMG/M metagenome (GOLD analysis project Ga0182024, IMG submission 120480) | Permafrost microbial communities from Stordalen Mire, Sweden - P3-2 metaG (Illumina Assembly) | ecosystem: Environmental > Terrestrial > Soil > Wetlands > Permafrost | place: Sweden: Stordalen...
GACGGCGCGACCCAGGCCACCTACGACGGGCATCCGCTGTACACCTACGGCGCGGATACCGCCCCCGGCCAGGCCCACGGCAACAACCTCAACCTCAACGGCGGCCTCTGGCACGAGACAACCATCTCCGGCTAAGTTGCGCCCGCATCCAGCCCTCGTCATCAAGCTCTGCCGGAGAAGCCGCCGCGGGTAGTGACCAGCGGCCATGAATTCCGTTCGCGGCCGGGGTGCGCTTCTCTCGCCGGAGGCGACCTCCCAGACGGCGACCTGGATACCCGGGGCAGGCCGAGCACCACGATCACCAGGCTGGACAGACCAGCATCCCGGCGGCTTTCAACGGAGCGGTGATCTCGTCGTGGGTGAGCGGGACACCCGCCAGCGGCCCGGAACGGTCAACCCACACGGGCAAACCGGCCGGGCGAACCGGCCGGGCGAACCGGCCGGGCGACAAGCACGGCGACAGGCAGCGGAGAAGGTCCGCCGGGCGTAGAGCAACAACAACGTGACGTTGGCGATGCAGATCAGGCGTGCAACGCATGGGCGACGCGCACGATCAAGAGAATCACGTAAGTCAGTCCCAGGAGGCGCCGGAACCAGTTGACCCCGTGCACCAGCTCCTCATATGCCCATATCGTCATCGCCAGGTAGGACACTGACGCGGCGTAGGAATGTGCACTGCCGTCTACGAACTTGCCTACCTCACCAGCGAGGAACGCGACGATGAGCGGAAGGTTGGGAAACTGCACGATCGGAAAGCGTCGCGGGAACGAAAGCTGGGTCAGGCGCTTGTATGCCAGCCAGACGCTCAGCAGGCGTTCCTTCATCATCGGCATGGGTGGGGGCGGATCCGGGCTGGCGGGGTGTGATGCAAGCAACGGATCCGGAAGAGGTCGCCGGGGGGCGGCCGCAGGCAACGGCAAGCGACCGGCACGGACGGACGGTGGATGACGCCAGCCGCTCATGTATCTGGTCCGAGGGAAAGTGAGCGTGTTGGAACGACCCGCCAGCTACCGGGGGCCAGCCGCGGTTGCTCCCCTGGTCCGAGCTGAATGCCGGGCGTCGTCGTGGTCACGGGCTCTCCTTCGCTTGCCCAGTCAGCCCGCCGACGGCTCCGAGGCCAGATCTCCCCGCCGCTTGCCAGGCCGGCTCCTACGGGGCCGATCAACTACTAACACGGACAGAAGATCACTCTTGTTCATCAGATAGAAGAGGGCGGCCCATCTCCGTGCAGGCGCGGTGCGGCCGGGAAGGCTGCTCACCCCGTGGATCCGGTCGCACCGGCTGCCCGCACGTCGTCCTGCCAGCCTCCGCGAGGCCCGACGCACGTCCGGCCGGCGGTACGCCGTGCGTGCCTTCGGTACGGCTGGTGCACGGGGCATCCGGGTGCGGGCTCGGCCTGTCACGCCGCGATCGCCTGGCGCCGCGCGCGCCATGCGGCCTCGGCTTCTCCCATCGGGGTGGAGGCCGGACCCTGGACGAAGGGCCAGATCTCCTCGGCGATGGCGCGCCAGTTGGCGGTGGCGTTCAGCTCGCCGAGGATAGCGAACAGGCCCAGGTTGATCCGCTGCAGGAGCACGTAGGATCTCGGCACGCTGATGTACTCGGCGACGGGGCTGCGCAGGTCGAAGAAGCGGCGCACGACTGAGGAGGCGTAATCGCCGGTGATGGTCAGGGATCCTGGCTCGCGGATGGTGTCGTAGAAGACGGCCAGGTGCTCGACGATTGCCTGGGTGCTGAGCGGCGCGCCGGGGCGCAGGAAGCCGGCGTTTTCGAGGCTGCGGCGGAACGCCTCGGGGTCGTGCTCGATGCATACGTTGCGGGCCATCTGCAGGAGCGGCTGCAGCTCGGCGGAGGTGAAGTGCTTGACCAGCCCGAAGTCCAGGAAGGTGACCCGGCCGCCGCCGTGGAACAGGTAGTTGCCCGGATGCGGATCGCCGTTGAACGCGCGGACCTCATACAGGCTCCGGAAGGTGAAGCGGTAGATCGTCTCCGCGGCCAGGTCGCGTTCATCCTGGGACCAGCTGGCGAGCTCGGCGAACCGGGCTCCGCCGGACAGCTCGCTCGTCACTATCCTTCGCGTGGACAGCTCGCTGATGATCCCGGGAACTCCGATCGTGGGATGACCGTCGTAGTAGGCCGCCAGCAGGCGCTGGTTGGCTGCTTCGCGGCGGTAGTCAAGCTCCTCAAGGACGCGGTCACGGAGTTCGGCGATCAGCGCGTCGACGTCCTGGGCCGGTGCGGTGATGCGCAGCATCCGGCGCAGCAGCGCGACGTTGCGGAGGTCGGCCGCGATGGTCTCGGCGATGCCGGGGTACTGGACTTTGACGGCGACCGCCCGGCCGTCGAGGGTGACCGCGCGGTGCACCTGCCCGATCGACGCGGCGGCGATGGGCAGCGGATCCCAGGTAGCGAACGCGCGCTCCGGCGGCAGGCCCAGCTCCTCCTCCACTACCTGCGCGGCAAGCTCCGCGCTCATCGGCGGGACGCTGTCCTGCAGGCGGGCCAGGGTGCGGCGGACCGCGGGTGACAGGCCGTCGTCGATGTAGCTGGCCATCTGGCCAATCTTCATCAGGACGCCTTTCATCGCCCCCAGGGTGCCAGCGACGTCCTCGGCGGTCTGCAGGGCCAGGTCCTGTCTCAGCTGCTGGCGCTGCTCGCCGGCGGCCGCGAACAGCCGCGGCGCACTGCCCGCATACCGGACCCCGCCGCGCACGAAGAGCTTGAGTGCCGCACGCCCGCGGTCGTACCGCAGCCGCCCCAGCCGGCCGCGCAGCAGGACCAGGGTCAGGGCCGCGGTCGCGCCGCCGGCCAGTACCGTGGCCAGAAGCCTCCCGGGCTTCATGCGGGCCGCACTGTGCGCATCCGCAGGGTGATCCGCTGCCGCGCCTCGAGCACGCCAGGCTCACCGAGGAACACCGCGTCGAGGACGCCGAGCGACTGCCGGATTTCCGTCCGCCGACCGGGTGTCAGGGGCTGTGGCGCGCCGTAACCGTACATCCCCCGCGCCCACTCAGGAAGCAAGGCGACCGCAGCGTCGCGGACATCCTGCCAGATCCCGCCTAGCTCCTCGTCCAGGCCGGGCGGATCGAGCAGGTAGGCCATCGACTCAGCGGCCGCAGGCGTGCAGCGCAGCCCAGGCCGGACCGATGCGACGTACCGTTCGAGGTCCGCGACGCTGCCGGGGATCAAAGGCCCGGGCACGCCGACGAGCTCAGCCGCGACCATCATCTCCGCGACGTAGCGATCACTGTCCTGCGCCGAGAGCGGCGTCCCGAAAGCCCAGCCGGCCGCCAGGCTGGACTGGACCAGGGCCACGTGCACCCACAGCAGCAGCGCTGGATCCCCCGCCGCGTACGGGCGGCCGGTAACGGTGTCGACGCCGCGGACATGATCATGGATGCGCCGCACCCGGGCCGCGGCCCGTGCGGCCACTGCCCGCTCACCGAAGATGACCGTGGCGAGGAACGCCGAGGTGGCGGCGAGCCTGCCGACGGGATCCCGGCGCCAGTCACTATGCTGATCGACACCAGCCATCGCCAGCGGATGCAGCGCCTGCAGCAGCAGGGACCGCAACCCCGCAACTGGCGAGGCCAGGTCAGCGCTCACCCGCCACGTGACGCTGGCAGGCCCGAAAAAGCCATCGTCTGCAGCATCCTCCGGCATACCGGACACATACGCAGCCGCCGAGCGCTCGATAAGACCGGTCGCGGTCGCATACAGATCCGCCGTCACCGTGGCACTCCTGACACGCGGCCCGGCTTCCTAGAGTCAGGGCACCGACAGCCGATGACAGTACTGAATGTCATGCCGGCCAAACCAACCAGCTCCTCAGGTTTCGCGGCGACTCAGTCGTCGCCACCGTCCGATTGGGCTGTCCGGGCTTGCCCGACAATCCAGCCGGCTCGTCTACTAACACGGGTAGCAGATAGCAGCTGTTCATCGTGGGCAGCTGACGACCAGAAACGCGCGACGGCGCGGTGGCGATCCTGCTGAGCGCGGTGCCCTGCTCCGCCGAACGGGACAGGTTCGTCTTCCACGACGGTCGTGGGGCGAACGGTGAGCAGGCTGCCCAGCGGTAGACACGCGCGGTCAGCCGCGCAAGATCCGGGGCTTCTCGCGCGCGCTGGCCGGCTTGCTTGCTGGCGCTCACCGAGGACATGCACAGGCGCTGGGAGCGGTCTCCAAGACCGCCGGCGCTCGCCGTATTACGGGTTTCGCATGCACCTGTTGCTCCCACCCGGGCACGGCGGGAGGATTGCGTCGGGACAGGAGTCCGTGAGCCGTCCGGCCAGACCCGATTGCCGCGGACAGCCCCGGAGGAGCGACAGCATGGCCGATAACTCAAGCGTGCGGGCCTACAACAGCTGGTGGCAGATCCGCTCGGATACCTGGTCCCGGCTGGAAGAGACAAGCTCGCAGCTCGCGGACGCATCGCTGCGGGATGAGCCGGCCGATGGCATGGCCGAGACCACGTCTGAACTGCTCGATGCCCTCGCCCTGATCGAGCAGTTCTGGGCTTTCCCGGGCACGGAGGTTTACCAGCGCGCCAGGGACCTGTTCGCGGCGGCCAAGTACCACCGGTTTGCCCGGGTGGTGGCCCGGGTCAACCGGGCGCTTGTCACCGAGTCCTACCGCACCGGCAGCGGGTGGTCGCTGGCGGACGGCGACGATGAGAAGGCCGACTCCGGGGATGCGCCGGCCGATCGTGATACCGGAGCCCGGCCATACTTCGAGGTACTTGTCGTCGAGACCCTGACCGCGGCGCAGGAGCACGCGCTGCGCCAGGAAGTCCGCAGCTGGCGCCGGCCCGACGACCATTTCAGTTACGAGCTGGTCGTCGTGAACAGCGCTGAGGAAGCCATCATCGCCGCGCGCATGAACGCGAACCTGCAAGCATGCGTGATCCGGCGCCGCTTTGCCGGCGCGGCAGCCCACGACCTGTCCGGCCTGGCGCATTTCGCCGACAGCCGTATTGCCGGCGACCTGGCCGGCCAGACACAGGACGAGCGCGCGCAGATCCTGGCCCGGAGGCTGGCCCGGCTGCGCCCCGAACTTGACCTGTACCTGATGACGGAGATCGGCGTCGAGGACACGGCAGGGCATCTCAGCCATCACTTCCGCCGGGTCTTCCACGCCCGGGAAGGCGCGCTGGAACTGCATCTGAGCATCCTGGCGGGGGTGGCCGCACGGTACCGCACGCCGTTCTTCGAAGCGCTGCGTCACTACAGCCATCGCCCGACGGGCGTCTTCCACGCGCTGCCGATCTCGCAGGGCAACTCGATCGTCAGCTCGCACTGGATCAGCGACATGATCGGCTTCTACGGCCTGGACATCTTCCTGGCCGAGACGTCGGCCACTGGCGGCGGCCTCGACTCGCTGCTCGAGCCCACCGGCCCGCTGCGGCAGGCGCAGCAGCTGGCCGCCGAGACGTTCGGCGCCAGGCGGACGTACTTTGTCACGAACGGCACGTCGACAGCCAACAAGATCGTCGCGCAGGCCGTCATCGCCCCCGGCGACATCGTGCTGGTCGACCGTAACTGCCACCAGTCTCACCACTACGGGCTGATGCTGGCCGGGGCACAGGTCAGCTATCTGAACGCCTATCCGCTGCACGAGTACTCGATGTACGGTGCCGTGCCGCTGCGCGAGATCAAATCCAGGCTGCTGGCGCTGCGGGCGGCGGGCAAGCTGGACCGCGTCAAGATGCTGATGCTGACCAACTGCACGTTCGACGGCATCGTCTACGACGTCGAGCGGGTGATGGAGGAATGCCTGGCGATCAAGCCCGACCTGGTGTTTCTCTGGGACGAGGCGTGGTTCGCCTTCGCGCGCTTCCACCCTGTCTACCGTCCCCGCACGGCCATGCGCGCGGCACGCACGGTGGCCGAGCGGCTGCGGCAGCCGGAGTATCGCGCCCGCTATGAGCTGCACGCGGCGCAGCTAGCCGGCGACGACGAGTCCCTGCTGGAGCAGCGGCTGCTGCCCGACCCGGCGCGGGCCCGGGTGCGCGTCTACTCGACGCAGTCCACCCACAAGACCCTGACGTCACTGCGGCAGGGCTCCATGATCCACATGCACGACCAGGATTTCGCGCAGAAGGTGGAGGAGAGTTTCCACGAGGCATATATGACGCATACGTCGACCTCGCCGAACTATCAGATCCTGGCCTCGCTCGACCTCGGGCGCCGGCAGGCGTCGCTCGAGGGTTTCGAGCTCGTCCAGCGGCAGCTCGAATACGCGATGCGGTTGCGGGACGCAATCGACCACCATCCGCTGCTGGCCAAGTACATGCACTGCCTGTCCACAGCCGAGCTGATTCCCGCCGAGTTCCGCGCATCGGGCCTGGATCAGCCGCTGCGCAGCGGGCTGGACAGCATGTCAAAAGCCTGGGAGCAAGACGAATTCGTGCTCGACCCATCGCGGATCAGCCTGTACATCGGCGCGACCGGAATCGACGGTGCGACGTTCAAGCGCGAGCAGCTGATGGACAAATTCGGCATCCAGATCAACAAGACGTCGCGCAACACCGTCCTGTTCATGACGAACATCGGCACCAAGCGCAGTTCCGTGGCCTACCTCATCGAGGTACTGGTCAAGATCGCCCGCGACATCGACGACCAGGTCGTTGAGATGAGTCCGGTAGAGCAAGCCGTGCACGCCCGCGCGGTGCTGAAGCAGACCAGCCCGTGCGCGCCGCTGCCAGACTTCAGCGGCTTCCACGCCGCCTTCACCAGCCGAGGCGATCCGCCGACGCCCGAGGGTGACGTCCGGCGGGCATTCTTCCTGTCCTACGACGACACCCAATGTGAGTACCTGCCGCCCGACGAGGTCGAGCAACGGATGGAGGCCGGCCAGCAGGTCGTCTCGGCGTCCTTCGTCACGCCTTACCCGCCCGGCTTCCCGGTACTCGTGCCCGGGCAGGTGTTCAGCCAGCAGGTCCTGTCGTTCATGCGCGACCTGGACACCCCGGAGATCCACGGCTACAACCCGCAGATCGGCTACCGCGTGTACACGAGCAAGGCAGTCGAGATCGCCGGCACCGGCCGGTAGGCCACTAGCGCCGGTAGGCCACTAGCGCGGCCTACTACCGCTACGGCATAGAGAGATGCGGCCGCTACGGCAAGTAGAGATGCAGGCCGGCGGGCATGTGCTCGTGGGCGGCGATGGTGCCGCGGAAGACGCCGTTGATGTAGGCGGCGACGTTGGCCGGAAAGGCATTACCTGGACTGTGCTCGGCGGTGAGGCGCAGGATCGCGGACGGCTGGGCCTGGTGGTCGTCGGCAAGCCCGGCGAGGGACTCCTTGCCTCCGGTGGTGTGCTCGATCATCTTGGCTCCTGTCTAGACGTCTTCAGGCTGGCCGGGAGCGGCGGCCAATGCGGCCAGGCCCGGATCGCCGGCCTCGTCACGGCCATGGCCCATCATCGCGTACTGGCGCACGGTGCCCATGCCGAACGCCGGCTTGCCATACTGGCCCGGTGCCTGTGAATGCTCGCTGCGTGGCGGTGCTCGCCGGGACCGCGCTGCTGGGTATCGGCCTTGACCAGGCGACGAAGGCGCTCATGGTCGCGAAGGTCGAGGGCAGGCCGCCGGTTCGCCTGATCGGCCAAGTGCTGACCATCAATGTCTCCCGCAACTCCGGAGCCGCCTTCTCCTTCGCGCCAGCCGCGACAGTGCTGTTCACCGGCATGGCGGTTGGTGTCGCCGCGCTGATCGTCGCCAAGGCGCCCCTGCTGCGGTCGGCGGGCTGGGCGGCAGCACTCGGCCTGCTGCTGGCAGGAGCCGCCGGGAACCTGTGTTACCAGCTGCTGCGCGCACCCGGCATCGGCCGCGGTGCCGTCGTCGACTTCATCGACCTGCAGCACTTCGCGGACTTCAACATCGCCGACAGCTGCCTGACGTGCGGCGCCGTGCTCGCGATCTTGCTGTCGCTGCGCGGCATTCCCATGACCGACCAGGCATCCGGCGAGGCCGGCCAGCCAGACCTGACGACGCAATGAGCACGCCGGGTGCCGGGTGCAGTGAACCGGGGCATCACGGCGGAGTGCTCGTTTCCGATTCCTGGCCTGCTCCGTTGTCACTGGGCAGCTGCGGCTGAGCTAGCCCAGCCGCGCCGGGAACGAGCGCGCGCGCTGCATCAGCAGCGTGGCGCGAAATCTACCCGCGGAGCGGGACTAGGCGGCGGAGCGCGCCACCCGGCGCACCCGGGCGATCAGGACTGCTGGCGGGTGAAGCAGGCGGTGACGGTGACGGTGGCCTGGCCGGTTATCGTGCCGAGCATGTTCCAGGTCATGCCGCCGCGCTCGCCCTGGCCGAAGCCCTCCGCACCAGGGTCGTCGGCCCCCTCGGCGCCGGCCACCTGGAATCGCTCGCGGCCGCTATCGGCTCGCTCGACCCGGACCACGGCCGGCCGTGCGCCCGGCGCCGTGCCAGTGCCCGCTAGCCGTCTTCACTAACGTCGACGAGCAGCAGCGCGAGTGCCGGGCAGTCGGTGACGGCGCGCCTGGCCCGGCGGGCCAGCCAGTCAGGCACCGGCTCGGCGGCAAGCAGCGGGTAGCCCCACTCATCGAGGGCGATGAGCTCGGGCAGCAGCTCAGCGCACAGGCCGTGCCCTGAGCACGCGATGGGGTTGACGCGCAGCTGTTTCGCCATAGCCGGTGCTCGCATCGGCTCCGCTGCTGCCAACGGCTCCGCTGCTGCCAACGGCTCCGCTGCTGCCAACGGCTCCAACGCCGCCATCGGCTCCAACGCCGCCATCGGCTCCAACGCCGCGATCGGCTCCAGTGCTGCCATCAGCTCGGGCACCCGGCGTGCCCGCGGCACGGCGCGCAGCGGGCCGGCCAGCCGCCAGCCTGCGGCGGCAAGGACCGCCAGGATGCAGGCGACAGTGAGGTCGAGCAGCCGCCCACTGCGCATGTCGGAGTTGGAGCCGATGCTGTGCGCCAGTGCAGCGGGCCAGCACGCGTAGGCCAGCCAGTGCACCGCGCGCCAGGCCCGGCGGCCGATGTGACGCCGCAGCAGGCTGGTCACGATGAGCGCGGCCATCAGGTCGAGGGAGACTGCGCCCAGAGCCAGCCAGACCGGCTTGTAGGCGGAGGCGAACGGGATAATCGCGGCGGCCAGCCTGATGCCGGCAAAGGGGTCGGCGACCGCCGTGAGGACATGCACGGCGAGGAAGCCGAGGGCAAGCAGGGAGAGAAAGCGGTGCAGGCTGAGGCCCGCGAACCGGGGCAGCCCCGGCAGCCGTCCCTGCCGGTTCACCAGCACGCCGAGCATGACTACCGCCGTGAGCAGCACCATGCTGATCAGGCCGGTGACCTGGCTGGCAGTGCCCAGGGTCGGCATCACGAACCGTCTACAGCGGCCAGGCGCAGATCCTGGGTGTGCTTGCTCATGCCCGCCCTTCCGTAACCAAAGTTAGGTCATCTGCTGCCGCAGGCAAGCAGCGCGCTCGCTGGCCGCGGCGGCTCTGGCATCGCGGTGTCGCGGGCAGCACGATGGCCCCGGACAGGGCATGTGGGGGGTGAGCGAAGATGGCTGGCATGACGGAAGCCCCGCAGGAGTACCGCCTATACCGGGACCTCGCCGGGTGGTGGCCGCTAATCTCGCCCCCGCAGGAGTACGCGGCCGAGGCCGGGTACCTGGCCGGGGTGTTCGGCTCGGCGGCGGTTCCGGTGCGCGAGGTACTGGACCTGGGCAGCGGCGGCGGCCATGTGGCCGTGCACTTGAAGGGGCGGCTGGCCCTGACGCTTGTGGACCGGTCGCACGAGATGCTGTCGGTATCGCGCGGGCTCAACCCCGAGTGCCCTCACGTCCAGGGTGACATGCGGACTATCCGGCTGGGCCGCGTGTTCGACGGGGTGCTTGTCCATGACGCGGTCGATTACCTGATCTGCGAAGCTGACCTGCGGCAGGTGATCGAGACGGCGTTCGCGCACTGCCGTCCCGGTGGCATCGCGGTGTTCGTTCCCGACCACACCGCGGAGACGTTCCGCGCGGAGGACGGCAGCCGCGAGGGCGGCGGCGGCGGTAGCGACGCGGCAGGCCGTCAGGCGAGCTTCCGCGAATGGACCTGGGATCCGGATCCGGCCGACGACTGGGTCCAGGCGGAGTACGAGTTCGTGCTGCGCGCCGCGGACGGCACCGTTCAGGTCGTGCACGAGGCACATCGCCTGGGGGCGTTCAGCCGTGCTGCCTGGCTCCGCCTGCTGGCGGGCGCCGGCTTCGACCCCGAAGAGCACGGCGACCCGGAAGAGCACGGCAACCCGGAACCGCGGGCCGGCCCGGAACCGCGCGCCGGCCGGAAACCGCGCGCCGGCGCCGAGGCCAGCGCCGGGCAGCACAGCGGCAGCCGGAAGCCCCGCAACCTGTTCATCGGCCGCCGCCCGGCCTGACCGCACTACTGCAGCGGGCCGGAGTGATCGGGGCGCACGTGAGCGAGTGCCTGCGGGCTGGCCGCAACTGGGGAAGTGCGCAGGTGCCAGCCTCGGGCTGACCTGGTGTCGTGTTCAGTCGGTGTCGGTGGCTGTCAGGATCGCGAGGGTGCGGCTGCCGGGCCGGAGCGCCGCGATGCCGATGTCCCAGGCGACTTGCCGGTACCAGCGGGATCTGGCACTGAAGAGGAGGAACCGGGTCGCGCTGGCGGCGACGGCCACGCTGTCGATGCCGCCCGCGCCGGGCTCCGCCGCGCCGCCCGCGCCGGGCTCCGCCGCGCCGACCAGCCCGGTCAGCCCGGCCAGCGATTGCCAGGCGGCCAGGCGCCCATAGGCTCCGCCGAGGCCTTTGCCGTATGCCCCGCCGCTGGCGGCCGCGAAGAGGATCCTGAAGACGTCGGCGGAGGCAGCTTCCCGCTCCGCGATCTCCGGTGCCGGATCGCCGGCCAGCGCCGGAAGGGGCAGGGCTGCCAGCGACGCACCGGCCAGCATGGCGGGGGCGAGCACCGGGCCGAACCGGAATACCCTCGCCTCGGCCGCACCGCGGGAGTCCGTTACCCAGCCCTCGACCGCCGTGCGGATGAGCTGCGATGCGGCGGCGTCCGTGACGTCCTCGGCGGGCACGGGCAGCGGGTCGGCAGTGCTGCCCGGCGGCGCGGCCTGCTGGTAGGGACCGTACGGCAGCGCGGCCGAGCCGCCACGGTAGTGGTAGGACGGCAGGGTCAACTGCCGTTCGGGGTCCAGCAGGAAAAGCGGCAGCTCGGCCAGCGGGTGCCCGGCGGCACGCAGGCGGCCGGCGACATCGAGAGCGCCCGGATCGCTGACCTCGCCGTGGCGAAGGACCATCTCCTGGGCCAGACAGCCAAGAAAGTCGAGGGCCGGCCGGAATCGGGCCGCCCCGCCGTGAAGAGCGGAGTCAGGCACTCGGCCGGCTGCCCGGCGGCCAGCAGCCCTGCTGCCCGCCGGATGCGCCGCGGCGGAGGCACCAGCTGGCCGGGACGGCGGGTCTGCGTGGCCAGCCGCGCGGCCCATTCAGCGTTCGCGGCGCCCGGGGTCAGCGCGAGCACCCGCGACAGGTGCGCCAGGAACCCGCAGTGGGGCTGGCTCGGGATCACGGAGTCATCGATATGGCTGGCCAGCGCGGATGCCAGCTCATAGAGCATGAGACCCTGCCCCCGGGCTGCCGCCTGCTCCGCTGCAGCTCTCCGGTCAGTCATTCCCGTCGCCGCGTCAAAGGCCGCTAGCAGACCGCCGATCTCATCGCCCATCGCCGTCACACCATGGCACAAGCCCGCGACGATGGTAAACCTGACCGGCTGCCACCGGCCGGCCCCCGGCCGGGGGCCTGACCGCGCCGCTAATGCCGGTGCTTGCGGTCCGGCCACCATCAGCTCGCGCGCTTCGTGCATGCTTGTCCAGGCCGGCCAGTACGCCTACTACGGCAGGGTTGGCGGCTGCCTGATCACCGGCAACGAGGACGGCGTCAAGCACTGCGCGATGAACATCCTCTACAGCCTCCAGCACCTCGGCTACACCATCCCGCCGCAGGCCGACGCCGGCTGGATCGGCGAAGCCGGGCCCGGGCCCTCCTACCTCGACCCGGGCTCCGGCGGCCCGGACAACGACTTCACCAACCGCAATACCACGTTCATGACCTGGAACCTGCTGCACCTGGCCCGCATGCTCAAGGACGCAGGCGGCATCCCCGCGCACGGAAACCAGCGCTCCCAATGGGACGCGGGCTGCCGGTTCGACTCCGACAACCCCGATTACCGGTAATCCCGGCTAGCGATAACGAGCATTGCCGGGCCACTGCCCCGCTGCAGTCCGGGGACCGCCCTGGATCAGTGCGCGTATTGGCCGCGGTAGTACTCGAAGACGAAGCCGACCGCGCTGCACATCACGAAGAGCAGCCCGATCAGGAACATCCACCAGCCGACCGCCACGCCCACGGCCGCGGTGGCAGCCGACAGCCCCATGAAGAGCGGCCACCAGCTGTGCGGGCTGAAGAAACCCACCTCGCCGGTTCCCTGCTGGATCTCGCCTGCGAGATCATCCTCCGGCCGCTTCGGCAGCCGCCGGCCGGTGAACAGCACGTAGAACCCGCTCAGGAACGCCAGCGCGACGGATAGCGCGAGGGCGGTCGTTCCCGTCGGGTCGTGGGAGAAATGCCAGTAAACGAGGTCAGAGCCGCCGAAGAACACCGCGCAGCCCAGGAAAAGATAGCCCTCGACCTTCATGAAGAAACCCCTGCCGTCACTTGGCCGGCCCGGCCGGATGCCGTCGCCCGGGCGCCCCGGCCAGCCGGGCACCCGGCCAGGGTGCCGTCACTTGGGCGCGTCGATCGCACGGCGATGCTCCAGTTGCCGGTCCCGGCCGGTTCTGATGTGCGGGTAGTGCAGGTCGAACGCCGGCCGCTCGGAGCGGATCCGCGGTATCGAAGTGAAGTTGTGCCGCGGCGGCGGGCAGGATGTCGCCCACTCCAGCGAGTTGGCGAAGCCCCACGGGTCGTCAGCCGTGACCTTTTCCCCGTGCTTCCACGTCTTGTAGACGTTGTAAAGGAAGACGAACGTGGAGGCGCCCAGGATGAACGAGCCGACCGTGGAGATCTGGTTCAGCGTGGTGACATTGCCCGGCAGATCGGGGTAGTTCGCCACCCGGCGCGGCATTCCCTCGACGCCGGCCCAGTGCAGCTGGAGGAAGGTCATGTTGAAGCCGATGAAGACCGCC
>Ga0182024_10018083_pt1 | contig 13160 bp, 17 predicted proteins | sample P32metaG_FD_120480 | JGI IMG/M metagenome (GOLD analysis project Ga0182024, IMG submission 120480) | Permafrost microbial communities from Stordalen Mire, Sweden - P3-2 metaG (Illumina Assembly) | ecosystem: Environmental > Terrestrial > Soil > Wetlands > Permafrost | place: Sweden: Stordalen...
AGCGGATCCGGATCATGTGCTCGGCCAGGCCGGCGACGTGCGCGTAGACGGTGCGGTGCACGTTGGGGGCCTGATTGCCGTTGTAGATGTCCAGCTGGCCGGTCTCGGGGTTGAAGTCGGCGATCATCCCGCACGTCTCCAGCGGGGCGGGATGGCAGCGGGGGTAGATGATGTCCCGGCTGACGATCGTGTCGGCCTCGGCGAAGGCGCGGTCGGTGGCCTGCTCGTCGCCGGCCTCCCAGGTCGGGCTGGCCAGGTTGTCGATCTGGCCGTCCTTGTCGTCGCGGATCAGCGGAGCGTCGGGATCGAGCGCCTTGCGGGCGTTGACGACCGCGGGCAGCGGCTCGTACTCGACATCGATCAGCGCCAGCGCGTCACGGGCGGTGTACTCGTCGGTGGCGATCACGAACGCGACCTCCTGGCCCTGAAAGCGAACCTTGTCGCCGGCGAGGACGGCCTGCGTGTCGTAGGAGATCGTCGGCATCCAGGCCAGGCCGAGCGTCTCGAGGTCCTTGGCCGTGACCACCGCCGCCACCCCCGGGTGCTCGAGCGCCGCCGAGGTGTCGATTGAGACGATCCTGGCGTGCGCGTAGGGACTGCGCAGGATCGCGCCGTGCACCATCCCGGGCAGGCGGATGTCGTCCAGGTAGGTCCCCTGACCGCGGATGAAGCGCGCGTCCTCCTTGCGCTTCAGGCGGCCAAAGCCGATCGGCCGTTCCTGGCTGGGGCTGGGCAGGTTCTCGAGCGTGGCCATGGCTCACGCCTCCTGTCGGTTAGTGGCTTCGTGTTCGGCCGCCCAGCGCACGGCAGCGACGATGTTCTTGTAGCCGGTGCAGCGGCAGATGGCGCCCGAGACCGCGGTGCGAATCTCCTGCTCGGTCGGGTCGGGGTTCTCGTCCAGCAGGGCGCGACTGGTCATCAGCATTCCCGGCGTGCAGAAGCCGCAGTGCAAAGCGTGCAACTCATGAAATCCCTGCTGGACCGGGTCGAGGCGCCCATCGACCTCCAGCGCCTCCACGGTACGGATCTCGTGGCCCTCGCACATCACCGCCAGCGTCGTGCACGACTTGATCGGCTGCCCGTCCATCAACACCACACAGGCGCCGCAGTTGGAGGTGTCACAGCCCCAATGGGTGCCGGTCAGTCCGGGCGTGTCGCGGATGAAATGCACGAGCAGCTGGCGCGGTTCGACCTCCCGGGAGACTTCGTGACCATTGATGGTGATCGTCACCTGCATGGGCTCACGCCTCCTGTCTGAGGGCTCTGGTGGTGGCGCGACGCAGCGCTCGTCCCGCAAGGACACCGGCGAGATGGCGCTTGTAATCGACCGGACCGCGGCCATCGGCCGACGGCGAGCAGTCCGCGGAGGCGATCTCCCCCGCCTGGGCGAAAAGATCGTCGGAGGGCCGGGCCCCCCGCAGCAGCTCCTCGGCGCGTGTGACATGGACTGTCGTCGGGCCGACCGCGCTCAGCGCCAGGCCGACGTCGGCGATCGTGCCCCCGTCGATCCAGACGGCGGCCGACGCCGCGGCGATCGCCCAGTCCCCGGCGCGCCGCTCGACCTTCTCGTGGGCGCTGCCGCCGCCGGCGCGCAGGGGAATCCGGACCTCCGTGAGCATCTCGCCGTCACCGACGGCGGTCACGTACGGACCGATGTGGAACTCGTCCATGGCCACGACCCGTTCCCCGTCGCCGCCGCGGATCACGACCTTGGCCTTGACCGCAGAACACACGGCGCTCAGGTCCTCGGCCGCGTCGGCCTGGCAGAGACTGCCACCGATCGTCCCGCGGTTGCGGACCACGGGGTCGGCGATGACCTGCTCGGCGTCAGTGAACAGCGGAAAGTGACGGGCGAGCACGTCTGACTTCAGCAGCTCTACGTGTCTCGTCAGCGCCCCGATCCGGATCTCGTCGGCGAACGGCCGGATATAGGACAGCTCAGAGAGGTCATTGATATCGATCAGGTGCTCGGGCTGGGCCAGGCGCAGCTTCATCATCGGCAGCAGGCTGTGCCCTCCGGCGATGATCCGAGCGTCCGATCCGAGCCTCTGGAGCGAAGCGATCGCACCTTCGACGCTGGTGGCGCGCTCGTATTCGAATGGTGCGGGTGTCTGCACCTCAGCTCCTTTCGCGAGCGATCGGCATCCGCTTGCGCGGGCCGCCGACCTCCTCGTTGGGCTCGTATTGCACCGGCGAGTCAGCGCCGATCACCGGCGACCGCGGCAGTTGCTCCGGGCGCACCGGGCGGCCGTCCGGGTACAGGGCCCGGGCGGCGGCGCTTCCGTACGGCGGGTTGCGCAGCGCCGGACCGCTGGGAGAAGCGGCGGCGATCGGCGCCTCCCTTCCCAGACGGGCCAGCGTGAGCGTGCCCTGGGTGTAGACCTCGCCGATCCTCAGCGGTCTGATCTCGCGGCTGTCGGGAAAGTCACGCAGCCCCGACGCCGCCGCCCCCGGGAACAGGCCGTCAACGAGGCCGACGGCGTCGCGCAGCCCCGCCTTCTTGACCAGCAGACCCTCGAGCAGGCCGACGCCGGCATCGAGGTTCTGGTTTATGGTCGAAACCACATCGCCGACCGGAGCGCTCTTCTCGATGATCGCCACCACGCCGGCGATCGCGTCGTCCAGGCCCGAGGTGATCCGCCGCAGCGCGAGGATCGTGGACACCAGGTAGTAGACAACGGCCGCGACGATCGCCACCACGGCGATGATCATCACCACACCAGCTGCGGGCATGGCTCACGCCCCCTTTGCATCGTCGAGGATCACGTCGAGCGAGCCGCCGTAGTTGGCGGCCGCCTCGATCGTCTTGATCACCTGCTCCTGAGTGGTCAGCAGCAGCGGCACGGCATCCAGGTCATCCGATCCCGCCCGCGCGGCGGCGGCGATCCTGTTCACGCTGGGAACGATCCCGGTGGCCGCGTTCAGGACCCCGCGCAGGAGGTAGATGACGACCGGCAGCAGGACAAGCAGCAGGACGGCGTCGCCAATCCACTCGAGGATCATCGCGGCCTCCTCTCGGCGACGACCGCCGCCTTGGCGGCGATCCCCGGGAATGCCGCCACGATCGTCTCGAACTGGGCGTTGATCGCCTTCACGGCAGGCTCCAGCGGCCGCAGGTGCTCGGACTCCACGCTCTCCAGCGCGGTCGCGAGCGTCTCCAGTTTCTGGGAGGCGGACTCGAGCCCGCTGCGGATCAGGATCAGCGCCCCGGCGAGCACGGCGACGATCACCACCGCCAGGAGCACGCTCAGGATGGTGAGGGTGGTCGCGCTCATGCCGCACCGAATCCGTCAGTGAGCGCGTTCATATAGCCATCCTGGACCACAGCTTCCTCCACGATCAGTCCCAGCACCGGCGCCGTGGCCTGCAGCTGAGGGATGTTCGCCGTGTTGCCGGCGACCGTGCCGGCGACCTCGAGCAGCGCACCGGCGGACTTGTCAATGTCGTTGACGGTCCGGATCAGCATCGCCAACAGCACCGCCACCGCCAGTGCCGCGACCAGGCCGATGATCAGCGCGATCTCCCAGGCGCCGTGGTTTGAGATTGCCGCGAGCGCGACCATCACCTGCCCACCGCCACTTTTCGCAGCGCCCGAGCCGAATGCAGGATCCGGACCCCGGAGTCGTTTATCTGACCCACTCCATCCAGCGCGGTCGTCTGCTCGCGCACCTTGTCCACGCCCCCGACGGCGGTTCGCGCCTGCGTGGCGATCCGCATGGCCAGCACCACGATCGTGATCACGATCGCCGCCGCCACCAGGACGACGACGACGCCGAGCACGAGCCCGATCGTCCACCCGCCCGACGCACCAACAAGGATCGTCATGCACACCTCCTGGCTTTCTCTGGCTGTCCCATCAACGGAAACTGCCGGCCGGGCCGACCGCCGACTCTCTCCTCATGGTCGAGGATGATGGAGGCTGGAGCACGGTCGCGCAACCGCAGGGCACAATCGGGTGACCCAGATGACACCGGCGCGGCCGCCCTGAGGTGATTGGACGCGGTCGTGGCACGGGTAGAGTCCGGGGTGGCCAGCTTCCCGCAAAGGAGGATCGATGGAAGACACCGACGATCAGCGCGATTCCGTCAAGCCGACCGAGCAGCGCGGTGGAACCACCCCCGGAGAACACGAGGCTGATGAAAAGGGGCCATGGGCCGCAAAGGCTACCGAGGGCGTAATACCGGCAGAGCTGGGCGGATCCGACGCCCCCGCCGAACTACAGGCCGAGGACCCGGAGCTCGGCAGCTCGGTTCTCGGCACCACGACCGGATCCGATCAGCCGGCTACCGCCGAGGGCGTCGATCTCAGCGCCGGTGACAACGCCGACGCCACCTCCGACGGCGGCCCCGAACGTCCAGAGGCGGCCGAGCCGGATCTGAAGGACGCCGCGGCCGGGCCTCGTCAGCCAGACATCAGCTCCGCCGAGTAGCGCTAACGGCTAGCGGTTAGCGACCGTCAGTCCCCGGGGGCTCCGTGAGCTCTGCTCAGAATGGTGGTGATCACCTCTGTCTTGGCGTCGGCGTACTGCTGCACGTGGGCCCACCTGCGCGAAGCCGAGGCCTGCTTTGAACGCGCGTAGAGATCACGATCCGCGGTGCTGCTCCGCAACCGATCACGGAACAGCACCATCCGGTCGGTCTCTGGGCATCGATCTGAGAACACATGCAGGTTCACCTCCGCGTCCGGGCTGTTGAACAGACGATGCTCGAACCACTCGGGCTCTCGGATCCGCAGGACGTATCCGGCGGCCTCGAGACTGGATGCATAGGCCGGCTCCGCTGACGAGTCCGGTACTTCGAGCACGATGTCGATGATCGGCTTGGCCGGCAATCCGGGTATCGAGGTTGACCCCACGTGCTCGAGGCGCAGCACCCGCGCCGGGAGGGCTGCGCGGATTCGCGCGGATTCCCGCCGATACGCGGCGGGCCAGGCGGGGTCATAGCCGGACAACCTGACCGTTCCCGACAAACGCTCGGGCGCGCCGATCGTCACCTCGCCAGACGCCGTGCATAGGCCTCCCGGCTGTCCGGGTCCACGCTCAGCCGGTCGCCGCGAGTCCCGGGCGGACCACGGCCAGAGCCTGGGCCGCGTCGGCGAACGCGGTCAAGTGGGTCCTGCCCGGCAGCACGTGGAAAGGGGCGTCGAGCATCGCGGCGTCGGCGCGCACGTGGTCAACGATCCAGTCCTCGCCGCCCACGTAATGCACTGACGGGCACTGGATCGCCCGCAGGTCCACCTCCCGGGTCGGCTGTAACGAGCCGGCCACAGCCGCGGCGACCGCCTGCGGATCGTTCTCCTCCTCAATCGGCTTCAGCGGTGCCCGATCCTCGACCCCGAACGTGCGCCAGAACGCGTCCCAGTCCCCGCGGCCGAGGTGCTCGACCCAACCCGACAGGAGCGGCACCTCGGCCTCGTGGGCATGACTGGCAAACCCGCCGATCGCGATCCGCTCCACCCGCTCGGGATGCGCTGCAGCCAGAAGGCAGGCGAGCCAGCCGCCGCGCGAGTAGCCCCACACCGTCGCCCGCTCGAGCCCCTCGGCATCAAGTACCGCAAGCAGATCGGCGGTGACCTCGGCGGCGGCGTAGGCATCGGGAGCGTGAGGCTTGTCGCTGCGGCCGTGGCCAAGCGGGTCCACGGCTATCGCCCGAAACTCGTCAGTGAGCTCGGCGATGTACCCGAACAGCTTCCATTGAGCCGCCGAAGACATCGTGCCCGGCACCAGCACGAGCGGCGGACCCGTCCCGGTCACCTCATAGTGGATCATGAACCCGCGCGATCGGGTCTCCATCAGTCAGCCCAGCCGGACCGGCGCATGGGCCGGAAGCATAGGCAAGCGGCCACGACAAATGAATGCTGTCAGCGGCCGACCCGGTAGCGAACGTGCGTGGCGTGCGGCGAGTGGATCACCTCAATCGGATACAGGCCCGGGTCTGCCACGCCGTCAAGCAGTCGCTCGCCGGCGCCGAGCAGACGGGCACGACGTCGAGAACGAGTTCGTCGATTGCGCCCGCCGCGATCGCCTATCGCACAGTCGCGGCGCCGCCGGCAATGTCAACGTCGCGGTCGGCAGCGGCGGCCATGGCCTGCTCCAAGGCGGCGTCGAAGCCTTCTGTAACGAAGTAGAACGTCGTTCCGCCCTGCATCTCGATCGGGTCCTGCGCGCCCCGGCGCTGCATCAGCTCGTCGCGCGGACCAGCATCGGCCTCGTGGCCGGGTTCGCCGGCGTGCCAGTGCCATTCGTGGAGCTGGAGGCCGCCGACGCCCGCGGGGTTGTCGCGGTCCTGGTTGGGTCCGGCGACGAAGCCGTCGACGGAGATCGACATACGGCAGGTTATTCGTGTCATACCGGGTCAAGACAGGGGGAACGGTGAGAACTCATCGATGCGGCTCGTCCCCGGCCTCTGGCGACCTGGCCGCCCAGCGGGTAGCGCAGGTTACGATTGCGCCGATGGGGACCACCAGGCACGTGGATCTTCCAGTGGGGGTCGTCACCTTGCTGTTCTCGGACATCGAGGGGTCCACCCGATTGCTGCACGCGCTGGGCGAGGCCTACGGACAGGTGCTCGGCGAGCATCATCGCCTCCTGCGCGAGGTCTGGCCGGCCCACGACGGAGTGGAAGTCGACACCGAGGGCGACGCCTTCTTCGTGGCCTTCGCCGATCCCGATCAGGCGGTGCAGGCGGCGATCGCGGCGCAGCGTGCCCTGGAGGCGCACGTGTGGCCGGACGGCGCTCGGCTGCGGGTTCGGATGGGGGTGCACAGCGGGTCGCCGCGGGTACGCGACGGGGAGTACTGGGGGATTGACGTTCACTACGCCGCGCGGCTGTGCGCGGCGGCGCACGGTGGGCAGGTGCTGGTCAGCGAGTCGACGGCCGGGTTGGTGGATGTGGTGCTGGACGATCTCGGAGAGCACGCCCTCAAGGACTTCCCTGCGGCGCGACGGATCTACCACCTGCCGATCGACGGGCGCGGCAAGGATGGCTTTCCCCCGCCGCGCACACTGCAGAGCGGACAGACGAACCTGCCTGACCAGCTCTCCAGCTTTGTCGGTCGTGAGGCCGAGCTGGCGCGGCTGCACGCGCTGGTGGCGGGCGCGCGGCTGGTCACGCTCACCGGAGCCGGCGGCGTCGGGAAGACACGTCTGGCGGTCCGGCTGGGCTCAGAGCTGCTCGACGGCAGCGGCGACGGAGTGTGGTTCGTCGACCTCGCCCCGCTGGCAGACGGCGCGCTGGTCGCCTCCCGGACTGCCGAGGTGCTCCGGGTGACGGTGGCGCCGGGACGGGAGGCACTCGATGCATTGGCCGAGAAGCTGTCTGGGCGGAGCCTGCTGGTCGTGCTCGACAACTGCGAGCACGTGGTCGAGGCCGCCGCCGGCCTGGTGGCCGAGCTGCTCGCCCGCTGTCCCGGCGTGTTGGTGCTGGCCACCAGCCGCGAACCACTGCGGATCGCCGGCGAGCACGTCTACCGGGTGCCCTCGCTGTCCACGCCCTCCGAGCAGACCCATGATCTCAGCGCGCTGGCGGGCTCAGAAGCGGTTCAGCTGTTCGTGGAGCGCGCCGCGCAGCAACGCGCCGGATTCGTCCTCGACATCGACAACGCGGTTGCGGTGAGCCGGGTGTGCCGGCGGCTGGACGGGATCCCGCTGGCGATCGAGCTGGCCGCTGTCCGGCTGCGCTCGATGTCGGTCGCCGATCTCGACGCCCGCCTGGACCACCGCCTGGCTCTGCTCAAGGACGGCTCCCGCACGGCCCTCCCGCGCCAGCAGACACTCCTGGCGCTGATCGATTGGTCCTATCAGCTGCTGTCTGCACCCGAGCGCGTGCTGCTGGCGCGCCTCTCTGTGTTTCCCGCCGGGGGCTTCGATCTCGCCGCGGCGGAAGTCGTGTGCAGCGGTGAGAGCGTCAGCGACTTTGAGGTACTCGATCATCTCGATGCACTGGTGGACAAGAGCCTGGTGCAGGCCGAGGACTCCCAGGGAAGCAGCCGCTACCGGCTGCTGGAGACGGTGCGCGAGTACGCCGCGGCAAAGCTCGACGAACGCGGCGAGACCGAGGTTGACCCGCCTCGGCGGGCGCATCGCGACCACTACCTGGCGCTGGCAGAAACCGCCCACCCGAACCTGCTCGGGCCTGACCGGCTGGCGTGGCTGGACAGGCTGTCGGTCGAGCATGACAATCTGCGCGCGGCATTGTCGGAGTGCCTGCGCGATCCCGACCCCGGGCCTGGGCTGCGCCTGGCTACGGCGTTGGAACTATTTTGGGGCGTCCGGGGTCATGCGGCAGAGGGCGCCGACGCGCTCGCCCGCCAGCTCCGGCGCTCCGACGCCGGCCAGCCCACACGGGAGCGGGGAGAAGCGTTGGTGGCGGCCAGCCACCTGCTTCAAAACTGGCTCGGCGACATCGACACCGCGCAGGAGCATGCACAGGAGGCGCTCGAGCTCGCGCGCCGTCACCAGGATGCCCATCTGACCGCGAGCGCGCTCAAATGCCTGGCGTGGACCGCCCTGGACACAGGGGAGTTCACCCGTGCGCTCCAGCTCAGCGACGAAGGCATCGCCATCGCCAGGGAGTTGGGCGACAACCAGCTGCTGGCAAACCTCATCACCGGTCGCGGCGCCACAGTGCTGAGCCTCGGCGGCGACGGCCGGCCCGACCTCGAGGAGTCGCTGAGGCTGGGCCGCGAAGTGGGCAATCCCAGCTTCATCGCCACCGCACTGCAGAATCTCGGGTATCTGGAGCTGACGACCGGCGATACTCCCGCCGCCCGCGCCCGGCTGGAGGAAGCGCTGGCCATCCACCGCGAGCTGCGAGAGCCGGCGGAGATCGCCTTCGTCTCCAGCAACCTCGGATTCCTCTGCCACCTGGCGGGAGAACAAACGCACGCCGCGCACCTGTTCAGCGAAGTGGTCAGGTCCGCTCACCGCGACGGGGCCCGCATCCTTCTGGCGAAGGGATTGCTCGGTGCGGCGCTGACCACCCCCGAGCCAGAAGCCGCTGCCAGGCTGCACGGGTCGGCAGACGCGCTCCAACGACAGCTGAGCGAGGCTCTGGACCCATTCGTATCGGGAGTACGCGACGCCGATCAGGACCGCCGCAGAACCCAGCTCGGGGAGGCGGCATTCCTGGCGGCCTACGCGGCAGGCCGCGACCTGCAGCGCGAGGACGCCATCGCCCTCGCGCTCTCCAACACGTCGCCAACTCAGACTATTTGACCAACTTGATCTTCAAGTCGCCGGTGTAGTCCTGGGCCGTACTACAGGTGTCGGGAACCGGGCTCGGGCCGGCTTGGTCGTTGATGCAGGTGTTCTCATCGCAGGTCGTGGAACCGCAGCTGAGGTTCTTCGAGGCGTGCACCTTCACCGACAGGGAGCCGTGCTTCTTCAGCGCGGCGGTTGAGAAGTGCAACTTGCCGTTCAGCGTGTCGACGAAGCTGTCGACCGACATGCCCAGCGGGGCCCCTACGCAGTTGGTGCCGACGGGATTCGGACCGGACTGAACGCCGCCGGTCACATCCACCGTCAAATGCCTGCCCGCGCCGAACAGCTCACCCATCGGGTAGGGCGCTTCCCCTTGACTCTGATACGCCTTAATGAACGGCGTCGTGCAGTAATACGAGTCGCCGCCGGCCTGGTTGCCAAACCCATTCGTGCATGCGGGGTTCGCATCGGAGCTGATGTCAGTGCCGCCGGCCTTCACGGCCCGTCCCTCTGGATTTCCCGCGCCGTCGGGGAATGTGAGCTTGAACTGCTCGCTGAAGGTGAAGTTGTCGACCGTCTTGACCGAGTTTGCAGCCTGATAACACACCCCGGGTGAGCTGTCCCCCTCGGGATTGCTCGCGGTGTAGGTGCCGCCGCCGCTGCCCGAGAACGTGATCAGCACGTGCCGGTACTTGATGTGCTTCACGTGCCTTGCACTCGCTACGGCGGCGAAAGTCAACGCGAGCGCGCCGATGGTCACCAGCACGCCGATTGCCGTCAACCGTCTCGACTGACCCATCCCCCCGGCCCTCCTCGGTTAGGACCCTAGTGCTACTGGGCGCCGGCTTCATCGCGTCAGTCGGCCCCCGGCGGCTTTGACGGGCGCATGCTATACCGCCCGAGCGCTCAGGGCGACCCTTGGCGAGAGGCGGATGAGTGCGGCCGGTCCCAACATCTGGAGACGACCATCGAACTCGACGGCGAATCAGACTTTTCACCCGACCCGCGCGTCGACTCGTACATCGAGTCACTGCCGGCGTGGCAGCAGACGGTATGCCGCGAAGTCCGGGCTCTGGTGCACGCCGCCGACCCCGAGGTCACCGAGACGATCAAACGCACCAAGCTTCCCTACTTCGTGCTCGAGGGCAACATCTGCGCGCTCCTGGCCACAAAGGATCACGTAAACGTGTTTCTCTAACGACGGCGCGATCGTCCCTGATCCCGAGGGAATCATCACCGCCGGTCACGAGAACAAGACGGCGCGCACGGTGGCCGTCTATGAGCACGAGCCGATCAACGCGCCTGCGCTCCAGTCCATGTTCAAGGCCATCATCGCCAACAACCGGGCGGGCGGCTGGCGCAAGCTCAAGCCCCAAGACTAGGCACGGTCCCGTCCGCGGCCGGGCCCGTCAGGCTCGAGTCTGTTGTGCCTCCGGCGACGCCTTCCAGAAGTCATCCATCTTCGTCGCGTCGCCGTTGCCGAGCTTGCGGGAGACCGCCCACATCTCGACCGGCTCGCCACCCTCGTTGCGGTGCGATCGCGGCGTGTGCGGATCGACCCGCACGGCCGCGGGTGCCCGCACCGTTTGCACGTCGTCGCCAAACCGCATCGTGATCGTCCCCTTCGTGACCAGATACAGCTCCTCGATCTCGTCGTGAAAGTGGCCCGTACCCTGCTCGAAGTCCGAATGCGCCGGCACCCGGATCAAGGTGACCGCGAGTTGGCTGGAGCCCAGTGCGTGGGTGAGACTGAGGAACTCTCCGGGAACGTCGGACCCGGCATAGGGGTTATCCACCTCGTCGGGGTCGACGATCGCGTAGCCCTGGTGGTGGTCGATATTCGTCGTCATGCCGTGCAGCTACCCGCATCGGTCCCCACCGATCGCACCTGCCAGGATTCCCCGCGTGGACCTCCCCGTCGCCTACGAGTACCTGACCGCCGAGATCGATGCGCTGCTCCCACCAGCGGCGACGGTGGTGGACGCACACACGCATCTGGGGCGCGATGAGGACGGCCAGTCACTGGATCCCGCCGAGCTGATCGCGCTTCTGGATCAGGTGAGCCCCACCGCTCGCGCGTGCACGTTTCCGCTGCACGATCCTGACCGCTCCCCTGCCTACCGAGTCCCCAATGACCGCGTTCTGCACTGGGCGCAAGAGTCGGGAGGGCGTCTGTATCCGTACTGCCGCCTTGACCCGGCCGAGGATCCGGTAGCCGAGGCCGAGCGCTGCCTGGGCCTCGGGGCGCGCGGGATCAAGCTCCACCCCCGAGCCCAGGCGTTTGGATTCGGCGATGCCGTCGCCGAGTCGATCTGGAAGATCGCTGAGGAGGCCAGGGTGCCGATCCTGATCCACGCCGGCCGCGGGATGCCCCGCATGGACCCACTTGCCGACCTCGCGCTGCGCTACCACGATGTCGTGCTGGTGCTCGCGCACGCGGCGATTGCCGACCAGGGCATGTTCGCCGCGCGGTTACGCGAGCACCCGAACATCGTCTATGACACCTCCACCTTCTCGGTGTTCGATCAGCTCGAGCTGTTCGCTCGCGTCCCGGCCGAGCGGATCGTCTTCGCCTCAGACGTTCCCTACGGGCGTCCGCTCGGCGCGCTGCACACCGCTCTGCGGATGGCTGCCTACGCGAATCTCGACGAGCGGGAGCGCGCCTACCTCGTCGGCGGGACGATGACCGACATCCTGGAGGGCCGGCCGCTCGCCGAGCCCAGGCCTCCGCGCGTGCCCGAGATCCGCCCCATCAACGGGCGGCTCGCCAGAGTCAACGGCTACCTGATGATGTCGTTCGCCGCTGCGCTCAGCTCCGGGCCCCCGCCGGACTTCGAGCGCGGGCGGCAGTTCCTGGCGTTGGCCCGCTCCGTGTGCCGCGACCCCGATCCCGGCATCGCGGGTGCGGCACTGGAGCGGATCGACGAGATGCTCGCGGCTGCCGAGCAGCTGCTCAGCGGCGACAACGAGCAGACTCGCGCCGCGTTCGGGCTGGCGATGGCCGCCGGCGTGGTCGCCGCGACCGAGCCGCTGACCGCGAGCAGCTGAGACCAGTCGGCCCACCCGTCCCGCCTTGGCCCCGGCTGGGAGTGCCGGACCACCGGTCCGGGTAGAAGCACGAGAGCGATGCCAGACGAAGATCAGCTCTCGGGCCGGGTCGCGCTCGTCACCGGTGCCAGCGGCGGCATCGGCGCCGCGATCTCGCGGGCGCTGGCAGGCGCCGGCGCGAAGGTCGCTGTCGGCCACGGCAGCAACGCCGAGACGGCCCAGGCGCTCGTCGCGGAGCTCGCCGGACAGGCAACCGCGTTCGGCGCGGACCTCGAGGATCCGGCAGCCCCGGGGCGGCTGATCGCCGAGATCGAGGGCGACCTCGGTCCCGTCGAGATTCTCGTCGCCAACCATGGGATCGGCCGGCAGGCCACCTATGAGGAGGTCGATGCCGAGCTGTTCGATCGCACCTTGGCGATCAACCTCCGGGCGCCGTTCCTGCTCGCGCGCGAAGTGCTGCCGGGAATGCGCCAGCGCGGGTTCGGGCGGATCGTCTTCATCTCCTCGCTGGCGGCGCTGCGCGGCGGCGTTATCGGACCCCACTACGCCGCCTCGAAAGCCGGCCTGCACGGTCTCACACACTTCCTCGCCGCGCGGGTCGCCGGCGACGGCGTCACCGTCAACGCGCTCGCCCCCGGGTTCGTCGAGACCGAGATGCTGCCGGGCGATCCGCAGGAGCTCGGCCACAGCGTTCCCGTCGGCCGGGTCGGGCGTCCCGAAGAGATCGCCGACCTGGCGATGGCGATCCTCACCAACGGATACCTGACCAGCAAGGTTCTCACCATCGACGGCGGCTCCTACCCCCGGTGAGCTGATCAACCTCGGAACTTTCCGAGCCGGGGGTACGTTGTTGTGCTGATGAGGTTGCGGTGTGTGGTCTGGTGGATGGCGATGACCGATGACTATCGCGCGA
>Ga0182024_10018084_pt1 | contig 13159 bp, 16 predicted proteins | sample P32metaG_FD_120480 | JGI IMG/M metagenome (GOLD analysis project Ga0182024, IMG submission 120480) | Permafrost microbial communities from Stordalen Mire, Sweden - P3-2 metaG (Illumina Assembly) | ecosystem: Environmental > Terrestrial > Soil > Wetlands > Permafrost | place: Sweden: Stordalen...
CCCATGCCCAGGGTCGCAAACGTGGTCCAGGTCGGGTCCACCTGAGCCGGCGACAGGGTAGCCCGGAGGAATGTGCTGATCGGTGGCGAGGCTGGTGTCGCACTCGGGAGGATGATCGTTTCATACAGGGGGCATGGCAAGTTGAAGCTGGCTCCCTCAAAGTCATCCGGGGTTCCGAATGTGAAGACCTGGCCATAGTCCGGCCCGCTGTGACCCGCGACCAGCCAGCCTAGCACCGACGACCCACCGGCCAAGCCGGCGATCGACATGGTGAATGAGTAATTCGCATATTGCAAGGAGTTCGTGTAGAGAATACTCAGGACTGAACCGCCCGCGAGGCCGGTGCTCGCCGCACTCGACATCAGGTAATTGTTCGATCCACAAGCTACCGCGGCCAGGGCGTTGGGTGGGTAGAAGTGGGTTGCATCGGTGGCGTGGGGGGTCCCGCTGGAAACCCCGAACGAAGTGTTCAGGGTGATCGCTGGGGAAGGCCAGTATTGATTGAGAACGCCGTCCCCGCCGTAGGCATAGAACTGCCCACCTGCTCCAAGAGTGCTGGGGTGTAGGATCGTCGTGCCCAGGGCGACCGCGGTGGCACTGGCCGTAACTGCACCCGTAGCCATGTTGAAGGCCCAGATGCCCGATCCGCTGAGGCTGTCATAGGTGATATAAGCGATCCCATTCTTCCAATCCGGGACCATTGGAAGGGTAGACCACCCCGGCATCGTCAGTCCGTAGGAGACGATCGTTCCCTGGGTTGCGGCCGGAGGCGGGGTCGTCACTTCCACATCAAGGGGCGTGCCGAAGTCAAATGGGCCAAGACCAGCGACCGCTTCAAGATTGGCGAGGGTAAATGGTGCGGCGAACGGAACCGTCAACTCTCCGTTGGCCACAGGATAATCACCCGTGTCCAGACCACAGGAGAAGACGGATACGGTTTTCCCTTCCAGATGATGCAGACCGTAATAGGTGATCGAACTCTTGTCTGCGGCGACCGTGGCGCAGGGCGGGCAAACGGCATCGTCAACAAACCAGGCGTCATAGATCGGGTCGATCTGATCGAAGGCGGGCTGCATGGCTTCAACATGGCGTGTTACCCCATCGCTCGTAACCATGACCAGGTTGGGCAGCGTGGCATCCGGGGTCAGGCTGGCACAGATACTTTCCACCGAACGAAGGGACCCTAGGAGGTGCTGATGCCAACCCACAAAGGCGGGTTCTTCCGTGCTGAAGGAACTGATGCGGCGGTAGGTCGTCCCGGCCAGGGTCCCGTTCCCCTTCCGCATCCAAACAACGGGCATCAGTTCGATGTTGTAGGCGAGTTCCTGGACCTGTGTTACCGTCAGATGCTTCGCGGCCAGAGACAGGTCCGGGGCACTGAAGCGGCCCGAAAACACGTCGCTGATGAACTCCAACAACTGCCTCTGGTGCTTCTGCACGAACACCAGGGACAGGCCGGTGGAAACTGGTTCCAGGTTGGCACAGCCATATTTCGTCACACGATGCGCCTGGGCCGAAGTCGGGGTGATCGGGTCGTTCAAGGCCGACGCCTGGATCAGCCACTCGCCGCCCTGCGTCCCCGCCACCAACCCTCCGAAGCCCGGATACATCCAGAAGATCGGGTTCTGGTCACTGGAGTTGAAGGTGTAGCTGATGCCGTAGTTGTCAGCTACCGTCCCATCCGGGGCAGTCGGGCTGAAGTAGAGGAAGGATGGTTGGCCGGTCATGCCGGCGTCCCAGCGGTTTTCGTAGGCCCCCGCCAGGTAGAGCCGCCCCTCATAGTAGGTCCCATTAGCCGGATACTTGGCACTAGACCCGCCGTATGCACCGATCGTCCACGTCACTACCGGGGTCAGGTAGATAGTATCCCCCTCCACAAAATCCTGAAGCTGTAGGGTGAACTGGTTCGGGGCCGGCACGGTTGTCACAAGGCCCCAGTTCCACTGGCCAGAAGTGGGCGAGATTGACCAATCCCCCGGGCTCAAGTCCGGCTGTGCCCCGCTGTTGCCGACCGAGGCCAGGTAGAAATTGCCAGCCCAGGAAACCGCAGCCCCTTGTATGTAAGTGAGGGCGGAACTCCACGGCGGGGGGCTGTTCAAAATGCGGACGGCCCGACCGATGTCGGACTGCTGCACCCCGTTCGGTCCCCAGGCAGCACCGACACTGACTTGGACCCACCAAAGGGGCGAAGTGTCCGGTTCGTTGTTTATGTTCCCGTCCTGGAGGGACTGGTAATCCAAGCCATTGAAGGTAACAAAAGCCTTCCGAGGATAGGACAGCGAAGATGTATAAGCCTGATAGGTGATCGTGTAGATGATCTGAGCAGTAGTCAACTGCCACCAAGCGGGAGAAGTGTCCGGTTCTTGGCCAACGTTTGCATCCTGTTTGCTTTCGTAACCGACCCCGTTGTAGGTGACGATGACGTTCGCAGGATAGACCGTGCTGTGGACCCAGGGCTGATAGTTGGGCGGCGCAACCGGCGGGACAAACACTTGCCACCAGGTTGGCGACGCGCCCGGGACATTGCCCTGGTTCTGGTATTGGAGGGACTGCCAAATCGCGTTCTGGTAAGTGACGAAGGAGTTTAGGTTGTAGGCTTCCCCATAGTTGTAGGGCTGGTAGTTGGTCGGGTTGTTGAAGATTTCATTGATCCCGTTGGGAGCGAGTGAAGCCCCTACAGGCGCATCGAGATACGGACCATCAATGAACTCTGCGGCTCCGAAGGTGAACGTGGCAAACCGGCCGGCACTGGGGTCCGATGTCATGTTCAAGGCTTGTGGTGGGCCGCCCCACAGTAACAGGGCCTCCAGTTGATCCTGTATGACCCGCATTGCACTCCACGCCCCCGCGGTCCAGGGAGCAACGAAGTCGAGGACGCGCCCAACCTGCATTTCGATCGCGGGCGACCAGCCGATCAAGGACCCATTAATGGGGGCTCCGGTAACTGGGTCCGAGAGGGTGAACTGGCCCCCGTTGACAACGGTGATCGTGAATGTGCGGTTCCGCAAATATGGGGCGTCAGTAGCCAGGTCAACGGTTTGCCACAAGAACTGCACACTATCTCCGGTGGCCCAGGTCTGTGTGCTGGTGTTGACCACTGCGGGGGAAGTGGTGGATATACCCGTGACGGCTTGGACATCAGTTCCAAGCACGAGGTCGGCACCGTTCCAAATGCGCAGATGGCCGTCAGTAAATTCCAGGACATAGGGGAGAACCTCCGTTACATCGAACGGAAGGGTCCGGCCTTTCGCGCCGTGTCGTGTGTCGCCGTAGTGCTGGGTCCCGCTGCGCCGCGAGACTGCTCCCTCCGCGATCGGGTAAGAGTTCAAACACAGCGACATCGCCGTGCGATATTTTGGATTATCGAAACGCCCGCTGTAGTAGGGTCCCCACTCGCCCCCCAGGAAGGATGTTTGGACGAACGATGCCCGGGCCATCTATTGCCTCACGAGAACGTATTCGTCCTCTGGCGGCTCCACCGGCCCGGTCTCGATCCCGTTCACTAAGCGAGCCTCGCCCATGATCCTCTTGTATTCCACGTTGCATTTCTGCCATTTGTCAGTGGACTGGGTGATCTTCTCACAGGTTGCCAACGCGAGCGAACAAGCCAGGCCCTCGCAAAACATCGGGTCCATCGTGTCAACCAAGGTCACGTCTGCAACGAAGCGGAACAGGATCGGGCCGAACAGGCTGGAAGTGAAGAACCCACCTTCGAACATATAGTCATCCGGCATCCTCCCGCTGGGTCCACCAAGGTAGGAGAACGCACCTTGCTTCGGGGCATCCGGGGCCTGCCGCAGATACCCGTTCGGAAGTTTGTATACATTCCGCGCCGCCTGGGCATTCTCTGGGCCAGATGAAAGGGGGGAAAGCCAGTTGACCGCGGCTACCTGCATGTTGGCCTGGCGGTGCCACTGGCTGTCACCAGTTCCGCCGACGAAGCTGGAGGTCCACAAGGCAACCGTGCCCGTAGGCATCCACGCATTCGGGAAGCCCCCGCTGGTCGGGTTAGCCCCCACGTTCCCGTTGACCTGAGACTGGTAGATCACGCTGTCGAGCCCGGTAACCAATGCACCCTTGGCATAGGTCAGGATCGGCTGCCACTGGGGGACGGTCAGGATTGGATCATTGCCCAGGTTCACGTCCACCAGGCTCATGTAGAACCAGCCGTTGCTCCCCTGCACCACCTGGCCCTTGAAGTAGGCGGTGGCCAAGGAATAAACGGTGGCGATCGCAGGGTTGGCCTGGTCTGGGGTGCTAGCCCCACTGGGGTTCCCTGTTGCCAGGGCGGTGTAGACTTCGATCACGCCCGGCCGCGGGGTCAGGTAGACGACTTCCCCGACCGAATAGAAAGTCGTCCCCGTGGTATCCCAGGGGGTCGCGTTCATCGGGCCGAAATACACGTCCCAAGTATCGCCGGTTCCGGGGACCAACCCGAGATTGTTGTCCTGTTTCGACTGCCACCAGGTCCCGTTTGCATCGATGACAATCTCACCGGGGAAGTAGACAACCGTAGGACTGTAGAGGCCGGGGGTGATCTTCAGGGTGGGGAGGGCTGCCGAGGTCCCGTATGGTTGCGCCGGCACAAAGGCGGGGACGATCGGCCGCAGGGTCGCCTTTCGGGTCGCGAAGCGCCAGATGTTCCGACGCAGTTCCGCGGTGCGGATTTTGTCATAGCAGGACGCGATTTCCGCTGCATTCAGACTGACATCGGTAAACGAAGTTATGCGCTGCGCGCCAAGGTGCTGGAGTGCCCGGTTCGCGATGTCAACGGGGGTTTGGAACTCCGCAACCAACCCGACCTCCCATTACAGGGCGATGCCGGTCTGACTGATGTTCCCCGCCAGGAGGTAGACCCGCAACGTATCGAGGAAGTTCATCACGTCCTCGCGGGTCAGGGCCTTGGTCTCGTCGTAGCGCAATTCCATGTCCGTCGCGTTGGTCGAGGTCCCCACGGCCAGGTTCTCGGGCTGGAGGTTCGGTGCGCCGCGGTTGAGGCCGATGAAGATAGAAGCCATCGTTATTCTCCGATCATGGGGGTAATATAGCCTCCGCGCTGACGTAATTCAAGACCGCCAGAAGCGCCCCGTTCAGGACAGAGACGCTCGCGACAGAGGCCGTGTTCACCTGGACGAAAACCGCGTCCGCAGCCGCACTGCCCGCGTTTGTCACATTGGCCAGGACCCCCGGCAAATCCGTGGTGGTCAGGGTTGACGCAACAAGGGCCGCATTGTTCGCCGCCACGTTGATGCTCGCGGCACTGACGTTGACCGCCGCGGTATCCGTCTTGACCAGGTTCATCGCAGCGGACAGGCTGTTCCCCTGCGCTGCCGTAAGGGTCACGCTGGCCGACAGAGAGCCCGTCAGGCCAACGGACACCGCGTATGCCGTAGCAGTAGCGGCGGCGGCGTCCATCGTCCCTGTGGCCCCCGTCAAGGCGAAGGTGCTGATGTCCAGGGCACTCGCGTCTGTGTTCAGCGTAGCCATGTGGGTGGTTGCGGTTGTGAGGCCCGTTATTGCAGCCGCAAGAGACCCGCCGATGTCACTGTCAGTGACCGGGACCTGGCCCGCCGTATCCGGGGAACCGATCGTAACCCCTATGGCAATCGCCGTCATGGGCTACTCCCCCGGAATGCGGGTGATGGCCATGTTGATCGCAGGGGTGCCAGTGCCATTGGTCACAACGAACTCATACTCGCCCGCGGGCAGGGTGACCGTTGCTGTCGCGTCAGCGTGGGTTCCGACATTGATGACATTGATGAAGGTGCTACCGTCTGCCCCCAGGACCGACAGGCCAAGGGTCGCATTCCCCCAAGCCGTCCCCGCGTTGGAGACGACGAAGTAGGAGCCGCCCTGGAGAGTGAAGGTTCCCGAGCCCGCCGTGCCGACATTCTTGAAAGTGGCCCCGTCTACTGCGCGCATGATCGCTCCCTATTACGGACTGAAGCCCGACCCCATGGCCAGGGTCTCGGCCGCACGAAAGGCGGCACTGAGTTTCCCGACTGACCCGAGGTTGGTCGTGTTCACGATAGCCACCAGGTCTCCAGCGGTGGTCGCTGCTGCCGCGATCGAAGTCCCGGCCTTGATTATCAACAGGTCCGTGCTGACCAGATTGACCGCGGCAGAAATGCTGTTTGCTTGTGCCGCCGTAAGGGTGACAGCAGAACCTACAGAACCCGTCAAACCAACGGAGGCCATGTAGGTGAGCGCAGTCGCTACATCAGTCGTTCCAGACGTGGCAGCGGTGTCGGCCGTCGAGACCGCAGCGCCCCCGTCTGCCCCGGTGCCCGCTGACTTCACGGCATAGTCGCCGCCACCGAACTGTTGGCCGAGGGTAACAACAAGGGTCCTGGTCGCCATGACTTACTCCAAAAGAAAGCGCGGGAGCATGACCGGGAGGAACGGCAGAGGCCCCCGCGCCGCCAGCCTAAACCGGCCGGCTATTTAGTTCGAGAAGACTACCTCGCAACCCAGGACGCCGCCCGTGGTAATCTGGGTGGTGATGTTCACCTGGATGTCGAAAAAGCCCCCCGGATCGGTAGCAAAGCCAAGAACCTGCCACATCGGTTGGTTCTTGTTCAACAGCGTGTAGGTGCCTGAGAAAGTCTTGTCGAGTGGGCCAGCGCCGAGGGTCGAAACCAAGGACTGAGCCGCCCCGAACAGCTTGTTGTTGGCTGCCGAAATCTGCGGGATCGTGCCCTGGTATGCGCCCGGGGTCCCGTCCACGGTGCTGTCCGAGAACGCCACGTTGATATCGCCCGAGCCCGCCGTCGCGATGGCCGACCAAATCTTTACAGACTTGACCTTCGCGTTGGTCGGAAAGCGAACGATCTTGTAAACCGAGGAAGTGCTATCAGCCGAGAGTGGGGTCACGTAGTCGTTGATCGACCGGAGAACCGCAGCCGACCCTTCGCCAGTGGTATTGGCGACAGTAGGCATGGCATCCGAGTTCGTGATGGCAACCCCGTCGAGAGTGGAAGTCTGGGTCATGTAGGCTTTCTCCTATTGCCCATTTCCGGCCCCGGGTTCGTGTCTAAGATTGAAACACTTACCAGGGCCGGCGGGACGGGGTTACGGGGTGATGTCTGCGCCAGTCGCATCGAGGCAGTCAACTTCGAAGACCTTGCCCGGTTGGGTTCGCGTCGCGCCGAAGGTGTGCATCGAATACAACTGGTAAGGCTCGCCCGACAAGTCATTGCGGATGCTGATGCGGTTCGTCATGTCGCGCCAGATACCGAGGTAGAGGCCCGAGCGCACGAAGGCAATGCAGCGCCGATCCACGGCCGAGCCGCCAGTCGTGGCCGCGATGGTGCCGATACGTTCGGACACGATCACGTTGAAGCCCAGGAACCGCTTCAGGTTGCCGTCCACCAGGACGGGGTGATCCGAGAACTCCGTAGATACGACCTGAACCTGGCCCAGAAGGTCCGCTTCCTGTTGGGACCCGATGATAAGCGTCGGCGGGTCCAGGTCCAGGTTGTTGTGGAAGTGGCGCATCGCGCGCTTCAGTTCGATCAGCTTGGCGACCGTGAGGCCCACAGCAGTCGAGGCACCGTAGTTATCCGGGACCACGAAGCCGCCCTGTTGCGTAGTCGTGGACGTGCTGAAGGTTTCCGCGGACAGGCCGTTGGCGTCCTGGCCGATCTGGGCCGTGCCGAACGCTGCGCGGATAATTTCGTCATCCCAGTCACGGCCGAACGCATTGGCGGCGTTGGTCGAGGCTTCGCCCTTCGGGTCCACGATGGTCCGCAGTTCATCGAAGGTGTCGAACATCTGCGGCAGTTCTTTGTCGATCGGGAACACCCAACGCCGGGTGAAATCCTGGTCAACGCGGGCCATCGGCGCGAAACGCCCGGCCGGTGCGCGGCTCGCCACAGCAGCCATCTGCTGCATGGGGGAAGCCATTTTACCAACGTGCGCGCCCTCGCGGACGAGCGAGCGCAGCAACGAACCCTGCTGTTGGAGTTTGAGTTCCAAGAGGGTCGAGAACTGCGTAGTGAAAATCGGGAATAGACCTTCGGAGGCCATGACAGCCCTTCTCCTAGTGTTGGATCACGATGGGCCGTGTCCGAAACCGGGGGCCGGGGATAGTCATGGCCGCCTCCCGAAGGAGGTTGTGGCCTATCCGCAGGGAGATATAGTAGGTCTCCCTGCGTTTGTCAAGAGCCTGCATTTCATTCCGGGCGAATAGTCAATCCGTATGGATCGGGGCCAGGACTTTGGAGAGTTCCAGTAGGCTTACCGGATCGCTGTCGCCCAGCACGCAGTCTCCGTCCGCATACCAGATGATCGCCCGGGGGACACCCTCTTTCATCTGCACATAGACCTGTTTCACCGCGGCTGTCTCGTCCTCCGATCCTTCCGACTGAACGTGGTCAAGCACGTTCTTCATCTGGTCGTCCGGTAGCTTTGTCAGGGTGCTGCCGATCGAAGTAGCCATCGAAGACAGGTGTTTCAGGCTCCCCATGCACTCGTCCGAAGCTGACGGGGCTTGGTCAGCCGTCTGGGCAGCCACCGGGTAGCAAACACAGGCAGATAGGGCCAGCAGGCCCGCAATCAGAAGTTTTCGCATGTTTTCCTCCATCAAGTCGTGTATATTAGCCCTTGTATAGCCGTTTCAAGGGGTCGTAGTTCGCACCGCCGGGCACCGGCATCGTCGTCATGTTCACCGTGGGTATTCTTGGCCCGCCGAACAAGTCGTCCACCGTCCCGGAACTGGGATCAGTGTGAGCCGCATCCAACTGGCCCTGGGCAACCACGCCTTTCTGGGTCAGGACTTCCCCGCCCGTGTTGCTGTCCGACCAACTCTGAGCCGTAGCCGAAGGGTTCCAGTGGGCGGTGGGGAACAGGTCCTCCACCGCCGTAGACATTTCCTGCCAGGTCCTACTCCAAAGGTCCTGAACAGCGGGCATTACGCGGCCTGTGCCATCAGGGTCGTGAGGTTCTGCCACTCCAGCTTGGTCGCCATGTCTCCCTGGAGCAACTTGGTTGCCCAAGCCTTGTCAGACTTCAGTTCGTCCATCCGGGCCTTCGCGCCGTCCGCGGTCATCACGCCGCCGCCACCGCCCTGGCCGCTGGGGTTGCTGATGAACGCGGCCTCCCCTATCTTACTGCCGATATTGCGAAACATGTCCATAACGACCCCGTAGCCGGCCACCCCTTCCAGGGCCGACACCGCCTCGGGTTTGATCCCCAGGGCACGGATCGCGTTCTGGGCAATAATCAGGTTCGCCGCCTTGTTGGGTCCCCAGTTCCGATCCAGTTCCGCCCGCGCTTCCGCGAGTTTCGCCGCAGCCTCGGCCTGGCCAGCCTTCGCGGTGTTGTCCTGGTATTTGACGAATGCCTTCACAGCTTCGTCGGCCAGGGCCTTCGGGGCGTTCAGGTTCGCGAAGGCTGCCCGCATATCTGTGACCAGGTTCGGGTCCAGGGCCGTCCCGTCCGGCTTCGTGATCCCGGCAAAGTCATAACCAGCCGCATCCGTGGGAGCCCCCAGTTTTTGCCAGAAGGCCGCGCGACCGGCGCTGTCCTCGGGCTTGGGGATACGAAGCATTTCGTTTGCCGGTGCCCCAATATGCTTCTCAGCCTCCATGTGGGCCTTCGTGGCAGCCACGGCAACCGTAGCCGGGTCGGCAGCATCCCAGCCCTTGTTACCCCAGTGGGCGACCATAACGGGGTCCACCTTGCCCGTGTGCCAGGCTGCGGGAGCCGGGGCAGGCGCGGGCGCAGGGGCAGGCGCAGGTGCGGGATTTGCGGCTGGTATGACATTAGTTCCGCTCATCGTCAGGGTCCTCCACAGGTTCGTCAGTCGGCTTCAGGTCTTCCGGTCGAATGGTCCCGCCGCTGTAGAGGACCATCAACTGATTGGCGGTCATGCCGAGGTGGTGCTGGATACGCCGCCACACCTCATTGCGACCGATCAAAACGTCCGTCTTCCGGGGGTCCGGGTCCCACACGGAACCATCCCCCCGGCAGAACTTCAACAGGTCTTTCAGGACCTCCTGGCCCTCCGGGTGCGCGAACGTCCGAAGGTAGGTCTGCCGGCGTCGGCGCAGGGCATCCAGGGTGCGAGCAACCTGTTCCGGGTCAATCGTCATTGACAGGCTCCGGTGACTGCTGCGGATGACCCTCTCCGAAGAACCACATCCACTCTTTGCCGGCCTTTTCATACCGAGCCCGACTGCCATCATGGTAGCGAGGCTGTATCCTGCTTCGCCACACAACCGAAATCCCCAGGGGGTTCCCGCTGAGGCTCGACTGTTCCCCGATCAGCATGGATAGCCGGCCAACCCGCAAGAACATGCTCCAGTAGAAAAATTCCAAGCGAAAACTTGGTTTCTCCGGGTGCTTGGCCAGATCGGCTTCCAACGCTTCCTCACGGGTCATAGCACGACCCCCAGGGTCACGAGTTCATCCTCGACCTTGTCCAGTTCGGCTACGGTCTCTGTAACATTTTTGAGGTGAGTTTTCAGTTCTTCCTCTGCAAACTCCAGTTCATTCTTGAGCCGGCTCCGCTGGGTCAACAGAGTGGCTATTTTCCATCCTTCAGCTTCGGTCATTGTCCGATCCCTCCTGGCGCGACGGGTTGGGGACCCATAGCCCCCTGGGGCGGCCCCTGCGCCTGCGGCTGCCCTCCCAAACCTCCAGGCTGACCCAAGCCGCCGGGTTGACCGCCTTGGCCAACACCCGCCTTCATCACAGCGGCTTTCGCCTTCATCATGGCGGCCATTGCGGGAGCGGCTTGGATTTGCTGCTGACGCTGCTGGGTCTGAGCCCGCGCGTATTGCTTCTGCTGCTTCTCCTGGTTCGAGGCCATCCAGCTTTCCGGGACAGCATAGATATCGGCCAGGCCGCGGGTCGCGCGGTCGAAATCATAGGCATCCAGGAGGCTGGGGTCCTGCGTCGCATTCACTATCGAGAGCGTGGTTTCAACGGCACGCATGAAGCCCGCAGCCTCCTGGGCACGCATCGCCCGCGCGAGGGGGTTCGTGAAGACGACATTGTATTCGCCGCCAGCTTCACGCAAGCGCGGGGGCATCGGTGCAAGTAGGCCCTGCTGCTGCAACAGGTCCATTTCGCGTGGGACAAGGTTGCCGACATATTCCGAGTGCTGCCGCCCGAGTGTGGGGGCCATGAGGATGCCCTTCTCATTCATCCTCTCGATCACTTCGGTCGCCGTCATCTGTGGCGTTTCCGTCAGGATTTGGAACAGGGTCACGAGAAAGGCGTCGTTAATCAGGCCCTTTTCCTCGGCCATCATTTCTTTGGATATTTGAATGTTACCGATCGGTAATGGTTGGACGAGCAGCTTACCGTCCGCACTGATCGCGCCAGGGTTCGTGGCCCCGGGGGTCATGTTGAATGAACCCACCAAGCCATCGTCGGCGGTGAGGATGATCGGATCGGCGGTGCGGTGGCCTGCTTTCAGGAAGGTCCGCTTCTCGGCATTAAGGGTCTTCAGGCCAGGTAGCACCATGCCGGCTGGCCCCCGGCCGAAGACTTCACCCGGCGTCTGCTCATACCGCGAGCAGGCCGCGGGGAAGCTACGATAGCCGCCTTCACCCAGGATACACTTACCCTGGACCGAGACATACGTGCATTGGAAAGGCATCCCCTTGTAGTCGAGGCGGCCGGGCTCGAAATCCTCGCGCGGGCCGACATAGTGGAGGAAGTCGTAGGGCCATTGGCTGAAGCTGTCGAGCGCCGGCTGGAGGACCGCGGGGAACTTATCCTTGAACATGATCTTCGCCTGGCGCGCAGTCAGGCGAAACCAGCGAATGAACCCGTCGATCAAGCCCTGATGGTTCTCGAACCAAAACATTTCCCCCATCGGGATCGACTTGTAGCGCAGGCCCCGGATGCCCTGCTGCGGCGCGGGGGCGTCAACGAACATCGCCTGGTTCCCGAAGGCTCCAAGCTGCTGGAAGCTGTTGTTGTTCTGGGCACTGAAGTTCCCGATCGGTGCGTAGCGATACTTGAACATCCGGCGGGTCGTGTCTTCGAAGTAGAGGCGGGTCGCCCGGTCCTTCATCACGTAGGGGTTGTCAGCCTCCAACCCATGCCAGGTCGAGTTCCTGGGGGTAATCAGGCTGTCGCAGATGGCGGCGAAGCGGTGCAGGGCCAGCATCCCGGTCGCGTCGATCTGGCGATCCGTTTTCTTCTGGCCCGGCCAGTTGAAGTTGTTGAAAAAGAATGTGTTGCGGGCTGTTGGTAGGATCAGTTCTGCGATTTCTTCCCACTGAGCCCCGGTCGTCGCCCGCCAGGTGTGGAGTTGCCAAAACAGGCGCAGGATTTCGTCCGCAAGGGCAGCCTCGCGTTCACTGGGCTGGGAAGCGTAGGTCGCATAGGCCGCTGCGTCGTCTCTAGCCAAGTGGCGACCCTCCGAACAACTGCATCGTGGCCGGCGAAAGTGCCTGGCCGAGCCCGAACCCCTGCGTCCCCATGAGCAACTTTTTCTTCCTCTCCATGTCCGCGTCGTCCAGTTGCACCTTCAGCATGTCACCAAGCCCAAGGTCCTGGGCCGCGGGAGACAAGGCAAGGTTCTTGGAACTCAACGGGTTCGCGGCCATTCCCCCATATACTGCCGCCTGTGGTCAATGTCAAGCTAGGCGAGGTCGAAATCCACGCCGATCGCCATGCCATCGTTCTCGCGCTTCCGAGCCCGCATCTTGTTCCCGAGGGGCATCTGTCTGGCATAGCGTTTCATCATTACCCCGATCCTGGTCGCGTCCATGATGTCGTCCCAGGCTTTCACGATCTGGCCATCCTTACGGTGGTAGCCGTGGAACTCCTTGAACCACTCGACCAGGTGGGCGGCGACCTTGAACCGGCCGGTCTGCATCCGGTCCTGGAGTTCCTGTATCCCTGCCTCGACGGACATCCCGCCCTCGGGCCAGGTGGCGTGCGTCGGCAGCATGGGGAGTTGCTGGGGATACTTCCGGTAGACCGCGGCCAGGCTCTCGCCGGTCCCCTTGTCGCGGTTGTTGCCATCATGGGGCCAGGCGACCGGGACCGAGGCCGCGACGGCTTTCATCGGGATCGAGTGTTGTAGGGGGAGCCCGCCGACGATCTTGATGCAATGCAGGACGTGGATCACATCGTTGTCTTTGTCCCAGGCCAACAGGACCGCGGCGAACGGGTGGTCGTCTGCGATCCCGAAGTC
>Ga0182024_10018085_pt1 | contig 13159 bp, 11 predicted proteins | sample P32metaG_FD_120480 | JGI IMG/M metagenome (GOLD analysis project Ga0182024, IMG submission 120480) | Permafrost microbial communities from Stordalen Mire, Sweden - P3-2 metaG (Illumina Assembly) | ecosystem: Environmental > Terrestrial > Soil > Wetlands > Permafrost | place: Sweden: Stordalen...
AAAGCTGAGGGAAGGCTGGTGGTCAAAGGAGCGTGGCTTATATTTCGGGCCCCAGCTTTGTTCGCAGGCAACCGATGAGTTCCGGCGCAAGATCGGAAATAGTCATGCCTTCGGATACGATGAACTTGCAGCTCAGGATGGGCCGCGAATGGTCTTCATCGGAAAGCTGGCAGCTCACGCGGCAGTATTGGCATTCCTGATTCCAGCAAAATCGGCCGTAGGGAATCGTCTCCGGGCTGATGAACTGAAAGGCACGGAGCAGCGAATTCCTTTCCGGCACGAGAAACGTTTTCCCGGCGATCGTGATTTCGACGAGCTTTTCGTAGGGCCGGAACACGTCCGACATCACTGATAACCCGCCATCTGCCATTTGGGAAAACCTCCTGGTGAAATGAACCTAAAGCAGGTAGGGCCCAAAAGGCAACGGGAAGAGCGGGAACCGTGCTCAATGCTCCAATGGCTTCAAAAGCAGGCCCTTACGTCCCCAAAGCGTATCACCGTTGCAATGCTCACAGCCGGGTGCCCGGATTGAAACCCTCGACGCCGGTTTGAGGAATGAGTATTGCCACGGTGAAGGCTCCCAGCGCAACGCCGAGCGGTCCGCTGACTAGTCCGAAGAAAGCCGCGATAAGACCGAGTCTTCGTCCTGAACGCGCCCCCTGCATCAAGGTCATCGCGGCGAGGAATGAAAATATCGCTGCAACGAAATCCAGGATCACCTTTCCGTACAGCGTGAAATGGAATAGGTCCATCCACGTGAAGGGATTGGGTACGCGGTTCAGCAGCGCGCCCCACATGAGTGTCAAGACAGGCTCGTAAAGCAGCAGCCACACGCCCCCTAATATCAGGAGGACTCCGTAAATTGCCCAAAGTATTCCAAGCGTTCGATTATGAGTTCTAAGAGTAGTCACTGGAAGGCCTCGCATTGACGCGAGGTGCCGGGTAACTCAACAATACCATGACATCCAAGGTTTCATTGCGCTCTCAATCGCAATAGCATCACGATGGCGGCAAAGAATAATGACCCTGCCACGGCGAATGCCGCCGACGGCGACACTATGCTCCAAAGCCCGCCGATTGCGATACTCGAGGCAAAATCTCCCACCGCGTTTACCGCCGCAAGCGTTCCGTAGGCCATGCCGTGACGCTCGCTGGGCACAATTTCAGCGGTGAGAGAATCCTCCAGCGATTCCACCACTCCGGTGAAAATTCCAGCGAGCGCAAAGACCGCGAAAAGCAGGGCTTTGTTGGGTGCGCCCATGGCAAGGAGCACGGCCATCGCGACGGCAACTGCATATCCGGCAGCGAGCACGAGTTTGCGGTGTCTCACGCGGTCACTAAGCCATCCTCCTACGTACGCGAATGCCGCATAAAAAACGTTGTGGACGAGGTAGAGCCCAATGGCGGCGGTCGACGCCAGCGCAGGTCCCAGAGAAGGCGTCAGCTTCTGGGTTGCGTAGAGAATCAGCATTGTGTGCGAAAAGTCGCCCAGCCCGAAGACTCCTACGGCGGCCAGCAGCCAGCGGAATTCCCGTGGCAGACCGCGCAATCCGGCGACGAAAGTGCTCTTTACGTTGGTTTCCTCGCGCCGTTCGCGCACGAGCAGTCCAAAGGAGGCAGCAGCCGCAAGCCCTGGCACGAGCGTCCAGAGCAGCACGTGACGATAATTATGTGAAGTTGCTCGCAGAAGCCATAGGGCGGTCAAGGGCGCCGCGATGGCTCCAAGCGTGTCCATCATGCGTTCAAAGCCAAATGCTCGGCCGTAGGCCTCTCGCGGCACGGCTGCCGCCAGCAGGGCTTTACGCGCGGGCGTCCGCACACCGCGCGCCAGCCACGCGGTCGTACGCGCGAAAAGCACTTGAAATGCACTGCCGGCAAAACCAATCGCGCCTGTTGCCGCTGCCGTCACCGCATAAGCGGCGACGACCAGCGGTTTGCGCTTGCGGAGGCGATCGGTCCAATGCCCGGAGATGAGTTTGGTGATGCTCGAAAGACCATCCGCGATCCCCTCAATCGCCCCGAGCCATCCGGCTCCCGCGCCAAGCGACATCAGAAATATCGGCAGGATCGCTGTTGCGATTTCGTGGCTCCAGTCGCTGAGCAGGCTGGTCAGCCCGATCCCTAAGGTCGTCCTGTTCAGCCACTTCACGGGAGCGACAATTTCAGTTTTGGCGCCGGACTCAACGGGCACCGGTACCTCCTCGCCGTGGATTGATAAGGTCCCACAGCAAATAGGCGACCTACGATATTGACAGGTTGCCGATTTCCCTGGACTGGACTACCCTTTCATCCAGCTTGTGAGGCGAATCTGCTCGCTTGAGCGATGAGTTTTGCCCCATCGAGCATTCTAACAAGTGCACTGCCCGCCAGGGGCGGGCTATTCGCATCAACAGGAGAATTTGAAAAATGAAGATTTCTCGAAGCGCGGCAAAGCTAACCGTTCCATTTTTCCTTCTTGTCCTGAGCTTGCTCGTCGCTGGCTACCCCGTGATTCACGCGGCCGACGATCAGAAGATGCCCGAAGCCGGGACGATGGCGCCTGATTTCACGCTGAATTCGCAGGAGAATACTCCAATAAGCCTGCACGACTATCGCGGCAAGTGGGTCGTTCTTTATTTCTATCCGAAAGATATGTCCACCGGCTGCACGATCGAAGCGCATGGGTTCGAGCGCGACGCCGATCAATATGCACAGAAGAAGGCGGTCATCCTTGGCGTTAGCGTGGACAGCGTTGATTCACACAAAGAGTTCTGCGCCAAGGATGGGCTGAACTTCAAGCTGCTTTCCGACCCCGATCACGCCGTCGTGGCGAAGTATGGCTCGCTCACACAATTCGGCACGAACACGGTGGCTGCTCGGAACACTTTCCTGATCAACCCGAAGGGCGAGGTCGTAAAGGTGTTTGTGAAAGTGCAGCCGACGCCTCATAGCCAGGAAGTATTGGCTGCCCTGACCGATCTCCAAAAGTAGCGGCGGTCTCAGCACGCTTCATGCTTCGAGGGGGCGGGTGTCGCCTCCGATAACCGCCCCTCGGTATCGTTGCAAATGTCGCGTAACTGCACCATTCGCAAGGTGAATCGAACGGTTACAGCGGCGTGCGAGTTTTACGCCTCGGAACGCGGGATTATCGTGTTGACATTTAAGGCGGCTGTGAGTAGCGTTTAAAGAGCGGGAAATCCGACATGAGACACCACCAATGCTGTTGTTGTACGGCGCAGCGAGCGAGCGGAGGGGCGTTCTAGTCTCCATTCAAGATTAGATCGAATTCGATACCGCCGCCGAACGTACGTTCAGCGGCTTTTTTGTTGATAGAGGCAAACTCAAGATGAAGGCTTCAAACATATTTTGGAAAGACCAGCTCGCTGGAAAGATGCCCAAAGGTTTGGCTCGCGAGCTGGATATCTACGAAACGGAAATTGCCTTGCGAAAACAGGGCAAGCTCGAGGAGCGCCTGTTCGCGGAAACTCGCCTGCGCCGCGGAACCTACGGCCAGCGGTACGACAACGGCCAAAGGCACGATGGCAAAAAGGTTCAAGAAATCGCTTATCCTTCAGGCGAATTAACGAAGGGTCCCAACACGATGTGGGACGCCTTGGGAATGCAGCGCATCAAGATCCCCGGCGGAGGATTGAACGCGCGCCAGCTTGAAACCATGGCCGAGCTGGCTGAAGAATACTCCGACGGAATCGCCCACATTACCACTCGTCAGGATTTTCAGCTTCACTATATTCACATCGAAGATACCCCGAGCCTGATGCGCCGTCTGGCGGCTGTCGAAATTACGAGCCGCGAAGCCTGCGGCAATTCCGTGCGCAACGTTACAGCCTGTCCGTATGCGGGTGTCTGCCGGGATGAAGTTTTTGACGTCACCCCCTACTCCCATGCGCTGGCCAAATTTTTGCTCGGGCATCCCGACTGCCAGAACTTCGGCAGAAAATTCAAACCCGCTTTCAGCGGCTGCTCCCAGCACGCTTGCGGCCTCACGAATCTGCACGACCTGGGATTGATCGCCGTCGAGCGGACGGAGAATGGCAAGAAGCAGCGCGGTTTTGAAATGTACGTTGGAGGCGGGCTGGGTGCGGTGCCTTACAACGCGAAATTGTTCGACCCGTTTGTTCCACCGGAGGAACTCCTTCCGTTAGCGCAGGCAATCGCGAGGGTCTTCGCAAAATACGGCGAGAAAAAGAATCGGAACCGGGCACGCATCAAGTTCCTGGTCCAGGATTTCGGCATCGAGAAATTCCGGCAATTGGTTCTCGATGAGCGCAAGACACTCGCGCCCGATCCCCGCTGGACCGAATATGTGAAGGACGCCGAGCGGTTCGAGGAAGCGCCTCTGAAAGCAGGCGGCGCGTTGCCAGCAGAAGGTCCGGAAGATTTTCGCCGTTGGGCCAAGAGCAACACTCGCCCGCAGAAGCAGCCGGGCTACGTCACCGTCACCGTGGCCGTTCCGCTGGGTGACATCACCGCCAACCAGCTGCGTTCACTGGCGGACATTGTCCGCCGCTTCACGAAGGAAACCGTTCGCACCACGGTCGAGCAAAATTTTGTGATCCGTTGGGTGAGTCAAAGCGACCTGCTCGAGCTTTACAACGCGCTGAGGGCCGCTGACCTCGGTACACCCGGCGCCGGCACTATAGTCGACATCGTCTCATGCCCGGGCACCGATACCTGCAAGCTCGGGATATCTTCTTCGCGCGGGCTTGCCGCCGAACTGCGCAAGCGACTCGCCGAAAAGAGCTTCCAATTCAACGAGGCCGTCGAAAATCTGCATATCAAAATCAGCGGATGCTTCAATAGCTGCGGCCAGCACCATGTTGCCGATCTCGGATTTTACGGCGTCAGCCGAAAAATGACTGGGTACGCGGTGCCGCACTTTCAGGTGGTCCTGGGCGGCGAGTGGGAACATAATGCCGGTTCCTATGGGCTTCCCGTCGTGGCGATTCCGTCGAAGAATATCCCGGAGGTTGTTACTCGCCTCACCGGGCGATACGTGAGCGGCCGTAAGGATTCGACGGAAACGTTCAAGGATTTCGTGAAACGGGTCGGCAAGGTGGAACTCAAAAGCCTGCTGGAGGATCTCACTCGGGCGCCGAGCAATTCCTCGGATCGAACTTTCTTTAGCGACTGGGGAGATCCGCGCGAATACAGTTTGGGTGACATTGCAACGGGAGAGTGCGCCGGCGAAGTCATATCCGCGGTCCAGTTCGGTCTGGGCGCCGCGGAAAGGGAACTGTTCGAGGCCCAGCTTGCATTCGAGGGCGGCGACGCGCAAAAAGCCGGAACGACGGCGTATCACTCGATGCTGCATGCCGCGAAGGCGCTCGTGAAGCTGATCGATCCCGGGATATCGGAAGACGCGGAACGAATCGTCTCCGAATTCCGAACTCACTATTACGACACTCAGAAATTCTGGGATCCTTTTGCCGGCGGAAAATTCGCGAGCTACCTTTTCGATGCTCATCAGAAAGCGAGCGAGCCTTACACCGCCGATTCAAGCCGCTATTTGATGGACGAAGCGCAGCTTTTCATCGATGCAGCTCACAGTTGCTACAACCAAATAGGGACGCCTGTGGCCGTCTCGCGATAAGGAATGCCGGCCTTCGTGAATCTTCAGCATGTGAACGTCAAACTTTTGCTCAAATCCAACGGAAACGTCGATCTGGAGGCCTTGATTCCTGTCTTTCACGGCTGGATTCAGGACCGCGTCTGCGAGGAACTTTTGCTGGACGTCGCCGATTACCGCCATGTTCCCGCGGGTCCCGGCGTGGTTCTGATCGGACTCCAGGCGGACTATGCCGTCGACAACAACGACGATCATCTCGGTCTCCGGTACAACCGCAAAGCGGTTCTTGACGGCAACAATCAGGATCGTCTGCGGCAAGCGGCTCGCTCCGCCCTTACTGCATGCCGGCGGCTGGAAGCGGACCCGCGCCTCGAAGGCAAACTGCAATTCAACGGGCAGGAGATCGAAATTTTCGTCAACGACCGGCTCCTTGCTCCCAACACCGATGCCACTCGCGACGCGTCCGAGCCGGACTTGCGGAGCTTCTCTCAAAAGCTGTTTGGCGGCGGCGAGTATTCTTTGTCGTACAATACCGATCCGCGCCGACTGTTCACGGCGTTCGTCAAGGCATCTCGGCCTTTTCCCGCGGCCGATTTATTGCAGAACCTGAACTCTTAGGACATTTTGAAAAAGTGCTAAGACCGTTATTCTGAGCGAAGGGAAGAATCTCTTTCATGTCCGCGGATCAGCGAATCAAGATTGCAATTCTTGACGATTTTCAAGGCGTTGCCCTGAAAATGGCGGATTGGTCTGCTTTGCGGGCAAAAGCTGAAATCACCGTATTCCGCGACCATCTATCTGAACCCGCCGCCGTTATTCAGCGCCTCAAGCTATTTGACGTTGTATGCGTGATGCGCGAGCGCACTCCCTTGCCGCGAACCATTCTCGAGCAATTGCCGAATTTGAAGCTGATCGCTTCCACCGCGGCACGAAATGCGTCCATCGACGTGGCAGCCGCGATTGAGCGCGGTATCATCGTCTGCGGCACCGGATATTCCGCGAACGGAGCCGCCGAATTGACCTGGGCTTTGATCATGGCGGCCGTGCGCGATCTCCCCGCGGAGTGCGCGGCGATCCGCAAAGGCCAGTGGCAGGTTTCCGTCGGCGAAAATCTCGAAGGGAAGACGATTGGTGTGGTGGGCCTCGGCCGCATCGGCTCAAGCGTCGCGAAATACGCGCACGCGTTCGGCATGAACGTGATTGCCTGGAGCCAGAACCTTACAAGCGAAACCGCCGAACAGCGCGGCGCGCGCCTCGTCTCAAAGGAAGAATTGTTTCGCGAGGCGGACATCGTCACGGTTCACCTGATCCTGAGCGGCCGCACGAGGGGAATTATCGGCGCGCCCGAGCTGAAGCTGATGAAGTCCACCGCCTATTTCATCAATACTTCGCGGGGACCGCTGGTCGATGAAAATGCCCTGATCGCAGCGCTGAAAAATCATGCGATTGCCGGCGCCGCGCTCGATGTGTTCGATGTCGAGCCCCTGCCCGAATCCCATCCGTTCCGTTCGCTCGACAACGTCGTTGCCACCGGGCACATCGGTTTCGTTACGCGCGAAAGTTACACGAAGTTTTATGGCGATACGGTTGATAATATTTTGGCGTGGCTCGATGGCAAGCCCATCCGCGTAATGAACCCGTAAACGATTCATCCCGCGGCCGTCATCCGCGTGATTCGCGTTATTCCCGAAGCGGGCGAACTTTTCTGCGCAGCACTCCCCAAGCCAGCAGCAGGGAAGTCACGCATAGCGATGTTCCTCCGAGCAGCAGCACGATCACCAGAATGTCCCACGCGGGGCGATGCCTGTAGAGCCACGGGAAGTCCATCGAATGAAGTCCGTGATAGAGCCAGCGGTTCCACCTTGCATTGGAATTGTAGCTCTCGACGATCTGTGCCGTTTTCGGGTCCACGTAATAGGCTGAATTCGCGTGGTCGTTCAATCGCACAAAAATCGCGGGCAGCGGAAGCTGGTGGTGCCGGTCCACGTAGTATGCTTCGTATTCCGTCACCAGCCTCACTTCGACGAGCGCGAAAGGTTCAGCAGCTCTCTGCACCGCTTCGATGATCTCGTTCCGGTCGAATTCCACGCTCGGCTCGCCGTGGATTGGAATCACGCTCCTGTGGCTCGAAGAGCCAACGGCCAGATACGCCGGCTTCCCCGCAAAGGAAATCAGGTCGAGTTCTTTCACCTCGAAATCGGACGACACCGCCTGCGCCAGTGCTTCACGCGGCGGCTTGGCCGCGAAGTCCAACAAATTAAGCGAGCCTCCGCGCAGAGCCGTTTCGATACGAGCGCCTGTCTCGTCCGAATCTTCGCCCTGCCAATGTGGAAACGGATCCATCGAAAGCATGCCGCTGAACGCCCAGGTGCAGGCCAGCAGCCCGAAAATCAAACCCAGAATCAAGTGCCAGCGTTTCTGCCCCGAATATGGAATGCTGGATGGCGCTCCTTCATACTGGAAACGCTTCGAAGGAGAGTACATCCAAACTCCAATGACAATACCAAGCACCGCTACGATTGCGGCCAGTCCCGAAGCCCAAATAACGGTCTTGCTCCACCGCTGGACCCGCCTTCGCAATTTCGTGAAATAAAGCCAATGCGGAATCGCGCCGAAGTAAGCGCCCATCCGGGACGCTCTCGTCGTGTACTGCACAACTTCGCCGGTCACAGTTGAAACGTATACCTGCTCGCCACCGGGCCACGTGTACTTCAACAACGGGCGCAGGCCGTTGAACTCGCCTGAAACAGTCCACTGATCCTCTACTCTGTTTTCTTCGACCTTTGCCGAACCAGGCGGCTGCCGGGTCCACGCGGAAGCGATCCGCAGCGTCATGTCGGGCGGGAAATCATCATCATCCTGTTCCTGCCCATCGTCTGCGTAAATCATCACCTCGCCGCGCTCGAAAAGAAATTTGTACGCCGGCCGCGCATCGAAGCTGACGAGGCGCACTTCGCTCAGCGGTGCGTCAACCTGAAGCTTGTCGTAGGCCACTTGCAGCGAAAGTTTTATTTTCGTGGGGTCGAGTGCCGGAGCGTGGTTGAGACGGTCCGCCTCGGAGACCATCGGGTAGGCCCAGTACATCATGACGATTCCGGACGTGAACCAGAGCAGAAAAAGCAGGCAGAAAAATACGCCCATCCATCGATGGACGAAGATGAGAGTCTTTTTAACTTGGACGCCATGGCGGCGCCCCTCTACTTGCGTGGCGCACTGAGACATCAAGGAAACCAAGAAGTAGCGTCGGTTCGCGCAGTCCTTACGCGCGGAACGATCTGCAAGATGGAGCCTGAAATCACCAAAAGCTATCGCGTTTAGCCGCCGCTATTGCAAGAAAAGGCCGGCGAGATCGGGTTCTTCGTGCAGGTTCCAAACCGTCGAAAGTAAACGGCGCACTTCGTCAGGAGTGGCCGCGTCGCCGAATTTTGCGAGACGCTGTGCTTTTTCCTCCAGGTCAGAACGATCGAGCGTATTTTGCGGATCGCCTTTGGCAGCCGGAACGCTCCCTTCGAGATGGCGACCGTCTCTCGTCGTCACCTCCACCCAACCGCCCCAAAAGTTTCCCGGCGCGCTGTCGATCTCAGGATCGAACTCCATCTCAACGCGGTTCAAAAACGCGCGCACGTTGGGATCGTGCAAAGTCGCTTCCGTGAAATCAGTCACTCCGGCCTGCCCGTACAGCGCAATAAGGCCCAACACAAATCCCATCGAAAACTTGGAATGGTGCACCGTTTCCGGTTTTGTGACAGGACCCAGCACGTCGATGGCGCCGCGATGCACGTGCGCCTTGATATGCGCGATGTCGTCAGCCTTCAAATTTTCCCGCTTCATCACCGCCAGCAGCGCGTCCGCTGAAGGATGCGTATGACGGCAGCAGGCGTGCACTTTGTACGAGCATTCCAGGATTGTCCAGCGCTTCCCGAGACCGTCCGTAAGTTTCGCAACGTCGGCTCTGCTCGACATACCCGCCGCCATGCCTCTTTCACCTTCCAGAACTTTCAGGGCACCGGTAAAACCGTCACGAGCGATGTAGGCCGAAAGCAAACCGTCGGCGGCGGCCTTTCCCGCATGGAGCACTTTCGAATCGGCTGCGTCCACCAAAAATTCCCAGAGGCCGGCGGCTTGCGTTCCCGCGGAACCGAGCGCGTGCTGCATCTTCGAAGCGTCCAGTCCGAGTACCCGCGCAACTCCAGCGGCGGCGCCCAAAGTGCCCGCCGTTCCGGTCGTATGAAACACCTTGTAATGCGCGGGGCCTAAAAATTCTCCGACGCGGATGGCGGCTTCGTATCCCGCCACCGAGGCGACGATCAAATCTTTTCCGGAGGCGCCAATCTGTTGCGCGGCGGCGAATACGGCGGGAAACACAACGGTACCGGGATGAAAGAGCGCGCCATTGTGTACATCGTCTTGTTCGGCGATGTGAGACGCGGCGCCGTTTACGAGCGCCGCGAAAATCGGCGAGGTGCGTTTCCGCGACACGAGAATTTGGCTCGAACCGTCGGCCGGGCCCATCGTAGCCGCGAATTGCTCCAGAATGCGGACCGGGCGCGTTCCCCGGCCGGCCAGTGCCGAGGCGAACCAGTCCAGGAAAGCTTCTTCGGTGCGCGACACCACTTCCTTTGGCAAATTCTCGATTTGCAGTCCCGCCAGAAATTGCGAGAGGATCGCCGAAGAACTTTCTTTGCTAACGGGATGTTCCAGTTCGATTATTCGACTCATTTTTGTTCTTTCCTGAGATGCCCGATTTTGTTGTGCCCTGGCCGAGCTTAAATTAAGAATCGGCCGGGATCAAGTTTTCGCCCTAACCTTGCTACGCGAGCGTCCGCTCCTTCGTAAAGGGGCCGAAACCGCCAATCGTTGCCGCCACGAGCAGCCACATCGCCGAAATATAGACGAACACGCTCCGGTAACCGTAGTGGCTGTACAAAAAAGCCACGATGAGAGGGCCGATCACGTTGGCGAGCCGGCCGACTCCGTAGGCGAGCCCCGCGCCCGAATTGCGAATTTCGGTCGGATAGCATTCCGGCGTGTACGAATAAATCAGAGGCGTAAACGTCTGGATGAACATCGAAACGAGGAATCCGAAGACAACGATGATAAGAGTCTTGAACGTCATTCCGTAGATCATCCCGCAGAATGCGATCACCAGAGCCACTGCCGTGATGCAGTACTTCCGCTCCCATCGATCCGAAATCAGGGCCGCAATCCAAGCGCCGGGAATTACACCGATCGACATCGTAGAGGACCACGCCAGCGAGTTCACAAGCGATACTCCGTGCTCCACGAGCAGCGTGGGAACCCACGCTACGAATCCGTAGAACCCGAGCGACGTCGCGCTCCACGCGATCACCAGCAGGATCGTCCGGGGCAAGTAAGCCGGTGATGCGAGCATCGCAAAGTTGCCGCGGCCCGGAGCAATTTGAACTGAATCCGCCACGAGCGGCAGGGAGCCCGTCTCTTTCTCGACTCTGCTTTCGATCCGATTCAGGACGGCCTGCGCTTCAGCCAGTTGCCCGTGCTTTTCGTACCAGCGCGGGGATTCTTCGAGCCGCCTTGAAAAAAGAAGAAACACCATCCCGAGAGATCCCCATAAGAACACCAGCCGCCAACCCCAACTCGCTATCGGAATGCAGAAGCGGGCCACATAAGCCGTCACGGGAATGCCGGCAAGGCCAATCACCAGAATCCAGCCCTGGTATGCTCCTCGCTGCCTTGCCGGAAACATCTCGCTGATGTACGTGATTCCAACCACGGTCATCGCCGAGAGTCCTACTCCCGTCAGAAGCCGCGTAAGAAAAAGCCCCGTGGGGTTCCACGCGAAGGCGTTCAGAAGCGAAAAGCCCGAATACCAAATCGTTGAAAAAATCAGAGCTTTTTTTCGCCCGAGCTGGTCGGAAAACCAGCCGCCCGCCATCGCTCCCACAAACATTCCGAAGAAGGTTGCGGACGTAATCACGCCGATGGTGGAAATCGACAAATGCCACGCGATTCGAATGGCCGGGGCGGCATACGAAAAAGTATTGATGTCGCCCAGCTCAAAGAAAAATATGATGCCCAGCAGCCACATGATCTGCCGGTGAAACGAGGCGATGGGAAGCCGGTCGAGATGCGCGGCGGAGTTGGGATGGGATCGGGATGCGCCGGGGGATGCGTCTGTCTGTGCCGCGCCTTGGGTTTGCCCGGTTGAATGCATTCTCTTTAATCTGGAGGACTGGTTTCGGCGCACACAGCAAAACAATATGCGGGCCGGACTGCTCCAAATTTTGTCCGAGTGCAACAGATTTCTGATTACGGAACGCGGTTCATTTATCCGCGAGAATCGGTACCGCGATCCGCTGCAAGACTTGCGCGCCCTTTATTTTTCGGCGGCCGCACTCTTCCACCGGCGGAGCAACACAAGGCCTCACACGGAGTACGAAACGCTTTCGTCTTCGACGAACCCAGTGCCCGCTTCCTTCGAGGTAGCGCTGGAGGACTTGGCACCACGGCGCATGGCGACCTGCCCGGTGCGGACCACTTCCATCAAGCCGAACGGGCGGAGCACCTCGAGCAGCCCCTCGATTTTGTCTTCGGTGCCCGTGATTTCGATGATGATCGATTCCGGCGCAACGTCCACGACGCGCGCGCGAAACACGGACGCGAGCTCCAGCACCTTCGAGCGGGATTCCTGCGTGGCCCCGACCTTGATAAACGCGAGGTCGCGCACAACCGCCGGCTCGTTCGTGATGTCATCCACCAGCAAAACGTTGATCAGCTTATAAACGTTGGCCACAATGCGCCGCGCCTGATCTTCGTCCGTATCCACCACGATCGTCATGCGGGAGACTTCGGATTTTTCTGTCCGCCCCACGGTGAGTGAATCGATATTGAACGCGCGCCGCCGAAAGAGCGAAACCACTCTCGATAGCACTCCCGGTTTATTTTCCACGTAAACGATCAATGTATGCAGCATGTCTATGCGTCCTCGGAAGTTTCTTCGAGCGGATTGGGGCGGCGGATCATTTCGTGCAAACTGGCGCCGGCCGCGACCATCGGATACACGGTGTCTTCCTGCTCGACCTGGAAATCGATCAGCACCGGCCCGTCATTCGCTTGCGCGGCTCGCAAAGTCGAGACGACTTCGGAACGTTTCGTGACCGCGAAACTGCGAATCCCGAAAGAGTCCGCAAGTTTCGAAAAGTTGGGACTCAGCAGCGGCGTTGCTTCGTAGTTCCGGTCGTAGAAGAATTCCTGCCACTGGCGGACCATTCCCAGGTAGCCGTTGTTGATGATGGCGATGTTGATTTTCAGATGTTCCTGCACGATGGTGGCGAGTTCGCACATCGTCATTTGAAAACCGCCGTCGCCCACCACGACCCACACGTCCGACCCCGGGCATGCGACCTTTGCGCCGACAGCCGCGGGCAGCGCGAAGCCCATCGTCCCCAGTCCTCCGGATGTAATGAGCGAGCGCGGCTTCTCGTGCTTGTAATATTGCGCTTCCCACATCTGATGCTGGCCCACGTCGGTGACAATGATGGCCTCGCGCTCGCGGGTCTCTTGCCACAAATCGTTGATCACGTGCGCGGCGTAGAGATGGCCATTGTCCGGAAG
>Ga0182024_10018086_pt1 | contig 13159 bp, 10 predicted proteins | sample P32metaG_FD_120480 | JGI IMG/M metagenome (GOLD analysis project Ga0182024, IMG submission 120480) | Permafrost microbial communities from Stordalen Mire, Sweden - P3-2 metaG (Illumina Assembly) | ecosystem: Environmental > Terrestrial > Soil > Wetlands > Permafrost | place: Sweden: Stordalen...
GAGCTGAAGGAGCCGTTTCTGGAGCGCGGGATCGTACCGAGTTGCCGCGCCTGCGGCGGCGTCGTGAAGACGGCGACGATCTCCTTCGGCCAGCCGATGCCGACCGAGGCCATGGCGCGCGCCGAGGCGGCTGCGCTCGCCTGCGATCTCTTTCTCGTGCTGGGCTCGTCCCTGGTGGTGTTTCCCGCCGCAGGCCTGCCGCTGCTCGCCAAGGGGAATGGCGCGGTCCTGGCCATCGTCAACCGCGAGCCGACCGATCAGGACGCCTTCGCCGACCTCGTGCTTCACGACGAGATCGGGCCGGTGATGGAGGCGGTCGCTCCAGCCCATTAACGGCGGCGAACCGCCCCGTTCATCATCCGATCACTTCGACTCGGCTATCAGTCGGGACGGCGCATCCCGCGCCCAAGAGGAACTCATCGATGACCCGTATCTTCGCCGCCGTCATCGCGGTCTCCCTGCTCGCCGCCGGTGCGGCCAGCGCCGATCCGATGGGCCACCACCATCACCATGGCGGGCGCCCTCACCATCATGCGTGGGCTCACCACCGCCGCTAGTGGGCGCATAGGTCCGGGGCCGGCCGTCTGGGCGGCCCCGGGTTCGCGCGTCAGTCGCAATCCGCGAGCCCCGCGGCCGCCAGGAGCGCCTTGCGCCCCTCGCGCAGATCACGCCCGTCGCGCGCCGCCGGATAAGGCGTGTCGCCCTTCAGACCCCGCCACAGCGCCATGTTGAACCGGGCTGTGTCCAGCCGGTCCTCCTCGCTGAAGTTCTGACCGGCCATGGCCGCCGCCCAATAGGCGGCCGACCGGGTCTTCGCCGGGCATCCCGCGTCCGCGGTCGTGGCCGGCGGCAGCGGCAGGGCCGTCGTCCGCAGCACGGCGGGCGCCCGGGCGTTGTAGGTCCAATCCGCCTGAGCCGTGTCGAACACCTCGGCCATGGGCTCGGCCAGGGCGTCATTGAGCCCCATGGGGCCGATCCCGAGCAGCTCCTCTATCGTCCGCACCAGGTTCACCGTGGCGTAGCGGTGCGAGACAACCGCGCCGTGCTTCACATAGGGTCCCACGACGAAGGCTATGGAGCGGTGGGCGTCCACGTGATCGGGTCCGTCCTGGGCGTCGTCCTCCACCACGAAGATCAGGGTGTTCTTCGCGAACGGGCTATGCGCGACCTTCTCCACCAGCAACCCGACGGCGTAGTCGTTGTCGGCCAGTTCCGTCTCCACGGTGGTCACGCCGTCCAATCCCCGGCCGAAGTTGCCCGTATGGTCGTGGGCCAGGCGGACCATCATCAGGTTCGGCGCCGCTCCGGTGGCGACAAAACCATCGAACTCGCGCTCCCACTCCTTGAATCGCCAGAAATCAGGAAACGACTGGTCGAAGCCCCGGAAATAGGGGTCCGAAACGGCCATCAGCGAGGCCTTGGCGGGAGTGAACACCTTGAGCCCGGTCTTCCAGGGCTCGCGCTCCAGCGGCATGCGGTCGGGGCCCGGGACGAAGTAGAGGGTCAGATCGCCGTAGAAGCCCCAATTGCGCACGCTCAGGCCCGCCTTGAGGGCCTGGTCCCACAGATACCCATGCTCGCTGTCGCCGTCCGGCCCGTCCGGAGCCGCGACGTCCCGCACGCCCGGCAGCATGTCCGGATCCTTGGGCCCGACCGGGTTCACCTTCAGCCGTTCGGCCGTGGTGGCGAGGCCGACGTTGATCCCGCGGTTGGCGCCCTCCTGGTCATATTGCAGGCCGCGTCCCGCGTAGTTCACCGGCGCCTCGCGCTCCGTCCAGTCGTTGGTGCGGCTGGCGACCGTCCAGTTCCAGCCGGTGTTGCTGCTCTCGCCGCTGTCGAAGAAGGCGTCCAGGTCGACAAATTGCCGGGCCAGGGTGTGCTGGTTGGGAGTCATGGCGGCGCCAAATACGGTCAGCTTCGGATCCCCGTCGCCCACCTCGAGATCGCCGAGCACCTGATCGTAGGTACGGTTCTCCTTCACGATGTAGATCACGTGATGGATGTGCGCCTTCAGGAAGGCGAGCTTGGCCACATCGGCGGCGGCCGGCCGGCCGAACACGTGGTTGTTGGCGGCCACCTGCGCGGTCAGATCCGCCAGGGTCGTGGGAGTCGGCGGCGCGAAGGTCAGGAACCCGGCCTTCTCCTTCTGCCAGACGTACTGGTTGGCGGCCTGGCACGCATACTGGCTCTCCTTGGTGGTCTCCAGATTGGTGCGGCAGGTCAGCGGCACGGGCCCGGTGTTGCTCTTGCCGTTGACGACATAGATCTGGCGCCCGTCGGGACGGACGGCCACCGCGGTGGGATACCAGCCGGTGGGGATCAGGCCGACGACGGCGGAGGCCTGGCCTGACCCTTTGTCCTCATCCCCGTCGCGGTCGCCGGGCTTGGCGCGGCCGGGTGTCCGCCCCGTCGCCTGGTCGTCCAGCCGCACCACGGCCAGGGCGTTCTCGCCGCCGTTGGTGACCAGCAGGGTGCGGCCGTCCGGCGACAGCGCCAGGGCGTTGGAGCCCGCTCCGCCGAGCGCGCTTCCCCAGGCCCTGAGACCGGCTGTGGGGATGGTTTCGACGACCTGGTTGGAGGCCGTGTCGATCACCGCGACCCCGTCGGTGTTGTCCAGGGCGGCGAACATCCGGTCGCCAGCCCCCTTGACCAGGGCGACGGGCTGCCCCCCGGTGCGGATCCTGACGCCCACGCGCAACCCGCCCGGGGCGACCTGGAGGTCGATGATCTCGCGGTCACGCTCGCTGGCGACATAGGCGCGGCTGCCCGAGATCCAGGCCACGGCGCGCGGGAACGTGCCTCCCGGCTCGCCCCGGCGGGCCGGATCGATGACGCCGGGCCGCAGATCCTGCTCGGTTATCGCGCCGTTGGTGAGATCGATCAGGCTGACGGAATCGTTCTGGATATTGGTGACCAGCAGGCGGCGCCCGTCCGGGCTGACCGCGAGACCGGCCGACTCGGGCTGTGCCAGGAGGCCGAGGCCGGCCTTGTGGCCAAGCGTGAAATTCCGCCCACCCGCGAAACCCGTCGGCCCGCGCACGAATTCAATCACGTTGTCGGTGACGCCGCCGGAGACGAAGAAGCGGTCGCCGGCCGGCGCCCAGGCCAGGCCCTGGAAGGCGTTGGGGACGGCGATGACCTGGCGCTTGGCGGGCGTGGCGCCGGACACGTCCCAGACGAAGACATATTCGTTCGATCGCTCGGGGATGATCCTGCCATCCGGGCCGAACGTCCGGTTGAAGCCGCTAGTGAGGATGAGCAGGGTCCGACCGTCCGGCGACAGGGCCACGGCCGCCGCCTGGCCGGCCGTGAAGGCCGGGTCCCCGGGAAGATCGGGATTGAGCCGCTGAAAGATCGCCCCCGGTGCGGCCGTCGGCGTCAGGGCCTGTCCGGTCGGGGTGAATTCATCGGCCAGGGCCGGAGCGACCAGGGCCAGCGCCCCCGCCAGGCTCGCGACAACAAGCCCGTTGAAGCTTCCGGCCATTCCTCACCCCCGTTCGCGCGACATGTGGGTGCGAGTGTCGCCCATTCGCGCGACAGGACCAAGACAGAGCCGGAGCAACCCCAAGAGCGGCCGGAAGCCCGCGCTCCGTGCCTAGTCCGCCCGATCGCTCGGCGAGAAGCTCAGGTCTCGACGAACGCCCGCTCGAGGACGAAATCGCCCGGCGCCGCCACCGAGCCTTCCTCGTAGTCCCGGGCCAGCAGCAGGCTCTTGAGATCGGCCAGCACCGAGGGGCCGCCGCAGAGCATCAGGCGGTCTCTCGTCCTGTCCAGCGGGGGCAGGCCGATGTCTTCGAAGATCTGTCCCGATTCGATCAGGTCGGTGATTCGCCCTCGGGTCTTGAACGCCTCGCGGGTGACGGTGGGATAGTAGATCAGCTTGGGTGCGATCATCTCGCCAAGGTCAGGATCGCCCGGCAGTTCGTGCTCGAGGAACTCGCGATAGTTGAGGTCCGCCACCTCGCGAACCGTGTGGGTGACGATCACCTTGTCGAAGCGTTCGTAGACCTCCGGGTCGCGCACCAGGCCCAGGAATGGCGCCAGGCCCGTGCCCGTGCCCAGCAGATACAGATTGCGGCCGGGCCGCAGCCCATCGAGGACCAGGGTGCCGGTGGGCTTGCGGCCGACCAGGACCTCGTCGCCCTCGACGATGTTCATCAGCCGGGAGGTCAGCGGGCCGTCCTTGACCTTGATCGAATAGAACTCCAGCTCGTCGGCATAGTAGGCGCTGGCGATGGAATAGGCGCGCAGCAGCGGCTTGCCCTCCACCTCGAGACCCAGCATCACGAACTGTCCGCTGGCGAACCGGAAGCTCGGATCGCGCGTGGTGCGCAGGGAGAACAGCTCCGGGGTCCAGTGGCGGACCCAGGTGACACGCTCGACATTGAAGGCCCCCCGGGCCTTGGTGGGGGGGGCCGGAGCGGCGGCGAGGGCGGCGGCGGCTTGGGACATGCTGGAAATCGAACTCTCGCCTTTCGTCTTTGCGGAGCGCTGGGTAGGCTGGTCAGCTCGCGCGGTTCAGAGATCCCCGCCCAGGAAGGGCGCGGCGCCGGGCGCGCGGGCGGTATGTATGCCGCATTCGGTCTTTTGCGAACCCGCCCATCGTCCGGCCCGCACATCGCCCTCGGAATCGGCCGGCTGCGTGCACGGCCAGCAACCCACCGAGGGAAAGCCGGCGGCCACCAGCGGATGGGCGGGGAGGTCGTACTCGGCCGCATAGGCGTCGAGGTCAGGCTTGGCCCAGTTGGCCAGGGGGTTGAACTTGATGTGGTGTTCGGTCGCCTCCACTACCGGCAGCCGCAGGCGGTCGCCGCCGTGGAAGCGCTTGCGACCGGTCAGCCAGGCGTCGAATCCCGCCAGGGCGCGGTCCAGGGGCAGCACCTTGCGGATATGACAGCAGGCGTCGGTATTGCTCTGCCACAGATCGGCGTCCGGATCGGCGGTGGCGAGGTCCTCGAAATGCGGCCGCAGGTCGCGCACCTGAGTGAGGCCCAGTCGCGCGGCCAGGCTGCGCCGATAGTCGAGGGTCTGGGCGAACAGCATGCCGGTGTCGAGGAACAGCACGGGCATGTTGGGATCGGCCCGGGCGATCAGGTGCAGCAGCACCGCCGATTCCGCCCCGAACGAGGAGACCAGCGCCAGGCGGTCGCCAAAGGTCTCCGCCGCCGCCTGGATGATCGTCGCCGGGTGGGCGTCGCGCAATTCGGCGTCCAGGCGTTGTGCAAGCAGGCGCGGGCCGTCGGTTTGATCGAAGGCCATGGTCAAGCCCCTCCCCGCGCGGCGAACGCCGGCTCGCGGCCGTCGGCGGCGCGTTGATAGACATGGCGGTATCGATGGGCGACGCGGGTCCATTGTTCGGGCGTGGTGGCGTCGGCCGGCTCGATCGCGTCGAAGCCGCACCGCACGAGCAGGTGCCCCATCTCGAGCAGGACGTCGCCCACCGCGCGCAATTCGCCATCGAAACCCAGACGCTCGCGCAGGATCCGCGCGGCGCTGTAGGCGCGGCCATCGCGGTACTTGGGGAACGTCAGGGCCACGACCGCCAAGCGCGGCAGATCCAGGATCAGGGCCTCGGGCGCGTCGTCACTCTCCAGGCGGACGCCCAGGCTCCGCCCGGTGGCCAGCAGGTAGCGACCCTCGCGCTGAAAGCGGGCCAGAGAGACGATAACCTCGCCGCGCGGCAGGCTCTGGTCGTCGTCGACGGCCGTGAAGGGATCCTCCGCCCAGGCCGCTACGCCGTCACGCCACCTAATGAGCTTCGGCATAGACGGCCTCCTTGAAGACGGAGAGGCCGGCGCGGCGGAAGGTGTCGATGAAGCGTTCGCCCTCTCGCCGCTCGCGCAGATAGACCTCCACCAGGTGGTCGATGGCCGGCGTGACCCGGTCGGCCGGCAGAGCCGGACCCAGCACCTGGCCGATCGCAGCGTCGTCGTCCGCCGAGCCGCCGAGAGTGAGCTGGTAGAATTCCTCGCCCTTCTTATCGACTCCCAGGATGCCGATGTGGCCGACGTGGTGGTGGCCGCAGGCGTTGATGCAGCCGCTGATCTTGATCTTCAGCTCACCGATGGTCTCGGCCAGGATCGGATCGGCGAACCGGCGGGCGATGTCCTGGGCGATGGGGATCGCCCTGGCGTTGGCGAGCGCGCAGTAGTCGAGCCCCGGGCAGGCGATGATGTCGCTGATCAGGGCGATGTTGGGCGTCGCCAGCCCCGCGGCGGCCAGCGCCTCGTAGAGTACCGGCACGTCGTCGAGCTTCACATGCGGCAGAAGAAGATTCTGCTCGTAGGTGACCCGCGCCTCGTCCAGCGAGTAGCGCTCGGCCAGGTCGGCGACCAGCTCCATCTGCTCGGCCGAGCAGTCCCCCGGCGTTTCGCCAATCGCCTTGAGCGACACATGCACCAGGGCGTACCCCGGCTGCTTGTGGGCCACGACGTTGTGGCGCGCGAAGCGGCCGAAGGCGGCGCTGTCGGCCTTGGCGCTCTCGAAGGCGGCGGAGACCTTCGGGAGAGCCTCGAACCCGGTCGGCGCGAAGCCGGCGCGGATGCGGGCCAGCTCCGTGTCGGGCAGGTCCACGGCCTCCTTGTCGGTGAGGCCCCACTCCTCCTCCACCTGACGCGCGAACTCAGCGGGCCCCAGGGAGGCGACCAGGATCTTGATGCGCGCCTTGTTGATATTGTCGCGGCGGCCGTGGCGATTGTAGACGCGCAGGATGGCCTGCATGTACGAGAGCAGGTGGCGCACGGGCAGGCGCTCGCGGATCACCGCCCCGATGTAAGGCGACCGTCCCTGGCCCCCGCCGACGATCACCTCGAAGCTGAGAGCCCCCTCCCCGTCCCGGTGAAGGCGCAGTCCGATGTCATAGACCTTGATCGCCGCCCGATCCTTCGACGATCCTGTCACCGCGATCTTGAACTTGCGCGGCAGGAACGAGAACTCGGGGTGGAAGGTCGACCATTGGCGGATCGCTTCGGCCCATATGCGCGGATCGTCGACCTCGTCGGCAGTGGCGCCGGCGTAGGGATCGGCGGTCAGGTTGCGGATGCAGTTGCCCGAAGTCTGGATGGCGTGGAGACCCACCGTCGCGAGGTCGTCCAGGATATCGGGCGCGTCCTTGAGCTTGACCCAGTGCAGCTGCAGGTTGGTGCGGGTGGTGAAATGGCCGTACCCCCGGTCGTACGTGCGGGCGATATGAGCCAGCTTACGCAGCTTGGCGCCATTCAGCGCGCCGTAGGGAATGGCGATGCGCAGCATGTAGGCGTGCAGCTGCAGATAAAGCCCGTTCATCAGCCGCAGGGGCTTGAACTGGTCCTCGGTGATCTCTCCCGCGAGGCGCCGGGCGCACTGCTGGCGGAATTCCGCGGCCCGATCGGCGAGCATGTCGCGGTCGATGTCGTCGTAGTGGTACATGGTTTGCGCCTCTACTTGCGCCTGATCAGGTCGACGCGGCCCTTCGATCGCGCCGCGCCATGGGCGTGGGCGAGGACGGCGATGTCCTCCCCGCCCTGCGCCTGCTTGCCGTGATCGGGTTTGTTGGTGGGGCCCAGTGCGCGCACCCGCTCGCGATAGCTGATCGGCGCCACGCCCCCATCCACGGGCGCGACCTCGATCAGATAGGGATCGACCAGCTCGGTGATCTGGGCTTTGGCGTGCGCCTCGGCGGCTTCGGCCAATTCGTTGTCCTCGAAAAGGACCGCGTGGGCGAAGCGCTCCGACCAGGTCTCGCCGGTCCAGAACACGACCTCGCCGTCGGCCAGGCGATTGGCGGTGAGCGCTTTCATCGGCGCGCTCTCGTGGGAGCCGGCGCGTCGCGCAGCGACGTGACGGAGGGGGCGTTCCCCACCGCCAGCGCCATCGCCTCGCCGACGATCAGGATCGCCGGACCGGAGAGTCCCGCCGCCGCCTCGCCAAGACCGCCGAGGGTGGTCAACATCCGCCGCTCGCTCTCCAGGCTGGCGTTCTCGACGATCAGCGCGGGGGTGGATGGCGCGCGGCCGGCGGCGACGAGGCGGGCGGCGATACCGGCGGCGGTCGCCAGGCCCATGTAGACGACGACGGTCTGATTGGCCCGCGCCAGGGCGGGCCAGTCGAGGTCCGGCGTCTCGCCGGCCTTGGCGTGGCCGGTGACGAACGTCACCGCCTGGGCGGCGCCGCGATGGGTGAGTGGCGCTCCGGCGCCGGCCCCGGCGGCCAGGGCGGCGGTGACGCCGGGGACCACGTGGCAGTCCACGCCGGCGGCGCGGCAGGCTTCGATCTCCTCGCCGCCGCGGCCGAAGATGAAGGGATCGCCGCCCTTGAGACGCACGACCGTCAGCCCCTCCAGGGCGAAGGCCGTCAGCATGCGGTTGATCTCTTCCTGCGGATAGGAATGGCGGGAGCGGCGCTTGGCGACATCGATCCGGCGGGCCCGGGCGGGCGCGAGGGCAAGGATCGCCTCCGACACCAGGCCGTCGTGGACGATGACGTCGGCGACCTCGATGACCTTGAGGGCGCGGATGGTCAGCAGGTCGGGATCGCCGGGACCGGCGCCCACCAGCCACACCGCGCCCCGCTCCGTGCTTGCGGCGTGGCCGTCCGACCGGCCCGCGGAACGGGCGCCCAACACCACGAGGCGCGCGGCTTTCGACGGCGGCGGTCGGGAAGACATGGTGGCGTTTCCGCTTCAGAAACTCTAAAAGGGCCCAGGGCTCAACCTAACCTCGGGATGATTGCCAATTGGGCGACGACGCCCCATTTCGCAACCCAAGGACTTCTAGCCAGGGTGTCAGCAAATCTATGGAGTCTCGTCGGCGGCTGCCGCCCCTCAACGCCCTGCGAGCCTTCGAATCGGCGGCGCGTCACCTGAATTTCAGTCGGGCGGCCGACGAGCTGTCGGTGACGCCGGGGGCGGTGTCGCAGCAGATCCAGAACCTCGAGGACTATGTCGGCGCGTCGCTGTTCAAGCGCACGTCGCGCGGCCTGCTGCTCACCGACTCGGCGCAGACGGCGCTGCCCGCCCTGCGCGAAGCCTTCGACCGCCTCGCCGAGGCCGCGTCGCTGCTCACCGCGGCGGTGGACGGACGGCGGCTGACCCTGACCGCCCCGCCCTCCTTCGCCGCCAAGTGGCTGGTGCCCCGCCTGGGGAGATTCGAGGCCGCCCACCCGCAGGTCGACGTGTGGATGTCCGCCGACATGGAGCTGGTGGACTTCGCCTCCACCGACGTCGATCTGGCGATCCGCTACGGGGCCGGGCCCTACCTCGGATTGGAGGTGATTCGGCTGATGGGCGAGTCGGTGCTGCCGGTGATGAGCCCCGAACTGGCGGCGACCAATCCCGTCAACTCCCCCGCCGATCTCGTGCGCCATGTCCTGTTGCACGACGGCTCGCCCGTGGCCGACGAGAGCTGTCCTGACTGGGTCATGTGGCTGGCGGCCCGCGGCGTACGCGGTTTCGACGCCAACCGCGGACCCCGGTTCAACCAGTCCAGCCTGGTGATCGAGGCGGCCGTGGCCGGCCGCGGCGTCGCGCTGGCCAAGCGCGCACTCGCGCAGGACGACCTGGACGCTGGCCGTCTGATCGCCCCCCCGATGGGAGCCGCGATGTCCGTCGACTTCGCCTATTACCTCGTGCACCCAAAGGCCAAGGGGCGCCTCCCCCAGGTCAAGGCCTTCATTGGCTGGATCAAGTTCGAGGCCGCCGCCCATGAGGCGGCTCTGGAGACCATGGACAATGGGGCCGGAATCTAAAGGGCCGCGGCGAGGACTCGACCTTGCCTTCGGCGCTTTTTTGAGTATGGTCCGCCGCCTCGCGCATGGGCGGCCTTCTCGGCCCACGGGCGGGCGCGGGTGCATAGCTCAGTTGGTAGAGCAGCTGACTCTTAATCAGCGGGTCGTAGGTTCGAATCCTACTGCACCCACCAATTAGTCAAAAAAACTTGCGACCCCGATAGTACGTTGCCTGTTTGACTTTGACAGCCAGATTTGTTCCGTGTTCGTCCCTGGTATGTCGCGACGATTTGCGGCCCCCAGGGTCCGAGGCTGGCAGTTTCGAACCCTTCTGGCATGATCGGTGATATAGGTTTTCCGGGGACTCCGTTGCCGGAGGGGATTGTCGTTCTGTCAAAGCTCAAGGCACAGGTTTGGGCGCGCAGGGCCGACCGCCCGAAGGCGGGCGAGTCCCTGAATTCCGACCAGCGGCGGTTCCGCACCGAATGGCTGGCCACCGCCATCCTCTCCACCATTTTGCTGTCCGCACTCGTCGGCACCGGGGCGACCACCCGATTCGACAACGCCATCTACGATCTGAGCCTGAGGCTCAAGCACACGAGAGCCAGACAGGACATCGTGATCGTCGCCATGGATCCGGCAAGCCTGCAGGCGGAGGGCGAGTGGCCGTGGCCCCGTCGTGTCATCGCGAATCTGTTCACCGACATCGCGCGGGATCGTCCGACGGCGCTCGCTTATCACTTCCTGTTCTTCACGCCCTCCCCGGACGACGAGGCCGTCCGCAAGGCGATCGCGCTCACGCGGACGTATCTGGGGATGCCACACCAGGAGCCGAACGTGCACGGCGGGCATCCGCTTCAGCCGGTCCAAAAGATCGCCTCGGCCGCGGCGGGGATCGGCGCGGGCGATTCCCAGCCCGACCAGGACGGCATCGTTAGACGGACCCTGCTGTTCGAGGGGCCACAGGGCGATCGCAAACCCAGAATGGTTCTGCAAATGGCCCGGCTGGTCGGTCGCGGACCGATCGCCTCGAAGCTCCCGCCGGGCCGCAACGCGATGCTGGTGCCCTATGCCGGTCCGCCAGGCACGTTCAGAACAGTTCCGGCCATCTCGGTCCTGCAGGGAAAGGTCCCCAAGAATCTGTTCAGGAACAAGTTCGTGCTGGTCGGGGCCACGGCCCCAGAACTGCTCGACAACTACCCGACGCCACGGTCAGGCGCCAAGGGCATGCCGAGCGTCGAGGTCGACGCCAACGTCCTTAACAGCCTGCTCGATGGCGTCGCGATCACGCCTGTTTCTCGCCCTGTCACCATTGCGATATCGATCGGCTTTCTCTGGGTCCTGCTGTTAGCCCTGCTCCGGCTGACGCCGCAATCCAACCTGCGGCTCGCGGCGGCGCTGAGCGTCCTGGCCCTGGCGGGCTCGGTCCTGGGGGTGGTGGTCCTGGGCGTCTGGGCGCCGCCTGCGGCCTTCCTCGTCACCCTGTCGATCGTCCTTCCCTTCTGGGGCTGGCGGCGCCTCAACGCCGCGAGCGGTTATTTCGCCGAGCAGCTGCGCCTCCTGGAGCGAAACGCCGGCGGCGCGGTCCTGGCCCAGTCGCGCTCGGTGGCGGAAAAGGGGGGCGACGTCGTGCTCCAGCAGATGACGCTGCTCGAGGAGACCCGGAAGCGAATCTCGGACTTGCGCCGCTTCGTCGCGGACATTCTCGCCGACTTCCCCGATCCGGTGTTGGTGGTGGATCGAGCCGGTCACATCCTGACGGTCAATCAGGCCGCCAGCGACTTCGCGGACGGCCTCGGAGTCTCGACGGCGCCGGGCGCGCCGGTCGAGCCCGTCCTCTCCAAGATCGCGGCTCCCGACAGCGACACCCGCCCCCTTTGGCCCCCTCCCGAGGAAGTCGACGTGTTCGGCTCAGCGGCCTCCGCGAGACCACTCACCGGGCAGGGCCCGTCGGGGCGTTCGTATGAGCTGCGGTTCACTCCGACCCGGAGCGCCGACGACGAGCCCACCGGCTGGATCGTCCATCTCGCCGACATCACCCCGCTGGTTTCGGCGATGCGGCAACGCGAGGAGGCGCTTCAGCTCCTGTCCCACGACATGCGCTCGCCGCTATCGGCGATCCTGGCCAGCCTGGATCATCCCTATTTCCGAGGCGCGCCCGCGACATTGCGTCGTCGCATCGAAGGGCAGGCTGGCCGCACGCTGGAACTCGCCGACGCTTTCGTCCGGCTAGCGAAGGCCGAGTCGGCGGACTATGAGTTTGAACCCATTGATCTTGCACACGTTTTGAGCGACGCTGTGGACTCGGTCTGGTCCTTGGCCCAGGCGGGCGACGTCACCGTCGAACTCGAACTCGACGAACTTGAATATGTCGTCCTCGCCGACCGCGGCCTAGTGACGCGCGCGCTGGTCAACCTGTTGGACAATGCCGTGAAGTACAGCCCGGCCGGGAAGGCCGTGGTCTGCCGCCTCGCGCCGTCTGCGTTAAATGGTCGCCCCGCCGTCGCCTGCGAGATCGCCGACAGCGCGGGGGGCATGGCGCAGTCGCAGCTGGATCGGCTCTTCCGCAGGTTCGCCACTTCGCGCGACGCCTTGAACGGCACGGCGGGGGTCGGCCTCGGCCTGGCCCTCGTTCACACCGTCGTCACCCGGCACAACGGGACCATCACCTGCGAGAGCGCCGACGGCGAAGGCACGGTGTTCACCATTACCCTCCCGCTCCACGTAGAGTTGGAGGCCCGAGCGCCCGAACTCACCGACGCCTGAGGCGATTCGCCGCGCTGATGATCGGGAACCGAGGGCGCAGCAGCCACCTTCAGTAGATTTGAGGGCAGCTATGACCCGCGGGAACGTGCCGTTGACAATTTCCATTTCTCATGAAATTCCAATCGACGTTGACAAGTTCCATTTTGCATGAAATGGTCAACAAACGAAAGGGCGGCCGCATCGGCCGACCAGTTGCGACCGGTCCTTCTGCGGTCAAGCCGGTGGACGGGGATACGTTATCTTGTTCGAGGTGAGAGGTTTAATTCGGGTTTTGGCGGACTGACCGGGAAGACAACTTGAAATCGGGTCAAGCGCCAACGCCCAATGCACAAGGAAGCGGTAATACCAAGCGCCTCGAACGCATCAACTCATGAATCTGACATATCGGAGAGCAACCATGTCGAACACCATCAACCAAGCTGTACTGTCCCGCGCCGAAGTCAAGGCCCCCGCTCGGGATCTCGATCTCGGAATCAACGCCATCGACACCGCCGTCGTGCGCATGCCCTACTCGGCCGGCGCCATGGACCTGCGGGCTAGCAAGACCATCCTGAACGCGGTGCGCATGCCTTATTCGGCGGGCGCCATGAACCTCTGCGCGACCAAGACCATCCTGGACGCCACCACGCTGCGCATGCCCTACTCGGCCGGCGCCATGGACCTCCGCGCGACCAAGACCATCCTGGACGCC
>Ga0182024_10018087_pt1 | contig 13159 bp, 15 predicted proteins | sample P32metaG_FD_120480 | JGI IMG/M metagenome (GOLD analysis project Ga0182024, IMG submission 120480) | Permafrost microbial communities from Stordalen Mire, Sweden - P3-2 metaG (Illumina Assembly) | ecosystem: Environmental > Terrestrial > Soil > Wetlands > Permafrost | place: Sweden: Stordalen...
CCTTCGGGCCTTCGGCCCTCAGGATGACAGCAAAAAAAGCGACGCGTTTCTTTCCACTTTGAGCGCGCACCCCGCGCGTCAGGGCTCAGGATGACACGCATGTGGGATGATGCGCTCGCCCTGATCGACGACCCCCCCACGATCTTGAGGTGCCAGATCGGTACCTCAAGTCAGGAAACGCTACGAACTCGACTCCGGTGCCTGCCGCTCCGGCGCGTGCCGCAACACGTAAAGCACGAGCGCCACGACCAGGAACGGCACGAGCACGAACAAGCTGCCCACTTTCAGGAACATCGCATTGCGCCTCCCCGCGCCGACGCACGCGGGGCACGCCCAGGCAAGCGCGGGCCACGCCGTCACGGCGGCCACAGCCATTGCACTGAGCGAGAAACAAGCCGAACGCTGCTTCGTCACGCCCCAATCATGACAGCCCCTCGCGTGAAATGCGAGCCATAGAAGCCATAGAACGGAGGCTTGGCCCTCCGCTACCCTCGACCCGGCACGGCGCTCACTTGATTCTTGCGGCGTAGTCCGCCGCGCGCACCCAGCCCTCATAGCGACGGCGCGCATAGGCGAGCCGCTCTTTGGGCGTGGGATAGCGTCGCTGAAACCAGCCGATCAGGCTCGATAGGTTCTCGAGCTCTTCACCGTCGAGCTCCGCGAGCGCGAGCGCGAGACGGCGCTCGAACTCTACGGGTGGAAGCGGTTCGAGCCAGGCGGCTTCGGCTTCCTTCGAGACGCGTGCGGTCTTCATTGTCCCTCGGTTCTCGTGCGCCGCAGAGCTTCGAGGAGCTGAATATCGCTTATGTCTTTCTGACGGAGGGCCCACCGCTTCGTTCGAATGAGATCGTCCAGCGTAGGAACAGCGACGTCGACGCCGGGGGCGTAGGAAAGCGATTGTCGCCGCGCCCACACATCGTCGAAACCGACCTTCTCGTCGGTGTCCTTCGTTGTAGCCGCGCGCGCAACCATGACATCGACATGGAGGTCATTCTCGAGGACGTACCGACCTCGCTGGCGCGCCTCGGCGCTCGTTCGGTTCGGCACGAGGCCGATGGGATCGACTGCGGCATTGAGGCGATCGATGTCGTCGATGTGCACCCAGAGATCGTAATCGCTGGTCATGACCGGAACTCCAAGCACGATCATCGCCTGACGGCCGATCAGAAGAACGCGCGCGCCGCTACGCGCGAGGGCGGCGAAGAGCTCATCCTCTTCGGGGCCGGTGGCCTGCATACAGTCAGCCTAGGCGCAGGCCGGGATCGAGGCCAGGCGTTCCGCCGTCGCGCGCCCTCACATGAAATGGGAGCGATAAAACGATTCCGCGATGAGCACGCACGCGTAAAGCGGCGGAAAGAGGAGCGGGAACCCGACCATGAGCCGCAGAACGCGCCGCTCGTCGGCGAGGTGCATGAACCAGAGCGCGACCGCGCCCGCCTTCGCGAGCGCCAGCCCGATGAGGAGCGCGATGAGCGTCGACTTCGGGAGCCCCGCGTAGACGACCCCGAGCTCGAGCCCCGTAAGAACAACGAGCGCAGCGAACACCTTGAGGTATTTCGCGCGATGCGACGTGTGACCGTGCGCGCCTTGGAGCGCGCTGGGCGCCGCACCTTGGACCGCCGCGGGGGCCTTCTTCTCTTCGTGGGCGTGAGCCGCTTCGGTTGCCATCGCCGTCTCTCTATTGAATCAGATACACGAAGGTGAACACTAAGATCCATACGAGGTCGACGAAGTGCCAGAAGAGGCCGCAGATCTCGATGTGGTTGTAATCGCCGTTCGTGTAATGGCCCTTGAGCGTGCGGATCAGGATGATGATGAGGTAGGTGACCCCGGTGAACACGTGCAAGCCGTGAAACCCGGTCACCGAGTAAAACGTCGACATGAACTGGTCTTGCGAGAAGACGTGACCCTCGTGAATGAGGTTCGTGTACTCGCGCACCTGTCCACCCAGGAAGAAAAGGCCGCCGAAGATCGTGGCGCACAGCCATTGGATCGTGCCCTTCCGATTCCTCTCCTTCGCTGCCTCGAGGGCGAGGACCATCGACACGCTGCTGCAGATCAGCGCGAAGGTCATCACCGCGGTCGACGGGATGCCGAGCCGCTCCGCCGGATTGGGCCAGTTGTGCGACTGGCTTCGTAGGATGCCGTAGCCGAGGAGAAGCCCGCTGAACGACATCGCGTCGGTCAGAAGGAAAATCCACATTCCGACTTTGCCGTCGGAGGCGGTCCCGAAATCCGGGTCGACCGTCACTTCACCGTGACCCGCTTCGTGCGCGATCTCGCTCATCATTCTCCTAGTCCGGTGCGTGCGAGGGCCGTCTCCGTCGATGAAGCCATGATGCGAAACGGCCAGTACCTTTCGAGCGGCATCAGGCTAGTCGGCCTCCCCCGGCTGCCGCAAGAGCTCCCGCGACCGGGCGCGCAGTTTCAGCGTGACGACGCGCGGGAGGTTCGGCGCGACTCCGCTCTGACTCCGCTCTCGAGGCTCTCAGGATTGCGCGCAGGATTTTCGCGGCGTCGCGCGCTGCCAAGCCTCACGCACGCGCGCCGACGCGGCGCTTGACCTGATCGCCCGAGACACCTAGTTTCGGCCCCAATGATCGGTCCGCGCGCGTTCGGCCGACGCTTGCAAGCGAGCGTATCGAAGCTCACGGGGAGCCGTTTGTTCTGGGCGATCCTCATGTGCACTCTATTCGGGCTCCCGCTCGGCCGCTCGCTCGCGCGAACCCTTCCCCCCTCACCCCCGACGATCGGCCAGGTCGATTCGTTCGCGCTCGAAGACCAGTACGGTCACGAAGTCAGTCTCGCGAAACTGCGCGGCAAGATGTGGGTTCTCGCGTTCACGAGCGCTTCGGCGGAGTCGGGCATCTCGTTCGATACCCAGCGCAGCGTCGTGTACCGGACGCGCAACCTCGGGTCGGCGTTCCGCATGATCACCATGACGACCACGCCGGACGAAGACACCCGCGAAGTCCGCAAGGCAGCGGTAGAAAAGCACTCGTCGAGCGCGGAGCTTTGGGCTTTCTTGGGAGGGCCGAGGGCCCAGGTCGAGCGAGCCACGGCCGCCGCGATCGCGCCGCTCAGCGCCACGCAGGCCGGCGATCAGCTCTATCTCGTCGACAGGAAGGGGCAGATCCGCGGCATGTACCCCCCCACGAAGCCTGGCATCGATCGCCTCATGCAAGACCTCAGCTACGTCGCCAATTTTCCGTAGAGCCTCTTCCCACCGGAGTCACCCCTCGTCATGTCCGATACCCCGAAGCGGCCGAACCCTCCTCCCGGAGCGCGATCCGACCGTTCGAGATCTCCCCTCGCCTTCGTGGCCGCCGCGCTGTTCACGCTCGCGGTCGCCACGTTCGGGTTGTCGCTTCTCGGCGGCTCGAGCCCGCGCTTCCCGTCTTGGCGGGCGATCGGCGCGGCAGCTCCGGCGCGCCCGATCGACGTGTCGGTGAGTGGGCACCTCGGCGACCATCTCTTCGACTTCACTACGAAAGGGATCTCGTTCCTCTTCATCGTGATGTGCGGCATCATTTTCTGGGCGGCCACCAAGCACGGCCCCGAGCACAAAGCGGTCTACGACCACGGCTCGAGCGGCAAGGCGCTCATTCTCACGGCGGTCGTGACGCTGAGCATCCTCTTCATCCTCGACGGTACGCTGCTCTACGGCTCGTTCGTCGACTTGGGAGAGGCTTTTTACAACTTCCCGAAAGAGAGCGATCACCCCCTCATCATCGAGGTGCAGGCGCAGCAGTGGGCATGGAACTTTCGCTACACGGGTCCGGACGGCAAGTTCAACACGCCCGACGACATCGTCACGTTGAACGAAATGCACATCCCGGTGGGTCGCCCTGTCTTTCTCCGCCTCACGTCGAAGGACGTGATCCACTCTTTCTATCTGCCGAATTTCCGAACCAAGACGGACGCCTTTCCAGGAGCCCAGAGCCGCTTGTGGTTCCAGGCAACGCAGCCGGGGGTATTCGAGATCGGTTGCGCGCAGCACTGCGGCGCCAACCATTTCAAGATGCGTGGCCAGATCACCATCGATACGCCCGAGAGATACGCCGACTGGGAGCGCGCGCAGGTCGCGCAGAATCAGCGGCGCTACGATCCAAACGATGTCGAGGCCCATTGGGGATGGGACTGGGAGTACTGAGTCATGTCCGAACAGCACATTCACCCTGAGCCGACGACTTTCATCCGGAAGTACGTCTTTTCGACCGACCACAAAGTCATCGCCCAGCAGTTCATCTGGATGGGGCTCATCTTCCTCCTCATGGGAGGGACGATGGCGATGATGATCCGGTGGCAGCTCGCCAACCCGGGCGTGCCGGTCCCCATCCTCGGCAAGCTGCTCCTTCACTCTACGGGGGGCATCGTCTCGCCGTACATCTACACGTCGCTCTTCACAGGCCACGGCGCGATCATGATCTTCTTCGCGATCACGCCGATCATGATCGGCGGGTTCGGCAACTACTGCATCCCGCTCGAGATCGGCGCCCGGGACATGGTCTTCCCGACGCTCAACATGCTGTCGTTCTGGACGATGGTCATCTCGTGCCTCGTGCTGGTCGCGTCGCTCTTGGTGCCGGGAGGAACGGCCGCCGCAGGGTGGACGACGTACCCGACCCTCTCGACGAACATCGGAACGCCCGGCCTCGGGCAGACGTTGGTGGTCATCGCGCTCTTCCTCGCGGGGCTCTCCACCGTGCAGGGCGCCGTCAACTACATCACGACCGTCATCCGACTCCGCGCGCCCGGCATGGGCTACTTCGACATGCCGCTCACTGTGTGGGGGCTCTGGCTCACGGCCATCCTGAACGCGCTCTTCGTGCCGGTGCTCGGCTCGGGGCTCATCCTCCTCTCGTTCGACCGACTCTTCGGCACGCACTTCTTCGTGACCGGTGCGCTCGTGAAAGGCGGCGGAGACCCTCTCCTCTTCCAGCACCTCTTCTGGATCTTCGGGCACCCGGAGGTCTACATCCTCATCCTCCCGGTCTGGGGCGTCGTGAGCGATCTGCTGTCGTTCTTCGCGCGCAAACCTGCCTTCGGATACAAGGCGACCGCGCTGTCTATGGTCGTCATCTGCATCTTGTCGGCCGTCGTCTACGGCCACCACATGTACTTGACGACCATGAGCCCGCTGCTCGGCGAGAGCTTCATGGTGCTCACCATGATCATCAGCGTGCCGGCGATGGTCCTCTTCGTAAACTGGCTGCGCACCATTTGGCAGGGTTCCCTCCGGCTCGAAGTGCCGATGCTCTTCTCGCTCGGGGTCGTGTTCGTCTTCGGCCTCGGCGGACTCACCGGCCTCTACCTCGCCGACATTCCGCAGGACCTCTACCTCCACGATACCTACTTCGTGGTCGGGCACTTCCACCTGACGATGGCGGCAGCCGTGTTCCTCGGGTCGTTCGCCTCGATCTATTACTGGTTCCCGAAGATCTGGGGACGCATGTTCAATAATACGCTGGGCAAGCTCCACTTCTGGTTCTCGATCGTCCCCATCACGATCGTGTTCTGCACGATGCTGCTCGTCGGCTACAGCGGCATGCAAAGGCGTCTCTACAACGTGGAGTCGTACGACTTCTTGAAGCGCCTGCTCCCTCTGAACCAGCTCATCTCGTACACGGCGTTCACGCTGTTCACGGGGCAGATCTTCTTCGTCTCGAACTTCATGTACAGCGTCTTCCGGGGACGCAAGGCACCCGACAACCCCTGGGAGGTCGGCACGCTCGAGTGGCAGATCCCGTCGCCTCCGCCGCACCACAACTTCGACATCGTCCCGACGGTCATTCACGGCCCGCACGAGTTCAACAACCCGATGGTGAAGGGGAAGGACTGGCTCGCGCAGGATGAGGTCATTCCCCCCGAGACGGCAGAAGCGCCGCACGTGGAAACTCAGCTCGCGGGAGAATGAGCAAGAAGATGCCCGCCGCCGTCGTTGCCCTCAGGCCGAGGGCAAAGGAAGACTTCTCGAACTATCTCGGCATGGTGATGATGCTGGGCTCGTGGTCGATCCTTTTCGGCGGCATCTTCTTCGCGTACGCCGGCGTCCGCATGTCTGCACCCACCTGGCCACCGCCCGGTTTGCCCAAACTCCCGCTCGCGCTGCCGGCAGCAAACACGGTCATTCTCGGCCTCAGTAGCTGGACGGCGCAGCGCGCGCTCGGAGCCATCCGAAAGGGGCGTCGCGACGAGATGCAGGCGCTCCTCGGCGCAACCGTGGTGTTGGGAGCGCTCTTTCTCGGACTTCAGTACGTCTTGTGGACGAACGTGCGAGCGAGCGGTTTGTCGATCGATTCGGCGGGGACGTACGGATCGGTGTTCTACGCGCTGACGATCTTTCACGCGCTGCACGTGGCCGCAGGCGTGTGCGGCGTTTCGTACCTCGTCGTCGGCGCGCGGTTCGGCAAGTGGAACGCGGCGGCGCACGCGCCCGTGCGGATGTGGACGATGTTCTGGCACTTCGTAGACGCAGTGTGGTTGGTGACGTTCGTTTCGGTGTTCGTACTATGACCGACCGGCGGGGCGGCGACGGAATCGAACGATGAGTGCAGCAGTTTGGATCGGAGAGATTTGCGAATGAGTGGGATGGTTCGGTTGGGGTTCGTGATCGCCGCGGCGGCGGCGTCGGCGCTCGTATCGTGCTCGGAAGAGGCTACGATCATGACACCGCCGTTTCACGCGTCGATCACTCTCGGCGACGGAACGCGCATCCGCGCCTCCCGCCTCAACGAAGGGTTCGTCGCCTACGAGCACAACTGTCGCCAGTGTCACGGCGACAAAGGAGACGGCCGCGGGATGTCTTCCGCCAACCTTCGTCCGCCGCCTCGGAACTTTCGAAAGGCGCAGTTCAAGTTCGCGTGGGTCGACCCGCCTACGGCGCTCCCGACCGACGACGATCTGAGGCGCATCATCCGCGGCGGCCTCCACGGGACGCCGATGCTCCCTTGGGAGATGACCGACGAGGAGCTCAAGGGGATCATCCAGTACATCAAGACGTTCCCGAGCCAGGCCGCCAAAGAAGAAGGCCGTCCGGACGACAACCCCTGGCTGAAAGACCCCCCCGGCGAGCAGATGAAACCGACTCCCGACCCCTGGGTAGGGCGCGAGGCCGAGGCCATCGAAGCCGGCAAGCTCATCTATCACACGGGTGGCTGCAACAACTGCCACCCCAACTACGTGACCGAGAAGGACTACATCGATCTCTGGCACAAGTACGACGCCGACATCCCCATCACGTCGTTTCGCGAAAACATGTACTTGTCCGTCCTGCAAGACGCCACGACCTACGACGTCCTTGGGTACAAGATGCGGATCTTGCCGCCCGATTTCACGGTCGACGAAGTGAGAACCGTCCCGAAGGACGAAGAGCAGATCAAGCCGCTCGAAAGGATGGGGCTTTACTACACCCCGCTCCAGCACCTCTATTTGCGCATCAACGCGGGCGTGAATCCCGTCATGACGTCGTGGAAGGCCTATCCCGAAGAGAAAAAGTGGGCAGTTGCCCACTACGTGATGACCCTCATCCAGATGCGCGCGACGCCGCAAGCCGACACGCTTCACGACACACTCCGCAACCAGGTGCACGTGACGCTCAGTCCGGCTCCGTGACGCCGGCTGTGGAAGCGCAGTGACGAGCGCAGTGACAAGATAGCCCGCCAAAACCGAGCGTCGACGCCGGATGCTACCGGTTGGGCGTGTAGCAGCCTGGACTCGGAACGGGCTCCAGCGTCGTAGGATCCGTACCGAAGGTCACGAGGCCGATGCATTGGTTGGCCGGGATATCGCTGCCATCGGCGGCGGTCGTGCAACCGATCGGTACGTTCGCTTCGTCCGAGGAAGGGCACTCGTCGGTGAGCACCCCGGTGGTCATGTCGACCGTGCACGCGACGCCCGACGTTACGGTGCAAAAGTGCTCGGTCGAATAGTCGGCCTGGACGCAGAGTCCGTTCTTGCAATCGGCGTCGGATCGGCACGGCGAGCAGAGCTTCCCGTCACCGACGCACTCGCGAGGAATCGCAGCGCACACGCATGTCCCGGCGCCCTTCGAGCAGAGCGCCTTCTGGTTTAGCGTGATGCACTGCGCCTCGTTGTCGCAATTGCTGGCTTCCGTGCATTCCGGCGTGCAGTAGTGCCCGCCGTGGATGTCCTCGATGCAATGCTCCGCGACGCCTTCGGTGCCGACGCAGTCGACGTCGTAGGTGCACGTGGCGCAGTAGTCGCGAGGCTCGCAGACGGTGTACGTCTTGTTCTCGGAGCGAGTTGCCGTGTCCGCGTTGGGGGCGAGGTTCACGGTCGCGCACCAGTACCCGCCGCGACAATCGGCGTCGGACTTGCAGTAAATTTGTGTGCAGAACGCGCTCGCATCGGTCGGAGACGTCGCGTAGCAACCGAACCCTTGCGACCAGTCGCAGTCCGGGTTGTCGTCGACACCTCCCATCGGGTTGCACGAGTCGCCCCACACCCCCTTCCCGTTTTTGTAAGAGTGCTTGTCAGGTGCGCAAAAGAGTTCGTGGGACGGCGTTTCGGTACAGGTGTAGTTCCAATTGCAATCCGCCTGAGACGTGCACACCGGCCGGCACTGCACGTCTCCGGTTCCATCGTCGAGGCACTTGTTGCCTGCCAAGCACTGGGACGAGACGCAAGGAGGGGGGCCCGCATCGCTCGGTGAGGCGCTGCCGCTCGAGCAGGCAGGGGCGGCCAAGGCTGCGATCGACGCGCACCATACGATCGGCAGAAAGAGCGACTTCATGGCAGTCTTGAATCGGCGTCGAGAGTAGAGCGGCGGGCGCGACTGCGGAAGGCCCCTTTTTCGCGGCCGCTCATGAGCGCCGGATGAGCGCCGGACGAGCGCTCGAGGAGCCCTTGGGCTCGCCTTGAAGGGGCGCCGCGATCCAGCTACCCTCAAGCGAAATCACTCTGAGGTGCGCGCCATGAGAATCGCCGGGAAGCCTGCGCGACAGGTCGTCGGCTCGTCGGGTAGGGCGGCGCGCGGCGCGTGGGTCGTCGCATCGATGGCCGCGTCGCTCACCGTGTCGATCGTGGGATGCAGCTCGCCACCCTCGGGCGGGACGCAGAAGAGCCCTTCGACCGAGAACCGAGGCGTCCAGGCCGTCGATTCCGGCACGACCAGCGGCCCTACGAACCCCTACGGCGTGCCGTACCCGACCGCCAACCTCGGAACCCAAGCGCGCACAGGAACCGTCGCTGGCAACGTCATCGAGAACTACAAGTTCCTGGGGTTCCCGAATGCAACGCCCGGGTCTCTGACGAAAGATACGGGCGCACTCCAAGACATCTCGCTCGCGGATTACTTCGACCCGAAGAACAAGAAGTACAAGCTCCTCCACATCAGCGTGGCCGCGGTCTGGTGCAATCCGTGCAATCAAGAGACCGACGAGCTCGTAGGAGACGTCGCGTCGCTCGCCCAAGAGGGGGTCGTGCTCATTCAGGCGCTGGACGACGGCCCGATCGAGGGCGTGGGCGCGACACTCGGTAATCTAACGCAGTGGATCGCGAACAAGGGAGTCGACTACACGATGGTCCTCGACCCCGGGAACAACAATCTCGGCGTCTTCTTCGATGCCGCCGCGATCCCTTGGAACGCGAATATCGACGTCCGCACGATGGAGATCCTGAGCGCAGGGGTCGGATACGACGGGACGGAAAAAGCCGACATCCAGACCTGGGTAGACTGGGTCGGCAGCAATCCTCCGTCGAAGGAGTAAAGCTTTCCGGATGACGCGCACCCGATGAACGCCGGGACGAGACGAACGCTCGCGAGCCTCGCGTTCGTGGTCTCGCTTGTCGGATGCGGAGCGCTTCCTGCGTCCGCGACGGGGCAAGGGTCACTCGGAGGCGCGGGCGGCCACGAATCGATCGCCACCGACTTTGCGGCGCGCGACATCGAGGGGAAAACCGTGCGGCTCAGCGACTACCTGGGAAAAGAGGCGATCCTGATCGACTTCTGGTCGACGTACTGCGAGCCCTGCCTCGCCGAGATGCCGCACCTCCGAAGGATCTACGACGCCCAAAGAGCGAGAGGGTTCGTGGTCATCGCGGTCTCGATGGACGGCCCGGAAACCGTGGCCGACGTGCCCATGTTCGCCAAGCGAAACGGGATGGTCTTCCCGGTCGTTCTCGACGAGGACTCGCATGTCGTCCAGATTTACAATCCGAAGAAGACCGCACCTCTTTCCGTCCTCATCGACAAGACGGGAAAGATTTACCGCGTCCGCGAGGGGTACAACCCGGGGGACGAGAAACTCGTCGAGGCGGACGTGGCAAAGGTGCTCGAGTAAGCTCGCCGGAACTCGGGGTCTCGCGGCACGTTGAAGCCGCGCGGCCGTCGTGCCAGACCTCGAGCCATGGCGGACTTCGACGTATTGGAGAAGGCGAAACGAGCGCGCGAGGCGGCGGCAGCCAGACCGGCCGAGATGGTGGGGCATGCGAGCGCCAAAGCCTCCGACGCCGCCGCGAGGGCGTCCGACTTGCGAGAGTCCGTCACGAGCACGGCGCAAGACGTGAAAGAAGCGCTGGCGGCAGCGGCTTCGGATCTGCGCGAGGCGAGCTCTGCGAAGATTCGCGAGACGCTCGCCGACTTCAACTCGTCCGTCCCCGTACTCCGCGAGATGGGCTACACGCTCAGTGACGTGGAGATCACTCTCGGCATGCCTCCGAACGTCCAGGCGACGTTCCAGGTCTCGCACGAGGTGACCGACGAAGCCGTGATTCAGTCGCTCGAGCAAAACGCCGATCGCAAATTGACGGCGTTTCTCATCCGGGCGCTCTCCCAGGCGCGCAAGGTGCAGACGAGCATCCAGATCGCGGGAATGAAGCCACGCGGCATCAAGGTCGAGATCGGGTTGTCCCCCGGCGTGTCGATCAAGTTCGCCTGAGAGCCACCGTCGTCCGTACCCGCCGAGTACCCGCGACGACGACCTCGGATTCCGGTGCGCACGCGCGCCTTAATCCGTCCTGTCGTAGACTGCGCGCTCTGGCATGGCGACGGGCCGTATCGCGTACGCGGCGCTCGCCGCACTCTCCGCCCTTCTGTGGGTGGACTCCGCCCGCGCGATCGATCTCGTCCTCCTCGCAAAGCAGCCCGTCGGACTCGAAGTCACCGAGACCACCATCGTGGCGCAGCACTTCGGCGCGCGCACCGGAGAAGAACCGGGCGATCAGGGGTACTTTGCGTGGCTGAATCGTCTGAACGTCGCGCTCTCCTGGTGGCGCTTCACACTCGGACTGCGCCTGGATTCTTCGGTCTACGGCAACCGCCCAGAGGACCAACCCGTCTGCGACGGCAAGTGGCTCTTGCCCTGCCTCACGCCCCAACAGGGCACCCCTTCCCAAAGACTCGTCCTGCAGGCGGACGAAGCCTCACGGTATAGAGATGCCCTTTATCCGGCGAAGGTGTGGCTGTCGTACGCCGCACCCGGACTCGAGGTTACAGTGGGAGACGCCTACGTCCAGTTCGGACGCGGTCTCATTCTCGCGATGCGCAAGATCGACGAGCTCGGGCTCGATACGACGTTGCGGGGGGGCAAAATCGCGTGGCAAGCGGACCCCTTTGCGCTCACGATCGTCGCCGGTATCGCGAACCCTGCTCGCGTCGACGAAGCCACGGGTCGCGCGCTCTTCTTGCCCGAATCAGCGCCGGGAATGCCGCCTTCGCAGATCCCGGGAACGACCACGGCGCAGCCTCTCTTCGGATCCGACCGGATCCTCGGTGCCGAAGTCCAGGCCGGCCGCGGACTGCCTGTCCTCTTGTCGACGCACGGCGTTCGTCTCACGCGGTGCGCTCCCGTGCACTACGCGCCCATGACCCGCGATCCGTACGACGGCCCTTTCGATGCGCCGCTTGGATCGTGCGACCCGACCGACACACAGATCTGGTTGGCGACACTGCCCACGGCCGCCGGACCGGTCATCAACGCGAGCGAGGTGGACATGATTGGGCAGGGGCTCGAGCTCCCGAATCTATGGGGCCACGCGAAGCTTTACGCCGAAGGAGCGCTCCAAAGGCGGTACCACGACTCCTTTCCGCTGGATCCGAACGCGACGGGCAACGCGCTCTACGCGTCGCTCTCCGCCGACGCAGGACCTGTAACGAATACTCTGGAAGTGAAGAGCTTTCGCAACTTCTATCCGCTCGCGGGTGCGGTCGATACCACGCACGCGATCGAGTTCGCGAACGTCGCGTACTCGATCCCGCCCACCACCGAAGCGGTCACGCAAGACAGCGAGCTCGGCTTCTTCAGCGCGTGCGTCGATGGCGGCCGCCTTCGAACGAACGTCAGAGTCGGCCGGGATCTGCTCGTCTACGGCACGGCCGCTTACTACCACTCGAAGAGCGAGGTCGATGCGGGGGGGTGCGACGCGGCGGGACACACGCTGAGCGGAGGGCTGCCGGCCGCGGCGGTCGAGACCTACGTATGGGACGGCGTCGGCGGCATCGAGTGGTTCTTCGACGACCACTTGTCTCACCTCTTTGCGTCGACGGGCGTTCGCGACGACGTCACCGGCCAGGACGTTCCCTTTTATCACGAGCTCCACGCCGAGTACGCGTTCACCAAGCACCTCGTGGGCCCCTACTCCGCCGAGCTTACCGGGCGTCATCGCCTTCGCTACGAGCAGGATCTGAACGGTCGGGGGCCGAACGGCGCCTCCGAGCCTTGGCACGAAGGGGACAACTACGTCGCGTTGAAGGTCTCGCCCAAGTACGTCGTCAGTCAGGGGTTCGAGTACACGACGCTGCTCGGGCAGCCGACCTACTATTTCAACGGCGCAGCGCGTTACAACTTCCGTAGCGACTCAAGCGTAGTCCTGTTCGTGGGCGAACAACGTGGCGGACTTCGGTGCGTGAGCGGTGTTTGTAAGGTTTTTCCTGCGTTCGAGGGGGCGCGCATGGAAGTGACTGTGCGGTTTTAGCAACACTGCGTTCGGGCGGACGGCTGGCCGATTCATGGTCCTCTCATGACCGAACGATGACGCGAGCGGCGCTACGTTCAGCCGATGGAAGCCGTGACCGACATCACCGAACATACGATGTGGAGATGGAAGAGCGCCCCCTTCTTTGCCGTGCACCTCGCCGCAGCGGTGGGCGTCGCGTGGCTAGGCTGGTCGTGGCGGGGGCTAGCGCTCGCGGTAGGGC
>Ga0182024_10018088_pt1 | contig 13158 bp, 11 predicted proteins | sample P32metaG_FD_120480 | JGI IMG/M metagenome (GOLD analysis project Ga0182024, IMG submission 120480) | Permafrost microbial communities from Stordalen Mire, Sweden - P3-2 metaG (Illumina Assembly) | ecosystem: Environmental > Terrestrial > Soil > Wetlands > Permafrost | place: Sweden: Stordalen...
AGAAAACGCTCGCCGCCTGACGCGGCTCCGTATCTTCGATTCAATCCGGCGATACCTTCGATCGCAACGGCGAGCAAGGATTCGTCGTCATCCTGGTGCTCCCTTTCGGCGTCCACCCAATCCGACAGGAGCGCGAAATGAAGCTCACCTTCTGGGCTGGCAAGATGATGAATTTCCAGCCGCTCGATCTGCTCCTCAATTGCGGCACGTGTCGTCAACATCGTGGGAACTGCGACAAGCGTCCGGAGTTCGGACGGCACGCCGTTGCGCAGCTCCAGGGCTGGCAACAACGTCGCGCCGAACGCACGCGTGACCGTTTGGTTCACCAACGCCACCGACAAGTCGATTGCCGGAATAGCACCGATGATGCCGAGGAGGCTGAGCCACGGCCGCCCAATGCCCGTCGCCGCAAGCATGAATAAAGGTATTGCTAGAATAACTCCGGCCACAACGAAGCCAGCGCCGACGTAACCTCGAATACCAAGCGCCCGGCCGGATCGCCCAAACCATGCGTGGGGCGGCGATTGAAAGCCGATCGCCTTTTCGAACGCCCGCCGTCCACCCGTCAAAAGATGGTATCCGGGATCAGCTTTGCGTTCGCTATCCGGTGCGTGATCGCGCAGTTCCTGTTGCGCTGTCAGAACCGCCCGCTTGGCAATTTCGGTCTCGGTGCGGTGAGACCCGCGCGCGAGTTCTTCGATCGCACTGCGATACAGATTTCGAGTAGGAAAATCCATCGCGGAAAACCGTCCGCCGGCCGCAAGTACACTATCGACGAAACTCATCCGCTCGAATAACTCCGACCAGTCGGCATCGGAGATTGCGCGCATGCTGGTGATGATGTTGCGTACGGTGACAGCTCCGGATCCTTGCCTCTGATGCTCCTCGCGCACCACGGTGTCAGCCGTCGTTGCTTGCGCGGCCAAACGTTCATCCAACCACGAAAGTACAGGACTAACCTTGGGATCCTGGTCGCGCAGTCTGTGAACAAGCTCAACCGCAAACGCGTCTGGGAATGGCAAGAGTTCAAGATCCGCGAGGACCGCCAGTGCAGGTTCCGGCGCACGCGAGCCAGATCCCAGCAATCGATCAGCAAGTTGATCCGCCTCTTGCCGTGCAGTGTAACTGTCTATAACCCGACCCGCGAGCCGTCGAAGATTTTCGATCAGCACAATCCGAAGAGTAATTGAAATCGCCCAGAGTTCTCCGATCGTCAGCGGCTGCACTTCTTGATAAGCACGCACGTACCGACATAGCATCTCAACGTCAAAGCGACTGTCAGCATGTGCCACGAAAGCCCACGTGATGCCGAACACGCGCGGATATCCGGCAAATGGTCCGTCCGCAAGCTTCGGAAGCTGTTTGTAATAGCCCGACGGTAAATCTGCACGAATTTCACGGATCTGCTTTTCGACAAGATGATAGTTGTCGATCAGCCATTCTGCGGCCGGGGTGATGGTGCGCCCCTCGTCGATTGCCTTAGCGATCTTGCGATGAGCCTCCAGCAATGCCGCCGCATTGTTGGCAAGCCGTCCCGCCAGCGGAGAACCTCGGGATACGCCGGGCGCCACAGGCTGCGCGATTGCAAGACTTCGCGCATGCTCCTCGAGGCGCTCCACACTGAATAGCTCTTCACGAATGGGCTCGCGATTGTTCCAAGGCGACTTCGGCTGTGCGCGTCCGAAGATGCGTCGGAAAAAACTGATCAAGACGACCTTTCTACCGCACTATCGCGTGGTAATGTCCAATAACAAAGGTAGCTGGCAGGCCTGGCCGAACGAGACTCGACCCGCTTGGGTAGCGCTCCATTGATGTCAGGATCAGACGTCACCAGTTCATGCAAGCCGGAGTTACTGACCTCTTTCGGAAGACAGGCTTTATCAGGTCGCTCTGCGGAACTATCCGCGGTTGGCTGTCCGAGATACTGTTGACGCGACAACGAGGGTTGTCTGCATCGGCATCTGAGTTGTGTATGAGGAGCCGAATTACATGGCCGCCTAACGGTTGGGCCCACGACGCGCTGGGAGCAAGCACAACGATCTGATCAACGGCGAATTTGTGTTCCAAGTTGAATAGACTTTCTCGTATTTGAGCTACGAGGGAATGGAATAGCGTTGTTGGGAAAGCAGAGCGTAGCAGACCTTTGAAGTCAGGTTTGTTGCGCATTTGCAGCGTGCTAGTCAAATCCATTTCAACGAATAATTTGTCGTCACTTAGTCACCGGCACCGAAGCCGAAGCAGCTTTGACGACGTCAATCTGGCGATTGTCGTGTCCGCTAAATCCGATCACGGTTACGGAAAGGAAAAGCGCGGCGCCTACCAGCGCCAAAACATTCAAACGACCGTTGTAATCATCCATCGCAATCTCCCTAGAACAAGCAACTCGCAGCAGATGATATCGTTCCCACGGATCCGTGATCGACGCAGCGCATTTAGGGTTGAGCAAGGGAAGCGGACTCGCGTAGCCCTCGACAAGGCCAGAGGCCAATTCGTGAGCCTGAGGGCTACGAGCGTAACAGGCATCGGTAGACATGATCTCGCTTCGGACATTTTGTTCTGGAGTGGGCTGCCAGTTCAAACGCTGGAAGCCGAGCTTGTGTCGTATCCCGCTTCATTTCGGAAAGAATGCCGACATGCCGGGGCCTCAGCTACCTTGTGGGGGGGCCGTTTTTGCGTACTATTTGGAAAACTGAGCAATATTGACCACTAGTGACGCCGCTCGATGGGTGAGGATGGTAACATGCCAGCCTCCTATTTAACCGCGGATGGGATCACGGGTAATCCGTGTCCAAAGTGCCATACGCGAACGACGCTAACCGGTATCAAACCCTCGCGGCTGGGTTTCAACCTGCGCACGTTTAGGTGCGAAAAGTGCAATTATACTGAAAAGCTGGCGGTAGAGACGAACGCCAAGAGATGGCGTTCCAGCGGATTGCAGGCTCCCAGATAGAGCCGCTTTACTTGTTGCTTCATATCTTTTGGATGCACCCAGCAGTGTGGGTAAGCGCAGTAGCCTGAGGATTAGGTGCCTCCGGTCCGTTGGACTCGCCGAAGCTCTCGGGTACCGCCCGGCCGAACGAAGGGGCCGTAAGCTGATACGGTCCCTAATTGAACACAACGCCGATCCGCTTTTCCTTGCGCCAAACGACATGACAATGATGTTTACCGTTCTCCGCACCGGTCAGCAGGTAAAATGAGTCAGGAATTCCGTTGTGGCTTTCGACTTCCAAGTTGGCGCCGCCAATCGACATATTGCGGACGGCGCAGTCGATACCAGAACCTTGGAACGAGATTGTCCCGGCCTTCAGAACCCGCTGCCGCTTGGTGTGTCGCTTGTCGTCCATGTCTCTACTTCCGTCCCGAAAGAAACACGCGATACTCACGCAGCGTTCCCAGCCAAAAAACGCCTTTAATGGCATCGTTAACAAAATATGGCGCCTCAATATTGTTCATTTTAGTTTCACGAATTGCGACCGGACGTTTATAAAGGCTAGACTGGAACCATCGCCGTCTTGGTAACTTGTCGACGCACTGCCGGATGCCATTGCCCAAGGTATCCGATGAATGACGGCCTCAGCATGTGCCCCCACGCTGAGGCCGTTTTTGGGACCAAGTTAGCGGCTGGGCAACCCGCGTGCGGATGTCAGTAAATGAGGTCCGTTTATGGTTTGTGGGATCCGGGGGGCTTGCACCAACGTCAGTGCTCGTAAAAGCAAAAACAGCACTTAAGTAATGAGCAGATCATCTACCAGGTGTCGTAGGATCCTGTCAGCAAGGTTGACCCAATGAGCGCTATAGATCTATCGAGCTTCCATCGCCGCATTCAACGGCAGTGGGCTGAACGCATTAAGTCGCTGAGACAAATCCATGGCCAAATTGTTGTCGCGACCGAGCGAACGTTGCAACACGTATTTGACAATAGCGGTTCGCTGATTCCAGTCCCGATAAGAACGATCGTGAACCGGCGGCGACTTTATCAATCTCAATCACGTGATTGATTTTCCAAATCACAGTCGTTCATATGACCCAACGCGGCGTGCCGTACGATTTTGGGGACACGATAGCGCGATAGAAGCATCATTTTTTATAGAGGAAGATGCGTTGGCGCGAATCCAACCAGATGCCCGTCTCGACGAGACCGGCTTTTTGAACGCGTTCGATTCCAACCGTGACTTGATTTGTGCCGCAGCAGCCAAGATATATGTTCGCGGAAGCAGGGGCTCCTATGATCTAGTCGCGGCTAATTTTTGAAACAAAACTTAGCGCTCCCGTCCGAAGTACGGGACAAGAGGTCACGACTTCAAAACCGTTATCAGAGCTAACTTTAAGGGTCGAACGTGAACGAAGTGCGAAGCTTTGATGCTGCTTCGCGCCGTCACGCGGGCAACCGAATTTCCAACAGCACACATTTTAGGGGACCAGGTGCATTTCCTCTATATTTCATCTCGTCAGGCGGGTGATGGCCAGCGGCTTTAGAAGTTCGGCCGACACCAGATAGATAATGACGATTATGCCTGTCCCGACGAGCATCGCCAAGGGCGGCGCCTCGAAGCCGAACCAGCCGCCGATGGATGTGAAAGGCAGCACCATCGCGACGATCAGTGCAACCAATGATGACGCTGCGAGAGCGGGTCTTGGAAAATCCTGCCATGGCCGGCCGTTGGTACGGATAATGAATATAACGAGGATCTGCGTCGCCATCGATTCGAGAAACCACGTCGTTCGAAATTCAGCCGGAGAGGCGTTGAAAACGAACACCAGCACGCCGAAAGTCAGAAAATCGAACAGCGAAGAGAGCGGACCCATGATCGCCGCGAACCGAATGAGACCGTTCATGTCCCAGACCTGAGGGCGCGCCGTCGCCTCTGCGCGCACGCCATCGAACGGAATTCCAAGCTCGGACAGATCGTACAACAGGTTGTTGAGAAGGATCTGCGTCGGTAGCATCGGGAGGAACGGCAAGGCGATGGAGGCCACCGCCATCGACAACATGTTACCGAAATTCGAGCTTGCGCCCATGCGCACATACTTCAAGATGTTAGCGAAGGTTCGTCTTCCTTCTTCGACGCCGTCGGCGACGACCTCCAGATCCGAGGCAAGCAGTATCATGTCTGCGGCCGCCTGCGCGACGCCTGTCGCGCCTTCGACCGACAGCCCAATATCAGCAGCCTTCAGGCCCGGCGCATCGTTGATGCCGTCGCCAAGGAACCCGACAACCGCGCCTTTGGACTGAAGCGCTTTGACGATCCGAGACTTCTGGTCGGGCGCCAGGCGCCCATACGCGTCGACTGCTTGAACCTGAACCGCTAACGCCTCGTCGTTCAATTTGGCAATATCGCTGCCGGACAGACTCTTCTCGGCGTTGAGTCCGACAAGGCCTGCGAGCCGCTTCACGACGATTGGATCGTCGCCCGACAAAATCTTGAGCCTGACGCCGGCGCTCGCGAGCCGCGCGATCGCCGCCGCGGCAGTTGGTTTGGGCGGATCAGCGAAGGCACAAATCCCTTCAAATGCAAGTTCGCTTTCGTCGGCTGTTTCAACTTCGTGGGCCTTTGTCGGCCAAGGACGTGAGGCAACAGCAACGGCACGAAGTCCATCCTGGGCGAGCGCTTTTATCCGGTCCATCGCCTCGGTCCGCTCCTTTCCATCGATTGCCAGGATTTCTTTGCCACGTCGCTGTTTTGTGCAGAGCGCCAACACTGCCTCCGGGGCGCCCTTAACGATCAACAACTGACCTTCCGGGCCTGTTGCCAGGACCGAACCAAGTCGACGAGTGAAATCAAACGCGTGCCGGCCAACGAGTGTCCAACCCTCCGCCGCCCCTAACGAACCGCGGAGCAGCGCAGCGTCGAGCGAACCGCGATCACCGCCGAGGTCGGCGGCAATGGCTCCGAGTCGGGCAGCGCGGGGATCATCGGCTCCAAAAGGATCCAGGCTGCGTGCGAGAGTAATTTCGGCGGAGGTGAGAGTGCCGGTCTTATCGGTGCATAGCACAGTCATCGCGCCAAGATCGTGGATCGACGCGAGACGTTTGACAATGACCTTGCGGCTGGCCATCCGCATCGCGCCGCGTGACAGAGTGACCGTCGTGATCATTGGCAACAGTTCGGGTGTCAGTCCGACGGCCAGCGCCACGGCAAATAGCAGCGAATCGAGCACCGGACGGCCTAACAAGACCCGCGTCGCCAGAACGATAACCACGAGGCCGAGGGTCAATCGGGCGATCACGAGGCCAAATTCGCGCAAGTCGCGCTGGAACAGGGAAGGAACCTGAGCTTGTGCCAGAGCGGACGCCGCAGCCCCGAACACTGTTGCTCGGCCAGTATTGACTGCGAGCGCGATCGCTTCTCCCGTTTGCGCCACGGCCCCGCGAAACAAGGTATTCGACGCTTCCCCGGGGGTCATCGCGGTGACTACGCCAGGGCGTTTCTCGACAGGATAAGGTTCTCCCGTCAAGGCCGCTTCGCCGGCGGTGCAGGCGGCACTCTGGAGGATCAGCGCATCAGCCGGGATAATATCGCCCGCCCGTATGCGCAGGATGTCACCGGGAACGACTTTTTCCACTTCGATCTGATGAAAGGCTCCATCGCGCTTGACTTCAGCCTTGAGCGCCACCGATCGCCGCAGGATATCCGCGGTCCTGACCGCATGTCCTTCCTGTACAGTATCAAGCCCGATCGAGAGCGCCAGAATGGCAACGATGATCGAACCGCCGATCGCATCGCCGGTAACAACAGAAACGATGCCCGCAGCAAGCAGAATCAACGACAGGGGCTCGAGCAATCGACGGAAAATTGCGCGCCACAGACCGTCGGTCTTGGTCTCGGCGTCGCTGTTGGGTCCATATTGAGCGAGTCTGTGTTCGGCGTCGCTCGAACTCAAGCCTTCCAACCCGCAATGGAGCGTGGTCGAGATAACTTCTGGCGTCTGGGTCCAGAAGCTGTCGAGACTGTCCGAATGTTTTTCCGTGACGGGATTGTCGACCGTTTTCATCTGGCTTCGCCGATCATGCAACGATGTGGAAACAGCGTGATCGTCCCGATTTGCGAGACCAAGATCTTCCCCGAAGGTCTCGATTTCGTCATCCCAGCACGCACGTATCGTCCTCGGTTGGCCCTGCTCACACTACTGTTCCGAACAAGGCCCCGACGCCTGCGGTCAGTCCCATGGCCAGGGCACCCCAGAACGTGACGCGTATTGCGCCCACCGCCACACCGGCACCGCCCGCGCCCGCCGCCAGCGCCCCCAAAAGGGCGAGGAACATTATTGAAGTTGCAGGGACAAGTATAATCAGACTCGCCTCCGGCACGAAGACAGCGGTTGAGACAGGCATGGCTGCTCCAACAGCGAAGCTAAGAGCCGACGCGAACGCAGCTTGAATCGGACGCGCTCGGAGCGTCTCGGTGATCCCGAGTTCGTCGCGGGCATGCGCGCCTATTGCATCATGGGCCATGAGTTGGTCGGCGACCTGCTTTGCGAGCAAAGGATCGAGGCCGCGAGCGACGTAGATCGCAGTCAGTTCCTCGTGTTCTCCCTTGTCGTTAGCTTTGAGTTCGGCGCGCTCGCGCTTGAGTTCAGCCTGTTCGGTGTCGGCCTGCGAGTGGACAGATACGTACTCACCCGCAGCCATCGCCATGGCCCCTGCGACCAAGCCGGCGACCCCGGCCACCAACACGTTGCTGCGTGTCCCGTGCGCTGCGGCAACACCGAGCACCAGACTTCCTGTCGAAACGATACCGTCGTTCGCGCCTAGCACTGCAGCGCGCAGCCAGCCGATGCGCCCTGTGCGGTGTCGTTCATTTTGACGCAGTGGCATTCAGGAAGCCTTCTCGATGGGCATACCGTTAGACCGTTGGGTTCGGAGTGAGATATCCTAGCCAAGCCCCCTTTGCGAGTATGAATGGAACGACCCGGTCGATTTGCGGCCGTCTGAATGTGAGCAATTCTGCTCAGTCTCGACGTCGGCATGGGCTTACCTTCATTGGGAGAGCCCTTCTTGTTTTTGGCGGACGAACGCGAACAACGACCATCCATCTCTGTTAAGGGAACTTGGTCTGCGTGTCCGGAGATGAGAGGCCCTGCAAGTTCATGGCACTACGGCCGCGATTGCCTCATCCAAACCCAAAAGGACCGATCGCCTTGGTCCGACGTCATGCGGCGCGTGACGAGGCAACTATCGATGCCACTCACACCAACCACCACAACATCCACGTCCGCGGCTACAAAAAGGAAGGTACCATTACGACGCCCTTCGACATGACGGTGCTGAACGATCTGGATCGATCTACAGGTAAGGCAGGCCCAAATATCCTTCTTAGTACGGCGTCAATCAGCATTTTTGGTTATGAGCACAACATCGCTGAAGTGCCATCGATCGTCTTATGGAATGCCGTGTCGAAAGAATTTTCGACGTAATACTCACGTCGATGGAGGGCTAGAATAGCGACAATATGCGCATCGCGCCTCACGGTCTGCGAGGAGGCCAAAGTGGATCAGCGATATCCAACTTCGCTGGCCATAACGCCAAAGACACGGCAGAATCGATGCACATCATTTTTCCTCGACACTCAGCGCCTCGAAGCCGGACATGACGTCGAACAATTCCTCGTCGATCTTGCTCTGACGCAGCCGATGGAATGCCCCGTTGAGGTCCTCGAGCAATTCATCGATGTTCTTGTCGGCACGTTGCATCGCCGCTAGTCGACTTGCGTTTTCGCTCGATAGAGATTCGGCGCATGCGCGGAACAGAGAGATGAAAAGATATTCACGAATGAGCGCCCGCAAGGTGGCGGTTGTCTCTCCCATCACTTCGGGCAAGTTTCCGGTCGGCCAGGGAAGCCTGGCCAGCTTCAGCTGCCAGCCTTCGTCCAGCGGCAGCAGTCGCTGACTGACCGGCGCATAAGCCGCCCGGGAGGTCGGGCGGTTGTAGAAGAGGTGAAGTTCGGTGAATTCGCCCTTGCTATGGCGCGCCTCGCATTCCACGAGTATCTGCCCGACGAGTGGGGTGATGCCCCTGACGGAATTCGGTACACCAAAGACGCCCATTAGCGGCAGGCCCGCGTCAGTCAGGCGCGCATGAACACGCTCACCAACGGCCCAGACCCGGTGTTTGCCGGGCATAGCGGCGAGGCTCTTCACGGCATAATCAGTTACCAAGTCGTTAAATCGGCCCACCAGTCCCTGGTCTGAACCGAACACGACCGCGTCGAGGAACCTCGGATCGGATCGTTCTTTGCCCTCTACGGCCGGCGCGGTCGGCGCGCTTTTCCGGAAACAGACGCTCAATCCTAGCTCCACGCTGCGATAGTAATCGCCCAATGCGCGCACCGCCTGCTCGTATTGGCCTATGTTTGAAGCAGCCATGGCCTTCATCGTGCGAACGACGGATTGCAGATCGCCAGCACTGTCGATCTTGCGCCGCAGGCTCGCTGTGGTGTCGCTCAAAACTTCTCCTTGGGTTGTGGCTTGGGCTGCGGTTCCGCCTTCGTATCGGCCTCCGGCTTGGATTCGCGTAGAGGCTTGGGCTCGGTTTTGGTGTTCGCTTCGGCTTTAGACCCGGCCTTGGCTTTGAGGTTGGAATCCGGCCTGGACTGAAAGCGCATGAGCGCACTGCGGGCAATCCGGACAATTGTTGCCCGATCTTCGTCGCTCAACGTGTGGGTGGTATTGAAACGCATCGTCAAATCCGCCGGGATGTTCGCCGCCACTTCCTGAACGGCGTGCTCGGCCTCCGTTATCCGGTCAATCGGGATCCTGTCGAAGAGGTCTGCGGTCAACGCGAGCAGGACGGCAATTTGTCCCGGGACGGACACCGGGGCGAATTCCGATTGTTTCAGACAGGCGCGGATTCGCTGCCCGTGTTCGATGATCTTGCGGGTGTCCTCGTCCAGGCGAGCGCCAAACCTGGCGAAGGTCTCGAGTTCCTCGAACTGCGCATAGGCCAGTTTCAGGTCACCAGCCACGGCGCGATAGGCCGCTCGTTGCGCCTTGCCACCGACGCGCGAGACGGATCTGCCGACATCCACAGCGGGCAGCACACCCAATTCAAACAGCGACGGCGAAAGGTAGATCTGCCCGTCTGTAATGGAGATGAGGTTGGTCGGAATGTAGGCCGAAATGTCCTGCGCCTCAGTCTCGATGATGGGGAGTGCAGTAAGCGACCCGCCGCCCAGTTCCGAACGCAGATGCGTGGCACGTTCGAGCAGGCGCGAATGGATGTAGAAGATGTCGCCGGGAAAAGCCTCGCGACCAGGTGGCCGGCGAAGCAGCAGGGATAGCTCGCGATAAGCACGAGCGTGCTGCGTGAGGTCGTCGTACACAATCAGTACATCGCGGCCCGCTTCCATGAAATGCTCAGCAATACTGGTCGCGGCATAAGGAGCGATGTAGGCCAGCCCTGGGGGGTCGTTACCCTCGGTCACGACAACGATGGTGTGAGCCATCGCGCCCTTCTCCCGCAAGACTGCGATGGTCTTTGCCACAGCGGAAGCTCGCTGGCCAATGGCACAATAGACGCACACGACATTCTCACCTCGCTGATTGAGAATCGTGTCGATCGCAATGGCGGTCTTTCCGGTCTGCCGGTCACCGAGAATGAGTTCGCGCTGGCCCCGGCCGATCGGAATGAGCGCATCGATAACTGTTATTCCGGTCTGCAGCGGCACGGTGACAGGCGCCCGGTCCATGATAGGGGCGGCGGGCCGTTCGATCGGCAGGCGCTTGCTCGTATTTAGCAGCCCCTTGCCATCGAGCGGCCGACCGAGCGGATCGATGACGCGTCCCAGCAACTCGTTACCGACGACCACATCCATGACCCGCCCCGTGCGCTCGACCTCGTCGCCGGCGTGCAGATGCCAGTATTCACCGAGCAGAACGACCCCGGTTTCGTCCTCGTCCACATTGAAGGCAATGCCGAGCACATCGCCTGGAAACTTGACCAATTCTTCAAAGCCTACACTGGGAAGGCCGGAGACCTTGGCGATGCCAGTGGCGACGCTGATGATCGTGCCGACCTCCCGAGGCGTCAGTTGCGGCGCGAATGCTTCGCGCACCTGGCTTATTCCAGCAAACGCGCGGTCGAAGACACTCTGCAAGCTTTCAGGCGTAGTGATCATTGACTTTTTGTTCCAGGCTTGGGCTCTTCAGGTTAAGGTGTGGCTTCGACTTCTGGCTTGGGTTCGACCTTGGCTTCTGGCTTGGCTTCCTCTTTCAGAAGGTCCTCGACGCCCTTTTGCAGAGACGCGAGATAATCCCCGATGCTCCAAGCCACTTTTTGCCCATTCGTGGTGAGTTCGATCCCGCCGACCAGATCCGGCGCGGTCTCGAACCGGACGCGTATTTTGGCCGAGAAGGTTTCATTGAGCGCATTTTGTATCGCCGTGCGTTGCTCCGCGGGCAAGTCGAATGCGCTGCGCACCAGCGCGGGGTCGGACGCTGACTTGAGGGCCTCTGCGAGGCCAGCTTTCGCCTTGCCGTCCATCTCCCGCAAGCGGCGCATGAACACCTCGGCCAGACGCTCCTCCAGACTCGTCGTGGCGAGGTCCGTCAGCGCCTTGCGCGCAATGGCAAATACTTCCTGTCGGGTCCGGCGGCTGATGGCTTCACCTAGATTACGCGCGTCGCTTCTCAGCGTCTCCTGCCGCTTCGCGCTCAGGACGTCGGCCGCCCGCCGCGCTTCACCAAGGAGCCGCTGGCGTTCGGCTTTCGCCTCCTCCGCAGCCTTGCTCAAGAGCGCGACGCGCTGCTGGTCGAACTCTTCGTTCTTGTGCCGGAACTCGTCGCGTTCCTTTACGGCTTCGGCCTTTTTCGCGGCGGCGTCCGCAAGTTCCGCGGCGACCCGCTTCTCCCGCGCATCGACGGCATTGAGGATCGGCTTGTAGAGAAAGCGCTTCAACAGCCACACCAGGATGATGAAGTTGATCGCCTGCGCACCGACGGTGAACCAATCGATGAGCATGGCCTACTTTCCGGCAGCTTGGGCGATGATATGATTCCAGAACGGGTTGGCGAAAATGAGAATCATCGAGACCACGAAGCAGTAGATCGCAATGGACTCAATCATTGCCAGGCCGACGAACAACGTGCGCGTGATCGTCGTTGCGGAATCGGGTTGCTGCGCGAGCGAACTCAATGCCGTGGCGACCGCGCGCCCCTCGCCGAGCGCAGGGCCGATACTTCCCAGGGCAATCGTCAGGCCGGCGGTGACGATTGAAGCCATTGCGATGAGCGTTATGCTATCCATAGTTTTTTCTCTCGAGCCGGAGTTCATACTTAAAGTTTTGCGGCGGGTTCAGGTTTTGGGTTGCGGACGCGCGTAGCGGACGCGATGTAGACCGCGGCCAGGATGCTGAAGATGTAGGCCTGCACCATGCCGGTGAGCAGGCCGAGCACACTCATGGCGATCGGGAAGATGAAAGGCGTGATGGTCAGCAAGATCGCGAGAATCATCGTTCCGCTCATCATGTTGCCAAACAGGCGGACCGCCAGAGCCAGCGTGCGCGAAAGCTCACTGATGATGTTGAACGGCAGCATGATAACGGTGGGTTCAACGTAGGACTTGAGGTAGCCGGCGAGCCCCTGCTCCTCGATGCCGAAAAACGGCACAGCCACCAAAACGCACAGCGCCAGCGCAGCCGTGGTCGACAACGACCCTGTCGGCGGCTCGAAGCCGGGAATGATGGTGCAGAGGCTGGCCAGGGCAACGAACAGAAAAAGAGTACCGAGAAAGCCGATATATTTCTCCGGGTGGCGGAGACCGACGTCTTCGATTTGCTTCTCAATGCCGGTGACGACGATTTCCAGAAGGCTCTGCCAGCGGGAACGTTCCAGACCCGTGGAAAGCTTGAGCGTGATCAGCTTTGAACCGACGGCCAACACGAACATCAGTGCCCAGGTGAACACAATTGTACCGTTTAATTTGAATAACCCGTGTTGCCAGAAGATCATCTCATCGGGACTAAGGCGCATATCTGGCCTCCTGTACCGAGACGTTTTGGTTATCTCCGGACGACCGAGTCAGCCACGTCACCGCCAGGCGCGCGATGACAAATCCAACGAGACAAAGCAGTAACCGCTCCCAGTGACCGCCGGAAACAAAGTAAAATCCGGCCAAGGCAATGCTCATCCGCAGCAACAGGCTGCCGAAGAACCAAAACGCCG
>Ga0182024_10018089_pt1 | contig 13158 bp, 12 predicted proteins | sample P32metaG_FD_120480 | JGI IMG/M metagenome (GOLD analysis project Ga0182024, IMG submission 120480) | Permafrost microbial communities from Stordalen Mire, Sweden - P3-2 metaG (Illumina Assembly) | ecosystem: Environmental > Terrestrial > Soil > Wetlands > Permafrost | place: Sweden: Stordalen...
CATCCGCGATCGCGTGAAGGTGTCGCCGTGTTGAACGGCATCCTGTATGTAGCCGGTGGATCCCTGAAACAAGGGATTCCAACAAATACGATGGACGCTTACGATGTCTTTCATGATGAAACCGGCTCCAGCCCCCTGGAAGACGATTCCGATAAGTCAAAAAGTTTCGGACAATGGATCCCTGATGAACTTAAGAGAATTCTCGATTCTCCGCCTCGCAAGCTGACCAATGATTTTGCCCTAATCATTGGAATCGAGAAATACCGCGACTTGCCGACCGCCAGGTTCGCCGAGCACGACGCAGAAGCCGTACGACAGGCCATGGAAGGGATTCTGGGCGTCCCCTCCCAGAACATTGTTTACCTGACGGGAGAGCGCGCGGGCAAGACAGAGATTGAGAAATACGTAGCGGAGTGGCTGCCACGCAACGTCCCTGAGGGGTCTCGCCTATATGTCTACTTCTCTGGACTCGGCATGTCCGACCCATTGACTGGAGAGCCGCGCTTATTGCCGTGGGATGCAGACACCCGATTCTTAAAGACGAGTTCCTATTCCCTGCCTGCACTTTATGACGATCTAAAGACGACAAAAGCTGCGGACATCGTCGTAGTAATGGATACATGTTTTGCAAGCACTGGTGAGAGATGCGTTAGTTCTAGGGGGATTAGATATCTGGTGACACACGGGTATCCCGAAGTGTCCGATCCACGAATGACTGCCTGGTATGGCGCAGGCCCCCAAGAAGCAGCAGGTTCGTTGCCAGAGCAGCATCATGGTCTTTTCTCATATTACTTTCTTAAAGGCCTCACCGGCGCCGCCGGCGCCTCTGTCGAGAAAGGGTTGTCTTTTGCGCAAATGGAGGACTATGTCGAAAAATGGGTACCGCCCATTGCCGCGCTACAAAGCCGGGAACAACACCCTAGCCTGAACTCCATGGACAAATCCAAGCGCCTAGAGAGGACCCCATGAACGAAATAGTGCTCTCTGCTATGCTGATCGCCGTTTGCGCAGTTCCTTCGTCATGGGCCGCGACGCCACCTAAGATCAAGATCCAAATCACTTCGACAAAAGGTGCGTGGGCGAATTTCTCCGGGCCAGGAGCCCCCAACGCGGATTTGGCTGCCCTAAACGGAAAAATCTATATTGTCGGCGGCGGAAGGGAAGGCAAGATGTCCGCTGATCTCATTGAGTTCGACCCTGTCCGAAGCGAATGGCGTAACCTCGCGCCGATGCCCACCGCTCGACGTGATCTCGCTGTGGGAGTACTCAATGGCAAGCTTATTGCCATCGGTGGGATGGACGGTCAAAATGTGTTGACGACTGTCGAGGAGTACGACCCAAAAACCGACCGCTGGAGCCAACGAGCCAATATGCCGACGGCACGCTCGGGGTTCTCAGTCGCAGTAACTGGTGGAGTCCTATATGCTGTTGGAGGATGGGATGGCGCAAAATATCTAAATACAGTCGAGGCGTACAATCCCAAGAAGGATCGTTGGACGACCAAGGCGTCGCTCCTATTTGCTGCTGAGACAAAGGACTCTTTGATCCCGCTGGGGAAATATCTTGTCCTTGTAAAAGGATTTAACGGCCAATGCGTTGGAATCCAGTCGTACAGCCCTGCCTCTGACGCTTGGAAGCTCGAATCAACGAACTCTATCGGCGGAGAGGACTGCAATATGCCTGCTGTCTTAGTAAACGGCAATGTGTACACTTTCTCCGCGGTCGGCGTTAGCATTTATAATCCAGAGAGTTGGGTCGGTTCTTGGGCTCTGGCGGGGATAGGGCATTCTCATGGCGCTGCGGCCGTCTTGCAGGACAAGGTGTTTCTCATTGGCGGGTCGTCAGGAGGCGCTATAACGATGTACAGCCCCGGCGGCGATTTCACGGTAGCCCAGGACGACAAGAAACCTCAAGAATCCTCGCCCACTAAGGAGCAGCCTAGAATTTTCTCTGATATCGGCCCACCCGCATTCTGGGGTGACGAAAGGCCACATGATATCGCTCTTATCATTGGCGTCGAGAAATATCAAAGTCTTCCGGATGCTGATTTTGGCTCGCGCGATGCGGAGACGTTCCGTGACATCGCAGAACAGGAGTTGGGAGTTCCAAAAAACAATATAGCCCTGCTCACCGGCTCAACAGCCACCAAGGCGCAGATGGACAATTTTATCGAACAATGGCTAGCTGAGGTGGTCCACCCAGATTCGCGGGTGTACTTTTTCTTCTCCGGGCATGGCGCTCCGGACCCAACAGGCAAAAAGGTCTTCCTCGTGCCTTGGGATGGCGATCCAAAGTATCTCAAGATGACAGGTTATCCGGTCGAAAGGCTCTATTCTCAATTATCAAAACTACCCGCAAAAGAAATCTTAGTCATGCTCGATGCTTGTTTCAGTGGATTGGGTGGAAAGTCTGTCATCATGCCGGGCATCAAACCCTTAGTGAATGTTATCGACGTTTCGCCGGTCGACGACCCTCGCATTTCCGTCCTAACGGCTGCGTCCGGCAGCGAGGTCGCAGGAACTGAGAAATCTAGTGGGCACGGCCTCTTTTCCTACTACCTTTTTAAGGGTCTCTTGGGACACGATGGGGTTGGGGGCAAAGGCCACCTCAGTATAGAGGACCTCCACCAATACATAGAGAAGTCCGTCACCAAGGCTGCTCACGATGATGGCAGAGACCAGACCCCGCAACTGATTCCGCTGACTGCAAAATTGGATATCTATTAAGGGCTGGCGCAATTCGAGACTAGCCCCCCGCGACAAAGTAATCCCAGCCGCGCAATTAATGACCGTCAGCCGCCTCGCGCTTTGCGCGAGGCGGTTGCGCGCTCGCTGCGCTCGCGCGCTCTTATTGGCGGGCCGCGCATCCATTTAGCTATACTAGCTCCCCATGACCGAAGGGAATGGTTTGACTCCTAAGGATATGGGAAGAAAACCATGAAAATTATCGCCGTCTTGCCGGCCTATAACGCCGAAAAGACCCTCGAAAAGACGATCAAGGACATCCCCAAGGGCTCAGTTTCCGAGATCATTCTCGTTGACGACTGCTCCAAGGACGGCACCGTCGCCTTGGCCAAGAAGCTGGGCTTAACCGTCATCACCCATGAGCGCAACCTCGGCTACGGCGGCAACCAAAAGACCTGCTACCGCGAAGCGCTCAAGCGGGGCGCCGACATCGTCATCATGATCCACCCCGATTACCAATACGACGCGCGCCTGACCCCCATCATGACCGGCTTGATCGTCAACGACGTCTGCGACGTGGTGCTGGGCAACCGCATCCGCACGCGCTGGGAGGCGCTCAAAGGCGGGATGCCGCTCTATAAGTACTTATTCAACCGCATGCTGACCGGCTTCGAGAACTCCGCCACGGGCCAAAACTTGGGCGAGTGGCACTCCGGCCTGCGCGCCTATTCGCGCCAGGTGCTCGAGACCGTTCCTTGGGAGCTCAACTCGGACGATTTCGTCTTCGACCAGCATTTCCTGATCCAGGCCGCCGCCTGCCGCTTTCGTTTGGGCGACGTGCCGGTGGCCGCGCGCTATTTTGAGGAAGCTTCTTCCATCAACTTTCGCCGGAGCGTCGTTTACGGCCTGGAGACCCTTTTGGTGCTCCTAGAGTTCCTACTGCACACGACGGGCATTTACCGCTCGGCGCGGCTGACCCCCAAGCGGCCGGCCGGCAAATGAGCCGCTGGCCCACCGCCGCGGCGGCGGCGGGCCTGGGGCTGGCGCTCTTCACGGCTTACGGCACCTTCCTAGGGCCTTGCGCCGACGGCCTCTCCGCGCTGGCGAAACTTCTGGTCGTGGGGCTTATCGCGGCCGGCTGCGGTCGGGCCGGGCTGGGGCTTCTGGGCCTATCGGACATCAGTGATTCGCAAAAAACATTGATTGGCGCCACTTTGGGCCTGGGACTGCTTTCGACCGCGACCCTGGCGCTGGCAGCACTCCATATTCTCAACGTCTGGAGCTTGGCGGGGCTCTTGGCCGTGCTGTGGCTGTTGGGCTTCACCGAACTGCGCGCCGTCGTCATGTCCTTCGCGGCCAACCGCAATCTTCTGGTGGAGCGGCCGTGGACCACCGCTGCCGTGCTGACGGGTTTGGTCCTGGCCTACATCCCGACCTGGGCGCCGCCGCATCAGTATGACGCCTTGGTCTATCATCTGTCCTTAGCCCAGGGCTATGTCCGGGCAGGCTCCTTGGTCGCGCCCGCGCGCCTGATGTACGCTTATTTCCCTCAGAACGGCGAGATGCTTTACACGCTGGCGCTGCTGATGAAGTCGGATCTCTTGGCACAAATGTTCATGTGGCTGGCCCTGGCCTTGTCGGTGTGGTGGCTTTTCGAGTTGGGGCGCCGCGAGGCGCCTCTGTCCGGCGTACTGCTGGGCTGTCTTTTCCTGGCCACTCACACCTCGACTATGCTTCTGGCTTCCACGGCCTATGTGGAATCTCTGGTGATGCTTTGGACGACGGCCGCTGTGCTGTGTTTCCTGCGCTGGCGGCAGGTCGATTCGGCCAGCCAGGGTCAGCGATCGTGGCTTATTCTTTCGGCTTTATTCTCGGGACTGGCCATGGGGACCAAATACACCGCCGTGGCCACCGCGGGCTTGCTGTCCGTCGGCCTCTTGTGGCGGTTCATTCGCTGCGAACCTTCCCAGCGCGGGACAAAGCTGGTGGACCTTGCGACTTACGCCGTGTTGGCCGCGCTTCTTTTCGCGCCGTGGCTCATCCATAACCGGCTGACCATCGGCAATCCGGTGTTTCCGTTCCTTTATCGCCTATTTCCTGCCACGGTTTCGGGCTGGACCGCCGAGACCGCACAGCGCTACTTTCAGGTGTTGACCGAATATGGCCACCGCGGTCGGCTCTGGCAGGACATTCAAGAACTGCCTTGGAAGCTGTTGACCGACGACCCACGATTCGGCGGAGGCATGGACGTGCTGGGCCGGCTGGGCTGGGAGCTCGTATTCGCCTGCCTGCCGGTTGCGTTCTGGGCGCTTTGGGGCAACAGCTTCTGGAGAGGGCTCCTGCTTTTCGTATCGGCATCCATCGGATTTTGGTTCTTTACTGGGGTCGTTCTTCGGTTTCTGACGCCGATCGCGCCGCTTCTCTGCCTGCTGGCGGGCGTGGCGGTTCGGCGTTTATGGGATAACCTGCCGGAGGCGGGGCAATGGCTGGGAGGGGCGGCGCTGCTCGTGCTGACCGCGGCCCACTTGTTTCTTTTTCTGCACGTCGAGGCGCTTTTTGGCGTCGCGGCCGTCGTCGTGGGCGCCGAGGACCGGCAGCAGTTTCTGAGCCGCCGGCTCGATTACTACCCGTGCGCCGCCTACGCCGACGAGCATTTGGACAAAAATGTTAGAATCCTCATCGTGGGCGAGCAACGCGACTATTACGTCGACCGCGACCATGTGGCGAGCACGGTGAATGCCCCCAACCCCTACATCGCTTGGGCCAACGAGGCCAAATCGCCGGCGGAGCTAGCAAAGCGCCTCAAGAATGAAGGATTCACTCACTTGCTCTTCGTTCCTCGCGAATGGCAGCGGCTGGGGGCCGAGCTCGGCGAGCTGTCCCGCCGCGGCGAGGATAATTGGAACGGCTTGGAGCCCGACAACATCAAGCCCGCTTTTCACGGCCCTTACTGCTCGGTCTACTCTCTTCTTCCCGCCGCCCCCTGATGCAGATCCTCATCGACAATTGGAAACTGTATCTGTGGGCCGTCGCAACGGCTGCGGGGCTTTCGTGGACTTTGACGCCGATCGTGCGTTGGATCAGCCTTCGTTTCGGCTGGCTGGATGCGCCCTCCTCCGCGATCAAGACCCATAAGATCGCAACACCCTCTTTGGGCGGCATCGCCATCTGCGCGGCCTACGCGGCGACCTTGCTGCTGCTGCGCTTTTGGACGCAGTTTCCCACCGGCACTCTGCGCAGCCTGCGCGGGCTGGTTCTGGGCGGCGCCATGGTATTCGTGCTCGGCATCGTCGACGATCTCAAGAAGCCCCAGGGCCTGGGCTTCAAGCCGAAGTTCATCGTTCAGGGCCTGGCGGCATGCCTTCTCGTCTATTTCGGCATGCAGATCCACTTCATAAAGCCCGACTATCTGGCGGTGGGCTTGACGATCATTTGGGTCGTGGGCATCACGAATGCCTACAACATCATCGATATCATGGACGGCCTGAGCGCTTCCCAGGCCGCGATCGCGGCGCTGGCCTTCCTGATGATTTCTCTTCCATCCGAAGAGCTTTATGTGAACTTCGCCTCCTCGGCGCTGGCCGGAGCCGCCATCGGCTTTATCCCCTGGAATTTATCGGAAAAGCGCAAGATCTTCATGGGGGACTCGGGTTCGATGCTGCTGGGCTTCCTGCTGGCGGGCATCTCGATGGGCACGCGCTACAGCGACGTCAACAACATCGGCGTCTACGCGCCGCTATTGATCCTGCTGGTGCCGATGTACGACACGTTCTTCGTCATGTACTTGCGGCTGCGCCAGGGGAAATCGCCTTTTCTTGGCTCCAAAGACCATTTCGCCTTGCGTTTGGAATCGTTGGGCTACTCCCGTCGCGACATCGTTCTGATGGCCGGCGCTGCCGCGGGCTTTCTAGGGTTTCTAGCCTTCATCATCACGCAGATAACCATCATTTGGGCGCTATGCGTTTACCTTGTAGTCATCATCGAGTTGCTGCTCTTGAGCCATCATCTGGCCCAAGTCTCGATGCGGGAATAGGCTTCGATGATCAAGACCGACGTCCTGATCCTCGGCGGAGGTTTGGCCGGTCTTTCCACGGCCTACCACCTAAACCGCACAAGCAAGTTCTCGTCCCTTGTCATTGAGAAAAGCAAGACGGTTGGCGGCACGGCGGGTTCGGTGCGCCATGAAGGCTTCATCTTCGACCATACGGGGCACCTTCTGCACCTGCACGATCCCTACGGCAAGAAGCTGATCCTCGACTTACTGAAAGGCAACTGGAAGCTGCATCAGCGCAGTTCGTGGATATATTCGCAGGACTCATACACGCGCTATCCGTTTCAGGCCAACACCTACGGTCTCCCTTGGCCCGCCGTCGAGGATTGCGTGACGGGGTTTCTGAAGACGGTGTATCGTCCCGAATCACGACCGCTTCCCAGGAATCCCTCGTTCCGGGATTGGAGCCTGCGCCATTTCGGCGAAGGCATCAGCCGGCACTTCATGTTCCCGTATAACGAAAAGCTCTGGCGCGCCAAGCTTTCGGAGCTGACCACCGAGTGGCAGGGGCGCTTTGTGCCCAAGCCGGGCGCCTCCGAGGTTATTTACGGCGCGCTGATGGACCAAAAAAAGTTCTTTGGCTACAACGCAGATTTCCGCTACCCGGTGCGCGGCGGAATACAGGTGCTTCCCGACGCCATCGCCTCTCGGCTCAAGCCCGGCCAGGTGCGTTCGGGTTGCGCGGTGCGTTACGTGGATCTAAAGGAGCGCGTGGCCGTGGTCGAGGGTCTGGGCGAGGTGTCTTTCGAGCGCCTGGTCAATACGATGCCTTTAGTAGATTTCCTGGATCTGGCGCGGCCTTTTCCCAGCCTCGTCATTCTGGCGCGCCTTCGGCTGCGGTATAACACGGTCTACAACCTCAATATCGGGGTGGCGCGCGCCAATATTTCGGATAAGCACTGGATTTATTTTCCCGAGAAGAAATATGCGTTCTACCGCGCCGGCTGTTCGACCAATTTTTCGCCGAACTTGGCTCCGCGGGGGGCAAGCTCTCTCTACGTCGAGGTCTCGCGGCGTTCCGATGAGAAGGTGGACCTTGCCGGCCTTGAGAAGCAGGTCTTCACCGGACTTCGTTCCTGCGGGCTGCTAAAGTCGTCGGATAAGTTGCTCGCCAAGCTCTGGATGCCGATCCGGTGCGGCTACGTCGTTTACGATTTCAACCGCACGCCCGCCGTGAAGGCCATCTTCGCGCATCTGGATAAGATCGGCGTGGAGTCCATCGGCCGTTATGGCGGCTGGAAGTACTCCTTCATGGAAGAAACTATTCTGGACGGCAAGCGCTGCGCGGAAAGATTGTCCGGCCGGCGTCTTGGAAATGAAAAACAGTCTCAGACCGAGCTCAAGTCTCTCAAATGATTAAGTCAAACGGCGGTCTGCTGCCTTATCGATTTATCCGCCCCGGGGCGGATGCGCTTACAACTGTGGGCGCCCACAGTTGTAAGCGCGCTTCTTTGCTGATTTTGTTGTGCGCCCTCTTTATTTTTTCCCCGGTGGTGGGTGAAGCGTTGCCTGGGGATAGCTTCGGGACGGAAAAGCCGGCCGAGACCCAGGCTATCAGGGCGGTGAACAGCAGTCTCAGCCTATCTTACCAGCGCTCCATTTTCTATTACATCGAGCCGTCGGATTCGCTCGCGTTCAATACCGGATCGCTTTATCAGGATTCCGAGTCGGGCAATATCAACGGAGCTAAGGTTGCCGCGTCTTGGATGGGCGAGTCGGACACGTGGTGGGACAATCCGTACCTATATTTAAGCTGGAGCTGGGTCAACGGCCTTGTCAACTACGCTGGTTTCGACCAGAACAATAACCCGGTCTATGGACTGCAATCCCGCGCGACGATACAGGACTACACTTTTAGGCTTGGCAAAGGCTTCGAAACGGGAAAGAACGTCATGCTGACGCCCTATCTCGGCCTGGGCGGTCATTTCTGGTCGCGTGAGATCGCGCTCGGCAATCCCGGAGGATTTCATGAAAGCTACTCGCATGCCTACGCCGGCGCGGGCGGCCTGATCCAATATTCTTTCCTGCGCCGCTGGGTCGTTACGGGAAACGCCCTGATCGGGAAGACGTTTTGGGCCGAGATGAGCGCAGAACCTCAGATCGACCGCGCGGCGCTGGGATCGTCGCTGTTGGTCGACCTGGGTTTGGAATTCGATTTCGCCGCGTACAAGGCCATGCACCTCTTGGCGGGGGTGGATTACATGAATTATTCTTACGGCCAGAGCGGCGTTTATATCGTTAACAACGGCAATAGCGCCGTCATGGAACCTTTCAGCCGCACCGAGATTTACGCCTTCGATGTCGGCCTGCGATTCGCCTACTGACCGGCTTTGATATAATCCTCTATGACGCCTCCACGCAGGCTTCAGGCCGTTGTTTGGCTTGCCGTTCTTGTCGGGCTGTCGGGCTGCGTGGCGGAGACGGTGCATAAGATTAAGCCCCGCAAGGGCCCCATTGCCGCGGTCGGCTATATCGACACCGGCGGAGGGGAAATCCGATACTCGACCGACGGCTGGGGCATCGCCATCTACCTGCGCCGTCAAAGCGGCTTGCGTAAGATGCGTCGGGTCTGTCGGGGCAAGGACTTGGAGGTCAAGATCGTGGATGAATGGACGCATGAGGACGCCGATCCGATCTATTCCGGCGAAGACCTCGATGAGAACTTGGAGAAAGGCCTAGAGCATTTCAAAGTCGCGTCCTATCACCATATCTCCTATGATTGCCGTCTCAAGGGAAAGCCTCTGCCCAAGCCGCAACAGGATAAAACCAAATGAAAACCGACCGCGCTCTAATCTTCTTCGACCTTGAGGCCACCGGCGTCTCCGTCTCGGACGACCGTATCGTCGACATCGCCATGATCCGGAAGCAGCCCGACGGTACCCAGGACTCATTGACGTCCCTGGTCAATCCCGGGGTGCCCATCCCCAAGGAGGCCACCGCCATTCATCACATCACCGATGCCATGGTCGCGGGCGCTCCCACGATCAAGGAGTTGGCGCCTAGGATCATCGAGTTCATGGGCGAAGCGGATCTGGGTGGCTTCAACATACTCAAGTACGACCTGCCCCTATTGAGCGCCGAGTTCAGGCGCGCCGGCTATGAGCTAATTCTCGAGGGGCGCCGGATCGCGGATGCCTTCGCGATCTTCCAGAAGATGGAGCCACGCAACCTCACGGCCGCTTACAAGATTTATTGCGGCAAGCCGCTTGAGAACGCCCATCGCGCCGAGGCCGACGCAAGGGCCTCCTTCGAGATCTTTGAAGCGCAGTTGGGGCATTATCCCGCGCTTCCCCAGGATATCGCGGGCATCTCCGCGTTCTGCATGGCCGCGCGCGACGCCAATTCTGTCGACCGGGACGGAAAGTTCGTCTGGCGCGAAGGCGAGGTGGTATTCGGGTTTGGCGGCAAGCATCGGGGTAAGACCCTGCGCGAGGTCGTGCGCGCCGATCGCGGCTACATCAACTGGATGATAGAGAAAGCCAACTTCGGCTCAGACGTCACCAAGCTCTGCCGCGATGCGTTGGACGGCAACTTCCCGACCCGGAAGGGATGAGTCGGCGCCGATGAAAAAAGCCGTCGTGCTGCTCTCGGGAGGCCTCGACTCGACGACGGCTTTGTATTGGGCTAAGAGGCGGGGCTACGAGACCGTTGCTCTTTCGGTGCATTACGGCCAGCGCCACGCGCGCGAGCTCAAGGCGGCGCGTGCGGTCGCAAGAGCCGCCGGCGTTAAGATCTGCGAGGTCCGGCTTGAGCTTCCTTGGCTGAACGCCAGCTCCCTGTTGGATAAGAAACAGAAGCTGCCGGACATCCCGCTCTCGCGCATCGGACGAGGAGGCATCCCTTCCACCTACGTCCCTGGACGGAACACGATATTCCTGGCCCTCGGCGTCTCATTGGCCGACGCCATCGGCGCGCGTGCTGTGGTGCTCGGCGCCAACGCGCTGGACTTTTCCGGCTATCCGGACTGCCGCCCGGCTTACCTGGAGGCTTTCGGCCGCGTGGCGAGGTTAGGAACCAAGACGCGCCATATCGATATACTCGCCCCGCTTAAAACACTCGATAAGAAGGGCATCGTAAGGCTGGCAGAAAAAGTGGGCGCGCCACTCAAGCTGACTTGGTCGTGCTACGAAGGCGGCTCCCGGCCCTGTGGGCGCTGCGACTCCTGCAAGCTGCGCGCCAAAGGCTTTGCCCAGGCCCGCATGGAAGACCCCGCCAGATGAGCAAGCCACTGCCGCTCTCCAACGCCGGCAGCGCGCGCATCGTCGAGGTCTTTTCCTCCCTGCAAGGAGAAGGCATCCGCCTAGGAGAGCGCCAGGTCTTCGTGCGCTTCGGAGGCTGCAATCTGCATTGCGACTACTGCGACGAGCCCGACACCATACCGATCCCCTCCGGGGATGTCTGGAGCGCGCAAAAGCTGAAGAAAGAGATCGAGACCCAGGCAAAAGGGAAGGATCACGAATCGGTGGCGTGGACGGGCGGCGAGCCGCTGCTGCACGCGACATTCCTCGAGCCGATGATGCGCTGGGCTAGGCAAAAGGGCTGGAAGAATTATCTCGAGACCAACGGCACGCGCGTGGAGGCCTTGCGGGGCTTGGCGCCGCTGTGCGACGTTGTGTCCATGGACATCAAGCTGCCGTCCGCCACCGGACGCGAGACGTGGTCCGAGCACCTGGAGTTTCTGCGCGTGGTCCCCGAGAAAACCTTCGCCAAGGTGGTGCTGACTTCCAAGACGACGGAGTTCGAGTGGCGGCAGGTGATCCGGCTCATGCAGGAAGTCTCGACCAACACCCCGCTGATCCTTCAGCCTGCCACGCCTTTTGCCGGAGTGGAGGCCATCGAGCCCGCGCAATGCCTTAAGTTCCTGCGGCAGGCGGGGGCCCTACTTAAGGATGTGCGCTTGGTCCCGCAGTGGCATCCGGTCTGGGACCTGCCCTAAAAGGGATAAAAGCACGAGGCGCTGAAGCAAGCGTCGTTCAATCGACTGCCTCAGCGCCCCAAACCCACCAGGAGCCGAACCGTCAAAATCTCCCGGCTCCTTCAATCTCAGTATAGCAGAAGTTCTTGCGGTGTCAAGACCCAAAAAGGTCCCTGGTGTCGACGGGAAAACGTTTTTCGAGTATACTGTGGTCATGACAAAAATTTTCCTGCTTTCAGCCGCGTTGATGCCGCTGGCGGCGCCGTGCTTGCGCGCTCAGGCCGAGGCGCCGGCGACGACGGCGACGCCGGCCGCGTCGCTGTTCCCGCCGCAGACGCCCGTGCGCGAGAAGGCGGCGCTGGAGTCGGCCTCGGACTTGGCGCTGGACATGTCGAAGCTTGTTATCTTTTTAGAAGCCGGCCAGAGCTACTACCGCGCCTACGGCAAGGGTACGCACAGCGAGGCCGAGAACAAGGCCTTCGTGAAATTCCTCGAGGACTATCAGCGCGTCCTGGGTGAACTCAAGCAGGAGGAGGCGGCCCTGCGGGTGTGGATCGATAAGAAGTCGGAGTTGTAAGCGCGGCTTTATCGCGGCTTGCCGCAGTTGACCATCCACGGCGTTCCGAACCTGTCCGTGCACATGCCGAAGCGCCGCGCCCAGAACGTCTCCTGGATCGGCATGCCCACCGCCCCACCCTCCGCGATCTTCTTGAACACCCGCTCCGCCTCACCCGGGTCCTCGATATCCAGCGTCAACGTCATCCCCTGCATCTTCTTAAAGTGCGGCGGCGGCGCGTCGGCCCCCGAAATCACCTGCCCACGCACGTCCATGGACATATGGATGATTTTCTTCTTCCAGTCCGCGCTCATCTTCGCGCCCATCGGCGACTCGCCGTAGGTCATCGAAAACGTGATCTTGCCCCTGAGCGCCGTCGAATAGAACTTGAACGCTTCCTCGCATTTCCCGTTGAACGCCAGATGTGGATTGATCTTCATGCACGCATCTTACAAAGGAAAGGCCGTATTGACAATTCGGGACCTCCCTGTTATATAGATAAGGAGGACTTAAGATGAGGATGCGATGAGACTGATCGCCCTGCTTTGTCTAGCCGTCGCCGCGCCCGCGCTCGCGGGCGTCGATCAGCAATATCCTCTGGGCGATCCGGACAAGGGCTTGAGCGAGACCGCGATCACGCCCCAGACGATGGCCTGCCTGATCCTGTCCGACCAGGACTGCGCCGCGGGAGCCAACGCGGCCAAGATGATCGCGGCCGACGGGCGCAAGACGCCCGTGGCCCCGCCGCTCTTCACCGCCCGCGAGAACTTCGACCGCGTCTTGGCCTCCTACCCCAACGGGACGGTGGAGCAGTTCAAGGCCATTATCGGACGCTCGCAGGATAACTGGATCACGAACACCTGCGCCATGCGCGTGAGCTACGCGATGAACTTCTCCGGCGTCGGGCAGTTCCGCATCGACCGCTCTCTGCTCGGAGCTGAGAAGAACATCA
>Ga0182024_10018090_pt1 | contig 13157 bp, 12 predicted proteins | sample P32metaG_FD_120480 | JGI IMG/M metagenome (GOLD analysis project Ga0182024, IMG submission 120480) | Permafrost microbial communities from Stordalen Mire, Sweden - P3-2 metaG (Illumina Assembly) | ecosystem: Environmental > Terrestrial > Soil > Wetlands > Permafrost | place: Sweden: Stordalen...
CCAGCGTCGCATAGCCGTACGTGTAGGCCGAGCCGGCGATGGGAATCAGTGAAGCGAATTCGGCATAGCACAGCCCCGCAAAGCAGCAGCCCACGCCGGCGAAAACGAACGAGAGCACGATGCCCGGGCCGGCATGCTGGGCCGCAACCGAGCCGGTGAGCACGAAGATTCCGGTCCCGATGATCGCGCCGATGCCGAGCATGATGAGGTCCAGCGGCCCCAGCGCTCGCTTGAGCGAATGCTCGCCCGCCTCCTCGGACTCGGAACGAATCATGTCGAGCGGTTTTTGGGCGAGGAGGTCAGCCATGGCAGGTTAACGGAATCGACTGGAATTGTTTTTCAAGCCAAGAGCGTAACACAAAGTGCGCCGGACTCGCAGCAAACCGGGCGCAGATTTGGCGTCCCCAAGGGGATTCCTCAGAATCCACGGCGAACCAGTCTATCACTCAGGCCGTTGCCGATTCGAAGTTCACGCTTGAGCGGACGGCACCGATATGCGACCGTTGAATACATGCAACAGAGGCTCCCCCGACAATGCCGCCTCCCGGAAGCAAGGAGCGAGCGTGCTTCATCATCTCCCCCATCGGTGACCTAAACTCCGATACCCACAAACGCTCTGAACTTGTTCGAACCCACATCATTTTGCCCGCCACAAAAAACGCCGGCTATACAGAAGACAAGGTGATTAGAGCCGATCAGATTCCACAACCAGGAATTATCACTTCCCAGGTTATCCAACACCTCTACGATGACGAACTCGTTATTGCCGACCTCACCGACCATAACGCAAACGTTTTCTACGAGCTCGCCATTCGGCATGCTACAAGAAAGGCTGTTGTCCTCCTTATCCAGAAGGGACAGAGAATTCCGTTCGACGTAGCCCCGAGCCGGGTGATCCACTACGACCTAAGCGACTGGACCAGCCCCGAAGTGTGTGCGGAAGAGCTCGCGAAACAAATCGAGTTCGCACTAAACGATCCCCTTTCCGTGGACAATCCGGTTTCTGCAGGCATGGATTTTAGGGCGTTCAGTGGAAGCTCAGATCCAGTCGCTCAAATAGCAACAGCGATTGTGCCGCGCCTTGAAGCGCTCGAGTTTTCGATCCAGAATATCCAAGCCGCACTTAACACCCCGTCCCTACAGCCCGGCCGCTGGGGCGTACCCGCATACTCCGGATTCCCCCTGGGCGCGATAGGCCCGGTTGGTGCGACAGGCCCGGCTGATCCGATTGGACCTTCTCTTTCGCAGGAGATTATGGACCGAATGCTCGCCAAGGGGAAGGCTCCGACAAACTACCTGAGAAAAGCGGCGCTAAGGTCTGATGAGCGGGAGCACACTGAGCCGGAGCCCAATTCCTCAGGCGACTAGCACGTCACTCGAGCCGGCTGGGGCGTTCGCGTGGAATTGGCGTCCCCAAGGGGATTCGAACCCCTGTTATCGCCGTGAAAGGGCGGTGTCCTAGGCCGGGCTAGACGATGGGGACCTTCCGGAAGGAGTCAACCAACACCACTGTAACACGAGCGTGAACGAGCGGCCGCGGCCGGGCGCCTTAGAGGGTCTTCAAATACGCGATGACGTCGTTCTTTTCGTCTTCCGACAGCAGGTCGGCGAACGCGGGCATGCCGTTGCCCCCTGTGTTGATCATGGCGCGAACGTTGGCATCGTTCACAGGCTTGCCGCTCTTCAGCTTGTCGTGTTTGAACAGGCCCTTGAGAGATGGCCCGACCTTCACTTCATCGGTGTCGCTGTTATGGCACACCGAACATTGGTCGAAAACTTCCTTGCCCTTGGCGGCATCGCCGGCCGCGCCGCCCTTCTTTCCTTGGGCGAGCATCAGGCCAGCCATCGAAAGACAAACTATCGCTAAACTAACGGTCCCTTTTCGCATTCCCTCTCCTTCGGAAGAATTTTTCAGTCTACAACATTTTTCGAGCTCACCGCTAGCGGCCGCTCGTTAAAATATACCCATGTCAAAAGAACTGAAAGAAGGAGACGCGGCTCCCAAAGTCCACGTGGACGACGACCGTGGCCAACCATTCGATCTGGCTGGACTGAAGGGCAAAAACGTCGTTCTGTATTTTTATCCTAAGGCGGACACTCCCGGCTGCACCCGGGAAGCGTGCGAGTTTCGCGATAACGCGAAGAAGTTCACCAAGGCCGACACCGTAATCGTCGGAGTTTCGCCCGACAAATCCGCCGCTCAAGCAAAATTCAAGGATAAGTTCGATCTGCCGTTTACTCTGCTGGCCGACGTGGATCACGACGTGGCCGAGGCATTCGGCGCTTGGGTGGAGAAGAGCATGTACGGGCGGAAATATATGGGGATTGAACGCAGCACCTTTGTGATCGGCAAAGACGGCAAGGTGAAGAAGATTTTTCGTAAGGTGAAGCCGGATGGTCACGCCGAGCAGGTGTTCGAGGCATTGGAAACGCTGTAGGCGCAGCCAATGCGCATAGGCATCGACGCGGGCGGAACGTTCACCGACTTCGTCGTCCTCGACGACAACGGCTCAACGGAGACCTTTAAGCTGCGGTCGAATCCTGATTCGCCGGCGAGCGTTATTCTTGCCGGCATCGCCCAGGCCGCCGGTGCGCGCCGTGTGGAAGTGCTGCACGGATCGACAGTAGCCACCAACGCTTTGCTGGAGCGCAAAGGGGCGCGAACCGCGCTGGTCACCACTGCTGGTTTCGAAGATGTGATTCATATTGGGCGGCAGAATCGCGCGGAATTGTACAATCTGACTCCCCAGCCGCGCGTCCCCATCATTCCGCGGGCGATGTGTTTTGGCGTCCAGGAGCGGGCTTATTTCGATGGAAGCATCGGAGCGGCGCCGCGCGCTAACGAAATTGCGAAACTGGGGGCCCGGCTACGCAAGGCGCGGATCGAATCCATTGCGATCTGTTTTCTGCATGCTTACCGCAATCCGAAAAATGAGAAGCAGGTCGCCGATGCGTTGAAGGGCCTCGGTTACATTTGCTGCTCGCACGATGTTTGCCCGGAGTTTCGTGAATACGAACGCTCGGCGACGACGTTGATCAACGCTTACGTCGGCCCTCTGATGGACCGCTACCTTGCCGAGTTGGAGCGCGGCCGCACTTACTCGATCTCCATCATGCAATCGAACGGCGGCTTCATGTCCACGAAGGAGGCACGCCGGCACGCGATTCGGACGGTGCTCTCGGGACCCGCGGGCGGCGTAATTGGCGCGATCGAGACGGCGCGGCGCTCGGGATTCTCGCGCATTCTCGGCTTCGACATGGGGGGAACATCCACCGACGTCAGCCTCTCGGATGGCCAGCCACGCGAGACTATGGAGGCATCCATCGATGGCTTCCCGGTGCGCGTGCCGATGCTGGATATTCAAACCGTCGGCGCGGGCGGCGGGTCGATCGCGCGGGTGGATGAAGGCGGTCTGTTGCGCGTGGGACCAGAGAGCGCGGGCGCAGTTCCAGGGCCGGCCTGCTATGGCGCGGGCGTGCAGCCAACCGTGACCGATGCGCACGTCGTGCTGGGGCGAATTGCCGCTGACCAGCTCATCGGCGGAGAGATGCATCTGGATGTCGCGCGAGCGGCTGCGGCCGTGGATTCGATCGCGCGCTCGCTCGGGATTAACCGCGTCGCGGCGGCGCAGGGCATCGTGCGCGTAGCCAATGCCAATATGGAGCGGGCCATCCGAGTGGTTTCCGTAGAACGCGGTAACGATCCGCGAGACTTCGCCCTGGTTGCGTTCGGTGGTTGCGGCGGCCTGCACGCTTGTGAAATGGCCGCTGAACTCGGTATCCAGACTGTGCTCGTACCGGAGTATGCCGGCGCGCTCTCCGCGCTCGGGATGCTGCTGGCCGATCGGGTGCGCGATTACGCCGCCGGAGTGTTGAATTGTCCCGACATCGAGCGCGAGTTTGCACGCTTGGAGAAGGTGGCGCGGAGGGATCTGCCCGGTGCGCAGCTATTGAGATCGGCCGACATCCGTTATGCCGGACAGAGTTATGAACTGACTGTGCCCTGGCGCGCACGCAACCCGGGGGCGCCATTCCACCAAGCGCATCAGCAAGTGTACGGGTACTCGGATCCGAAGCGCGCGATTGAAATCGTCACGATTCGCGTGCGTGCCAAGGTCGCGGTCAAAAAGCCGAAGCTGGTGTCTCAACGCACGCATGCCCGCGTCTCAAAAAGTGCGGCGAACAAGCCCGTGAAGCGTCGGATCTACACAGGCGGAGCGTGGCGCGATGTTCCCGTCTACGTTCGCAGCGGCATGCCTTCGGGGAAACTGCGCGGTCCGGCGCTCGTGATCGATTACGGTTCGACCACGCTCATCCCACCCGGGTGGACGCTTTCGTTAGATAAGTTCGGAAGTCTGAAGATTACTGCTTGACGTACTTCTTCAGATCGTTCGGCACCACTTCGGCGCCATAGATCACGCCCTTGGAATCGATCGCTATGCCCTCGGCCGCGCTGGTGGTGAGGGTGGTGTCGGAAGGGTCGGGAATGAACGCGGTGATCTTGCCGTCCGCGAGACTTCCGATGCGGATGCCGCGCTTCCAGCCATAGTGGTTTCGCGATACCGATTCCGACTCCGAATCGGAGACATAGATGACGTCGTTCTTGTCGACCGCGATCCCGCTGGGTCGGCTGAACTGCGTGAATTGTTCGACGAAGTTGCCCTCCTGATCGAAAACCTGGATGCGGTTGTTGTTGCGGTCGGCCACCAGCAGGCGGCCTTTGTGATCGAACACCATCGCGTGGATGATGTCGAACTCGCCCGGGCCGACGCCTTTCTTGCCCCACTCCTTGATGTATTTTCCACCCTTCGTGAATTTCACGATGCGGTCGCCCTTGTTGCCGCCGTGTCCTTCGCCGATAAAGATGTCTCCGTTCGGCGCGAAAGCGATGGCGTTCGGTTCGTTGAAATGCGTCTCGTCTCGTCCCGCCACGCCAGCCGTGCCAAGTGTCAGGAGCACCTTTCCTTCGGGCGAAAATTTGAACACTTGGTGGCCTTTGCCATCTTTGCCCTGGCCGTCGGTGATCCAAACGTTGTCGTCGGCGTCGATGCCGATGCCGTGAGGAAAGACGAACATTCCGCCGCCGAAATTGCGCAGGATTTTCCCATTCTTATCGAATTCGAAGATGGGATCGAGCTTGGAGTCGGCGCAAGCTCCGGCGATGAAACCTTTGACGCCGCATCTCTCGATGATCCAGACGTGATCGTGCTTGTCGATCGCGACTGCGGGGATCGAACCCTTGAGCCGGCCCTCGGGCCACTGGTACCAGTCTGTGATTTTGCGATAGGGATTCGGAGCGGAATTGATGGGCGGGCCGGTCGGCACGGGCGGTTCCAGGTGCGCTCGATTTTCTCCCCGGCCGCCACCGCGTCCTTCAGGAGGCACGGTGTCCTGGGCAGAAGCGGCGATTCCAAAAAGCGCGAGCAGCGCGGCGAACGAGGCAGCTTTCATATGAATGTGCTCTACCGCGACGACCGCAAACGGCTCTGTTCAACGGCAGTCTTCGGCACCCACGCGGGCGTGCCCTGTTCCCACTTGTCGTCGGTGATGGGGCGCTGGCCGGAGCCATCCGCTTTCATGACGAACAGCTCCGCGTAAGGCTGCGGCGCGCCGTCATAGAGCGGGGCTTCATCGCGGAAGCCGAGACGCGAGCTACTGAACAAAATATACTGGCCGTCGGGCGACCACGCACAATGAGCATCATTGCCGGGCGCGTCGGTGAGTTGTTTCAGCTCCGAGCCATCCGGCCGGATGGTGAAAATGTCGAACGCGTTCTTGCCGGCGCGCGTGAAACCGATGCGGTCCCCTTTGGGCGACCACATGGGGAAATTATCGTACTCCGAGGTCAGATTTGCGATGGAGCCGTCTTCCATGTTCAGGATGCGCAGGCCGTGCTCTTGCTTAGACCAAACGCGGAACGTGACGCGCTTGCCATCCGGCGACCAGCTCGGAAAACCGCTGTTAATCGGCAAATTGGTGAGGTCGCGCTTTCCAAGGCCGTCGGCGTGCACCATCATCAGTTTCGCGGGCTTGGTGGCGCGGTCAAGGAAAAATCCGCCGAAACCGAAGGCGATCCACTGGCCGTCGGGCGACCAGGCCGGCGAGAAAGCCCAACCTTGCTTGTCCTGGAACACCTGCTTTATAGCGCCGCCATCCAGGTCGGTGACCTTGAGTGGAATGTCGGCAAGAGGGCCGGCCGTGATCTCGCCGAGTGGCGTCAGGGCGACTTGCCCGCTGCTCGAAACGGCCGGGAATTCGCCCGAATATCGAAGGTCGAACTCCGGATCTTTGGCGAATATCGGATCATTCTGCCGGTTCGCATAGATGAATTTTTGATACACGACATGCTTGCCATCGGCCGACCAGGAAGGATTGCGGATCCACTCATCCGGTCCATGCTCGCCGGTGGTGAATGCTAATCCGCCATGCTGCTTCGGTCCGGTCTTGGCAAGGTAGCCGATTCGATCCGCGCTTACGAACTGCGGCGATATTTTGAGACCGGGACCCGAGGTGTATTCTTTCCTCGCGCCGGTCGCCACATCGATCGAGACGATCTGCGATGCCGGATTCCCGAAGCCGCGCGCCGCCAAGGTGTCCTCCACCGCCAGTTCGTAGAATACGACCTGCTTGCCGTCGAGAGACCATTTTGGCGATCCGGCGAACTTGCCCGCGGGCGTGAGCCGCCGCAGACCTTTGCCGTCCGGCTGAATCACGTAGAGGCTGGCCGCCAGCAGATGCTCCCACCGGCCTTTGGCGTGGTCGAATATGACGTTGCGATCCGCTTGGATATTTCGGTCGGAAGAAAACACGATCCATTTGCCATCGGGCGACCAGGACGGCCGGAAGTTGCCGATGGGCGCGCTGGTGTTGGTGAGATTCCGCAGCTTCCTGGTTTTTATATCCAGGATCCAGATGTTTGTGTTTCCCGAATCGCGTGTGGACATGAACGCGACTTGCTGGCCGTCCGGGGAGAGCGCCGGCGCGTCGTTAAAACCTGAATTGTTGGTGAGCTGTTCCAGCCCCGTTCCGTCGGTGCGGACACGATAAATGTCGGCGGAGAGTTTGCGCTCGGACGTGAAGACGATCCATTTGCCGTCGGCTGAAAACGAGGCGTCATAATCGAATCCGGTGACGGGAAACAGTTTCCTCTCGCCGCTGCCGTCCCCGTTTGCGACGTAGAGTTCCGAGGCGGAAGGCCCGACGCGGTTCACCAGAATAGTGTCCTTGGCGAAAACGGCCGGGACAGCCATCGAGACCAGGGTCAAGAGCGCTACCTTCTTCATACACACCTCCAACGAACAGATCTGGCGCAAGACGCTTTAAACCATCGGTTCGATTATACGTCCGCTGTAGTGTGTCCGGTCAGGCGCGATATTTGGGCATGAGCCTTTCGGCGTTCCCGCGATTGATGGCGTGCAGCTCAGCTTCATTGAACACCTGATTGGTCACGAGGCCCCGGCCGGTCTCCTCGGCGGTTCGAAACCAGTAGTCGGTGCCATAGACGATTTGCGATATGGGGACCACCTGGCGCAGCGCTCCCATCGCCACCGGATTCGACGACTGCGCCGTATCGTAGTACATTTTTCTGAGCTCGTACAAAACACCTTTGGGAATCTTGTCCTGGCGCGGGTTGCTGCCGACCACGCCATTCCCGCCCTGCCCTTTGGTAACAATCCCAGGCACAACCTCGGCCGCAGTGGCGTTCAAAAACCGTTCGATCACATAAGGCATCATGCCGCCGCCATGCGAGAAGACCCAGATGATATCAGGGTAGCGGCTGCTCATCCCGCTGAAGATCAGATTAGCGATAACGCGCGTGGTGTCGGCGCCGTACTCGATTATGGTTCGCGGCACCGGCTTTGCCAGGGCGTCGCAGCAGGCGGCCGAATGCGGATGCACGAACACGATGGCCTTGCGGCGGTTCAGTTCCTCGCAGAGCGGAACCCAGTTTTGATCTCCAACGTACTTGTCTCCGTAGCTGGTGTAAGTGGCGACGCCATCCGCCTTCAGCGTGTCGAGCGCGTAGGCCATCTCGCGAAGCGAGCCTTCGGTGTCGTTCAGCGCCATCGGGATTTCTGCAAAGCTGCCAAAGCGGCCCGGATAATCGGAGCGCAGCTTGGCCGCGTATTCATTGGCGAAGCGGCAGGATTGGCGCAAGGTCTCCAGGTCGTCATCCAGGACGGCCGGTTGGCCGAAGGCGGAGAGCAGCGTGGTGGCCGTGCCGCCCTTGTCCATGTCTTCGAGGTCCTTCGACAGTATCCAAGGTACGCGGGTCTCGGGCTTGCCTTTCGCGGCCGCCAGAGCCAGGACTTCAGGCGCCAGGAAATGGTGATGGAAGTCGATGCGGCGGGGATTGGTATTGGCGCCGTTTTGAGCTGCCGAGGGGCCTACGGAGAAGAGTGCGCCCGCGCCGACGGCCAGAGCTCCTCCAAGAAAATCTCGCCGCGACGGCAAGCATGCTTCGCGCCGTTGATGCCTGCAATTCTGATCGTCCATGGCACCGAAGTATGACAAGCGACGAAACGCTTGTCAATCGCTAATGGTCTAAGCCGAGCGGGCGTTTGGGGACCTGATCGCGCCCGGCCTGACGCTTTCGCAGAGCACCCGTCAGTTCAACGATCACCACCAGCAGCAGGATGATCGACAGCGTAAGGCTCCCCGCCAGCCAAAATACAGGCCGCTCGTGCCACTCTTGCGCGGCCCGAAACCAAATCAGAACGATAATGACTAAACTGAGCGCGATGCGAAGCGCCCGCCGAAGCGACATATCGGACTACTATCTTAATCCGATCGGGCGCTAATCAGGGCTTGTGCGACATCTCGCGGAGGCAGTCGAGCACGGATCGCGGAATCTTGAGATTTCGATTCACTCCCGTGCCCAGCGAGATTTGAGGCTTGGCTTCGCCGTGGAAATCGGAGCCGCCAGTTACAGCCAGACGGTATTTACTGGCGAGGGTGGCGTAGCGCGCGACATCCGGGGGCCGATGATCGGAATGATAAACCTCAATGCCGCGCAATCCCGCCTGCTGCATTTCGCCGATCAGCATTTCTTCGCGAATGGGATCTCGAATGCCCAGCCGGATCGGGTGCGCCAGCACCGGCAGTCCGCCGGCGGAAGCTACCTTTTCGATGCCCGCGGAAACAGCCGGAGAATCGCGCTCAACATAACAAGGCGCCTCCTCATCCAGATATTTGCGAAACGCTTCATCGGAATTGGCCGCATAACCCTTTCGAACCAGCACGCGCGCGAAGTGCGGGCGGCCTGTCAAGGTTCGGCCAACCGCCTCCACTTCGCTCAGCTCTATGTCTACGCCGGCCGATTGCAGCTTCGCGATGAGACGGCGGTTGCGATCGCGCCGCTCTTCTTGAATCTCATTCAGCCAGCCGCGAAACGTGGCTGACGGCGGTTCACCGAGAAAATAGCCGAGCAGGTGGACGGCGCGCTCGGTTTGGCCCATCAGCCGTGTACTGAGCTCGATGCCGCACACCAGATCCAGGCCGCGGGCTTGGGCGAGCGGAAGCGCTTGATCGTAACCGGCAAAGGTATCATGATCGCAAATAGCGATGGCCTCCAGGCCAATGGCGAGCGCCTGGTCTATCAACTCCTCGGGCGACGACGTGCCGTCGGATTCATTCGTATGGGTATGCAGGTCGATCACAATGCCAGCTTTCTCAGCCGCAGCGCATTGGCAATCACCGAGACCGAACTGAACGTCATGGCTGCGCTGGCAACGACCGGGCTCAGGAGAAGGCCAAAAAAAGGATACAACACTCCGGCCGCGAGCGGCACTCCGAGCGAGTTATAAACGAACGCAAAGAATAGGTTCTGCCGGATGTTGCGCAGCGTGGCCTGGCTCAGCAAACGGGCGCGAATAATGCCCGCCAGATCGCCTTTCACCAAAGTGATGGCCGCGCTCTCGATCGCGATATCGGTTCCCGTGCCCATGGCGATGCCGACTTGCGCGCGAGCCAGAGCGGGAGCGTCATTAATGCCATCGCCCGCCATGGCTACGATTCGCCCTTGCGCCTGCAACTCGGCGACCGCATCCGCTTTATGTTGAGGCAGCACCTCGGCGCGCACGTCGTCGATGCCTAGCTTCCGTGCGACAACCTGGGCAGTTGCGCGATTGTCGCCGGTGAGCATCACGATGCGGAGGCCGTCGCGACGCAGCCGCTCGATAGCTTGTGCAGCCGAGGCTTTGATCGGGTCGGAGATGCCGAGAACGCCAGCCGGCCGGCGGTCGATCGTTACATAAACCGGGGTCTGTCCATCCTGCGCGAGGTTCCTTCCGCGTTCAGCGAGTTCAGGCACAACGTCATTCCCGATCGAGACCGGATGCCCGTCGACGACAGCGCTCACGCCCTTTCCTGGAAAGGCGCGGAAGTCCCGAGCTTCGGCCAGCGTTAAACCGCGTTCGACAGCCGCCGCTACGATCGCGTTTGCCAGAGGATGCTCGCTCAGCCGCTCCACGCTCGCAGCCAGCCGGAGGACCTCCGGGTCGTCAGGAAAGAGCGAGACCAGTTTCGGCTTGCCTTCGGTCAGGGTGCCGGTTTTGTCAATCACCAGCGTGTCTACTTTCTCGAGAATTTCGAGCGCTTCGGCATTGCGGATGAGAACGCCTGCCATGGCGGCGCGGCCGGTGGCGACCATGATCGACATCGGCGTGGCCAATCCCAGTGCACACGGACAGGCGATGATCAATACCGCGACAGCATTGACGAAGGCATAAGCGAAACGTGGCTGTGGCCCCCACACGCTCCAGACCACGAAAGTGATGGCCGCGGCGGCGATGACGGCCGGCACGAACCACGAGGCGACTACGTCGGCGAGCCGTTGAATCGGGGCGCGCTAGCGTTGCGCTTCACCGACCATCTTCACGATTTGCGCGAGTAACGTATGGGCGCCAACCCGCTCGGCCTTCATCACGAACGCGCCGGCGCCATTCACTGTTCCGCCGGTCACCTGGCTCCCTGGCGCTTTTTCGGACGGAACCGGCTCGCCTGTGATCATCGATTCGTCCACAAAACTGGAACCTTCGAGCACGGCGCCATCCACGGGAACGCGCTCACCGGGCCGCACTCGCAACCTATCACTTGGGCGCACCTGCTCCAGCGGTATGTCTTCTTCGCTGCCGTCCGCCCCTATGCGGCGCGCAGTCTTCGGCGCGAGCCCCAGCAAGGACTTGATGGCGCTGCTGGTCTGGCCTCGCGCGCGCAATTCCAGCACCTGACCGAGCAGCACTAAAGTCACGATGACGGCCGCCGGTTCGAAGTAAACCGCCGGTGCGCCATGCACGCGGAAGGAGGCGGGGAAACTGCCGGGCGCCAGGGTCGCAACCAGACTGTACAAATATGAGGCGGCGACGCCGGTTGCAATCAAAGTGAACATGTTCAGACTTCGATGCACGATGGACGCCCAGCCGCGTTCGAACAACGGCCAGCCGGCCCACAATACGACTGGAGTGGCGAGCAGGCCATCGATCCAAGGCGCGTGCACGCCGGCGTACATCATCGTTAGCAGCGCCAGCGTCGGGCCCGCGCTGAACCAGAACCTCCGGCGCATGTCGATGTATTCTGGATTGGCTTGGTCCGCGGTTTCCAGGCTGAGGGTCACGGGCTCCAGCGCCATGCCGCACTTCGGGCAGGAGCCGGGACCGATCTGCCGAATCTCGGGATGCATCGGGCAGGTGTATTCGGCGTCACTCGCGCTGGGCGGTTCGGCGTGAGCTTGCATAGGCTCGGGCTGCGCTTGAGGATGCAGATAGCGGTCCGGGTTCGCCTCGAACTTCGCCACGCAGGATTTCGAACAGAAGTGATATTTCTGGCCCAGATAGGTGGATGTTCCGGCGGCATGCCGCGGGTCCACCGTCATTCCACAAACGGGATCGCGCGCGCCCGCAGACTTCTGTTCGAGGATCGGAAACATCGGTTCAATACCAGAGTAGCTGGCTTGGTACGAGCCGAAGTTGAACAGGCATCCGTTACAATAGTTGCTGCCTCTCCCATGATTCAAACGCTATTCGGCTCGGTCCAACAGGAACCCAACCTGCTTGAGCGCCTCAAGGCAGGCATCGAGAAAACTCGCTCGGGTTTTGTCGACCGCATTGAAGATGCGTTCGCTGGACGCAAGGAAATCGACGCGGCCCTGCTCGACGAAATCGAATACGCGTTGATCACGGCCGACATCGGCGTGAACACCGCCTCGGAGATTCTGGAGAGCATCCGGCAACGCGCTGATCGCAAGCAGCTCAGCAATGCGCAAGAGATCAAGCAACTGATCGCTCAACATCTGCTCGAAATCTTGGAAGCCACCGATCGCCCGGTGCCTCAGGTGAGCCAACCGCCCGCCGTCGTGATGGTGGTGGGAGTGAATGGATCGGGCAAAACGACCACCATCGGCAAACTCGCCAGCCGATTTCAATCCGAGGGACGCAGCGTGCTGTTGTGCGCGGCAGATACTTTTCGCGCGGCGGCGATCGAGCAGCTGCAGATCTGGGGCGGGCGCACCGGAACGGAAGTGATCCGGCAGTCGGCGGGCGCGGATCCGAGCGCGGTCCTCTTCGATGCCTTACAAGCCGCCAAAGCGCGCGGCGTGGATTATGTCATCATCGACACGGCCGGCCGGCTGCATACCAAGTCGAATCTGATGGCGGAGCTTGAGAAAATGCGCCGCACCGCGGCTAAGGTGATTCCGTCTGCCCCGCATGAAGTTCTCCTGGTGCTGGATGCAACCACGGGGCAAAATGGTCTGGAACAGGCGCGCCGCTTTACCGAGACGAGCGGCGTAACCGGAATCGTTCTCACGAAATTGGATGGGACGGCCAAGGGCGGCATCGTAGTCGCGATCGCGCGCGAGTTGAATCTGCCGATCCGCTACATCGGCGTGGGCGAACAGGCCAGCGACCTGCTGCCATTTGAGCCCGATAAATTCATCGCTTCGCTATTTGCCGCTTGAGGCCCTCAGCATGAAGACCGCCGGCACAAAAACTTCTTGGATGGACGAAGCGCTGGAACTGGCGCGGCAGGGCATGGGACGAACCAGCCCGAATCCGGCCGTCGGCGCGCTTCTGGTCAAACACACGGACGTGGTGGGGCGCGGATTCCATACGTACGCGCAGGTGAAGCACGCGGAAATCCTGGCGCTGGATCAGGCTGGC
>Ga0182024_10018091_pt1 | contig 13156 bp, 10 predicted proteins | sample P32metaG_FD_120480 | JGI IMG/M metagenome (GOLD analysis project Ga0182024, IMG submission 120480) | Permafrost microbial communities from Stordalen Mire, Sweden - P3-2 metaG (Illumina Assembly) | ecosystem: Environmental > Terrestrial > Soil > Wetlands > Permafrost | place: Sweden: Stordalen...
CCGCGACCGCCCGGCGCATCGCGCCAGGCGCGCAGGCCGGCGATCATTTCGCGGCGCATGTCCTCGCTCACCGCCAGGCGCGCCGTGACGCGACCCTTGGCCTTGGCGTCGCGCAGGTCCTGCTTGTTGGCCGCCGCGATCGCGCGCCATCGCGCGTCGGAGTCCAGATGGCGGGCGAAGCAGTCGAAGAAGGCGCTGATCTGGTCGTCGCCGACGCCCCCGAGCGCCTCGAAGGCCTGGAGTGCGTGGTCGACGGCGCTGGCCGCGATGTCGTGCGCCGCGCGCGGCACATGCAAGAGCTCGCCCGTATCCTGGATCACCAGCAACCGGTCGCCCGTCTTGAAGGCGGCCGCCAGTTCCGCCGAGACGAAGGCGAGCTTGTCGCCGCCCCAGACGATGGGCATGCCGGCTTTCAAGGCATCGAGAGATTGGAACATCATGCGTCTTTAGCGCAAATGGCGGCCCCGCGCCCCGTTTGACCGACCTGGAGCATCCGCATGCAGACCCGCGCCGCCGTCGCCTGGAAAGCGGGCGAACCCTTAAAGATCGAGACGGTGGACCTGGAGGGGCCCCACGCCGGCGAGGTGCTGGTGGAAATCAAGGCGACGGGGATCTGCCATACCGACGAATTCACCCGCTCGGGCGGCGATCCGGAGGGGGTGTTCCCGGCGATTCTCGGCCACGAGGGCGCCGGGGTGGTGCTGGAGGTCGGCGCCGGGGTGACCAGCGTGGCTGCGGGCGACCACGTCATCCCGCTCTACACACCCGAATGCCGCCAATGTAAGTCATGCCTTTCGCGCCGCACCAACCTCTGCACCGCGATCCGTTCGACCCAGGGCCAAGGCTTGATGCCGGACGGCACCAGCCGCTTTTCGTGTCGCGGAAAGCCGATCTTCCACTACATGGGCTGCTCGACCTTCGCCAATCACACGGTGATGCCGGAGATCGCCCTGGCCAAGGTCCGCGAGGACGCGCCGTTCGACAAGATCTGCTACGTCGGCTGCGGGGTGACCACGGGCGTCGCCGCGGCGATCTGGACGGCCAAGGTTTGGCCGGGAGCCAATGTCGCCGTCTTCGGCCTGGGCGGCATCGGCCTTAATGTGCTGCAGGGCGCGCGCATGGCCGGCGCGGCCAAGATCATCGGCGTCGATCTCAACCCCGGGCGCGAAGAGATGGCGCGCCGGTTCGGCATGACGCACTTCATCAATCCGCAAGAGGTAGGGGCCGACAAGGTCGTGCAAGCGATCGTCGATCTGACCGGCGGCGGCGCCGACTTTTCCTTCGAGTGCATCGGCAATGTGGCGACCATGCGCCAGGCCCTGGAATGCTGTCATCGCGGCTGGGGCGAGAGCGTCATCATCGGCGTGGCCGGCGCCGGTCAAGAGATCGCCACGCGTCCTTTCCAGTTGGTCACCGGCCGGGTGTGGCGCGGAACCGCGTTCGGCGGCGCGCGCGGGCGCACCGATGTGCCCAGAATCGTCGATTGGTACATGGACGGGAAAATCCAGATCGATCCCTTGATCACCCACACCCTGGCGCTTGAGGACATCAACAAGGGCTTCGAGCTGATGCGCGCGGGTGAGAGCATCCGATCGGTGGTGGTCTATTAGGCGAGGGGCGAGGCGACCGTGACCTCGCTCTGGATCATCGCCAGGTCCGCCGGTGTGTTGATGTTGCGGAACGGGCGCGCGTCATCGAAGTGCGCGGCCACGGCGCGCAGCTCGCCGAGCAGGGATCGTACCGGGGGGTGGTCGCCCGCGTTCAGTCGCGCCGAGAGGGCGGCGGCCGCGCTGGTTCGCCAGACGGCGCACAGCCCATGCGGGCCGTCGGGAGTGAGGGCGTAGGCGGCGGGGGCGTCGCCGACGGCGGCGATCAGCGCGTCGATTTCGCAGGCGCCGATCAAGGGCGTGTCGCAGGGAAAGGTGACCAGGAGATCGAAGCCGGACTTGGCGGCCCAGGCCAGGCCCGCCGCCACGCCCGCCAGGGGCCCGGCCGTGTGCGAAGGGTCGTCGGCCAGCACTTGGCGGCCAAGCGCCAGGGCCAAGGCATCGGCGCCGCTCCCGCGTCGGGCGCTGACAGCCACGGCCTGGCAGATCGGGGTCAGCGCCGCCAGGCCCCACGCCAGCAGGGCCCGTCCGTGCAACTTCGCGACCGCCTTTTCGCTTCCGAACCGGGCTGAACGACCTCCGGCCAGGATCAGGCCGCCGGTGCGAAGCGCGGTCATCGGTTTGTCGTCTCCTTAAGGTTTTCGCCGCCCAAGAACGCGCCTAGTGTCGCGGCCATGGTCAATACCTTCGAGCGGGGCGCCATCCACAGCTTTCGCGGTCAGACCTGGCGGACCGCCGGGGGCGTCGCCGAACCGGCCTGGCGGGAGGTTCCTCAGGAAGCGGCCATCGGCCTTTCCTACGACAGCCGACCCTATGTGGTGGTGATGGGGACGCCGGCCGACCTCGAGGATCTGGCGGTGGGCTTCACGGTCACCGAGCGGATCGCCGCCTTCGCCGATATCGAACGGGTGACGCTGAGCCAATCATCCCATGGCCTGACGGCCGACGTCCTGCTGTCGCGGCGCGCGGGAAAAGCGATGGACGTGGCGCGGCGCCGAACCCTGGAGGCGCGCTCAAGCTGCGGGCTGTGCGGGGTGGAGAGTCTGCGCGACGCAGTGCGGCCCATGGCGCGGTTGGCGGCGGGCCTAAGGATCAGTCGGCGCGCCATACAGTCCGCCCTGGCGGCGCTGGAAGAAGGCCAGGCGCTGGGGGCCCGCACGCGCGCCACCCATGCCGCCGCCTGGGCGCGCGCCGATGGCGAGGTTGTGCTGGTGCGCGAGGACGTCGGGCGGCACAACGCCCTGGACAAGCTGGTGGGAGCGGCTCTGCGGGCGGGTCTCGACCCGGCGGCGTCATTCATCCTGATCACCAGCCGCTGCTCCTATGAGATGGTGGAGAAGACCGCCGCGGCCGGCGTCGCGGTGCTGGCGGCCATTTCGGCGCCGACGGCCCTGGCCATCGAGCAGGCGCAGGGCGCCGGCATGACCCTGATCGCCCTGGCTCGGGCCGATGGACACAGCGTCTTTACCGGCGCCGAGCGCATCATCGAGGGATGACCGCGCCAACCGCCAATGGCGCGGAAACGCGCGAAGAGCGGCCCCGATCGAGGCTTCGCCGCCTGGCGGTCCTTGGACTGCTGCAGCTGCGCGGCCGGATACGCGCCAGCGAGCTGTGGCTGGTGGTCATCGCCGCCGGCGTCGGCGCAGCGGCGGGCGTCGCCACCCTGAGCGTGAGCATCGGGGCGCATCATCTTCAGATCATGCTTTATGAGCTCTCGGCTCATCAGCGGCTCTCGGCGGTGCCGGCCCTGGCCCCGGCGCAACTGGCCATCCTGCCCATCGGCGGCCTGCTGCTGGGACTGGTCACCTGGCTGTGGGTGAAACGCCGGCCCCGGCCGATCGTCGACCCGGTGGAGGCCAACGCCCTGCGCGGCGGCCGGATGAGCGCGAAAGACAGCCTGTTCGTGGGCCTGCAGAGCGTGATTTCCAACGGCTTTGGGGCCTCGGTGGGGCTGGAGGCGGCCTATGCCCAGCTGGGTGGTGCCATAGCTTCGCTCACCGGAAACACGCTCAATCTGCGGCGCAGCGATCTGCGCACCTTTGTCGGCGCGGGCGCGGGAGCGGGCATCGCGGCGGCCTTCGGCGCGCCCCTGACCGGCGCCTTCTACGCCTTCGAGATCATCATCGGCTCGTACACGGTGGCCAATATCGCCCCGGTGGTCGCCGCCGCCCTGGCCGGCGCCCTGGTCACCCGACTTCTGCGCATCGACCCGATGGTCATCCACTCGGCGGTCACCGACACGCTTTCCCTGTCGCACTATCTGGTGTTCGCGGCCCTTGGCCTGGTCGCCGCCCTGTTCGGCGTCGGCGTCATGCGCGCGGTGGCGTGGACCGAAAAGACGGCGAGCCGGCTGCCAGGGCCCGCCTGGGCGCGTCCGGCCATCGGCGGCGTCATGCTGGCGGCGATCGCCTGGAGCGCGCCGCAAACCCTGTCGGCCGGGCACGGCGCCATGCACCTGGACTTCGGAGCCGACCTGGCCGTGGGGGTTCTGACCTTCCTGATCCTGACCAAGACCGCCGCGTCGGTGGTGGCCCTGGGGTTCGGCTTTCGCGGCGGATTGTTTTTCGCCTCGCTGTATCTGGGGTCTCTGCTGGGGAGGCTCTTCATCCTGGCCCTCTACGCCGCCGGCCTCGACATCGGCATCGATCCCATGGCCGGGGCCCTGGTGGGCATGGGCGCCGTGGCGGTGGCGATCATCGGCGGCCCGTTCACCATGTCCTTCCTGGTGCTGGAGACGACGGGGGATTTCGGGCTCACCGCCGCCACCCTGACCGCGTCCATCGTCGCCAGCGTGCTGGTGCGCGAGACCTTCGGCTATTCCTTCTCCACCTGGCGCCTGCATCTGCGCGGCGAGACCATCCGCAGCGCCCACGACGTCGGCTGGCTGCGCACCCTGACCGCCGGACGCATGATGCGCGCCGGGGCCGACACCAGCCCGGCGGCGGCCGCGCTGGAGACCTTCCGGCGGCGCTTCCCCCTGGGCTCGACGCGGCGGGTGCTGGCCCTCGATGCGGACGGGTGTTACGCGGGCATCATTCCGGTGGCGGCGGTCTATGCCGACCACGGCGCCCCGGGGGCGGGGGAGGGGCCGGTCGGCCGGTTCGCCATCCATCAGGCCCAGTGGCTGACGCCGGAAATGACCATCAAGGAAATCATGGGCCACTTCGACCGCACCGAAAGCGATGAGCTGGCGGTCCTCGACGAGGCCGGACGGCCGCTGGGGATCGTCTCCGAAGCCTACGCGACGCGCCGCTACGCCGAGGAGCTGGAAAAGGCCCGCCGCGATCTCGTGGGCGGCGAGTAGGACGCATTGCGCCTTGACATGCCCCGGCGCCGGCCTAACTGCCTGAGCAAGGGCGGCGACGACCTATTGTCTTTTAAGGGGTGGTGCGTGACATCGTGGAGTTCCGCCGGCGTCGCCGCCGTCTGTCTGGCCGCCGCGGCGATGGCGCTCACCGGTTGCGGGGCCCACCGTCCCGCCGGAGCCCCCGACCACGGACCGGCCGAAGTGGGGGTGTTCACCCTGCGGGCGGCGCCGATCACGCTGACCACCGAGCTTCCCGGTCGCACCAGCGCCTATGAGGTTTCCGACGTCCGACCGCAGGTGAGCGGCATCATCACCGCCCGCCTCTTCACCGAGGGCGGTGAGGTCAAGGCGGGCCAACTGCTTTATCGGATCGAGCCGGCGCCCTACCAGGCGGCCTATGACCAGGCCAAGGCGGCGCTGGCCAACGCCGCCGCCAATCTGACCACGACCAAGCTCAAGGCGCAGCGCTACGCGGATCTGGTCAAGATCAACGCCGTCGCCAAGCAGGACTACGACGACGCGCGGGCGGCCTACGGGCAGGCCCAGGCCAACGTCGAACAGCAACGGGCGGCCACGGCGGCGGCGCGGATCAATCTCGACTTCACCCGGGTCACGGCGCCGATATCGGGCCGCATCGGTCGCTCAAGCGTCACCCCGGGGGCTCTGGTCACCGCCAGCCAGGCGACCGCCCTGGCCACCATCCAGCGACTCGACCCCATCTATGTCGATCTCACCCAGTCGGCGGACGAGGTGTTGAAGCTTCGTCGCGACATCGCAGCCGGCCAGATCGATCGGTCGGCGGGCGCCGAAGTGGCCGTGCGCCTGAAGCTGGATGACGGTTCGCAATATCCTCTGCCGGGCCGTCTGCAATTTACCGATGTGACGGTGGACCAGACCAGCGGAGCGGTGACCCTGCGCGCGGTGTTTCCCAATCCGCGCGGCCTGCTGCTGCCGGGGCTTTATGTCCAGGCGGTGGTGGCCGAGGGCGTCGATCCCAACGGACTGCTGGCGCCCCAGGAGGGGGTGGGACGAGACCAGAAGGGTCAACCCACCGTTCTCATCGTCGACAGCCGCGGCCGGGTGCAGCTTCGCCAGATCAAGGCCGCCCGCGCCGTGGGACCCAACTGGCTGGTCACGCAGGGATTGGCGCCCGGTGATCGGTTAATCATTCAGGGCCTGCAGTCGGCCAAGCCGGGAGCGCTGGTCCACGCCGTGGCGGCCGTCCCGCCGTCGCGGGCGCCCGGCGCGCCGGCGCCCGGCCCGGCGCCAGTCTGACCATCGCCCGTGTCGCGCTTTTTCATCGAACGTCCGATCTTCGCGGTGGTCATCGCCGTCGTGATCATGATGATCGGAATTCTGGCCATCCGCACACTGCCCATCGCGCAATACCCGACCATCGCCCCGCCGACGGTGTCGATCGGGGCGTCCTATCCGGGCGCTTCTGCCCAGACGGTGGAAAACGCCGTCACCCAGGTGATCGAGCAACAGCTCAAGGGCCTGGACCACCTGATCTATTTTTCGGCCACGAGCAGTTCCAACGGTCAGGTCGCGATCACGGCCACCTTCGCGCCGGGCGCCAACGCCGACATCGCCCAGGTGCAGGTTCAGAACAAACTGCAGGCGGCGACGCCATTGCTTCCGGCGGAGGTCCAGCAGCAGGGCCTGTCGGTCACCAAGGCCCAGGGCTCCTCCCTGCTGGTCGTCGCGCTCTACGATGTGAGCGGCCGCTACAGCAACGTCGATCTCGCCGACTACATGAACAGCAGCCTGCGCGACCCGCTCGCCAGGGTGGATGGGGTGGGCGACGTGCAGGTGTTCGGCGGCCAATACGCCATGCGCGTCTGGCTCGATCCGGGCAAGCTCAACAACTACAAGCTGATGCCTTCGGACGTAAGCGCCGCCATCTTGGCGCAGAACGTGCAGATCTCGTCCGGGGAGATCGGCGCCCCGCCGTCGTCGACCGGCCAGGCGCTCAACGCCACGATCACCGCCCAATCCTATCTGCAGACGCCCGACCAGTTCAAAGCCATCATCCTGCGTTCGCAACCCGATGGTTCGCTGGTGCGCCTTTCCGATGTCGCCCGGGTTGAAATAGGGGCGGACGACTATTCGGTCACCAGCCGCCTGAACGGCCGACCCGCGGCCGGCATCTCCATCAAGCTGGCGCCGGGAGCCAACGCCCTAACCACGGCCGACGCGGTCATCAAGCGCGCGAAGGAATTGTCGGCGAACTTTCCCCCCGGGGTGAAACTGAGCTTCCCGGTGGACAGCACCACCTTCGTAAGGCTGTCGATCCGGCAGGTGGCTGTCACCCTTGTCGAAGCCATTCTCCTGGTGATCGGCGTGATGTTCGTTTTCCTGCAGAACTGGCGGGTCACCTTGATACCGGCGCTGGCGGTCCCGGTGGTGCTGCTGGGCACCTTCGGCGTGCTGGCTCTGTTCGGCTACTCCATCAACACCCTGACCATGTTCGCCCTGGTGCTGACCATCGGTCTGCTCGTCGATGACGCCATCGTCGTGGTGGAGAACATCGAACGGATCATGAGCGAGGAGGGCCTGGCGCCCAAGGAAGCCACCATCAGATCCATGGGCGAGATCACCGGAGCCCTGATCGGCATAGCCCTGGTCCTGTCGGCGGTGTTCCTGCCCATGGCCTTCTTCGGCGGCTCGACCGGGGTCATCTACCGGCAGTTCTCGGTGACCATCGTCTCGGCCCTGGTGCTGAGTGTGCTGGTGGCCCTGATCCTCACGCCAGCCCTGTGCGCCGCCCTCCTCAGGCCCGTGGAAAAAGGCGCGCGCGCCTCCGGCGGCTTTTTTGGATGGTTCAACCGGACCTTCGCGGGAACCGTGCGCCGCTACGACGCGACGTTGGGGCGGCTCATCGCCCGGCCGCTGCCGGCGGTCATCGTCTATGGGGTGGTCCTGGTGGTGGTGGCGCTGCTGTTCGTTCGCCTGCCCACCGCCTTTTTGCCCGAAGAGGACCAGGGGGCGCTGTTCACCCTGTGGACACTGCCGACCGGCGCCGTTCAGTCCCGCACCGTCGCGGTCGGCAGGCAGGTCGAGCAGTACTATCTCACCAAGGAACGCGGCAACATCGACACCATGTTCGTCCTCTCCGGCTTCAATTTTTCCGGGTCCGGTCAGAATCTTGGCCAGGCCTTTCTCCACATGAAGGATTGGAACCTGCGGCGCGGCGCCGAAAATCACGCGTCGGCCATCGCCCAGCGCGCGACCGCGGCGTTCTCCAAGATCCGCGACGCCCAGGTGTTCGTGCTGGTGCCGCCGGCGGTGCGTGAACTGGGCAATTCGTCCGGCTTCGACCTTGAGCTGGAGGATCGCGCCGGGCTTGGCCACGACGCCCTGGTGGCCGCCCAGAATCAACTGCTCGGCATGGCGGCCCGCGATCCGCTTCTGGCCGGCGTGCGTCCCAACGGACAGGAAGACACGCCCCAGCTGCATCTCACCGTGGATCAGGCCCGCGCCGGCGCCCTGGGCCTTTCGCAAAGCGACGTCAACGACACCCTCAGCGCCGCTTTCGGGGGCGCCTTCATCAACAACTTCATCGATCGCGGACGGGTCAAGCGGGTCTTCATCCAGGGCGACGCGCCGTTCCGGAGCAGCCCGGACGACATCGGCCGCTGGTTCGTTCGCGGAAGCAGCGGGACCATGGCGCCCTTCTCGGCGTTCTCGGCCGCCAATTGGACCGTCGGTCCGGCGCAGCTGCAGCGCTACAATGGCCAGCCGTCCCTGGAGATCCAGGGCCAGGCCGCGCCCGGCAAGAGCTCGGGCGTGGCGTTGGACGAGGTGGAAAAGCTGGCCGCCAAGCTTCCGGCGGGGATCGGCCATGAGTGGACCGGCCTTTCCTATCAGGAACGCCTGTCCGGGGCCCAGGCGCCGGCCCTCTACGGCATCTCCATGCTGGTGGTGTTTCTGTGTCTGGCGGCGCTCTACGAGAGCTGGTCGATCCCCTTCGCCGTCATGCTGGTGGTGCCCCTGGGGATCGTCGGGGCGGTGTTGGCGGCGACGCTCAGGGGCTTCTACAACGACACCTATTTTCAGGTCGGCCTGCTGACCACCATCGGCTTGTCGGCCAAGAACGCCATCCTGATCGTGCAGTTCGCCGACGAGGCCGAAAAGCAAGGCGCCAGTCCGACGCAGGCGGCCACGCAGGCCGCGAAGCTGCGCATTCGCCCAATCCTGATGACGTCCCTGGCGTTCGTCGCCGGCGTGTTCCCCCTGGCCATCTCCACGGGGGCGGGCGCGGCCAGCCAGAACGACATCGGCACCGGGGTGATCGGCGGCATGCTTTCGGCGACCATTCTGGCGATCTTCTTCGTGCCTCTGTTCTTCATCGGCGTGCGCGGCGGTTTTCGCGAGGCCCTGCGGCGGCGGTTCAGGAAGCCAGCCGTGGGCGGTGCGCCATGATCGCCCGCCCGCTCGCCCTGCTGGGCGCCGCCCTTTGCCTGACGGCCTGCATCGATCTGGCGCCGCGCTACCATCGCCCGCAGGCGCCCGTGCCGACCGCCTTTCCCGTCGGCGGCGCCTATCCGCCGGCCGCCGCGACGGCGCCCGTGGTGGGATGGCGGGATCTCTTCGTTGACCCCAAGCTCAAGGCGATCATCGATGAGGCCCTGGCCAATAATCGCGACCTGCGCATCGCCGTCGCCAACATCGCCGACGCCCGCGGCCAGTATCAGGTGCAGCGGTCCGACCTTCTGCCCAAGCTGAACGCCAACCTTGGGGGCGCCTTTGGCCAGACCCCGGCCAGCGTGGTCGCCGGCAGCGCGGCCGCCGGCGCCGGCGAGGTCAACGAGCGGGTTTTCGACGCCAACCTCGCCGTCAGCGCCTATCAGCTCGACCTGTTTGGCAAGGTGCGCAACCTGACCAAAGCGGCGCTGGACCAGTACTTCGCCACCCGCGAGGCCCGCGACGCCGCCCAGATCACCCTGATCGCCCAGGTGGCGGCGGACGACCTGACCCTCGGAAGCGACCGGGCGCTGCTGGCCATCGCCAGGGACACGCAAGCCAGCGGCCAAGTGACGCTCACCCTCACCCAGGCGCGGTTCTCCGGCGGCATCGCTTCGCAGCTCGACGTCAGTCAGGCCCAGACCGTCGTTGAGCAGGCGCGCTCCGACGTCGCCCGCCTGACCACCCAGGTTGCTCAGGACAGGAACGCCCTGGACCTCGTTGTCGGCGCGCCTGTGGCCGAGGATCTGCTTCCTGGCGGCATCGACGATCCCGGCATCGCTGTCTCCAGACTTCCGGCCGGTCTGCCCTCGACCGTTCTGCTGGAGCGGCCCGATGTCGCCCAGGCGGAGGATCAGCTCAAGGCCGCCAACGCCAATATCGGCGCGGCGCGCGCCGCCTTTTTTCCCAGCCTGTCGCTGACCGGATCGGGAGGCTTCGCCAGTCTGGCCCTGTCGGGCCTGTTTCGCGGCGCCTCGGCCGCCTGGAGCTTCGCGCCGACGCTCAGCGCGCCGATCTTCGACGCCGGGGCCAATCGGGGCAATTTGCGCGTGGCCAAGGCGCAGCGGGACGCCGCCGTGGCGAGCTATGAAAAGGCCATCCAGACCGCTTTTCGCGAAGTCGCCGACGCTCTGGCGCGGCGCGGGACGATCGAGGAGCAGTTGGCCGCGCAACAGGCCCTGGTCGCCGCCTCCGCCGACGCCTATCGGCTCTCATATGCCCGCTATGAAGCCGGCGCCGACACCTACCTCAACGCCTTGATCGCCCAGCGCACGCTCTATGTGGCGCGCCAGAGCCTGGTGGCCACGCAACTGGCCCGCGCCGACAATCTGGTGACGCTCTACACGGCGTTTGGGGGCGGGGTGAACTAGGGTATTTTGCGGCTAAGTTGATGCGCTCTGTCTTCCCCCTCTGGGGGAAGTGTCGGCGAAGCCGACGAAGGGGGCTCTTCGGCGGCCGGTCGCCGCCCCCTTCGTCTCGCGCAAGAAAGAGCGCGATCCACTTCCCCCAGAGGGGGGAGACAGAAGGATTGGCGCCCGCGCGCGTGCGGTTAAGGTCGGAGTTTCGAACACGGGAGTAGAGCGATGCGTGAGCCTGCCTATCCGGCTTTTTCCGCGCTCGATCCTTTCTTTGACATCGTCATGCGGGGCCTGGCGGGCCTGGTCGACGGTGATCACTACTTCGACACCATCGCTCCTAATGCGGTGTTCGAGTTTCGCTATCGATTTCCTGGCTGGCCCACGACGCTCGTGGGCCGCGAAGCTCTGATGGCTCTGTACGCGGGTTACGGGGACGGCATGACGCTGCATGGCGCCGGCGGGCTCGTGGTGAACATTTCCCGCACCCCCGGCGTCGTCATCCTCGAGTATGAGGTTCAGGGCCAAGCCGTCCGCACCGGCAAGCTTTACGAAAACCGCTTCGTCTCGGTCGTCACGATCGAGGATCGCAAGATCGTGGGTTGGCGCGACTACATGGATTCTTTGGCGGCGATGTCTTCGCTGACCTAGGGTCGGCTGCGGGTGGAATGCGGACCTTGCAGCGTAGCTTCAGTGATGACTACCGCCACTGTGATGGGCCGCCCCATCGCCTGAGTGGCTGTCGCCATGGCTATGGTCGCCGTGTTGGGCGGCGTAGCGAGCAACGTCTCTGAATGTGAAGTCGCTGTCGCCACCGAAGCAGTACGCGCTCAACTCCGTCCGGAGGGCCTCGTAGTCTGGGTGGCCTTTCACCTCTGAGACCAACCGCTTCAGTTCATCACGATCACAAAATATCGCCACCGCATATGCGGAATATCTACCCGATGAAACCGCGTACCTGCCTATCGTCGCTTCGACCTGGGCAGGCGTGTACGGCCCCCTGTGCCCGTAGTCATGCCGCAGGTGGCGCGGCAAAATCTTCAAGTACCGCCCTACGACTCTTCTCTTGTGCATCGACGCCAAAAAGCGACTGATCGGGTCTTGGCTGGTTCCCATCCACGGCATTGATCAATCCCTCGCCTCTGTGGCTAACGACCCTAGCACGCGAAGGCAGGATGGGAGGCGGGAACATGGCCGATACTTACGACAGCGGCGCCCTCAACCGGCGGCTCGGCCACGGCGCCGACGCTCGGCTTCTGATCGTCAACTGCGATGATCTGGGCTCAAGCCACGCGGCCAATGTGGCCATCCACCGCGCCATGACCGCCGGCGTCGCCACCAGCGCCAGCCTGATGGTCCCCTGCCCGTGGGCGCGCGAGGCGGCGGCGATGTGCGCGGGCCAGGACGTCGGCGTTCACCTCACCCTGACGGCGGAATATCCGGGATATCGCTGGCGGTCGCTGACCGGCGCGGCGTCCCTGCACGACGCCGACGGCTTCATGCCCGCCACCATGCAGGCGGCGGTGGAACGCGCGCATCCCGAAGATGTCCGCTCTGAATGCCGCGCCCAGATCGAGCAGGCCCTGGCGTGGGGAGTCGATGTGACCCACCTAGATTCTCACATGGGGGTCGTGCAGTTCGATGAACGCCTCTTTACGATCTATGTCGACCTGGCCGTCGAGTTCGCCCTGCCCCTGCGCATGGTCGGCGCCGGCGCCGACGCCCGCCTCGGCTTCGAGGGCCGCCGCCGCGCGGCGGGGCGCGGCGTGCTTTTCACCGACTATCTCATCGATTCCTGGCCGCGCGATGTCGCGCAGGTGTTTTTCGACCGCATCGCCTCGCTGCGCCCCGGCGTCGCGGAAATCTTCGGCCATCCAGTGGATGATGGACCCGAGCTTCGCGGCTATGACCCCGACCAGCCGGAACTGCGCGCCCGCGACGCCCTCTGTTTCACCGACCCCGCCGCCGCCCGCCTGATCGATGAGGCCGGCGTGATCCCGATCAGCTACCGGCCGTTGAGGAACCTGCAGAGAGGCGCGCCTCGGGGGTTCGAGAACTAGTGAATAAGATCCGACACTTGGCGCCCAGCGCCGCGGCGAAGGTCCGCTCGTGGGCGATGTGTCAAGGAGGGTAGTCGACCCATTGCGGACCTTGCCAGCAGTCGCCAACTTGCCGTCCTCGGCCAAGGTTCAGCGCGTTCTAGGGGGTGACGCCCAGGCGTTTGAGGCCATCCCGCGCCAACCGCAGGTTCGGATCAAGCTTTAGCGCCGCGCGGTAGTCGGCGACGATTGACCGGCCGCTCGGGCGATCAGTGGTGCGGGCGCTCGATCTTCGGTCCGAGGTTCGAGATCACCGCCCGGGCATCGAACGCCTTGGGATCGCCTTCGGGCTTGGGACCGTGGTGCATGGCGATTTCGGCG
>Ga0182024_10018092_pt1 | contig 13156 bp, 12 predicted proteins | sample P32metaG_FD_120480 | JGI IMG/M metagenome (GOLD analysis project Ga0182024, IMG submission 120480) | Permafrost microbial communities from Stordalen Mire, Sweden - P3-2 metaG (Illumina Assembly) | ecosystem: Environmental > Terrestrial > Soil > Wetlands > Permafrost | place: Sweden: Stordalen...
GATCAGCGGCCCGTCGCCGGCCAGAATGAACACGTCGCCGTGAAAATCCCGCAAATGCGGCTCGCACATCCTCGCGGCATGGCCGGTGCCAAGCTGCTCGGTTTGTTCGACCCAGGTGATGCGCTTGTCGTTTCCGAACTGGCCAAGGATTTCGTCCTTGCCATATCCGATCACCACCAGCACGCGATGGCAGCCGGCTTCGTAGCAGGCATCCAGCACATAATGCAGCATCGGCTTGCCGCAGATGTCGTGCAGCGGCTTGGGCCGCCTGGACTTCATCCGGGTGCTCTTCCCAGCGGCGAGGATGATGGCAGTCGACGACATTGCTGATTGATGATTGCGGATTGCTGATTTCAGAATGCGACGAAGGCTCATTCGGCTGCCTTCCAATCAGCATTCAGCAATCATCAATCAGCAATCGGATTTATCTGGCCCGCAAGGATTCGAACCTTGACTAGGCGGACCAAAACCGCCTGTGCTGCCGTTACACCACGGGCCAAAAACCGTGATTCAGGTCGATCGTCAGGAGGTGGGAGCAGACGGCCAAAGCGCCGCCCGCATTGAGGGAAGGGACGAATGTCCAACCTCGTCTACCTATTCGGCGCACCGGCCGAACCTCTCGACGATCGCCCCGCCGAGCGGGACACCGGGAGGGTATCCTAGAGCCGGCCGGGCGGATGTCAAGAATCGGCTTCCCACTCAGAAAGACGCGAACGGCTACTCGGATTTGCCTCGGTTTTCTGGGCTGCGGGCTGGCAGATCGTTCGCGTCATTGACTTTGCCGTCGGGCACCAACAACAATCGCGCCAGCCATCGCAATTTTCTTTCACGGAGTTAGCCAATGCGTTATCGACTGCTCGGCCAAAGCGGCCTTCGCGTCTCGGAACTGTGCTTGGGAACACCCGCAAGATGCACCAGTTCCAGGACATCGGCTGAAAGCGCGGTCACGAACTCTCAGTCGATATTCCGCCCGCGCGACTCTACAATTTTGGCTCGATGTTCATCAAGTTGCTTAAGTCGAAGATCCACAACGCGACCGTGACGGCGACGGACGTGAATTACCACGGCAGCATCACGATCGATGCCGACCTGCTGACGGCCAGCGGACTGCTTCCCAACGAGGCGGTTATTGTCGCCGACAGCGAGAACGGCAACCGCTTCGAGACCTACGTCATCGCCGGGGCTCGTGGCAGCGGAGAGATTCAGATCAACGGCGCGGCCGCCCGCCTTAGCAGGGTGGGCAATCGCGTGATCATCATGAGCTTCGTGCAGGCCACCCCACAGGACGCAGCCGCCCACCGGTCGCGCGTCGTGATCGTCGACCGGGCCAACAAGCTCGTTGAAACCCTCGAGCACGCGAGCACGCTCGAACGATGAGCGAGTCCGGCCGTAACACTCGCTGGAGCGTTTTTTGTTTCACCGGAGCGACCGCGCATGCATCAGATTTTGTTCCGCCTGCCCGAGTTTCTGCCGGGAAGATTGAGCGGCGCGCCCATTTTTGCATACGGCGTGATGCTCGTCGTCGGATTCTTCGCGGCGATGGAGCTGGCCAAGTTCCTGGCGCGTCGCTCCAGGCTCGACCCGGAGATATTTGCCAATGCAGCGCTCATCGCGCTGGTGGCGGGCGTCGTCGGCGCCCGGCTTTCTCACGTCCTGGAAAACGTCGGGGATTACACACGCTCGGACCTGAGCTTTGGGGCAAATCTCTGGAACGCAATCAATCTGCGGAGCGGCGGCCTGACCTACTATGGCGGTTTCCTGCTGGCCTTTGCCGCGGTGCTGGCATACGGCTTCTATAAGCGTGTGCCGATCCGGCTCGGCATGGACATCATCGCGCCTTGCCTGATGATCGGACTGGGATTTGGACGGATCGGTTGCTACCTCAATGGCTGCTGCTACGGCGCTCAGACTCACGTTGCATGGGCAACCGAGTTCCCCTACCACAGCGACGCCTACCTGGAGCAAGCCCACGACGGATTGATCCGCGTGCCGCCCGACCTGCTGGGAGCCGACGGGCAGCCGCGATCCGTTGAGGAGATCGAAGCCGACCGGACCCTCAGCCCTGAGTCGCGCCAGCACCTGCTGGCCGAAGCCGCCGCCCAGCACGCCCTGCCGGTTCACCCGGCGGAACTCTATAGCACGCTGACGGCATGGCTGATTGCCGCCTTGCTCATCGCCTATTTCACGCTTCCCCATGCGCCCGGACGCGGCTTTGCCCTGATGTTGATTCTCGAAAGCATCACGCGATTCCTGCTGGAGGAAGTGCGCGCCGAGCCGGTCTTCACCCCGTTTGGCAAACATATCTTCGGCACGATGAGTTACAGCATGGTGCTCAGCATTCCGTTGCTCGTGCTGGGGATCGTGCTCTGGTTTGCATTTGGCAGGCGCCGCACGGAGATAGACGAGCGGGTCGCCGCCGCGCCGGCTTCTGCGACTGTCTAGCCCGGATTATTCACCGCGGATTTCGCGGATATCGCGGATGCCCAATAGGAAAAGGTGGTTATGAACGATCCGGTTGATTTTGCCGGCGCGCACACTGCGCCGTCTATTTTCTCATCCCAATCCTAATTTATCCGCGTGATCCGCGCAATCCGCGGTTGATTTGAATAATCCGGGCTAGACAGCGCCGTCGCAGTTCGTATGCCCGCTTGCCGGCCCGTCGAATTGCGCGCCGATCCGAAAGAGGTGCTGCTTGATCATCTCGCAGTGCCGAACGATGCAAGGGATCGCGAGCTCCCCACCGGATCGGCTCGGCAGCAGCAATTGAAATTTCTTGTCCCGGGCGAATGCCTCGTGATAAGTAATCCTCACTCCCCCGCGGGAGATGTCCTGAAGCACGACCGCTTTTTTCCCGGCGTCGCCCTGGGGTTCGGTCAGAATTGTGACGTTCCGCCGAATCGAAAGCCGGGCCGTCTGGCGGACTTCCTGGGGTTCCCGGGACGATTCGAAAAGGTGCAGGATGTCGATCAGTTGCTGATGGGAAAGTTCCACGAATTGCCTCGTCGCGCCTTCAACCAACAATGCCCGTGAGGTGACTCTAACTACTGTACCGCCCCGGTCGGCCGGACGTTGGAATGATTTGGGCCGACGAACTGCGGCAAGCACATGCTCGTCGGGGTGGGTTGCGGATCGAAGTCAATTCTGCAGGTGTTGGACTGGAGGGATGAACGTCGAGAGACGCTGCTCGAGACTTCGGAAATCAAGCGAGGCTTTGACCCAGTAATCGTTTGCCCCCTTTTCTCGGGCGATCTGACAGAAATGCGGATCGCTCATCGCACTGAACATGACCACGGGCAGGTCGGCCGTTTGAGGGTCGGCCCGCATCCGACGGAGAACCTCCAAACCATCAATCCCCGGCATCATGACATCAAGGATGACCAAATCGGGACGATGGGTCGCCAGATATTCCAGCGCCTTGGTACCACTCTCGACAAAGGCGGCATCGTGTCCGATATGCCGGATGAGCAATGCCAGCAACCGCCCCGTTCCCAAATCATCATCGACGATTAAAACGCTTCCACCCAATTCCCGCTCCAGTCTGCAATCTACGACACCTTCCGCAGAGCAAGACAGACGTCTGCCGGCTACCAATTGATCGGATATAGCAATTGGGATGCGAGATACGGGGGTGAATGCAACCACCTCAGGTTTTTCGATAACTTGGTCTCATGCTCGTCTTATTTTTAGGATCTTTAGAATTACGCGAGTGCTTTCGTTTAACTGTATGTCCTACACGAGCTTGCGGTGTCACCGGAGGCTAGAGTGCTCGTTCTCTATCCGTAGAATCGTCTTCGCGCTCGCAAAATCGTGGCCCTCGCTGGCCACTGGGCTTCCTTAAGCTTAAGAAAGCGCAAAAATTGCCGGGTTCCTACGACAGTCAGCCGGGGTCACCGCTGGGGTTCACGGGCGGGACATGCGGAGATTACAACGGCGTCACAAGGAATCCCCCGTCCACCCGAAGCACTTGACCGGTAATAAATGCCGCGTCCTTTCCGCTTAAAAAGGCAACGGCGTCAGCAATTTCACGAGGGTTCCCGTAGCGATCGAGCGTCACACCCTCCTGGGCCATCTGCTGATCGATAGGACGGGTGACCAGGAACCGGGCGGTCTTTGTTGGACCGGGACTGACGACATTGGCGCGGACGCCATGCGGACGAAGCTCGAGCGCTAAACATCGGCAAAAGTGGATCACGCCGGCTTTGGCGACGGCATAGATGACGCCGTCCGTGCATCCCATGTGGGCCGCATCCGATCCGATGAAAACCGCCGCCCCCTTCTGACGCGCAATCATTCCGGGGATCACCGCCCGGCTGACAATCATTGTCCCAACCAGGTTGCGATCCAGCATCGCCCGCACATCGTCCATCGGAATGTTCAGCGAATCATTTGGCTTGGGCTTGCCGCCCTTGGCGGCGATATCGCCGCCAGCATTATTGACCAGAATCGAAATCGGGCCGAGCGATGACTCGATCTGCTTCACCATCGCGCCGACCTGCGCTTCGTCGGCAATATTGCCCGTCACGGAGACGACGCGCACGCCGTGCTTGCTTGCGATCTGACTTGCCACGTCCGCCAAGTCCTTGGCCTCGCCGAATTCCGCCGGCGCCTGGTTCGAGATATCGTGAATCGCCAAATCCGCCCCGGCCTGAGCCAGCCGCTCGGCAATCGCCCGGCCCAAGCCACGCCCCGAGCCGGTCACCAGCGCGATCTGTCCCTGATGGGTTCCTGCCGTCATTTCGTTAGTCTCCTTCCTTCCTGGTCCTTCTTCTGAGACGCATTATTGCGCCGTCCAACCACCGTCTACATAGATGGCCGTGCCGGTTACGAACGACGATGCGTTCGAGGCCAGGAACAGCGCCGTCCCCGTCACTTCGTGCAGTTCGCCCCAACGCCCCATCGGAATGCGCGAGACGAACTCGTTGTACTTGGCGGGATCGTTGAGCAGCGGCTTGTTCATCTCCGTCGCGAACGGGCCCGGGCAGATCGCGTTCACCGTGACGCCCTTGGCGGCACATTCCAGCGCCAGCGTTCGCGTCAGCCCCAGCACGCCCGCCTTGGCCGCCGCATAGGGTGAACGGCCCGGCAGCGAGACAATCGACATGATCGATCCGAGATTGATGATCCGCCCCCACCCGCGCTGGCACATGCCCGGAATCAGCTCGCGGGCACAGAGGAACGGCGCCTTGAGGTTGATATCAATGATCGCGTCCCAATCCTTCTCTTTCATCTCATGAGCCGGAGCGCGGACGTTGATGCCGGCGTTGTTGACCAGGATGTCGAGCGCTCCCAGCGCCCCTTGCGCGGCCGCCATCAGTCCCGCGACATCGCCGCTGCGCGACACGTCCGCCGCAATCGCATGCGCCCGGCGGCCAGTGTCTCTGCGAATCTCTTCAGCCGTCGCCTCGCACTCGGCCAGCGTCCGGCTGGCGATCGCCACGTCCGCCCCGGCCTGCGCCAGAGCGATGGCGATTACCTTCCCCAGCCCCTTGCTCCCGCCGGTGACCAGCGCCTTGCGGCCATCGAGCCGGAAGAGATCGAACACGTTCTTCTGAGCCATGCAGTCATTCTGCCGGACACGCCGGGAAATCGCCACCAATCGGAGTCGCACCGGCTTCGGACCGAGCGGCTGCTGCAACAACCCGCAAATTGCGTTGGTCACCTCACCCCACCATAATCGCGCCGGATGAAGCGGATCCTGGTTCTGGTCAACAATCTCAATCAAGCATCCTTTCGGCTTCGCGTCGCGGCGATCAAGCCGCTGCTGGCCGAGCGGGGATTCGACTTTCAGATTCATCTCCGGCCAAAGGGATTTCTGGCCGGCTTCAAACTGAGGCAGATCCTCAAAACCGCCGCCGAATATCACGCGGTGCTGCTGCAGCGGAAGTTCCTCAGCCCGGCGGACGCGTCACTTCTTCGCCGGCACGCGCGCCGGATTCTCTACGACATCGACGACGCGCTGATGTTTCATAACCGCCAGGTCGGCCGCATCTCGCGCTGGCGGACACAGCGGCGGTTCCTGGCGACGGCGCGCATCGTCGATCACGTCGCGGCGGGCAACGAGTATCTCGCGGAGATCTTTCGCCAGCAGGGATGTCGGGCGTCGGTGGTGCCGACGGTGATCGATGCATGCCGCTATCAAATCAAGGCGCACGGTCCGACGCCGACGCCGCGATTGGTATGGATCGGATCGCGCTCGACGCTCCCCTACTTGCAGAGCTTTCTGCCCGCGATCGAACAAGCCGCCCATGAAGTGCCCGGGCTGCGGCTGCTGACCATCGCGGACGTGACGGTGAATAGCGACGTCATTGCCGTGGAACACGAGCCGTGGACCGAGACCGGCGAGGCGGCGGCTCTCTGCCGGGGCGACATCGGGATCGCCCCCACCCCCAGCGATCCCTGGACGATGGGAAAATGCGGTTTCAAGATCCTTCAGTACATGGCCAGCGGCCTGCCGGTGATTGCATCCCCCGTCGGGGCGAATGCGCAGATTGTGCTCGACGGAGAGACGGGCTTCCTTCCGCGCGAATTGTCCGACTGGCCCGGCGCCATCAACAAGCTCGCGCGCGACGCCGAGCTTCGCGCCCGGATGGGAATCTCAGCGCGCCGGCACGTGGAAATCGCATATAGCCTTGAGCGCGCCGCCGACCAATGGGCGGAGTTGTTATCGGGGGATTGATCACAGCGACCCGGAGGTCTCAAGTCCTGACGGGTTAGCCGCGACGGCAGCGGAGCGCTCGGCTGCGCGTCGCGGCTACTGAGTACCGCGGTGAAAACACGCGCGCCCTCTTCCTCCCTCTCCCTCCGGGAGAGGGCCGGGATGTAGGGGCACACGGCGTGTGCCCTCCGAACGTAGGGGCGTACGGCCGTACGCCCAGGGCACACCGCCGTGTGCCCCTACATGAGCGAGCCGGGGCGCCACCGGCACGCAACCGATTCCCGCCGCCAGTCCGAGGGCGGCGCCGCGCCGAACGGCGTGCCTGGGATGTCCGACCCCGGTCTGGCAAATCATGCCCGGAACATACTGCGCAAACCCGCGCGGCGCGAATGGCAGTTTCGCGCGCTACGATACAGCAATGGTTACGATTCTTCGGGCGTCGATACCGTGGTGGGCGTCGCGGCGGTGGTTTCGAGCGCTTCTGGCTCCGGAGTGCCGTCTCCCTTGACCACCAGTGTCCCGGCGGCAACGTCTCCCGCCCGCTGGCGCAGGGGCATCAGCACGATCAAGAGCACCGGAAGAAACCAGACGCCCACGTCGATCACCCGCAACAGGTTTCGGGTAATCAGCGCCGCCTGCGTGGCCGGCTTTCCGTCCAGCCCAACGATCCGCAGGTTCATCAGCACCTTGCCCGGCGAGCGGCCGGCGACCGCTTCAATCATCGTCAGGCAGACAATGTAAAAGATCGCCGCACACCAGTAGATCAGCAGAAGGATGACGGTGTGGTTCGGGTCGGCCGCGCTCTGGGCCGAGCCGAAATGAATGACTCCAAAGGCCAGCGCGAGAATCGCCGGCAGCGCATCGATCAGCCCGGCGGCCAGCCGCCGACCGAAGGGCGCCAGCGCGATCGCCTCCGGTTTCACTCCCGAGACGCGCAATGTTTCGCGCTGTCTGAACCAGCCGAGGGTGGCGAGGATCAGCGCCAGACTGACGAGCCAAATCTGGTATTGCTGAAGCTCGGCCAGCGGTGAAGGTCGAGGCAGCGGCACAGGGGACGGCCCGCCGTCAGGATGAAGATCGGTCAATCCATAATCCTGCTCGAGCACGTCTCCCTTCACAATCGCCAGCAGGCGCAGCTTGCCCGTCGCGATGGCGACCGCGCGGTCGGCGGGCGCGCTACCGGGGATCGCGGACAATTCAACGCCGGTTCCTGATGCACTGAGCGAATAAACCCGATCGGGCCCGGACTGAGGCTCGACCCAGAGCCGCGGCATCTGCGAAGTGCTCAGCAGTTTAAATCCGGCCAGCGCCGGAAGACCCTGCAATGTGGTGTCCGTCACCCAGTGGTCTTTGTCCAAATGGCGCACCCGCATCCCGCCTGGGGTCGGGTCAGCCAGATAAGGCGTGTCGTCAATCACCCCCAAAGAAACGGCAGGCGGCGCCCCCTCGACTGGCTCGGAGAGCTCGGCGCGCGGCTGCCATTCATTTCCGGCCAGGGAAAACAGCACCAATTGAGCCGCCGCCGGCTGTGACGATGGGCGCGAGGCCGCAATGGCCGCGCCCGCGGAGTTTTGCGTGGCGGCGGAGCTCGGGCGAGTCGTTGGCAGGCCGGCGATTCCGCCCGGGACGAGACCCACAGCCCACCACGCGGTTGCGCCGCCGCTCAGCGCAATCATCCGCGCCGGTTCCGGCAGCGGTCCCCCGGTGAGCGGACCGCTATCGGGATAAAGCAGCGTCCAGGAGCCGTCATCGAACAGCGCCGCGGCCAATCCATTGCGGCTGGCCAGCGATACCACTCGCGCCGGCAGCGGCGTCTCCGTTAACGCTTGCCACTTGCCCTCCTGTCCGAGTTGGCGGTAGTAGATCGTTGTGTGAACCGGGCTGGGGAGCCTGGGCGTCTGCTCGATGCGGGCGATCCAGAATTGCTCGCTGTCGCCCTGCGCTACCAGGTTGTGCGGCGTCAGGTCCGCGGCACGGGCGATTCCCAAAAAGACGAAGGAGACCGTCAGAAACAATGAAAATCTATACACCACCGCCGCCGCCAATCTGAATTGCACGAACATCGGTCCCCGAGACGTCCGGCACCTTGAAGCTGGCCGCATTGGGAAGCACGATCCTCCCGATTTTTCTTTCCAGCCTCACGTCCTTGAGGCTGAATTCCATCCGGCTGCCGGAGTCGGGGAAGAAAAGCTTATAGTCTCCCGGCACTAGCGGCCAGTCGCCCGGCGCGCCTCCGCCCACTTCCACGCGCTTGTCCATCGACAGCGCCGCTCGAAGCACCGGCCGGCCGTCGGCGTCGTACAGGAGCACCCGCCGGGGCCGCAGCGTCGCGCGGTCGTACCAAATCTCCTTCTGCGCCAGCCAGCGATCCGGCGCTTTGATATTGAACACGAACACGTACGCGTCGGCGGCATTGTCGTACCGCATCGTCGGAACGGGCAGCGCATTGAAGTCGGTATCGATCGTCCCGACGGCCAGCACTTCCGTCACCAGATCGGGCCGAATCGGGATGGGAAGCTGCTCACTCTTGAGCCGAGCCAGGTCGGCATAGGTGCCGAACCAAAGCCGGTTGGTTCCCGGGACGACTTCGAGCCAGTAATCGCGTGCGTTGGAGCCGATATCGAAAACGGTGCCTACGAATTCCTTCTTCCCCACCAGCCGAAACCCGTCCGGCCGGCGATACATCAACACGCCGTCGTCGCTGCTGACCGAATGCACCTGGCCGCGGTCGTTGATCGTCGCGCTGTAGTTCAGCGTGGCCCAGAGCATGGGAATCTTCTGATTGTTCGCATTGATTGCATTTACCACAGCGGTCATGGGCAACAGCCCGGGTGGATTGAGCCGGTCTTCCGGCGACACCAATGGCGTTCTGGCACAATTGCAACAACCGGTGACAAAGATGAACCCAATCACAGCGGTAAAGAGGAGGCGATTGCTCATGCCTATCCAGCGACGTGATATTCAGCAGCGTTCATCAGCAGAGATGAATCCGCAGATTGCGCAGATGCTCGCAGATTAAATGCATGGAAATCTGCGAAAATCTGCGCAATCTGCGGATCCATCTCTTGTTTCTCTGCCTTGACCATGACGTTCAGAGTTCCTCGTTGAGGATCTGCCCGAGTTGCTGGCTCACCTCGGCCATCTCCTTTTCATTGAGCTTGGGATCGACCAGATCGAGGCGATCGTCCCGGCCCTTCATCCGCACGACCCACACATCCCGGCCCGAGTCGTGGCGGGTGCCTTCGTAAACGATGAACCGCTTGCGCATCAGCACCAGCGCGAGCACGAATCGAAAGTTCACCTTGCCCGGCTCAGTGGCGTCAGCGAGGCGCTCGAAAAGATTGCACAGCACCTCGTCATCGACAAAGAGCTTTCTCTTCTCTTCCGGCCGCGGCATCGTGGTCTGCCAAAAGCCGAGGAGATTCCCCCGATCGAATTGAGGCCAGGCGTCGAGCGAAACGTCGAGCCGTTCGAGGCCTTCGGGAGTCTCCCGCACGACCGCCATGAACTTCTGGCCCGGCACGATTTCCGTGCCGGACACCGCGCATTTTCCCGCCGGGCGGGGAACGTCGTAGCGGGCCTTTTGGGGTTTGGTGGGAGCCGCCGTGCTCATCGTGTTGCCTCCATCGTACGGGGAATATAACCGCGGAGGCGAATCCTTTGTAGGGGCGAACCTTGTATTCGCCCCTACAGGGTTCGGAAGAACCGGGTGGTGGTGCCGCCCTGGCCGATGGGGAAATTGACCTCGCGGGCGCACTTGGGGCAGCGGCCGCGATAGGCCTCGCCCGAGGGAAGGCGATAAACGCGCTGGTATACGTTGCAACAAGTAAACAGGACGCTGAGGAACGGACGCGGCGAAGATTCGGCGGCGCTTCGCGCCTCAGTCGAGAGCGAAGAGATATCGAGCTTGTAGTCGCGGGGATCGGAGTTCATTTGCCTTGGCGGTTACGGTCCCAGATACGGGGAATGACTCGTTGTATGGCTGCGGTGGCCCGAGAAAGAGTGCGATCGAGCGTTTCCTGGACGTGCCGGCGGTCCGCCGGATCAGTGACTTCGGACAGGTTCACTCGGACGTTATAGATGCCGCAGCGGACGGTCGCCATCGCCAGCTCGGCACACACCGCCAGATCGGACAGCAGATAGAAATTGACGGGATCGACGAGTCGGTCGGATAAATCCAGAATCGCGCCGGCCGTGACGGCAATCGCCTGCGGCGTTCGGATGGAAGCCAGCAGGGCGGCGGGATAATCGGATCGATACTGCTCGGAATCCTTCGGCAGTTTGCGGGCCGTAGTCAACGCCTGATAGGCGGACTGGTCGTCCACCATCAGGCTGACCATCATCTGCCGGGCGCGGTGCATCTCGGCCAGCACGCTGCGAAGCTCGTCCTGATGCGATTCGAGCCCCTTCTTGCCGACGCTGTAATTCAGCGTCATTTCGCCGATCGCGGCAGCCAGCGCGCCGCAAAGCGCCGTCACGCTCCCGCCGCCGGGCGCGGGCTGTTTGGCGGCGGTGGCGTCGAGGAACTGGGAGAGAGTGCTTTGGGCGTCGTAGGGCATCGAAGCATTGCAAATTGCAAATTTAGAATTGCAAATTGCAAATTGAATGACACGAACTCCGGTTTGCAATTTCAAATTTGCAATTTGCAATTTGCAATTTGCAATTGCCGCCCCACTATTTCCCGGCGGCTCCCACATCATGCGTCACGCCTTTTGGAGCAAGATCCACCTCGGGGAACGAGGAATATTTTCGCACGCCCGGCTTGATATCGACCAAATCGGGCCGCGGCGTGCAGATGGTCACGACGCAATCCTTTAGCCGTTGATGGGCCATTTTCTGCACCTGTTCGAGCGTGACGGCACGCACGCGGTCGGGGAACTGCTTGTGATAGTCGTAGCCGAGCCCAAGCACCTCGTCCAAAGCCGCCATCTGCGCCTGGGCGGCGGGCGTCTCATTTTCCATCGCGTCGGCGACCACCATCAATTCCTTGGACCGCTTGAACCAGTCCATGTTCACGTCCTTGGGCGTGCCTTCGACGCGGGCGATGTTCTGCAGAATCAGCTCAACGACCTTGTTGACGTTCTCCGGCCCGGTTCCGGCATAGGCCTCGAAGGTGCCGGGCAGGGATGCGTCGCGGCCAGGGACGTTGCGGGCATCAGCCACGTAGACCAGACCGAGGCCGCGGAGCGTTTCGAAGATGTAGCCAGTCGGGTAGGTGAAGCCGCTGGTGAGGGTGTCAATTACGTCGAGAGTGTAGTTGGCGGGATCGCCGATCACGCTGTCGGATTTGAAGCCGATCATCACACCGGCCAACTCCTGATCGGTCTTCTGGATCTCGACGCGGGTGACGTTGATGGACGGGGAATCAGAAACCTGCGACGCCTCCTGATCGGAAGGCTCCTTGGGATGTTGCGGCTCGGGATGCTTCTCGCCCTTGCCGAGCAGTTCGTTGGCAAGCTGCTTGACGTGATCGGGATCGACATCTCCATAGACTGCCAGCACGCGCGGAGCGGCCAGCACCTTCTTTTCATACCAGTCGCGCATCTGCTCGGTGGTGAACCCCTCGACGTTCTTCTGAGTGCCAATGGCCAGGAAGCGATAAGGCGAATTCATCGGGCCATAAAACTGGGCGCGGAAATAACGGCTGGCTTGCGCGAACCAATCGGCGTCCTGGGCCGCGATCCCGGCGATCACGCGCTTTTTCATCGCGGCGGCTTCCTTGTCCGGGAACGAAGGGTTGTTCACCACGTCGGCGTAGGCGACCATCGCCTTGTCCAAGTCCTTGTTGAGGAACGCGGCGTTCCACGCCCAAGTGTTGTTCCCGCAGGTGGCGCTGACCTCCCCGCCGATGGAATCGAAGAACTCGGCAATCTGCTGCGCGTTCCGCGTCTTGGTTCCCCGCGTGAGCATGTGCAGCGCGAGGTTCCCAAGGCCATTGGTTTTCTCGTCCTCGGCGGTCACGCCGCCCGTCGCGTACATCTGCACGGCAACCAGCGGCGATGTGCTGATCCGCTTGACCAGAAGCACCGTGCCGTCGTCCAGCACGCTGCGCTGCACATCGGATGAGCCGGCCTGTTTTATCGCTACTTCGGGGTTCGTTACCGCCGGGCGAAGGATGTCTTCGACCTTTGGCAAGCCCGAAGCGCCGGCATATTCGGCGGGAAACAGCGCGGTCGTCAGCAGCTTGGTTCGATCGAAATACTTCTTCGCCGCCGCTTGCAGATCTTTGGCTTTTACCCGCTCGATTCGCTCGAGGTAGACGTCGCTGAAGTGCGGGTTGCCGGTGGTCATGTAATCGTCGGCAAGCTCGCCGGCCAGGTCTTCCACCTTCTGAACCTGCGCGATGTGGGCCGAGCGAAGCAGACTCTTGGCCCGCTCGATCCGGTCCTCGTCGATCGGGTTCTTCTTGAGGGATTCGATCACGTCCAGCGCGGCGGCAGTGGCCTCCTGCACTTTCTCGGGGGCCAGCTCCATCATGATGTCGAAGCTGCCGGTCGCGTA
>Ga0182024_10018093_pt1 | contig 13156 bp, 16 predicted proteins | sample P32metaG_FD_120480 | JGI IMG/M metagenome (GOLD analysis project Ga0182024, IMG submission 120480) | Permafrost microbial communities from Stordalen Mire, Sweden - P3-2 metaG (Illumina Assembly) | ecosystem: Environmental > Terrestrial > Soil > Wetlands > Permafrost | place: Sweden: Stordalen...
TGCCCTTTTTGAGGGTTTCGGAATTGGCAGATAACCTGCCTCGGAAGGATTCTCGACGATCGTGCTGTAGCGTCTCCCTCCCGCGGGATAGCGGCGTTCGATTTGATCGAGGGCCTTGGCAAGTTTCTTCAATTCAGCGGTCATACCTCGTGTAAAAATGAGATAGGGCGCTCATAGGGTTTGTTCGCCGCTTTAAGTCGACTCGATGCTTGGTCCGTTTCTCAGAATTTCGAACTAAGCAGCTCGAGGCGCTACTTCTGCCTCGATCCGCTCAGAGTCAGCCATTCGCAAATCGTATTCGGCCTGCAGGTTCAGCCAGAATTCGGCCGAGTTGCCGAAGTACCGACTGAGCCGCAACGCGGTGTCGGCCGTGATGCCACGCCGACCCTTGATGATGTCCGTAACACGGCTATGGGGAATGCGCAGCGCCTTGGCGAGGGCGTACTGCGTGAGGCCGTAATCGGCGAGAAAGTCTTCCTTGATCATTTCGCCGGGATGCCACGGTGCAATGGCTCGGGATTTTGTATTCACGTCAGTGGTAGTCTTCAAAAAGGGCTTCTGCTGGGCCGGCTTCAGTCCAAGCGAATGTGATGCGCCATTGCATGTTGACGCTTATCGAGTAGCGCCCGGTGCCCTTGAGCGCGTGAAATCGGTTGGAAGGTGGCTGGTACAAATCTTCGAGGCGTTTGGCGGCGTTAAGATACACGAGTCGCTTGAGCGCCTGACGTCGCAGGTCAGTCGGGATTCGGCGAACGGCCTGTCCCTTCCAGATCTGCTCCGTCGTGGCGTCCGAGAAGCTCTGTAGCATTCAAACACAATGCCCATCGGGTTATGTCTGTCAACCAGAAATATGTACGATAAACAGACATATCGTCTTCCCGAAGCTCAAATAAGGAGAAAGCGGCAGCGACTTTCGGACGATAAGCGATCGGGTCCACCAATTTGCCGTGGAGATTACTGGAAAACGAATCGAAACACTTCCGCGATTTTCCGGCAGGCCTGCACACGGCGCGGCCGTGAGACCGTGCCGAGCTGGCGACCCAATTTCACTTTGGCGATAAAGTAAATCCGTGAACAGTCGATCACCGTTGGTTTTTCGAAACCGTCAGCGTCATCGAAAATGATTTCAAAAGGGCGATTGCCAATTGCGGGCCGCTTCGTTGACCCAAAGAGCACATTGATTGACGCACGATTGGCGTCCGCGCATGATTCGTCATTGGACAAGACGATCAATGGGTGGCCGTGCGGATCTCGCTCGTCGCCCAGTGTCATCCACGTTTCCCACTGCCGGCTCATTAGGGCCGATCTGGACTAAGTTCAGCCAGCCGATTTGCTCGTTCGTACTCCTCTGGCGCCTCCAGCACGGCAAAGTAACCTGCAGGCCGTTGCGGAATCGGCTCAGGCACAATGTATTCGCTTATCTGAACAAAGCGCTTCCCGCGTCGAATGATGACGGGTTGTCCCTTCTTCAACACGCGATCCATCAGCCGTCCAAGCTTCGGTTTTGCACTGGAAACAGTCAGGTAATCCATCGGTCCATTTTCAGTCTGAAAATAGACTGTGTCAAGCTCAAGCGTGCGGATTCGCGGTATACTCTGTCAGAAATCAGTACGTGTCCCTTCCCGGCCCCTCGTTCCTCAAGAAACGAGTCTATCTAAGCGGCAAATTTTCGCTCGATCGCATCCAGGACCGCACGTGGATGCTTGATCGCGACGCGAGGCAGCATCTTAGCTGCTTGGCTGGGCTCTCGCTGGCCCTGTTCCCAATTCTGGAGCGTGCGGAACGAAACTCCCATGAGGGCCGCCATCTCCCGCTGCGACAGCCCAAGCTTCCGCCTTGCAACGGCCACACCCGACGCATGGTCGGCCGCCTGAAACTTTCGGGAAGCTTCGGGATCAACCAAACGCCGGACAAAACCACCCTTGCCATCAGGCAATAGCTCGGTAACCCGACCTGGACGGGCAGCGCCAGACAGTAGGGCGGTTTTGCGGCGGATGATTTCTTTGAGCGTGGCACTCATGGCTTAACTTTGGACTTTAGCTTTTTGATTTCGTCGGGAGACAAATCCTCCTTCTCGTTTTTGGCATAGATTTCAAGGAGTAGGATTTGTCCGACCTGGGAACGGCAAAAGTAGATGACTCGCGCTTTCGCGCGGTCTAGCGGAATCATGTGCGGGGACCGGGATCACCGTGAATGCCATCCTCCCGGGGCCAACTCGCTCCGCTGGAGTGGAGGAGTTTGTCACTCGACTTAGCGGCGGGCATCCGTTCGAAGCGTTTGAACATGAGTTTTTTAAAAACGTTCGACCCAGCTCCCTTCTTAAGCGATTTGAGACTCCCGCAGAGGTCGCCAGCTTGGTGACTTTTGTCTGCAGCCCGGTCGCCTCAGCGATAACCGGCGCATCTCTTCGAGTGGACGGCGGGGTCGTCCGTTCCTGCTTCTGAGTTCGCGCCGAAGATCGCGAAGGAGAACACGCAAACCGAATCGGCCGATGCATGCGCCTTCTTCTTGGCAGTATTCATGGATGATCAAACGTTGATTTCAAAAATTGCGGATGGGCAATGCCCCTTTTAGGGCGTCGGGATTCAAAACTGTACGAAGGGCGCTGAGAAGGATCTCTTCAGCCACGGGCTTTCTGAGCATGGCGAAAGCGCCTGCGTTCATCGCTTGGGTCTCCTCATGCTGCTTGGCGTGAGCGGTAATAAATATAATCGGAAGGCACGGACGTATCCGCAACAACTGGCGCTGCAGTTCAAGCCCGTTCATGCCCGGCATGAGCACGTCGAGAATCAGGCACGAGGCTTCGTCCAGGAGGGGCGAGTTCAAAAAATCCTCGGCGCGGGCGAAGGCCTCCGAGCGGAAGCCGAGGGAAGCGACCAGCAATCGCGCGGAACTTCGCAGCGAATCGTCGTCGTCGACAATGGCGACCATGGGGGCTTGATCGGATTCAGAGCTTTTGTTCACGATTTGCGTGCTGATGACAGGAACTAATCTACCGTAACCGGCTGGCTGCCGCTATTGGACTTTGGTCCGATAAGAATCTCGGGGCGCGGGCGTTGGACTAGGCGCCGGCAGCTTTCTACGTTTTTGCGCCCAGCTTCTCGGACATGCGCACCAAATCAGCCAGGGAGCCGGCCTCCATTTTCTGCATCACCCGTGCGCGGTGCACCTTGATCGTTTTCTCCGAGGTTCCGAGTTCAGCGGCCACCTGCTTGTTCAGCAACCCGGTGACGACGCTCGCCATGACCTCTCGCTCGCGGGGAGTCAGCCGGGCATGTCTCTCGGCAAGCTCCGCCATGTCCAGCCTTTCCCGGTGCGCGATGCGGTCGCTCTCGATCGCAGCGGTAACCGCCCGAAGCATGTCCTTTTCCCGAAACGGCTTGGTGAGAAATTCCACCGCCCCCGCCTTCATGGCCTCAACCGACATGGGAATATCGCCGTGACCGGTCACAAAGATGATGGGAAAGCTGAGGCCGGCTTTCGTGAGCTCTTTTTGGAGTTCCAACCCCGTGAGGCCGGGCATGCGGACGTCGAGCACCAAACATGCCGGCAGTTCCGGACGGGAATAGGCGAGAAACTCCCTGGCCGAAGCGAAGGCTTGGACACTGATGCCTGACGCCTTGATCAGAAATTCGAGCGATAGCCGTGACGAAAGATCGTCGTCGACCACATACACAATGGAGTCGCCTGCGCTCATGGATTTGCCGGCTCCTCTGCAGGAAGGCTGATCTGAAACGTGGCTCCCCCGCCCTCGGTCGGAATCAGGCAGAGGCGTCCGCCGTGCGATTCGACGATCGACCGGCTGATCGCCAGGCCCAGGCCGATGCCTTCTGATTTCGTGGAATAGAAGGCCTCGAACAAGCGGCTTTGGTCCATCGGGTCGATCCCGGCTCCATGGTCACGAACAGACAGGATGACGGCGGGCTTCTCGTCGCAGCGGCCGGATCGGCCGATGATCTCGATGACCCGGCGATCTGCCGGCACCGTCTCCATCGCCTCCAGGCCATTGATGATCAGATTGAGCAGCACCTGCTGAATCTGGACCCGATCGATTCTCAGCGGGGGCAGATCCAGGGCCAATTCGACCCGGGCAGCGATGCCGCGCGCGACCAGTTTGTACCTGGCGATGGCCACGACGTCGTCGACCAGGGACTTGACTTCCGACCGGATCCTTTCCGTCGGCTTTTTTCTGGAAAGGGCGCGAATCCGCGCGATGACGCTGCTGGCCCGATCCGCGTCGCCGGCGATGCCGGCGAGCGCCTGGTCGATCTGCGCCCGATTTTCCAAATTTACCGGCAACAGCCGGCGGCAGGCGCTGGCGTAATTCATGATCGCCCCCAGGGGTTGATTCACCTCATGCGCGATCGACGCGGTCAATTCGCCCATCATGGTCAGCCGGCTGACATGAGCCAGTTCTCCCTCCATCGTCTGCAGGGCCTCCTCCGCGACCTTGCGTTCGGCCATTTCCGCCTGCAGCTCGTCATTGGCCCGCCGCAATTCAACCGTGCGGCTCTGCACCTTTTCCTCTAATTCGTCCCGCGCGCGTTGCAATAGCTCCTCGGCTTGCTTTTGCCGGCCGCTTATCCAGCTGACGAAAAACACCGCGGGGGCGAACAGCAGCAGCCGGGGAAATTCCGTGGCCATGGTATTGGCCGGGCTCGAGGCGGGGATCAGATTGAGCGCGATAACTGCCGAGGAAACCGCGGCGGCCAGCAAGCCGGGACCCAATCCCCCGAACCAGGCACTGAAGATCGCGGCGCAAAACAGCAGCGGGAATCCAGGAAAGTACGAACTGATCGACTGGAGCCCGGCCGTGGCCAACACAGCGCCAATCACTGCAAACAACGCCACCAAATATCTTGCAGACATTGAATGTCGCAATGACGGCGTCGGGCGGAAGCTCATAGGGCCCAAGGTTAGGAACTTTTCGGCGCGATTGTCTATTGTACTTTGGTCTTATGCAAGCGCCACCCCGTGAAAAACCGGAATGGCGGCTTGGTAGGACCAAGGTCCCATAGAATTTGCCGACCGGCGGTGGTACGCTGGGCGAGTAATTTTCCAATTTTATGTGGATCGTCCGCCTAGCACTTCGCCGCCCTTACACCTTTGTCGTGGCTTCCCTGCTGCTGCTATTGCTGACCCCTTTTATTCTTCTGCGGACGCCGACCGATATCTTTCCAGCAATCAATATCCCGGTGGTCAGCACGGTATGGCAATACACCGGCCTGTCCGCCCGGGACATCGAACAGCGCCTGGTTTACACCCAAGAACGCGCCCTGACCACCACGGTCAATAATATCCAGCATATCGAGTCCAACTCCTACGATGGCAACGGCGTCATCAAGATGTTTTTTCAGCCGGGCGTTTCTCCCGATGCCGCGGTGGCGCAGGTAACGGCGGTATCGCAAACCATCCTAAAACAGCTTCCCCCGGGGACGACTCCACCGCTCGTCATCCAATATAATGCCTCCACCGTTCCAATTTTGCAGTATGGCATCAGCAGCAAGTCTCTCTCCGAGCAGCAAATATTTGATGTCGCACAGAACACCATCCGGGTGGGACTGATCAGCGTTCCCGGGGTGGGGATTCCCTTTCCCTACGGCGGCAAGCAGCGGACGGTCTCAGTGGACTTGGATACCAAGGCGCTGGAAGCGCAGCACCTCTCGCAGGGTGACGTCGTCGCTGCCCTTAGCCGGCAGAACCTGGTTTATCCCAGCGGCACGGCCAAAATCGGCGCCCACGAGTACCCGATCGACCTCAATACCAGCCCGAGTTTGATCGAGCGGCTCAACGATCTGCCGATCAAGACGGTGGAAGGCACGGTCATACGCGTCCGGGACGTTGCCCAGGTCCGCGACGGGTACATGCCTCAGGAAAACGTGGTGCGGCAGGATGGGGTGCGCAGCGCCCTTTTGAGCATTCTCAAGAATGGAAGCGCTTCCACCCTACAGGTCGCCAGCGGGGTGAAAGCGGCCATGGCGGCCGTGATGAAGACGGTCAGCGATGATTTGCAGGTCAAGCAGTTCGCCGACCAATCGATATTTGTGAAAGCGGCGGTCAGTGGGGTGGTGAGGGAAGGGGTGATCGCAGCGGCTTTGACCGCCGTGATGATTCTACTTTTTCTCGGTTCGTGGCGGAGCACGCTGATCATTGCCGTCTCCATTCCGCTGTCGGTCCTGGCATCTCTCGCCATGCTCAGTGCGCTCGGGGAAACGATCAATCTCATGACCCTCGGCGGCCTCGCCCTGGCGGTCGGCATTTTGGTCGATGACGCAACCGTGACGATCGAGAATATCGAACGCCATCTTACCGCCGGTGAAGCGTTGGAGAACGGTATTCTCATCGGGGCGGGTGAAATCGCGCTGCCCGCCCTTGTTTCGACCTTTTGCATCTGCATCGTATTCGTGCCGATGTTTTCTTTGACCGGGGTTGCCGGCTACCTATTCGCACCTCTGGCAAAGGCGGTGGTCTTTGCGGTCTTGGCGTCCTACGCCCTTTCCCGCACTCTGGTGCCAACCCTGGTGATGTGGTTTGAGCGCAATCGTCACGGCCATTCAGGCGTCGCCGCGGTTTCCCCCTGGGTTCGGCCGCTGGCCCGTCTGCAGCAGGGGTTTGAGCGCACTTTCAATCGGTTGCGCCAGAGCTATCGATCCTTGCTGCTAGCGATATTGAATCATCGCCTGGGGTTCGGGGTGGGATTCCTGATCTTTTGCCTGGGTTCGCTGCTGCTGATCCCGTTTCTCGGGCAAGATTTCTTCCCGAGCGTCGATGCCGGAATCTTCCGATTGCACGTGCGCGCACCCACCGGAACACGGATCGAGGAGTCGGCCATCCTCGTCGACCGGGTTGAAGGTGCGATTCGCCATGAGATTCCGGCCCGGGAGCTTCTCGGCATCATTGACAACATTGGCCTGCCGATGTCCGGGATAAACCTGAGCTATAATGACAGCGGAGTGGCGGGCCCGGCCGACGCGGACATCATGGTTTCGCTGCGCAGCGGGCACCGCCCGACGGCCGATTATGTCCGAAATTTGCGTCTGGAGCTCAATCGCGAGTTCCCCGGCGTCATCTTTTATTTCCTTCCGGCGGATATCGTCAGCCAGACGATCAGCTTCGGCCTGCCGGCTCCGCTTGACGTCCAGGTGCTGGGCCGCGATCTGGCCGGAAACCATCGGGTCGCCGCCGCGATCGCGGAGAAGATTCGCCATGTGCGCGGCGCCGTCGACGTGCGGATCCAGCAGCCTTCGGATCTGCCGCGGTTCGAATTTGCTATCGACCGGACCAAGGCCTCCGAACTCGGATTGGCCGAAAGCGATATCGCCAGCTCGGTCCTGCTCAATCTGAGCGGAAGCACCCAAGTTCAGCCCATCTTCTGGCTGGATTCCTATGTGGGGGTCCAATATCTCCTGAATATCCGGGTGCCGGAGTATCGGATGACCTCGCTGTCCGACCTCGATTCCATGCCGGTGACAGCGGGCGCACTCGGCGGCGGAGATGAGCAATTGCTGGCGAACGTGGCCTCAGTGCGGCGCACTTATAGCCAGCCGGTCTATTCGCATTACAATCTGCTGCCCGTGGTCGACGTCTTCGGCGGCGTCGGCGATCGCGACCTCGGTGGAGTGCTGGGGGATATCCAGCCCATCCTGGCCCAGGCGCAAAAGTCCCTGCCGGCCGGGAGTTCGATAATACTCCGCGGCCACGCCGAAACCATGCGCTCGAGCTTCCGCGGTTTGGGCGTCGGCCTGGCGATGGCCATCGCACTCGTGTACCTGCTGCTGGTGGTCAACTTTCAAAGCTGGCTCGACCCGTTCATCATCCTCACCGCCTTGACCGGGGCGCTGGCCGGAGTCGTCTGGGGACTGTATCTCACCGCCACCACTTTGAGCGTCCCGGCGTTGATGGGAGCGATCATGTGCCTCGGCGTGGCCACGGCCAATTCCGTGCTCGTCGTGACCTTCGCCCGCAACAACCTCCAGGGGGGAATGAGTCCGCTCGAGGCCGCCTGGGAGGCAGGCACCGGGCGTCTCCGGCCGGTGCTAATGACGGCGCTGGCGATGATTATCGGCATGGTGCCCATGGCCCTGGGGCTTGGGGAAGGCGGCGAACAGAACGCACCCCTGGGCCGAGCCGTCATCGGGGGCCTGGTCATGGCGACCGTTGCGACCCTGTTCTTCGTTCCCGTCGTATTCAGTGTCATGCATCGAACATTGCCGGTTTCGGCGCGGCTCGAGCCGGGCCGGCCGGCGCCCGGCGCTCTTCCGGCGCCAACCCATGCCTAAAGGCTTGCACCATGAATAACATCGAATCTCAGCAATTTAGCGGCCCTTCGTCCTATAGAAATGATGATTCCGCCTCGACGCCGGAAAGGCCAAAAGCGGGGACCCAACTCGCCGTAAGACGCGGGCTCGTTGCCGGAGCCATCTTTACGACATTCGTGATCGCCGGCCTTATCCTCGGCTTCCTGCCGCGGTGGCGCCAGCGCGCCCAGGCTGCGGCGGACATGGACGAGCTCGCGATTCCGACAGTGGCGGTCGTCTCCCTCATGCCGGAAAAGCCGGGAAATGGACTGGTCCTGCCGGCGGAAATCCGGCCGTGGCGGGAGGCGTCGATCTACGCTCGGGCCAATGGCTACCTCAAAGACTGGGTGGTCGATATCGGGGCGCATGTTCAGGCCGGACAGTTGCTGGCGGAGATCGAGACGCCGGACCTTGACCAGCAGCTTGAGCAGGCCAAGGCCCAACTCGTCCAAGCCCAGGCGAATCTCCATCTGGCGGAAACGACCGATGCCCGCTGGCAGGCGCTATTGAAGACCGCCTCCGTCTCGGAACAGGATGCGGCGGAAAAGGCGGCTTCCCGGGAAACCGCCGCCGCCAACCTCGACGCCGCTCGCGCCAATATGCGACGTCTGCAGGAGCTGGTGGCATTTCAGCGCGTGGTCGCACCCTTCGCCGGCACGATCACTCAGCGCTCGGTGGACGTCGGCGATTTGGTTGTGGCGGGCAGCGGCGGTCAGGAGCTATTCCATATCGCCCAGGCGCAGACCCTTCGCGTCTACGTGCGGGTGCCGGAGCCCTACGCTCTCGGCATTGCGCCAGGCCAGACGGCCGACCTGACCAGTCCGGCCAGTCCGGGCCGCGTGTTCGGTGCCAAGGTCACCACCACCTCGGAAGCGATCTCGACAAATTCCAGGACGCTATTGACGGAGCTGGCGGTGGACAATTCGCGGCATCAAATCCTGCCTTACAGTTATGGCGAGGTCACATTGAAAGAGAATGACGCCCATTCCCCCCTGACCCTGCCGTCCAATACCTTACTGTTTCGCGCCCAGGGCCTGCAAGTCGGCATGGTCGGGCCGAATGGCACGGTCAGATTGCGCTCGGTGCAGATCGGCCGCGATTTTGGCCAAACCGTCGAAATTCTCGGCGGAGTAATCCTGGCCGATCGCGTGATCATCAACCCAACTGACTCGCTCGTGGATGGCTCCGCTGTGCGTGTCCAGACTTCCTCCGTCACGGTGGCGGCAGAATAACCATGAAAGCCGTTGCGGCAGTTTCGATCGGATTTGCACTCCTGGCGGGTTGCGCGGTGGGCCCAGACTACAGGCGCCCGGAGGCCGCGACCATGCCGGCCGCTTACGCCGGCGCCTCAGGAGGCTGGAAAATCGCCCAGCCCCGTGGACAGTTCCCCAAGGGTGATTGGTGGGAGATCTTTGGCGACCACGGCCTGAACGCGCTGGAAGCGCAGGCTTCTGCTGCGAATCAGGAGCTCAAGGCGGCGGCGGAACGATTCGCGCAGGCCCGGGCCGCCCTGGATATCACTCGGGCCGGGCTTTTTCCCAACCTGGCCCTTTCCGACCCTTACACACGGCAGCGCGTCTCGCCCAACGCCCCCTTGTCCACGACCGGCAACGCCATTGGCCAGTCGAGCACCTACAACGACTTCGCGGTCCCGCTCGACCTGGGCTACGAAATTGATCTTTGGGGACGCGTCCGCCGCAGCGTTGAATCCTCCAGGGCCCAGTCCGAGGCCAGCGCGGATGACCTGGCCTCAGTCAAGCTCACAATCCAGGCCGAAGTCGCCGTCGATTACTTCAGCTTGCGGACCTTGGATTCCGAGCGGTCGGTGCTGCGCTCGAGCATCGAGGTCTTCGGCAAATCGCTCGCTCTGACTCGCAATCTTCGATCGGGCGGCGTGGCCACCGATCTGGACGTCGCCCAGGCAGAAACCGTGCTCAAGACCACCCAGGCCCAGCTTCCGGCTGTGACCCTGCAGCGCGCGCAAATCCAACATGCCCTGGCGCTGTTGGTGGGTCAGCCCGCCTCGAGCTTCCAGATCGCCGAGGCGGCCCTTTCCACGGTGCCCCCCTGGATCCCGGCCGGACTGCCTTCGGAATTGCTGGAGCGCCGCCCCGACATTTCCTCCGCCGAGCGGCGCGTGGCAGCAGCGAACGCCAATATCGGCGTCGCCAAGGCGGCCTTCTTTCCCGCGATCCAGCTAAACGCGCTGGCCGGATTCGAAAGCGTCGACTCCGGCAGCCTCTTCAACTGGTCCAGTCGATATTGGGCCGTCGGCCCTTCGTTGACCGCGCCACTTTTCGAAGGCGGCAGGCTGCGCGCCGGCCTGCAGCTGACCCATGCCGCCTATGGGGAGATGGTTGCAGCCTATCGCCAAACCGTTCTGACCGCCTTTGTCGAGGTCGAGGACAGCCTTGCCGCCCAAAATCTGCTTGCCGACCAATATGAGGCGGAGAGCGGGGCCTTGTCGGCCGCACGCAGGCAACTCGAGCTGGCCAACAACCGCTATCGCGACGGCCTGGACACATTCCTCGAAGTGGCGACGGCGGAGAGCACGGAATTGAACATCGAATTCAGCACCGTGCAACTGCGTGGCCAGCAGCTTGTGGCCGCAGTCACCCTGGTTAAGGCACTCGGCGGCGGATGGCAGGAAGCGATGGAGCCGCATGAAAACAAGAAAATTTGATCAAATGAAAACAAACAAACTTGGAAACTCAGATCTATATATTACGCCGATGGGTTTCGGCTCCTGGGCCATCGGTGGCGCGGGATGGCAGTTTGGCTGGGGAAAGCAAAACGATAGCGATTCCATCGCCGCGATACATTGCGCCCTGGAGCTGGGCATAAACTGGATCGACACTGCGGCGGCTTACGGCCTAGGCCATTCGGAAGAGGTCGTGAACCGGGCGCTGGCGGCGGCTTTGGACACCTGGCCGGACGCGCAGCCTTATGTGTTCACCAAATGTGGGCTCCGTTGGGACGATCGGGGGCAAACCCGCCGTGTCCTTACAGCGGCTTCCATCAGGCAGGAATGCGAGGACAGCCTGCGCCGGCTCAAGGTCGAGGCACTCGATCTCTATCAGATCCACTGGCCGGTCGCGGACACGCAGGAGCTTGCCGAGGGTTGGAGCACCATGGCGCAGCTGCAACGCGAGGGCAAGGTGCGCTGGATCGGCGTTTCCAATTTCAACGTGGAGCAGTTGAAGCTGGCCCAGTCCATCGCCCCGATCACTTCCCTCCAGCCGCCCTACTCCCTGGTGCATCCTGAAGTCGAGCGGGAGATTCTTCCTTACTGCAAGAGCCAGGGCATCGGGGTTATCGTCTATTCCCCGATGGCCTCGGGATTGTTGACCGGCGCCATGACACGGGAGCGCGTTTCCCGGCTGCCGGAGGACGATTGGCGCAAGCATAACCCCGATTTTAATGAGCCGCGGCTGTCCGCCCACCTGGCCTTGGTCGAGCGGCTGCGGGCTATCGGCCTGCGCTTGGGCTGCACGCCAGGAGAAGTTGCCGTGGCCTGGACGTTGCGCAACCCTGCGGTGACAGCGGCGATCGTCGGCGCACGCCGGCCCGCGCAGGTCGCCGAGATGGCGGCGGCCGGGGAAATTCAACTTACCCAATCGGACCTGAAAGAAATTGCCGCGGTGGCCCAAGTCGCGGCCTGAGCCGTCAATCGGAACAAAAATGAAAATTGGATTTATCGGCTTGGGAATTATGGGCAGCCGAATGGCGGCCAACCTGCAAAAGCGCGGCCACTCAATGGCCGTTTACAATCGCACCCGGGAGAAGGCGGAACCGCTCCTGGCCCAAGGCGCGACCTGGTCCGAATCCCCAGCGGCATTGGCCGCCCAAGCCGAAATCGTTTTCACCATGCTGGCTCACCCCGAGGCAGTTAGGGAGGCGGCGCTAGGACCGGACGGATTTCTCTCCCGGCTGGAGCCGGGCCGGCTCTGGGTCGATTGCAGCACGGTCAATCCTTCATTTTCGAAGGAAATGGCTCGGCTGGCGCAGGCGCGCGGCATTCGCTTTCTCGAGGCTCCGGTCACCGGCTCCAAGGGACAGGCGGCGCTCGCCACCCTTATTTTTTGGGTCGGGGGCCCGTCGGTCGATCTGGAAGCCTGCCGGCCCATGCTCGAAGCCATGGGGAGCAAAATCGTTCACTGCGGCGGCCCGGGCATGGGCACATCGCTTAAATTGGTTACAAACCAATTGCTCGGCACCGCCATGGCCGCATTCGCTGAAGGTCTGGTTCTGGGCGAGGCTCTCGGCCTGTCGCGCGAAACCCTGTTTGATAACTTATTGGGCGGGCAAGCCGCCGCTCCCTTTCTCAAGTTCAAACGGGAGCGAATCGAAAAAGAAGATTATGAGCCGGCCGATTTCCCGCTGCGCTGGCTGCAAAAGGACTTGCACCTGGCTTCTGTGAGCGCCTACGAGACGGGCACGGCGATGCCCCTGACGAATGCGGCGAAGGAGATCTATTGCCTGGCGATCCGAAATGGCCACGGGCCCGAGGATTTCTCGGCCATCTACGACCAGATCGCCCGGCGGGGGTGACGGTTGCCCATGACGGTGCGCCACTCGTGACCGACAGTGGCAACGACACGCTTTGGCGGATTGCCTATGGCGGCCGCCTGCCGCATGCGACCATGGTCCAATGGTGTCGGCCCTCTCCGGCTGGTATATTTAAAGCCATGAAAAGCCGACCGTAGGCCAGCCCGAAGCTATGGTGCACCCGATGGGAATCGGACCCACCTTTCGATTCTAATATTCTGGGAGGTTAAAACGACTTCAAAAACCCGGAACAAATCCAGAACAAAAACCCGCCTCATAGCGACAGGTTGGACCCTGATCGGGTCCACCAA
>Ga0182024_10018094_pt1 | contig 13155 bp, 11 predicted proteins | sample P32metaG_FD_120480 | JGI IMG/M metagenome (GOLD analysis project Ga0182024, IMG submission 120480) | Permafrost microbial communities from Stordalen Mire, Sweden - P3-2 metaG (Illumina Assembly) | ecosystem: Environmental > Terrestrial > Soil > Wetlands > Permafrost | place: Sweden: Stordalen...
AAGAAGATGTGGGTGCGGCACGATAGAGCCGAACGCGAGTTGGGTTATGCGCCAGGTTCCGCGGAGGGAGCGCTCCAACGCGCAGTGGAATGGTTTCGCGCTAATGGATACTGCTAGTGCGGACGTGGTTGATGATCGCGGCGGAGGCTCGCGAGTTTAAGGGGATTCTGAAGCGCTTCGGACCCGCGGCGAAGGTTAATTTCAGACACGCGAAGTTTGCGCGGGAAGTTTTGAGAGACGGAGATAAGTGGTTGCTGGTGGCGAATGGACCGGGACCGCGGTGCGTAGAAGAAGTACTCAGGCAAAAGATGGAAGTAAGCGGCATCGTCAATACGGGATTTTGCGGGGCGCTCGATCCGTCGCTGCGCATCGGCGATATCGTCGTTTGGGGAGACTTACCCTGCAACTCGCGAGTTGCCCGCGGTGAGATCAGTTCCTCCGATCGTGTTGTAGTGACGGCGGAGGAGAAGCGGCGGTTGCGGGAAAAAACGGGCGCCATCGCGGCGGAAATGGAAGCGGGCGCGGTGAAGAAAACAGCCGATACCTGGGGTGCGCCCTTCTATTGCATCCGCGCTGTGTCCGATACGGCCGAGGAAGACATGCCGCTTGATTTCAATTTGTACCGCGACGCGGAAGGGCGATTCAGCTTGCCGAGGATCGCACTGGCGGCGATACGTCGTCCATTTACGCGCATACCGGCGCTCAAGCGCCTCGAAGCCAATTGCAATGTGGCATCCGAATCTCTAGGAGCATTTTTTGCAGACTGTCGATTCTAAGCACAACGTCATAATTACTCGCGCATCCGCGAATGATCGACGCGGCGCCGACACTGAACCGCCATGCGTAAGCATGCGGATATCCGCATATACTTATGACGCCGTGTTTAGTCCCGCCAAGACCACTGACGGCGTCGCCCTGGCAACCATGAAGGCCGCTGTTTATAAGGGCGATAGCGTGGTCGAAGTGGAATCGATCCCTGTACCGGAAATCGGAGCCGGCGAGATTCTGATTCGCGTGGAAGCCTGCGGCATCTGCCACACCGACCTCAAAAAAATCGAATACAATCTGCTGGCCGCGCCGCGGATTTATGGGCATGAGACTGCCGGAGTCGTCGCCAAGGTCGGCCGCGGCGTCACAAAATTTCTACCGGGCGACGGCGTGATCGTTTTCCATCACATCCCTTGCGGAAAATGTTTTTATTGCTCGCGGAAACTGTACGCGCAGTGTCCGGTGTATAAGAAAGTCGGCGTGACGGCCGGATACGAGCCCGCGGGTGGCGGATTTTCGCAATACGTCCGCGCGATGGACTGGATTGTCGAGCGCGGCGTCGAAAAAATTCCCGCGGGCGTTTCTTTCGATCGGGCATGCTTCGTCGAACCTGTGAATACGTGTCTCAAGGGCGTCAAACAGATCGACCCGCAACCCGAAGACGTCGTCGCGATCCTCGGTCAGGGACCCATCGGACTCATCTTCACCATGATGGTCGCGCGCATTGGATCGAAAATTGTCGCGACCGATACGATGCCCGGACGCCGCAAATTGTCCTGCGAATTCGGCGCCTCCGAAGCATTCGATCCGCATAGCGACGAGTTTGAGCGTGCCATACGTTCCATGACCGAAGGCCGCGGAGCCGACCTCGTCATCGTCGCCGCCTCTGCCAAAGGGATAGTCGAACAAGCGGTGAAGTGTTCGCGGCCGGGTGCCAAAATTCTATTATTCGCGCAGACCTCCCATCAGGAGCGCGTCGACCTTTCGGGCGCCGATATCTGCATGGGAGAGCGCATGTTATGTGGCTCCTACAGCGCTTCGATCGACGTCCAGGCCGAAGGCGCGGCCATGGTTTTCAGCGGGTCATTGAACGTCGAACGGCTCATTTCGCACCGCTACGCATTAAATCGTATTAATGAAGGGATCGATCGCGCGTTGCATCCTGACGAAGAATCGTTAAAGATAGTAATAGAACCACAAAGGTGGGAAGAGTGAATCATCAGATGACGGCTGCGGTTCTCTACGGAAAAGAGGACGTGCAGATCGAGACGGTGGATGTTCCGCAGATCGGCAGGGGCGACGTGCTCGTGCGCGTGCGCGCAGCGCTGACTTGCGGCACCGACGTCAAAGTCTTCCGCCGCGGCTATCATGCCCGCATGATCGTTCCGCCAGCCTTGTTCGGGCACGAACTGGGCGGCGACATCGTGGCCATGGGTAAAGACGTTCGCGGATTTAAGATGGGTCAGCGTGTAGTGGCTGCGAACTCCGCTCCGTGCGGCGCCTGTTTCTACTGCGAGCATAATCAGGAAAATCTTTGCGAGGATCTGCTGTTCAACAACGGCGCTTACGCCGAATATATCCGGATTCCTGAGCGCATCGTGTGCCGAAATATGTATGAAGTGCCGGACCATGTCAGTTACCAGGACGCGGCTCTCGTCGAGCCTCTCGCCTGCGTGCTGCGCGGCCTCGAAGAATCGGGCGTGCGCCCCGGCGATACGGTAGCCGTGATCGGTCTCGGGCCGATTGGCATGATGTTCGTGCGCCTCGCCAAGGCCGTTTGTAACGCGCGCGTGATCGCCATCGGACGGCGTCCGCAACAACTATTGCGTGCTTCGAGAATGGGTGCCGACGAAACCGTCCTTAATTGCGAGGGTGCCGACGTAGTCGGTCCCGTCCACGAAATGACCGGAGGTCGCGGAGCCGATGTCGTGATTGAAGCGGTCGGTTTGCCTGAAGTATGGCAACTGGCGATCAAGCTCCTGCGCCGCGGCGGCGTCGTCAATTTCTTCGGCGGCTGCCCCGATGGCACGAACCTCAGCCTCGATACGAACCTGCTCCACTATTCGGAGCTGACCTGTAAAGCCAGCTTCCATCACACGCCGGCGCTCATTCGCAAAGCGCTCGACCTGGTGAGCCGCGGTTATGTGGGCGCGAAGGATTTCGTGAATCATTCCGAGCCTCTCACCAATCTGCTGCAAGTGATGCAACACCTGATGAGCCATAACGGCCACCTGAAAACCGCCATTATTCCGTAACGTGTTCCTCGCTCCCGCCGCCTTCATCGCAGATCCGGAGTTGCTAAGCCGTTCGTGGACGCTCGATGAGTCGCTCGCCTACACCCGCTGGCTCTCTACGCATCACTACGAAAATTTTCACGTCGTCAGCTTTCTTCTTCCCAAGCGCCTGCACCAGGATTTTTATAACGTCTACTCGTTCTGCCGCTGGGCCGACGATCTAGCCGACGAGATCGGCGACACCAGGGAAAGCCTCCGCCTGCTCGCCTGGTGGCGAACCGAATTGCAGGCCATGTACGCAGGGAGTCCGTCGCACCCCGTATTCGTGGCGCTGAAAGACACAGCCGCCCGGCACTATCTTCTTCAGGAAACGTTCGACGACCTGATCAAAGCCTTCGAGCAGGATCAAGTGGTCACCCGCTACCGGAATTTCGAAGAGCTGTTCCAGTACTGCCGTTATTCCGCAAACCCAGTGGGCCGGCTCGTGCTTGGACTATGCGGCTATCGCGACGCGGCCCGCCAGGAACTTTCCGACGCTACCTGCACCGCTCTGCAACTCGCCAACTTCTGGCAGGACGTGATCGTCGATCTCGAAAAAGATCGCGTCTATCTTCCCCTCGACGTTCTCTCCAGGCACGGCTATCCGGTCGAGGAGTTGTTCGAGCGCCGCTTCGACGATCGCTTCCGCGAAGCCATGAAAGAATCGATCGGCGTCGCGCGCGACTTATTTCTCAAAGGACTGCCGCTTGCCGGACAAGTCGACCGCCGCCTCTCGATCGACCTCGAACTATTCAGCCGGGGCGGCCTGAAGATTCTCGAAAAAATCGAGCAGCAGGATTATAACGTCCTGCGCTCGCGTCCCTCGATCTCGAGAGTCGAGCGCGTCGGATTGCTGTTGGGCGCTCTCACGCGTCGGGCTTTTTCACCGGCCGCATGACTGGCGCCGATCTCACGGTCGAAGAATCCTATCAATGGTGTGTAGAAGTAGCGCGCGCGCAGGCCAAGAATTTTTACTATTCCTTTCTTCTCCTTTCGCTCCCGCAGCGCGAGGCCATGTGCGCCATCTACGCCTTCATGCGCTATTGCGACGATCTGAGCGATGACGAAGGAATCGCCGACCGCGCATCAGCCATCGCGCGCTGGCGGGATGATCTCGAATCCGCGCTGAACGGCCAACCGCGCGATCATCCACTCTGGCCCGCCTTCGTCGACGCGGTCGAGCGTTACAAAATCCCTCACAATTATTTTTTCGACATGATCACCGGCGTCTCGAGCGACCTCGAACCCCGCTGCATCCAGACCTTCGCCGAATTGTACTACTACTGCTATCACGTTGCGAGCGTAGTCGGACTCACCATCATTCACATCTTCGGCTTCGACGATCCGAAAGCTCTTGAGCTCGCCGAAAAATGCGTGATCGCATTTCAGCTCACGAACATCCTGCGCGATGTCCGGGAAGATTACGAAAAAGATCGCGTCTACATCCCGGCAGAGGATTTTCAGCGCTTCGGCGTCTCGCCCGCGACGCTGGTCTCGACCGAAGGATTTTTCAGGCTAATGGAATTCGAAGCGAATCGCGCCCGCGATTATTATCGCGAGTCGGCGCCTCTGATCGCCATGATCCACCCCCACAGCCGGGCGTCGCTAAAAGCTCTCATCGGAATCTACTCGCGCCTGCTGGACAAAATCGTCGTGTCGAACTACGACGTCCTGACCCGCCGCATCCGCGTCCCTACGTGGGAAAAATTCTGGATCCTCGCAGTATCCAAGCTGAAGTGAAAACTACCCCACACTAATAAACGCCGTCGGCAACCCCGCCGATGAGATCGACACTATGCTCTTCCCGCTTCTTGGCCTCACGCTGACGGTAGCGCGCCCATTACACAACTCCACCTTGCGCGATCCACGCGCCGTGCCGAGATTATCGATCAATAGCCCGTCTCCCGCCAGTTCGAATCGAACCGGATTGCGCGATTCAACACACATAATGCCCCCGGTATCCATCAGCCACGCCTCCACCTGGATCAGGCCTCCCACCTTCGACTGCGAAAGCTCAAAGTGCGTGGGCTTGCCGAATTTGCGAGTCTGATAAAACGTAGCGATTTGATCGACCACTTCAGTCGAGCCCTTCCGGGCCACCACGCGAATCCGATTATTCCCCTCCTCGAAATTCACCATCCACCGCAGCCCCGCCGCTGGAAAATCCTGGCTGTTGCGCGTCTTCACGCCGCACGAAACTCCATTCACGAACAACTCCGCCGCCGCACAATTGGAATAGACCTTGACCATCTTCGATTCGCCCTCATTGCCCCAGCGCATCGGCCACGAATGCCCGTAAATGTGCGCCATCGGCTTCTCCGCCCAGTACGATTGGAAAACGTAATAGCCCTCCTTCGGCGTCAGATCGCGCTCGACGAGGCCCTTCTGATTCACGCGCGGCACCGGATTCTCGGGCCGCAAAGGCGTTGAAAAATCTTTGAAGATCCACTGCGCCGCGCCGGTCAGCCACGGCATCGTCTCCTGCTCCTTCAAACACCAGTCGAACAGATTGCAGATGTAAGTCTCGGACCAGTCGCCGTCTTTCGATGCGAGCGTCTGCCCTCCGGTCAGCAGATAATCGAGCCCCCTCTCATCGGTCCGCCCTCCGGCCGCAATTTGCGAAATAATTTTGTCGGGACTCTCCGCGTGCCGTCCCGCGTGACTATCGCCTCCCCACTCCGCATGGATGAAGTGACGGACCTGCTTCATCTCTTTTTCCGAGGCCGATTTGTACTCCGTATATCGCCCGCTATACCAGCCCGCCCAGATCGACGGCGAATAGACATCCGGAATATCGCTCGCAAAATCGCAGCGCCGGATCACCGTCTGGCGCGAGGGGTCAAGCGAGTGCGCCAGCCCGTTCAACTCCGTCATGAACGCGCGAATTTCCGCTTTCTGATCGGGAGCATCGAAATCTCCTGGCCAGTCGTTCTCGTTTCCCAGCCCCCACAAAATCACCGACGGATGGTTGCGATGCTGATCGATCATCGCGCGCATCATGGAACGCGCCTGCTCGCGATAACGATCCCCTCCGACGCCTCCTCGGCACCACGGAATCTCCTCCCAGACCAGCAGCCCCAACTCGTCGCACAGGTCGAGCACGATCCGCGACTGCTGATAATGTGCCAGGCGAATGAAGTTCGCGCCCATTTCTTTGATCATGAGCATCTCTTTGCGGATCAGATCCTCGGTCATAGCCGCGCCCAGCCCTGCGTGATCTTCGTGACGCGAGGTTCCTCTTAGCAGAAGCCGCTCGCCATTCAGTTTGAACGGTCCATGTTCGACCCACTCCACCGTGCGCAGCCCGAATCGCTCCTCGACCGTCGTTTCACCATGTGAACTCTTGAGAGAGACGGTGCACTTGTAAAGATCTGGCTTCGCCGGCGACCACAGTTGCGGCGCATCAATCTTGAATCGCGCAATCTGCTGCTCACCCGTCCAAGTCTTAACCGTGCGCGACTCCGTATGCAACAGTTTCCCGGAAGGATCGGTAATGCGAACGTCGAGCGTGACATTGTCTTTCGGCCCGCCAGGACTATACAGACGCGCGGAGACCGCGCCATCGTGCACGTGAACGCGCTCCAACGAAATCGCCGGCATATAACGCAAGTTCACATAGCGATACAAACCTCCGTAGAGATTGAAGTCGCTGAGGCTCGACGGAATCATTTCCAGATCGCGCGAGTGGTCGCAGAAAATCGCAACAGGCACCGTCTTCTGATTCGCTGCAGCATCGGTGATATCGACCACCCACTCGTCATACCCACCCACATGCCGCGCCAGCCGATTTTTCCCCACCCACACTTCGGTCTTCTGCCCAGCCCCTTCAAAATGCAGCAGTGTCCTTCCGTTGGGGAACGGATTCGCCGTCGCAATATTTGCCCGATACCATCCGGGGCCCTGATAATAGGCCTCGTCCGGATCCACCGCGTCGCGCGCGTTGAAGCAATGCGGAAGCTCGACCGTCTGCCACGCGACGTTGTCGCTAGCCTTGGCGCCGCGCCACACCTCCCAAATTCCGCCGAGTTGCCCTCGATAATATTCCCAACCGCTAAGCAGCCGACGGCCATACGCACCATCATCCGCTGGGGCCCCAGACGCCGAAGCAACCGCCATCGCCGCCGCGCTGGACAAAACAAAATCCCGTCTGGTCATAAGACTACAAGCATTGGGAAACGGTTTAGATTGTGAGACGCAGGAGACATCCGCCACTTGAGAGAATATGAAAATCATCCACACATGTCAACCGATCGCGCTCAGCATTTCCGGTCCCGGCTTCCGCATGGACCTGAATCGAGCCCGCTCGCTCGCGCCGAAGTTGAAACAGGCCTGCGCCGCCATCTCCTTAGCGGCCCGCGGCTAGTGGGGCTGTTACGCGGCGGCGGTGTCGTGGTGGTGGTCCCAGGCTTCATCGATTAGGAGTTTGCGGTTGCGGGCTAGGACGGCTTGGTTAATTTCGGTTTCTGAAAAAACGAAGCCATCGTCCGACGGGTTGTAGGTTTCTCCTTTGGATTCGTACATTTCCATGATGTTCAGCAGGTTCTCCAGATCCCGGTTCTCTTTTTCCAGGCGGGTTTTTTGGAGGTCGCGGAGTTGCGCTACCGTCTTTTCGAATTGACGCGAGAGACGCTGGCTGTGGAGGCTCAGGTTCGAGAGCGCTTTCGATTGGCTTTCGAGAGACGCGACGATGGTCATGGCGTCCTGGACCTGTTGCGGGGCGCCGGTGACGGGCGCTTCGCCGGCGAGGCCCAGCATGAGGAGATTGGTTTCGAGGGCTGCCACGCGGTTGAGGCGCCAGGAGGTGTCGGCAAGGGCTTGGACCAGATGAGATTCGGTGGCGCCTTTTGGGTCATACTCGCCGGTGAAGGATTCCAGATGGGACTGATACGCCTGGAGATCCTCGGTGGGCATGACGACGATTTGGCCGGTTAATCCATGGCGGAGGGCGTTCAGAGACGAGTGCTTTTTGCCGGCTTCGGTTTTGGGTCCGGTGGAATGCTGGGCGTTGGCTCGGTTGATTTCGGCTCTTTTGATTTCAGCGCGGTTAGGTATAGACATATTAGTTCCTTCGGTCTTGGTATAGCAGCGGGGGAGCGGGAGCTGAAAGGGTGGAAGTGGGAGGTGGTTGAAAGGTCGGGAGTTAGGGGTGGCGTGGGTCGTGTTAATGGATTGGCAGCGCATGGCGCCGCCCCACTGTCCCAGCAGCCTCTCCACGAACGTTAGAGGGACGGCAATCGTTGCAGTGTGTACCGTAGAGCGGTACAGTGGCTTAGATTGGAGTTGCCGTAATGATCGTCAGCTTTCGGGATGACTGGCTGCGCGACTTCTTTGTCAGGGACGTGGAGGCCCGTTTGTTCCGCAAGATCCGGATGATCGACGATGCGATGGCCGATCGGGATTTACGAGTGCCTCCGGGCAATCATTTAGAGAAGCTGCACGGCAATCTCGAAGGTTTCCATTCGATCCCAAGTCAACAAACAGTGGCGGATCATGTTTCGTTGGGATCGCGCCCGAGGCGAAGCGACAGGTGTATATCTGGACGACCATAGCTATTTGTGAGGTGAATCACGTTGACAACCAAACGCAGGCCGGCGAGCGTCGGCGAAATATTAATCGAAGAATTCATGGAGCCGATGGGGCTGACGCAAGGCGCACTGGCCGAAGCGATGGGCGTGCAGCGCAAGCACGTCAATGAACTCTGCAACGAACGCCGCAACGTGACCGCGCCGACCGCGCTCATACTTGCACGGGTGTTCGGCAACAGCCCCGAATTCTGGTTGAACGTGCAGCGACGCAGGGATCTTTGGGAAGCCACGCACTCGCCTCGCGAGCGCGAGCGGATCAAGAGGGCTCGACCGCTGAGAGCTGCATGACAAAGAGCCAAGAAGGCGGGAAGGCCTGAGGGGCGAAGGGTCACTCGCTCCGGGCCGCATGGGGGCGGGGACCGCGTGTTGATCCCTTGGCAGCAAATGCGTCTGTCCCGTCTGTCCCCTTTTTCCTTTTTCCCTTTTTCCTCCCCGGAGTCTCCGACGCCTGTTAACTGATAAGGAACGGAAGCGCCAAAACCGCGGGAAGCGGCGCAGCCTTGGCGCATCAGCAGATTTTCCTGCGCAATAACAGCCATGTTTTCAGTATTATGAAATTTAAGGAAACGGAGATGGCGTTGGGATCACGTAAAGTATTGGAAGGGTTCGGACGATCTGCCGGGTGAGCGGTTGTGGTATGATCCAGCCTTTAGGTTGTGCCAAACACAAATGGGTTTGTCAGTCCTCGGCAGCTGGATCGGCACTACTCAGAGCACGGCATCGAGGTTGGAGCGTTAACCGCCGCAGAATATGAGCGGATGGCAGATGAGTTTTGGAGTTCACCGAAACCATGGCATGTACATGAGTGTTCAAGAAGCCGGGGAGATATCGTGAGGTTCGATCCAGCAACCGAGATGTATAGCGTAATGGACAGTGGATCCGTGATACGAACATTTTTTAGGCCGCTGCCATGCTCGGCAGCGCCAATATCAGCGCGCATTGCGTTACAACAAAGTGGGCGTTGTCACGCAGAGGCAACTAATCTGCTGTATTTTCATAGGGAGTGTAAAAGATGGTAGACCAAAATCTATGCCCCGTTTGCGGCTATAAAATGGAAGAACCAGCGCGCGATTATAATATTTGTGCGTCCTGTGGAACAGAATTTGGCCTTCACGATAAGAACACCTCTATTGAGGACTTGCGAAATGCATGGCTTAAAACCGGTCCACAATGGTGGAGCACGACTGATCCTCAACCAGTTAACTGGAACCCCGTGATGCAACTGGCGGGGCTCCTCCTGGGGGGTGCCATAATGCGAATATACTCAAATGACTACAGTCTGGGAATGACAACTAGCCAAGCGGCTGTTGCGGGTGCGGACCCAACGAAGTTCGCATATACACGATCCGAATCGCTGTGTACGTAAGCGGCGCTCCATCAAGAGCTATCTCAAACCAGTAAGCTCCAGCCTCTTTGATGGGAAAGCCAATCGTTCCGATGGCTGCAAATCCTCGGTCATTGTCGCCCTCAAAAACCACCGCCATTGCTATAGGCGGCATCTTTTCCCCTGAAGGCGTCGTAGGAGTAAGCGTGATCTGTCCAGAGCCGCGATGCATGCCGGATTTACCCATGATAACGAGGTTTAGTGGGATTACTGTTGGTTGGATAGATTCGGCGGGGCCTGCAACTGTCACCTTGTCCATTATGCGAATGAAACTTAGTATGCCATCTGCTTCGCGAAGGATCTTTTCGCAGAAAAAGACGCCCGTGAGGTATGGTCCACCGCTTGGTTCGTTTTGTTGCACGACGGAATCATAGCACGATTGGGCGCGCACGGGGCTATGATGGAATCAATGAAAATTGAATCTGGCACGATTGCGATTCCCGAGGCCATGGCCGCAAAGTGCGAGGGCCCAAACCAATTTGAAAACTTCGACCGCCTGTTCCGTTCCGTGATCGCCGTTCCCAAGGCGGCTATCGACAAGGAAGAGGCGAAGTGGAAACGGAAGCGGCGCAAGGAACGCGCGAAGAAACCCGTGCAGAACTATTCGTCCAGAAGCCACCAACCATCAACCACGTTTCCATTGAAGCTGCCAATCTCTTTGCCATTAGCTAATATCTTCATCTTATATCCATTAGTCCCAACGGTTCCCTCTTCTACGACCTCGTCGGCTCGTATTTGCAGATAGTTTGTCACTCCGCGAACCTGTATGCGGACAATCTTAGCCATGACGAAAGTATACACCCGGCCTTTCAGGCCGCCTTCAGAATCTTATCCTCCGCTCGATTTGTCAACTATGTTGTTGCCCAGGAAAGAGCAACGGAAGCATCGACGGCCAGAGGCATCTAACGGCGGCCATAGAGGACGTAGTCACGCGTCGTCCAGCCTTCGGGATCGGGCTTGACGCGAGCACGCAACGCGCGCATCTCAGCGACCACGCTGCCGGGAGGTGCGGCCCGAACGCCGGAATCGCTCTCGATCAGACGCAATACGGTGTCCTTTACCAAACGCTCGACGTCGGTGCCGGCGTTGGACGCCACTTGAGTAAGCTGCGCTTCCTGCTCCGGCGTCAGGTGTACTTCCATGGTTCCCAGCGTACGGGAAAGTCTCGCGTGGGGCAAGTCCGAAACTTACCCTTTTTCGGGCATGGCGAGTCAGCCTTTGCCACTTCCGATCATCCGGGCTTATGTTCCCTCCCGCCCGCGCTTGCCCAATTCCCGCCGAAACCGGTAACCTTAAGAGGTACCCTCATGCTCAAAGTAAAAGCAGATGCCCCCGACGACCTCAATCCCCAGGAGACCTCCGAATGGGTCGAGGCACTCGACGAAATGATCGACGAAGCTGGGCCTGACCGGGCCAGCTACCTCCTGAATCGCCTCATGGAACGCGCCGCCAACTTCGGCGTGCAACTGCCGCTCCGATGGAATACCCCGTACGTAAACACCATCACCACCGACGAGGAAGTCGGCTATCCAGGCGACCGCAACCTGGAACGCATCATCAAGAGCCTGGTCCGCTGGAACGCCGCCGCCATGGTCGTTCGCGCTAATAAATATGATGCGAACATCGGAGGCCACATCGCCACTTACGCCTCCCTCGCCACCCTCCTCGAAGTCGGCTACAACCATTTCTTCCGCGGCTCCCATCAAGGTGAGCCTGGCGACTTCATCTATTTCCAGGGCCACGCGTCGCCCGGCGTCTATTCCCGAGCTTTCCTCGAAGGCCGTCTCAGTGACACGAACCTGGAAAATTTCCGTCATGAGCTGCGTGAAGAGAAGGGGCTCTCTTCCTATCCGCACCCCTGGCTGATGCCCGATTTCTGGCAATTTCCGACCGTTTCCATGGGCCTCGGCCCCATCGGCGCCATTTACCAGGCGCGCTTCATGAAGTACCTCGAAAACCGCAGCATTATTAAACCGACCGGCCGAAAAGTCTGGGCCTTCATCGGCGACGGCGAAACCGACGAGCCCGAATCGCTGGGCGCACTGACCCTCGCGTCCCGCGAAAAACTCGACAACCTGATCTTCGTGGTTAATTGCAATTTGCAGCGACTCGACGGACCCGTCCGTGGCAACGGCAGCATCATTCAGGAACTGGAAGCCGCCTTCCTCGGCGCCGGTTGGAACGTGATCAAATGCATCTGGGGCAGCGGTTGGGACGATCTTCTCGGCCGCGATTCCACAGGCCTCCTCCTGAAGCGCATGCATGAGTGCGTCGACGGCGAATATCAAGCCTTCCGAGCCCAGAATGGCGCCTACATCCGCAAGGAGTTTTTCGGGAAATATCCCGAGCTGTTGAAACTGGTCGAGCACCTCACCGACGACGACATCTGGGCTCTTCGCCGCGGCGGCCACGATCCCGTCAAGGTCTATAACGCCTATAAGCGCGCCATGGAAACCAAAGGCCAGCCGACCGTGATCCTCGCGAAAACGGTGAAGGGCTACGGCCTCGGTGAAACAGCCGAGGGCCGCAACACCGCGCACCAACAGAAGAAGCTCGGCGAAACGGAAATGTTGAAGATTCGCGACCGCTTCAAAATCCCGATCACCGATGAGTGCGTCCAGCACCTCGAATTCTTCCGTCCCGCGGAGGAAACGCCCGAGATGCAGTACCTCCGCAAGCGAACCGAAGCCATGGGCGGACCTTTGCCCGCGCGCAAAACAACTTTCCCGACCGTGAACGCGCCGGCGCTGGAGCTGTTCCACGAAACCACCGGCGGTTCGAAAGGCCGCGAAGCCTCCACGACCTCGGCGTGGGTTGCGATTTTGAAAGCCCTGCTGAAGCATCCCGAACTCGGCAAGTACGTCGTGCCCATCGTTCCCGATGAAGCCCGCACCTTCGGTATGGAATCGCTATTCCGCGAATACGGAATTTACGCGAGCCAGGGCCAGCGCTATCGCCCCGTCGACGCCAACGTTCTCCTCTATTACAAGGAAGCCAAGGACGGCCAGATCCTGGAAGAGGGAATCACCGAAATGGGCTCCCTGGCCTCGTTCCTCGCCGCCGGCACCGCTTATGCCAACTACGGCGTGCCGATGATTCCTTTCTATATTTACGATTCGATGTTCGGCTACCAGCGCGTAGGCGA
>Ga0182024_10018095_pt1 | contig 13155 bp, 13 predicted proteins | sample P32metaG_FD_120480 | JGI IMG/M metagenome (GOLD analysis project Ga0182024, IMG submission 120480) | Permafrost microbial communities from Stordalen Mire, Sweden - P3-2 metaG (Illumina Assembly) | ecosystem: Environmental > Terrestrial > Soil > Wetlands > Permafrost | place: Sweden: Stordalen...
ATGGTGGTGGCCCCGGCGGCGATCGCTTTTTCAACCACGGCGGCCAGGAAGTCCAGCTCCGTGCGCGTGGCATCCTCGGGCGAAAACTCGATGTCCTGGCAATACTTCTTGGCCCGCTCGACCCCGACGACGGCGCGTTCGAGAATCTCGTCCTTGGCCAGGTGCAATTTGAACTCGCGATGGATGGAGCTGGTGGCCAGGAACACGTGAATGCGCGGGCGGGGGCAATCGCGCAGCGCCTCCCAGGCCCGGTCGATGTCGTCGTTGTTGCAGCGTGCCAGCCCGCAAATGACGGGCCCTTCGACCTGGCGGGCGATGGACTGGACCGCTTCGAAGTCGCCGGGCGAGGCGATGGGAAAGCCCGCTTCGATCACGTCCACGCCCAGTTCGCGCAGGGCGTGGGCCACTTCGAGCTTCTCGGCCAGGTTCATGCTGGCGCCGGGCGACTGTTCGCCGTCGCGCAGGGTGGTGTCGAAGATGACTAACTGGTTGTCGATCATGGCTGGCTCCAACAAAAAACCCTGAACCGGCCAGGTTCAGGGTAGATATCAGCAAGCTCAATTCGTATGACGCTGACGGCGTACCCTGTCACCGGCCCCCCAACGAGGGGAAAAGCAAATCCAGCAGAATCAGGTCGTGCGGGTACGTCATGGTGCTCCAAACCTCCGGTCAAACTTCAATCATGGTAAAAGAAGAGGGCTGGAAAAGCAACGGCAATTCAGACAACTCCGTGAGCCTTGCTCGGCCGGCGCGTCGAAGGGAGTGCATCAATTCGGTCCATGCCGTATTATGATGTAAGGAGATTGCGTTCATTATGCCTGCGCGAGATACGTACCATGACGCCGTGAAAAACGCCCTGATCAAGGACGGATGGACGATCACGCACGATCCGTACCACCTTCCAGCGGCGGGCAAGCATATGTATGTTGATTTGGGAGCCGAACAGTTCTTGGCCGCGGAAAGAATGACCGAGAAGATCGCCGTGGAGATCAAGAGTTTTCTGGGGCGGTCATTTGTTGATGACCTGGAAAACGCGATTGGCAAGTTTGTCCTGTATCGAACCATGATGTCCTACCAGGAACCCGACCGACGAGTATTCCTGGCAATGCCATTCGATGCAGCGAAAATCTTCGAAGAACCATTCGGTCAGATGCTCCTTGAGAGCAACGTGGTCCGGGTGATAGTTTTTGATCCGTCGGAGGAGGCCGTCATCAAATGGATCCCATGAATCCCATTCGTGATCTCATCGAGAAGATACTCCGCAGTCACGTTTATCCCGATCCGATGAGCAAAATCGAATCGCAGACGGTCTTCGACCGGACCAACGATCATTACTTGATTTTGCACGTGGGTTGGGGTAAGCATCGTCGCATTCATGGAGTCCTGGCTCACATCGACTTGATCGGGGACAAGATCTGGGTGCAAACGGACGGTACCGAAGCGGGCCTGGCGTACGAATTGGTTGAGGCTGGTGTCTCGCCTCAGCAAATCGTCCTGGGCTATCGGATTCCGGAGATTCGCAAGCACACGGGATTTGCAGTGGTCTAGATAGGCCGACTATTTATTCAGGTAGCGAAGCAAGGGTGCCGCCAATCCCGGCGCCTGGGCCAGGATCATGATCGCGCTGCGGGTCAGCCACGGCCGGCGCAGCACCTGGGCGACGGTTCGGCACAGCCATTGCCGGCGCGTGACAATCTGACGATGGCGCTCGGCCCATTCGCGCACCAGGCCGGGGCGCCATTGCTGACACGCTCGTTCGGCCAGCGGGGCCACGGCGACGCCGCTCGCCAGGGCCCAGGCAATGCCTTCGCCGGTGAAGGGTTCGACATAACTGGCCGCGTCGCCGAGCAGAAAAACGCGTTCGGTTGCGGGCGGAGATACGCTGCGGGTCAGCAGAGGCGTGCCGCGCCAGGGAAAATCCGCCAGTCTCGCGATGGCCGGCAACCCCGCCTGCCGCAAGATGGCCGACGCCGCTTGAGGCAAGCCGCCCTCGCGGCGAACGAACTCCGGATCGAACGCCGCCCCGATATTCAGTCGGCCATCTTCCACGCGCACCAGGCCGACGTAGCCGCCGGCGCCGCATGCCATGAAGATGTTGGGCGCGTCGTAAAAGCTGGGAAACTCCGAGCCGATCGCACCGGCGCCGATTCGACCTGCTGTCGCGGGGCGGGAGCGCCAACGATCCGAATGTCGTCGGAAGCCACCCGACAGCCCATCCGCCGCCACGACGACCTTCGCCCGCATAATGGCGTCCTGTTCATCCCTGCGAATCTTGATCTGACAGCACTCCGGGGATGTTGATTCGAAGTGAGCCTCGGCCCGCGGCAGAAAGTGGGCACCCGCCGTGACGGCGCTCGTCACCAGGGCCGCGTCGAATGCTTCCCGAGAAAGCACGCGTTCACCCGGCATGGCGACCAGGGCGTGACGACCCTGGGCTGACAGCCGCACGCCGGCAATGGCCACGGCGCGATGCTCTTCGAGCAAGTCTCCCAGGCCGACGGATTTTAGCGTGGCCTGGGCGCACAGGTTGACGCAGGAACCACAAACTTTCCAGCGCGGAAACTCGGCCCGATCGACGAGAAGCACCTTCAGCCCGCGGCGGGCCAGTTCCCGGGCCGCCATGGAGCCAGCGGGACCGGCTCCGATGGCGATCACGTCCCATTCGCGGCGAACGGCATCATGCAGATTCAGTGTGGATGGGATCGTCATGATTCGCTTTCGAATGCCGCTTGCGGCTTGGCGTTCGCATGGGCATACGCTAAGTACAGCACTTCAAAATTGGGGGTTCGAATTCGTGGGGCAGGTTGCCAACCTGCCTGGCGAACGGCAGGTTGGCAACCTGCCCCACGCGAATTTCACCGCAGCAGCGCCGCTTCCGCCGTCAGCCCCGGGCCGAACCCCAGCGCGACGCACGGCCTCGGAGCATTTTGCTCGATCAACCGCTGAAGAATGAAGAGAATCGTGGCCGACGACATGTTGCCATACTCAGCCAGGATTGCTCGGGCGGGCTCCAGTGCCCGGTCATCCAGCCTCAGTCCTTCCGCGACGGCCTGCAAGATTTTCGGCCCGCCCGGATGGATGCACCAGGTCGGTACGTCCTTCACGTCCAGGCCCTGCCGGAAGAGCCATTCGCCGAGCCAACCGGGCAGGTTATGGGCGATCAGCTCCGGCACGGCTTTGGACAGCCTCATCTCGAAGCCATGATCGCCGAGGCTCCAGGACATGGCGTCCATCGAATCAGGAAAGACGCACGACCCCGACGCGTCCATCCGCCAGGAATCCGCCGGACCGCTGGCCGTGCCGACCAGGGCCGCGGCGCCGTCGGCGAACAGCGAACAGGCGACGAGTTGCTCGACATCCCACGAATAGACGCAATGCACGCTGCTCAACTCGACACAGCACAGCAGCACCCTCGCCCGGGGATCGGCGGCGGTCAGGCCGCGCACAACGCGCAGGCCGTTCAACGCCCCGTGACAGCCCATGGAGCCGATGTGTGTCCGCTCCGTTGTGATCGGCAGGCCGAGCCCTTGAATCAGTTCGACGTCCACACCGGGCGAATGGACTCCGGTGCACGAGACCGTGACGAGGTGCGTGATCTGCCGCGGCGCTATCTCTGCCCGTTCCAGAGCCTGCCGGGCCGCGTCCTGAGCCAACGGCCCCGCGTGGCGGACATACTCCTGCATGCGCTGTTTCGTGGTCGGCCCACGCGTGGGTTGATCGGGCTGGGCAGTATCACGCAAGAAAACCGATCCGGTAACTCGGGTGCCTTCGAGAATGTCGCGCACCACTTCCTGGCTCCAGACGAAGTGGCGCTTCTGGATACCGGTATTGCCGAAGATGCGCGGCAACAACCTGGCCTGTTCTGGAGTGAGTTTTCCCAGGGCGCGAAAGACCTGCTGCGCCACGCTTTGCGAATATGCCGTCTGCGGCACGGCGGTTCCCACACCCAGGATCGCGAAACCCATGATGTCTCTCCTCTGTCCGCTTCTTCCTCCTGAATTCTACGCGACCGGGTGCCGGTATGTTCGCGGTGGAAAGGGGTCGGCGGGGAACATGACATGGAAGTAATCATCGTTTCCGTGTTCCTTCCGTGTTGATCCGTGGCTAAACTTCCCCTAAGATGCCCATATGCCATCCCCCATCAATCGCAGGCGCTTCCTCCAGGCCAGCTTGCTGAGCACGACCGGCCTGGCCATGCCGCAAAGTGCCGAAGGAGCCCCGGTTCAGGCTGAGGGCGAACTTCTCTATAACGGCATCCGGCTGCCTTCACCCTGGCCGCCGCGCATTAAAGACGTGCCCGCCGATCCCGCGACGCCCGCCTATTTGCGAACGCCGCCCGCGGTCATTCCCATCGATGTGGGCCGGCAACTGTTCGTCGATGATTTCCTGGTCGAACGCACTACCCTGACGCGGACGCATCATCGGCCGAGCTATCATGCTCGCAATCCCGTTCTCACCGGCGGCATGGTCTTCAGCGACGGCGTCTTCCACGATCCGCAAGATCGGCTTTTCAAGATGTGGTACCTGACCAAGGGCGGCACCGCTTACGCCACGTCCAAGGACGGGCTCGCCTGGGACAAGCCGAAGCTCGACGTCGTCCAGGGAACCAACATCGTGCAAACCAGCCCACGCGATTCGAGCACCGTATGGCTCGATTTGACGGAGAAGGACCCGAAGAAGCGTTACAAGATGTTTCGTTCCTACAGCAGGCCACAGCTCAAGTCGTGGTGCCTGTGGGTGCACTTTTCGCCTGACGGCATCCACTGGAGCGGGCCGGAGCCGACCGGGGCGTGCGGCGACCGCAGCACCGTCTTTTACAACCCGTTCCGGCAGGTCTGGGTCTACAGTCTGCGTCACGGCTGGGGCCGGCCTCGCCGCCGCCGCTACTGGGAGACTCAGGGAGATGTGGTGAAAGGCGCCCAGTGGGGAGCCAATTCCGTGCCCTGGATGTGGTGCGGCTGCGACAAACTCGATCCGCCGCGCAGCGACTACAAGGTGACGCCGGAACTCTACAACCTCGATTGCGTCGCTTACGAGAGCATCATGCTCGGCCTGTTCACGATCTGGCGTGGCCAATTCCCCGAGCGCGAGAAGCCCAACGAGGTCTGCGTCGGCTACAGTCGCGACGGCTGGAGCTGGACCCGGCCCGATCGCCGCGGCTTCTGTCCGATCTCCGAGACGAAGGGCGACTGGAACTACGCCAACGTGCAATCCGCGGGCGGGTGCTGTTTGATCGTGGGCGATCGGCTCCATTTCTATTGCAGCGGCCGAGGCAATGGCCAGGTCACCGCGCTGGCCATCCTGCGCCGCGACGGCTTCACATCAATGGACGCGGGCAAAGAGGAAGCCACCTTGACCACCCGCCCCGTGCGTTTTCGCGGCCGGCATTGCTTCGTCAACGTGGACGCCGCTGCCGGCGAGCTGCGCGTCGAACTTCTCGACGCGACCGGCAAGACGATCGCTCCCTTCAGCCGGGCCAATTGCCAGCCGATCCGCGCCGACCGCGTCACCCAGGCGGTGCAGTGGCAAGGCGCCGCGGATCTCGCCGCTGTGGCCGGGCAGACGGTCAAGTTTCGCTTTCATCTGACAGGCGGCAAACTGTACGCTTTCTGGGTCAGTCCGGAAACGTCGGGGGCCAGTCATGGCTACGTGGCTGCGGGCGGACCGGGATTCACGGGGTTGACGGATACGGTGGGGATGGGCAAGAGGTGAAGGTTGGGCGTAACCGGTCGGCGTCACGTGCGAATCGCAGTTTTGAGGGTAGAGGCCGGCGGAGTTCGTAAGAAAAACACGATTTCCTTGCCGAGAGCGTTGGCTATTCGTCCGACGGTGCCGAGAGTGGTATTCACCTGCCGTCCGGTGAAGAGCCGCGATAGGGTCGCTGTATCATAGCCCGTCCGCTTGGCCAATTCCGCGAGGCTTACCTGCTGGCGCTTCCGCTCGAGTTGCAGGGAATGCAGCAGTTCCTGCAACTGCAGGTACTCGCCCAGCGGAATGGCTTCCGTCTGGCCGGTCGCCGCGAGGACTTGCTCCAGCGTTGGCTTTTCCCGCTGGAATCGTTGGCGGACTTCCCGAATTTCGGCAAGCTCGTCAGGAGTTCGGACGACGACGGCGGCGGTTCGGCGCTGGACGGTTAGCTTCGCAGGTTTGTTCATCGTCTTTTCCTCTTCCGTTTGCCGCTCCGACGCGCGTCATCGCGCGGTGGAGGCGTTTCATAGGCGGTGACGGGCTTGATGGTGTACGGATCGTCCAGGACTTGCTCCCACACCACAGCGATGTAGCGCCCCGTGCGTGTCTCGCCGAAAGTGATGGGCCGACCGGATGAATCGCTCTCGGTTGTTGGATTGCTTGGATCGCTGACGACGTCATCCACCTCGTCTTGAGTCACGCCATGTTCCACGACGATATGAACATTGTTCCCGTCAGGTTCTTCCTCCAGGTCCCAGATCACCGCGACCTGTCGCCGCACGTGAGCCCCTCCCAGGCGGCCAGCACCCAGGTCAATTAGCCATCGACCGGGCGAACCACTGTACTTTGACAATTATATCAATTAGAGGATTTCGAGCACCTGTTTGAACTCACTGAATTGCCAGTCCAGTTCGACAACTCCTCCTTGCCTTCCGGATAAGATCGTCGTCGGCAGGATCATCCCAGCCGCGCCCAAAAGGCTGCGGCCGGATCAAAACGAGAACGTCACCGTCACCTCAACGACGATCGGGACGTCGCCGCCGCCGGCCTGCTCGGGGTGCAGTCGCGACGTGATGGGCCGTTCCTGGCGAACCGAAACGATGATTTCGGTCAGAGTCAGCTTGGCGTCGCCGACCGCGGCCTGGGCGTTTTCACGGGCTTCGGCGACGGCCTGCTGGATCGCCTGACGCCGTTGCTCGGCGTTGCTTTCGCGCAGCCAATCGATCTTGAGCCCGGACGCGGCGGCGCGATCGAAACGAAGCGAGCTTCGCGCCGCGAGCGGATCTTCCACTTCGCCGGTCGGACTGGCCCCGTTTTCCACGGCCTGGTCCGCCAGCTTGATGATGGCGTCGCGCAGCTTGTCGAGGTTCTTCTCGCGCACGCTGACGACGAACTGAGTCTGCGCATGCTGCAGCCTGGGCGCCGGCACAGGGGGAGCAGCGGGAACGCCCTTGCCGAAGAGCTTGGGCAGGCGGTCGCCGACCGTGACGTTGCCGAGCGCCTGCGGCGTCGCCTGGATTTCCACATTGGCAAGCCCCAACTTCGCCAGGGCGTCCTTCATCTTTTGCACTTCCTTCGCGTGCTCCTCACGGGCCTTGGCGGCGGCTTGCGTGGCGACGTAGAACGTCAGCTGGGCGGCGTCTGGCTTGGCGAAAACCGTGCCCGTCGTGCTGACCATGATCTTGCGCGGCGCGTCCTTGGCGCCCTGTGCGTTCGCCGCGACGGCGGACAGCAGAACACAACCGACGAGCGTGGGCAGCTTCACGATGCGCGTCATGAAAGACCTCCGCAAGGGAAATGGGCGTGGGAATTTGTATGCGGATCATTGTATGTATTTCGCCGCATCGGGCACATGGCCGACACGCACACGTGTCGAGTAGAATAAAAAGTGTGGATTTCCCGCTCTTGCACAAGGAGTCTTGCCATGTCCATCGCACGATCCGTCCTGGCCCTTTCATGCGTAACTTTGTTGGCCGCCTCAACGGTCGCTGAAGATTGGCCCGGCTTTCGCGGTTCCAGCGGCGGCCGGTCGGACGACAAGAATCTGCCGGTCGAACGGAGCAAGGAAAATCTTCTGTGGAAGATCAAGCTGCCCGGCGCCGGCACCTCCAGCCCGATCACGACCGGCGACAAGATCATCCTCACCTGCAACGCCGGCTACGGCACCGCCATCACGCGCGGCATGAGCGGCAAGGGCGGCGGCGGCAAGGGAGGCTTTGGCAAGGACCCCGGCGATCAGACCAAGCTGGAGCTGCTCGTCGTTTGCCTCGACCGCAAGAACGGCGAGGTGCTCTGGAAAAAGGAAGTCAAGCCGAAGCTGCCCGAGACGCCCTTCACCGGCATGATGCGCGAGCACAGCTACGCGTCCAGCACCGCGGTCACCGACGGCAAGAACGTCTACGTCTTCTTCGGCAAGACGGGTGTCTTCGCCTTCGACCTCGACGGCGAACAACTCTGGCAAGCCGACGTCGGCACCGGCAAGCACTTCTGGGGATCGGCGTCCAGCCCCGTTTTGTACAAGGATCTGGTGATCGTCAACGCTTCGATCGAAAGCAAATCGCTGGTCGCCCTCGACAAGAAAACGGGCAAGGAAGTATGGCGGCAGAAGGGCCTTGGCACCTCCTGGGCCTCGCCTGTGGTGGTCGAAACCAAGCGAGGCCAGCACGAAGTCGTCATCAATGTGCCGGGCAAGATCGCGGCCTACGATCCCGCGACCGGCAAGGAACTGTGGACCTGCCAGGGCGTCGTCGCCGAACGTGGCGGCGGCTTCGGAGCGTACACGGCTTCGACCCCCGTGGCCCAGGGCGGCGTCGTCTACGCGATCGGCGGCGGCGGGCCCACGCCCTCGGCAGCGCTCGCGATCAAGGCCGGCGGCTCCGGCGACGTCACCAAGACGCACGTTGTTTGGAAGGCCAAGGCCGGCGCTTGCAATTGCTCTCCCGTCCTGGTCGGCGACTACCTCTGCTGGGTCGATGGCAGCATGACTTGCCTCAACATCGCCGACGGCACGTCCGCTCACAAGGTCCGACTCTACGACGGCCGCAACGAATACGTCTCCGCCGTGCTGGCCGGCGATAAGATCTACGCCCTCACTCGCGGCGATGGCATGTTCGTCGTCTCCACGGACAAGTTCGAAAAGCTAGGCCACTTCGATTTCGCCGACGACAACAGCATCTTCAACGCCAGTCCCGCCATCAGCGATGGGCGGATGTACTTGCGCTCCAATCAGTATTTGTACTGCATAGGTAAAAAGTAGCGATATCGATTGATCATGAACCCCGCCGCAGCCGTTCCCACGGCAGCAACGGCAAATACATGCACAGTGCATAAGGCACAAAGGCCCCGATTTCCAGCGACACAAAGATGCCCAGGTGAAACATCACGCCGAAGAACAAGGCGACCCGCCTGGGCCATTTCCAGATCACCAGCAGCGGAAACGCGAGCTCCCAGATCATCACCGACCAGGTGAGCAAACTCGTCAGCCACGGCGGCAACTGGAGCCAGGCTCGCGAGAATCGCGCCCGGACCAGATCGCCCAGGACGAAATGCAAGCTGATGCCTTCGTTCCAGGTGGTCCCGCAAGCCTTGTACAGTCCGTTCATGAAATAGATGAAGATCAACTGCACGAAGAGCAAGCGTATGGGCCACGGATGCACATATACCGGACCAGGGCGCTTCGCCCACCAGGCATCGACCGACCAGGCCGCTCCGCAGGGACACAGCATCAGGAAGAGAAGCAAGGTGACGCGAATGGTATCCCCTGCGTTCTCCAGATTCGGGTTGAGATTGTCGAACGAGATCGACAGCAACCAGGTCAGCACGGCGACCGTGCGCGTGCAACAGCCGATCAGCAGCAGAAAAACAGACGCGATCCACAACCCCATGGCCGTTAGCACCAGGGAGTCTTCGTTCTGCCAGGAGCGATACATGGGCATCCACCAGGCGTCGGCGTCATAGTTTTCCATCCAGGCGAAATACCAGCCGAAGCCGGCGAGAGCGCAAAAGAACAATGTCGCCAGGATCATCGAGACCCAGGGAATTCGCTGATGCGGATCGCGCCAGCGCTGCAGCGACTCGAGAATCAGAAACAGCAGCGCCAACCCGGCGCCGATCAAGGGTACGATCCAGGCCCAATCATCGGGTTCATTGGCGGAGAACATGCGCGACCAAACCCCGCCGACGTACCAGGCGAGGCTGGCCGTCCAGATCGCAAGGGCAGCTCCCGTGCGATCCTGCGGGGGCGGATTGAGCTTTGTCGTGAGCAGTCGCATGAGTGAGGTGCCGAGTATCCAGCAGGTCAAGAGGATAAAAGTGCTAAGACTGAGATACGTCGTGGCCCCGTCGTCGAAGCCGCGCAACAGCGACCAGGTGGTGCGCGGCGCCTGGAAGCGCCAGCCAAACACGGTGGGACTGCCGAGCCCGTTCTTGCCGAAGTATTCCAGAGTGTCGGGGGCGAATAGCAGGCAGATGTCGAGGAGGAAGATAAAAGCCAGGCCGATGCGCATCGCCGCCAACCGCTCGGCACGGACTGGCGTGGTCCACGACGGCCACGCGGACAGCGGCCACGGCAGCCACGGCGACAAACCGACGATCGCAGGTTGATCGCGATCCTGGCTCATGGCTGCACGGGGGAAAATCGGTGCTGATCGAAGTCGTAGGATTCCAGAAGAATCTCGGCGTGTGGCTGGTCGGTCTTGGGCCGCCAGCGCATGATCGGGACGACGAACGGCCCGTCCCAACCATGGCCTTCATCGGGGGCGTGAATGCGATAAAAACGGTCCAAAAGAATCACTTGCGTCGGCGGCGGAGCGTCGGCATGCGCTTGCTGCCACGAACGCAAACGCCATTTCATGTAAGCGAGCGAAGTTTCCCGCTCATCGATCGCGAGATTACGCACCTGCCGAGTCAGCCGGGCTGCCGCTTCCGCGGATGTTTCGAGCCGTTCCGCGGGATCTTCGCCGGGCGTCTTGATCGTCTTGCACAGCGGGCTGACCCAGATGTCGTTCTCGAAGCCTCTGCCGCGACTGTTGCCCACTCGAAAAAACGCGCCAACGTCTTGCGGCTCATTTTCGGATAGCAGCAGGGCGACCGCATCCATGGGCTGCCCCGTGCCGAAGTTGACGTGATGGCCGAAGCGAGCGTCAAAGGACGGACGCCAGTCGGGCAGTCCCTGATCGGCCGCACCTGGGTCGGTGTTCAGCAGCAGCACGACCGGGAAGCAGCAACCCTTGCCGACATCCGGAGCGAAAAGGTTCCATTGTTCATCCTGAAGCGTGAGCTGACTCCAGCGGCGCATGTTTTTTTGAAGCTCATCGCACCACTGCCAGCCGTGCCCTTGTTCCTTGGCAAAGCGCGGGGCGACGCGATCCACGAGCGGCCCCCATTCGTCCCCATAGTGGGAAGTGGACCACATCACGAATCCGAGCGTGTTGTTCAGCAGCATGTACAGGAGCTGCGCGATGATGAATAGACCAAGGAGTACCTGACGAGGCGACGCGGGAGCGCCGGGTTGGGAGGGGTTTTGCATGGGCACCGATTCCATCTTCGTCTAGCGTTCGCTCGTCGTTTCGGGCAACACGGCGGTGCCCCCATTTCACCGAAACGCGGAGCGAACGCTAAACGATAAATCGAAATCAAGTCGATGGTTGGCGCGGGAAGCTTTCGCGCGAGCCGAGCGAGTAAATCACCAGGAACCAGAAATCGCCTTGCTTTGCATCGATCAAATCCACGCCGCGGCTGCCGGCGGAGACGGCCTGGATCAGCTCGGCATCGTCCCAGCGGAATTCGCGCCGCGAGATGATGTAAACATGAGCCACCGAAATGGTCCCATGCGCCTGGTTGACGAACACCAGCTCCGGCACGCGTCGGCCCTGCACCGAAGCCATCCGAAACGAATCGAGGTAAGCGTAATCGATCACCTGCGGCGCGTCCACGGCGCATCCCTGAGCGGCCAGCCAGTTCGTCACGATCTCGGCACTTGTTCCATGGTGGGCCGCGAGAAACACCGCCCCCCCATCGAGATACGGCAACGGCTGCAAGTACCACGTCAAGCTGAGCCCCGCCGTCAGCAACACAGCAGCGGCAATACTCAACCAGGTCCAGGGACTCGGCCGGCGCGCATGTTCCAGGCGATCGAGGATCCGGCTCGCCATGCCGGTCGGCACCGTCACCTGGCGCATGGCCCGCCCTAAAACATCATCGACGGCCTTGTCCTTGCGAGCCAGCTCCCGGCATTCCCCGCACTGATCCAGATGCCCTTGCAAGTAGGACGGGCTTCCCAGCCCGTCCATCTCCGTCCCCAGGCCAGACCCCGAACTCTCCGCCGGCCGCGAAAACAAAAGCAGAAGGCGTGCGTGTGAGCAATCCATTATTCGCCCTCCTTATTATGATGGGCCAAAGCCACGGCGCCGTTTTGCAGCAATCGGCCGCGCAAGAAAGCCTTGGCCCGAGCCAACCTGGACATGATCGTCCCCAGCGGAACATTCATCTGGTCCGCGATGTCACGATAACTGAAGTCCTCAAAGTAGAACAAGATCAATGGAGTACGCCATCCTTCCGGCAGCTGATTGAGCGCCAGCTGCAGCTTTTCCGGATCGACTTCCGGCAACGGTTCGGGCAGCCGATCAGGCAGATCGCCGACCTCGTCCATCGGCACCTCGTTGGCTGTCTTGCTGGCCCGGACCCGATGCAAGTACAGGTTCCGCAGAATAGTGAAGAGCCAGGATTTCGCTCGCTCCCACTCGCGCAACTGGGTCAACTTGGACTGGGCCTGGCAAAACGTATCTTGAGTCAGGTCTTCCGCTTCCTGCACCGAGCCGCTCAGCCGGAACGCGAAGGCGAACAGGCAGCGATAATGCGCCTCGACCAGCTCTTCCACGCTTCGTTTCTTGCCGGCCCACGGCATGACACGGACTCCCTGTAATGGTAGATCCACAAGGCCGATCATTTATTCCCTGGCCTCGATCGATTGCGCGCCCATCTTGCAGCTGACGAGGCGCGATTTTTCGGCAATCTTTCAATTCCGTTGAGAGGATTATTCTAATCCGGGCGAATCGGCTGACAATTGCCCAAAATCCCCTCTTTTTTGCTGGTTCGAGCGCGAACACGCGATTTTCCGCGAAAAATAAGCTTGTCGATGAAATTTCCGGGAATAATCTAGGCCCTTACGTATCCAACCTACGAGTCGCATCGCTGATCGCCAGCGGATGCTGTGTTGATTTGAAGTGTTTGTTGCTTCAGTGTGGAGGAGTTTTGCACCATGAAAAAGCTACTGAGCGCGCTACTTTTTGGTAGCCTATGTCTGATGTTGAGCTTCGGCTCAACGGGTTGCGGCAAGAAAGACAAGCCCGCGACCGAAAAGCCGGCCACGGCCAAGCCCGCGACCGAGAAGCCCGCGACCGAGAAGCCGGCAACGGCTAAGCCAGCCACGGAAAAGCCGGCTACCGAGAAGCCAGCGACGGAGAAGCC
>Ga0182024_10018096_pt1 | contig 13154 bp, 8 predicted proteins | sample P32metaG_FD_120480 | JGI IMG/M metagenome (GOLD analysis project Ga0182024, IMG submission 120480) | Permafrost microbial communities from Stordalen Mire, Sweden - P3-2 metaG (Illumina Assembly) | ecosystem: Environmental > Terrestrial > Soil > Wetlands > Permafrost | place: Sweden: Stordalen...
CAGCTCGTTCACGATGGGGTGAAAGTGTTGCGCACCGGCACCGGCGCCGCTAAAAGTGACGTCATTGTCGACGAAAAAAAAGTCGAAGAGATTCTCGGCGTGCCTCCCAACAAAGTCACCGACGTAATGGCTCTGATGGGCGACAGCATTGACAACATTCCCGGCGCGCGCGATCCCAACGAAAAGCCAGCCCCAGGGGAACGCCGCAAGCCCGGTATCGGAAAAGTTGGCGCGCGCGAAATAATTTTGCAATTTGGCTCCGCGGAAGAAGCGCTGCGCCGGGCCGCTGAAGTAAAACGAGCCAGCTATCGCGAAGCGCTGCAGAAAAATGGCAAATATGTTTTGTTGAGCAAAGAGTTGTCGAAGATCGACAGCGATGTGCCCATCACGCTGGACCTGGACGACCTGCAACGGCGCGAACCTGATCTGCCATTGCTGGCGGCCCTGTATCGCGAACTGGGATTTAACTCGCTGCTGAAAGAATTGGGATCGGAAACCGTTGCTTCTACCGCGCCTGTCAGTGCAGGCCCGGTGCTGAAAACTGATTACTTGCAACTCATCAATCCCGGCGAATTTCGTGACTATCTGTCGGGTATCCCAGTCGAACAACCGATCGCAATCTGGCTGAATTTGGAGCCAGGCGATCGCGAGTCGGAAGGCTTCGGCACACGCATTGCTTCCATCGAAGTGTCATCAAAACCCGGCGAAGGTCGAGCTGTATGGATGGACGAAAAGGGCGAAGCGCTCGCGGCGTTGCGACCGCTGTTAAGCGATCCCCAGCGCCCCAAAATTGTCCATGATCCAAAACTGTTTCATTTGCTTGCCGGGCGCATGGCTAACGTTTTGCACGCCACGCAAATTTATTCTTATTTGTTGCGGCCCACCACTGCCAATCACAATTTCACCGACGTGGTCATGCGCCAATTCAACGCCATGATGGGTGGCGGCCCGGGGGAGCGCGCTGATTACCTGCGGCGGATCGCTCCAGCCTTACAATCGCAAATTGGCCCCGAACAGCTCGCCAACGTATACGAAAAAATCGATCTGCCGCTCGCGCCAGTGCTGGCGGACATGGAGCGCGCTGGCATTCGCGTTGACCCTAAAGCGCTCGATGTCATGTCTCAGGTCATGGAAACAGAAATACGGCGCCTGGAAAAAGAAGTTTGGGAACTTGCCGGTATGGAATTCAACGTCAATTCGCCGACGCAGCTGGCGGAGGTTCTATTTGACAAGTTGAACCTGCAGCCATCGCAGCGTCGCGGGCGCGTCAAGGGCCGCTCGACAGCAGTGGATATTCTGGAAGAATTATCGGCCAAGCACCCGCTGCCTCGAAAAATTATCGAGTACCGCGAAATTGCCAAGCTTAAATCGACCTACGTCGATTCATTGCCAAAATTGGTGAACCGCGAAACCGGTAGGCTGCACACCAGTTATTCGCAGACCGGTACGGCTACTGGACGCCTGAGCTCTTCCGACCCCAACCTGCAAAACATCCCAATTCGAACCGAACTGGGACGGCAAATTCGTGCCGCTTTTGTGGCCGACGAAGGCAAGGTATTGTTATCCGCCGACTACTCGCAAATCGAGCTGCGCATCATGGCGCACTTTTCGCGCGACCCCGTTTTGCTAGAAGCGTTCAACAGCGGCGAAGATATTCACGCGCGCACCGCGCAGGAAGTTTTTGGCGTGGGCCAAATGGCGCAAACCGCGGAGCATCGCCGCGCCGCCAAGGTCATCAACTTTGGAATTATTTACGGCCTTTCGCCGTTCGGTCTCGCGCAACAATTGAATATCGAGAACCGCGAGGCCGCGCAATTTATCAATGCCTACTTCACCCGCTATCGCGGCGTGAAACAATATCTCGACGACACATTGGCCGACACCCGCGCAACCGGGGTGGCCAAGACTTTATTCGGCAGAATTCGCCCTATCCCCGAAATTAATTCCGCGCAATTTCAGTTGCGTAATTTCGCCGAGCGCACCGCGCTCAACTCGCCTCTGCAAGGCACCGCTGCAGACTTTATCAAGCTGGCCATGATCAGCATCGACCGTCGGCTAGCAGATGAGAACCTGCAAACCAAAATGATTTTGCAGGTGCACGATGAGCTGGTTTTCGAGGTGCCGAAAAATGAGCTTGAGGCGGTTTCAAAATTGGTAAAAGAAGAGATGGAAGGCGTCCACAAAATCGCTGTTCCGCTGCTGGTCGAGGTATGTTCGGGACCGAATTGGCGCGACCTGGATTGAGCTTTCCAGCATTTGCGAGCTATGTTTTCTGCAACCTTTTCCTTGCCTGAGGGTTCTTAGTATCGGTGGCGTGTGCGCGCACTACCTGAGGTAGCGGACACGCTTTTTTTTGACTCTGATCTTCGATTGCTAGACGCGGCGACACTTTTTGGACACGAGCACGACGTGCGCCGCAATGCCAGCCCTGGCCCATGCTAGTTTAGAGAGGTTAGTCCCTCCCAAGGAACATCCATGAACCGAGCAGCCACAGGGCTATTTTTTTTACTGATCATTTTGTTTTTCAGCGGTTGCTCGGGAAGTAGCAACACTGCGCCGCCATCAAGCCTCGTTAGCGTAACGGTGTCTGCGCCGCAAAGTACTGTGGCTGTCGGCCAAACGTTGACCTTCACCGCTACCGTCACCGGCACGAACAACCAGGCAGTCACCTGGAGCGTAAGCGGCGGCGGAACGATTTCGAATATCGGCGTGTATACCGCGCCGGCAACTGTACCGAATCCCGCCAAGGTCACCGGGACGGCCACCTCTCAAGCAGATTCGACCAAGTCGGGCTCCGCCACCATAACCGTCGTGTCAGCCTCGGCTGTACAAGTTTCGGTACAGCCCGCCACGGCATCTGTCTCCGATTTTCGCACCCAGCAATTTACCGCTACCGTTACCGGCAGCTCTAATACTGCAGTGACCTGGCAAGTGAATGGCGCAACCGGTGGCAGTCAGAAATTTGGATTTATTTCCAGCACCGGGCTTTTTGTGGCACCGAGTGCGGTCCCTACAAAATCAGATGGCCAGGGCAACACCATAACAACGACCTTGACCATTACGGCTGTATCCCAAGCGGACTCTACCGCTAGCGCGACTTCCACCGTAACCATCGTTCCCGATAATGCCAATACCCAGTCTGTTCCCGTCGAACTTGGCACCACCGGCGGCAACGCGCATGACTTCGTAAACAACACGGCGAAAAACACCATCACCTGCTGCGGCGGAACGCTCGGTTCGCTGGTTATTCGCGGCGGCGTGCAATATATTTTGAGCGACAATCACATCCTGGCGCGCAGCGATGGCGCCACCGTGGGCGATGCCATCATTCAGCCGGGCTTGATTGATACTGCAACATGCACCACCGCCGGCACCACGACCGTTGCGAATTTGTCTCAGTTCTCCAATTTGCAAGCTAACCCAAGTCCAAACATCGACGCCGCCATCGCGCAAGTCATCCTTGGAAAAGTCGATCCTGCGGGGAACATCATTTATCTCGGCGCGACGACGGACGCTAATGGCGTTCCCGTGCCGGGCGCTCCGCAAGGGGGCACAGGAATTCCCGAAAGCAGCGTGACCGTCGGCCGGCCGGTCGCAAAATCTGGGCGCTCCACCGGATTGACATGCTCCACGATTGAAGCCACGAACATCAGCACCAGTGTCGATTACACCGTCAATTGCGACGGCACCGGAACCAAGTTCACCGTGAACTACTCGAATCAGATCGGCGTTATAGGCGGCGATTTCAGCGGGGAGGGCGACTCCGGTTCCCTGATCGTCACGCAAGACACAACTAGTCCGGTAGCTTTGCTGTATGCGGGATCGGACACCGACACGGTTGGCAATCCCGTGGCTGATGTTTTGAATTTTTTCGGCAATAACACCGTGTTTGTCGGTGGGGCCGCACACACAGTTGTTGGATGCACCCTGCCCACTGCTCCGCAGTCTGCAAAGACCGTAGTGCCAAGTTCTGTAGCGTTCCAAGTTATACAGCAAGCGACCGCTACGCGCGATTTACACGCTGCGGAATTGCTTGCTTTTCCGGAAGTTCAGGCCGTCGGCGTGGGCCAGAGCTATGACAATCCTAAGGAAGCGGCGATTTTGTTTTTTGTGACCCAGGGAGAATCGCGAACGAATTTACCTGCGCAGGTTGACGCCGTTCGAACCCGCGTTATCGAGCAGCCGCTTTTTGCCAAGCGCGGAGCGATTTCAGCGCAAGACAGCGCCATGCTCGAGAAGTCAGTGGCGCCTCCCCAATTGGTGTACCCCGTTTCGGACGCAGAGATGGCGCGCGCAAAAGTCGTACTCACCGCGCACGTCGAAGCTCTGATGAAGCTGGCTGGCGTACAAGGCGTGGGCATCGGCTCCAGCGTCGACTCGCCCGGCGAAGCGGCCCTGATGATTTTTACTATTCGCGGCGTTCCGCAAGATCCGATTCCAGCGGTGATCGATGGAGTACGCACGCGCGTACGTGAGTCAAGCCGCTTCCGTGCCGGCTCTGTGGGCGCTGAAGTACAACGCGCTTGCAAACTCCCACCAGCCAAGGCAGTCACTAAAACAGCCGCAATTAAATCAGGAACAGCATCGCCAACAATCAAGCGCTGACTGTCGCCCAGTGCGAGCATTGCAACAAACTCGCCAACACAATCTATTTTGTGCTGAATATCCTGCGCTTTGTGGCAGGTTCATGTCGCGTGCTAGGCTACTTTTGTAAGTCACAGATAATTTTCGGAGGGGCCACATGGCACACGCAGCGCAGTTTATGAAACTTGTGACAGCAGCTAAGGCCAAGATTAAAGAGACCAACGTCGCTGACGTAAAACGCCGCATCGACGGCGGCGAAAATCTTACGTTGATCGATGTGCGTGAGGATAACGAATGGGCGCAAGGGCATTTGCCCGGCGCGCTGCACCTTGGCAAAGGAATTATCGAACGCGACATTGAGCAGCGCGTGCCGCAAACCGACGCAAAACTTGTTCTATACTGCGGCGGCGGATTTCGCTCCGCGCTCGTGGCGGAAAGCCTTCAGAAAATGGGCTACACCAACGTGGAATCGATGGATGGCGGCTGGAAAGGCTGGCGCGACGCGGGCCTTCCGACTGAACAGGGGTAAGCTTTTAGGCGTCTAAATGAGCTAGAGTCATCGCACTTATAGCCTCAATCCACTCTTTTCGACACACTACAGCAAATCCTGTATGGGGTCTGCTGCTGTTACCTTATATTATGGCGCGTTTTCCAGACATGCCCGCGGCTATGCCAGCGTCGCACAGCAATGGCGTGAGTCGTCAGCGCTTGAGTGACTCGCCACCCGAACAGTGACCGAGGACGAGCACGAATGCGAATTCTCGTAGTCGATGACCACGAAGTGGTGCGGCGAGGCATCTGTTCCGTGCTCGCCACGGAATCTTCATTAACTCTTTGCGGTGAAGCAGTTGACGGCAAAGACGCAGTAGAAAAAGCCAGGGTCCTCCGCCCCGACATCATCGTCATGGACGTAACCATGCCGCGGATGAATGGCTTGGATGCCACGCGCGAGATCAAGCGCCTCCTCCCCGAAACAGAAATAGTGATCGTAAGCCAGCACGAAGCGCCCGAAATGGTTCGGCAAGCCTTCAATGCCGGCGCCCGCGCGTATGTAGTGAAATCCACAGTCGCCAAGGAATTACTGGCGGCCATCGCGAAGGTCAATAAAGGCGAGCCATTTGTTAAAGCCGCTACGATAGCTGACGCAAGTCATAGTCTTGATCCGGCCAACGTTCTGCAACGCAGCGCGGCCTTCGAAAAAGCTCTCCGCGTAAGCGAGGAAAGATTCCGCTCGGCCATGACCAATATGGCCGAGGGATTGGTAATGCTCGATGCGCAAGGACGGATCACTTACGTGAATCCTGCCGCTGAAACTCTGTTCGGATGGTCCTCTGCTGAACTTCTGGCCCAAGATATACACGAGAAAACGCATTACCAACGGCCGGGCGGTTCGCGGTACGCAGCAATCGATTGTTCTCTTCTGCGAGTATTGCGTGGCGGAGCAGCAGTTCGCGAGCAGGAAGATTTATTTATCCGGAAAGATGGCTCCTTCTTCCCGGTAGTGTTCAGTGCTTCCCCGATTAAGACGGAAGGCGCAACCGGTGGCCTGGTTGTTTGTTTTCGCGATGACGCCAAGCGGCGCCAAGCGGAAGAGGCGCTGCGCCAAAGTGAGCGCATCTACCGCGCCATCGGCGAGTCCATCGATTACGGTGTCTGGATTTGCGACGACCAGGGACGAAACGTTTACGCCAGTCCTTCCTTTCTCCAGCTTATCGGTCTTACCCAGCAGCAATGCTCGGATTATGGCTGGGCTTATGCCATGGATCCTGAAGAAGGAAATGCCACCAAAGAGGCCTGGCAAAAATGCGTACGCGAAGGTAACGCTTGGGAACGGGAAACTCGCTTTCGCGCGGCCGATGGCCATTGGCATCACATCCTGTCTCGCGGCGTACCCATCCGCGACAGCCAGGGGAAAATACTTTATTGGGCGGGAATCAATCTAGACATTCAACATCGCAAGGAAGCGGAGCGCCAGCTTCAACAGTTGGTGGAGACGCTGGAATGGCGAGTTTCCGAGCGCACCCTGGAACTGGAAAACGCCACTGCCAAACTGCGGGAGCTTACTGGAAAATTATTGCAAACGCAGGATGAAGAACGCCGGCGTATCGCTCGCGAATTGCACGACGGAGTGGGGCAGCTCGTCGTAGCCATGAGCATGAATCTGACCAATATCGTCAGCGAAAAAGAAAAACTGAGCGAGCAAGCCCGGCAAAATCTGGAACAGAATCAGGCATTGGTTGAACAGGCCTCCCGCGAGATTCGCACCATGTCACAACTGCTTCATCCGCCGCTGCTCGACGAGGTGGGCCTGGATTCGGCGCTGCGATGGTACATAGACGGCTTCTCCGACCGCAGCAAAATCACTGTGGAGACGAAGTTGGCCAGCGGTTTCACCGAAGACCTGCCACGCGATATGGCGCTCTCCGTTTTCCGAATCGTTCAGGAATCGCTCACCAATACTCACCGTCACTCCGGGAGTCCCACAGCGTTGGTGCAGATCGACCGTTCGCCCAGTGAAATCACGCTGGTAGTGGAAGACGACGGCGAAGGTATACCCGCGCAAATCCAATCAAAAATTTCCTCTGGAGAACTTACCGGCGTCGGACTACGTGGCATGCGCGAACGGGTTCGCCAGTTTGGCGGCCATTTAGACGTTCGCTCGAACGGTCATGGCACCCGGGTCGTCGCTGTCTTGCCCATCCCTACTGGGCCGGGAGAAAAAGACAAGAAACCTGCTCACGCCAATAACGCCACGCCATAACGCTTAACTCTGACGCCAGCGTCACGAGAATGTGCGGCAGCCGGCCACTATTCTCTGCATCGATGATGAATTGACGGGTCTGTTGGCACTCGGTAACTCTCATTGCTAACAGCAAATTTTGGCTGGGGCGGAAGGATTCGAACCTTCACCGTCCTCATTAACAGTGAGGTGTCCTACCAGTTGGACCACGCCCCATTTCTTTTTCATCTTAACATGCAGGTGCGGACTTACTGTATGCGCGTGAGCGTCGGGAGTTTCTGCCGGTCGCTCAAATCCAGGGCTCGAGCTGTTACGTCGCTCATGTTTCCCTGAGTAAATTCATTGTTGAAGTTTTTTGATTTCAGCTTTCAGCTGTCCCACTTCAACTTCCAATGACTCAACCGCCAGGCACAGCTCGGACAGCCCGTTAAGTAAATCCCATTGCTCCGAGTCTTGGTGCTGGCTGGTATGCTCTTTGGCATCATCGAAAATCCGCTTCGCGACGTCGCTATGCGATGGCATCTTCACACCTCGGCATAATTCTCTTCACCAGGTAAACGGTATACTCCATCTCAAGGGGAAACAGATGCCCTTATATGCAGGAGCGGCCTTTATCAGGCGCGTTCCGGCACCGTGTTTCATTTTGGTTATGCTGGTGTGATTCAAAACCGACTTCTCTTCCAGCCACCATTTGCTAAGCAATTCTGTAGCCGTGGAGAAGCCCTTGAGGGTTTGCTGCGAATGAAGCGCTCGATAAACGCAATTTGTTTTTTTACTCTACTCTTCTGGGCTAGCGGATGTCGTGCGGCGCCTGATCCAGGCGTGCCGGAGATACCGCGTGGCGAGATGCCCAGCGCGGCAAAAAGCGCCCAGAACGGTCCATCCGATGACGCTTCGCGATATGATTTGGGACGCGACGAAGCGCGTGGCGGACACACTCTGGAAAAACATGTCGGCCGTTCCGACCAGGAACTTCGCGAGCGATTGGACCGGGAACGAAATATTTCCGCGGCTTCCACGTGGACCAATCGCGAAGTAGCCGAAGAAACAGTGGCCCAAGCTTTGCGCGCGCAGCATGACAAAATTGCTCGCTGGGAAGAACGAGGTTACCGTCGCCCGAACCTGGCGCTACACATTGACGCTGGCCGCGTGATCGGCAGAAGTATGAGGCACGGAGATGAGAGTTCGTCCGCCGCCACTGAAGCGGTCACTGTCTTGAAAGCCGACGGCCCAAATAGTTTTTATGTTTTAACCAGCTATCCCGAGGACCGGCGATGACTCGAGAGAAAAAAGAAAAAACTGCCGGATTTGACCCCGGCCAATTTCCAGCGCTTAAGGAATTTTTCTCCGGCTACCTGCACGAGGATTTCATAGATGAGTACGGCTCCCCCCCGGGCGCAGCCAGAGCATTTCGCGGAGACGCCAGTCCTGAAGAGTGCGCCCAAGCGTGTCAGGAGTGGGCAAAATTACGCAAGATTTTAACGGGCCGGTCTATACCGGAGGTGCAAACATCGCTGCAAAAATTGGGTGGCGCATGGCGGCCACAGGATTTGGACGAATTCCACAGCTTGGATGCGGCGTTCACAGGGAAGATGCCGAAGCCGTCCAGCTAAAAACCCTTGTCAAACTGTCCCAGATTGGGAATTCCCCATAATTCGATCCGGACCTTTCGGCTGTCAATATCCGGATACGTCAAGCAAATTCCTTCTAACTAATCCTTCATGTTTGAATCAGACGTATTGGCGTGGCACATTTCTCAAAATTCGAACGTATCGTTGCCTTCAACCGATATTTCGGTGACAAATTGCTGCATACTTTGTTGCATTCCAGAATGTTTTGGTGGACACTATCGCGTTAACGGACCCGGGCATGCACTTCCCGGACAGAGTTGTGGACGCCCAGGTAGCCGTTTCCCATTCGGTGCGTTCCCACACTCACGTACAAAATTGACATGGCCCAGATTTTTCACCGCAGCGCAAATTCCATCGCTCGATTCAGTCTTCTATTTGCTGTTTTGGCGGTTACGCTGGGACTCACCGGCATCTTGATGTTCGCGCGCGCTCCTTATTACACCCGCCAAAACATCGTCCGCGATCAACCCATCCAGTTCAGCCATAAACACCATGCTGGTGACGATGGCATTGATTGTCGCTATTGTCACAGCGGCGTGGAAACTTCTGCGCAAGCTGGTATTCCCCCCACCAAGACCTGCATGAATTGCCACTCGGTGTTGTTTAAAGACGCGGCTTGCCTTGAGCCGGTGCGCGAAAGCTATCGCACCGATAAATCGATTGTGTGGGTAAAGGTCCACAGGCTACCGGATTTCGTATATTTCAATCACAGCATTCACGTGAATAAGGGGATTGGCTGCTCGTCTTGTCACGGGCAAGTCGATCAGATGCCCCTCATGTTTCAAGCCAAGGAATTGACAATGAGCTGGTGCCTGGATTGCCATCGCAATCCTGAGAAAAATTTGCGACCCCACGATCAGATCACCAATATGAATTGGCAGCCGCCCGCCAATCAGGCCGAAATCGGCAAACAGATAGCGGAGCAAAATCATCTTCGCAGCACGTATGACTTGACCAGCTGCTCAACCTGTCATCGTTAATGGACGGTATGCGAGAGAACGAAAACATCGACGCGAAATTGCACAGCTTGAAAGGCAACCATCATCATGAACATGATGACCCGCATCATCACGACGCTCATGATCATGACCATGACGCCGACCGCGTGAATGACAACCTCATGCAGGTGCACCAGCTCGATCTAGCGGCTGTGCGCGAAAAACTCAAATCTAAAACCGGCAAGCAGTATTGGCGCACTTTGGAAGAGCTTGCCGACGATCCTCAATTCGAACAGTTGCTCCATCGCGAATTTCCGCGTCAGGCTTCGGAGTGGGATGAGTCGGTCGATCGTCGCGATTTCCTGAAACTGATGGCCGCCTCGCTCGCCTTTGCCGGCCTCTCGGGCTGCGGCAAAGCTCCTGAAGAACACATCATCCCGTATGTAATTCAGCCGGAGGGGCTGGTTCTTGGCAAGCCGCAGTATTACGCCACCGCGATGCCTTTCGGAGCGGATGCCATCGGCGTATTAGTCGAAAGCCACGAAGGCCGGCCCACCAATATCCAGGGCAATCCCGATCATCCATCAAGCCGCGGCGCGCTCGATTCCTTTGTGCAGGCTTCTATTCTGGATTTATATGATCCCGACCGCGCTCAGGTGCCCACTCAACTGGGCGCCGTCAGCTCGTTGTCAGCGTTTCGGGACCTGGCGCAAGCCACAGCAGCCGCCATGAAAACGATGAATGGCGAGGGCTTCCGCATCCTGACCGGCACCATCACCTCGCCTCTTGTCAGCGGACAGATTCAAGCGCTCACCAAGTTGTATCCCAAAACCAAATGGCATCAATGGGAGCCAGCTGGCAATGACGGCGCGCGCGAAGGTTCGCGAATGGCCTTTGGACGTTACGTCAATACTGTCTACCGCCCAGAAAAGGCTGAGGTCATCCTGTCGTTGGACGCGGATTTTATGGCCGAGGGGCCGGGCCACATCCGCTACATGAAGGAATTTTACCGCCGCCGCAAAGTGGAAGATGAATCCTCGGAGATGAACCGGCTGTATGTCGTGGAGCCCACTCCGTCAATCACCGGCGCCGGCGCGGATCATCATTTGCCGCTGCGTTCCAGCGATGTCGGATTGTTCACTCGAGCTTTGGCCGCCAAAATTGGGTTGGGCGGCACAGCGGAAATGCCTCCTGCGGCGCAACACTGGCTGGAGACGGTTCACGGAGAGTTGCAAGCGCATCGCGCAGCTTGCCTGGTGATTCCCGGTGAACATCAGCCCACAGAGATTCATGCGCTGGCTCACGCAATGAACGCGGCGCTGGGAAATGTCGGCCACACTGTTTATTACACCGACCCTGTGGAAGCTACACCGGTCAATCAATTGGAATCGCTCCGCTCGCTATGTGATGACATGGCCGCCGGAACCGTCGATACTTTGTTGATAGTCGGCGGGAATCCCGTTTACGATGCACCGCACGATTTTGATTTCGCGACCAAGCTCAAAAAAGTCCGCAACGTAATCCATCTGAGCTCCCACTTTGATGAAACCGCCGAATATTGCCAATGGCACATACCGGAGTCGCATTATCTGGAAGCTTGGGGCGATGCGCGAGCTTTTGACGGCACATTAAGTATCGTCCAGCCGCTGATCGCGCCGCTGTACAACACCCTCTCCGCGTATGAGTTTCTTGCGGCCTTCAGCGACAAGCCCGGCGTCACGGCCTATGACGCGATGCGCGAACGCCTGAAGACTTCGCATCCTGGCGCTGACTTCGAAAAGTTCTGGCGCAAGTCGCTGCACGACGGCGTGGTCGCCAACACCACGTTAAATCCAATTAGCGTCGCGTCCGCCGCCACTTTGCCTGCGACCAATCCCACCGCCACCGACGCGCTCGAATTTATTTTCCGCCCCGATCCCAGCGTTTACGATGGACGCTTCGCCAACAACGGATGGTTGCAGGAACTTCCCAAGCCGCTCACCAAATTAACTTGGGATAACGCCGCGATGGTCAGCCCCAAAACCGCGGAAAAACTTGGGTTGGGACAGAAAGTCGGTGCACGCGGCGGCGAGCACGGCAAAATCCTAAGCGATGTCATCGACATTTCTCTTTCTGGCAGCAAAGTAACCGCCGCCGCATGGATCGTGCCCGGGCAGGCCGACGGCGTCGTGGTCCTGCCCTTGGGCTACGGGCGAAAAAAGGCGGGCTACACCGGCTCCAACAAAGGATTCAACGCCTACGCGGTGCGCAGTTCCTACGCCATGTGGGCTGCCACTGGCGGCAGCGTCAGAAAAACCGGCGACGATTATCCGATGGCCTGCACGCAATACCACTTCAACATGGAAGGCCGGAAAATTCTGGCCTCCGGCACGCTGGACGAGTACAAACAAAATCCTGCCTTCGCGCACAAGGACGACGAGCAGCCGCCCAAGGAACTCACGCTATACAAGGAGTTCGCCTATCCCGGCTATGCCTGGGCCATGGCCATTGATCTCAACAGTTGCAATGGATGCAACGCCTGCGTAGTCGCTTGCCAGTCCGAAAATAATATTCCCGTCGTCGGCAAAGATCAGGTGATGCGCGGCCGCGAAATGCATTGGATTCGCATCGATCGTTACTACCTGGCCGAAACCGCCACCAATGATCCGAGCACCAATACGAACGACGCGCTCGCCAATCCCGAAACCTTTTTCCAGCCAGTCCCGTGCATGCAGTGCGAAAACGCGCCTTGCGAACAGGTTTGTCCCGTGGGAGCCACGGTACACAGCGCTGAAGGTCTGAATGATATGACCTACAACCGCTGCATCGGCACGCGCTACTGTTCGAACAACTGTCCCTATAAGGTGCGGCGCTTTAATTTCCTGCGCTTTCAGGATTGGGAAACGCCACAACTGAAGTTGCTGCGCAATCCGGAAGTCACCGTGCGCAGCCGCGGAGTCATGGAAAAGTGTACGTACTGCGTGCAACGCATCAATAACGTGCGCATTGACGCCGAGAAAGAAAATCGTCCCATCCGCGATGGAGAAATCGTCACTGCCTGCCAGGCCGCGTGCCCCAGCGAAGCGATCATTTTCGGGAACGCCAACGATTCTTCGACGCGCGTCGCCAAGCTGAAGGCCCAGCAACGCAACTATTCAATATTGGGCGAGCTGAACGCCCGTCCGCGCACCACTTATCTTGCTGCCGTGCGTAATCCCAATCCTGATCTCTCGCCATCCACTACGGAGAAAGCATGAGCGTCGCGCAACCGCCCATTAATTC
>Ga0182024_10018097_pt1 | contig 13154 bp, 11 predicted proteins | sample P32metaG_FD_120480 | JGI IMG/M metagenome (GOLD analysis project Ga0182024, IMG submission 120480) | Permafrost microbial communities from Stordalen Mire, Sweden - P3-2 metaG (Illumina Assembly) | ecosystem: Environmental > Terrestrial > Soil > Wetlands > Permafrost | place: Sweden: Stordalen...
GACCGGTTTACCGGTCTGCTGCCATATCGGCCTCAACACGAGTCTGGACGACCTCAGCCGACGAGACCCGACGCCCCAGAAGGGCGTGATGGTGGCGATGACCCCGCTCACGACTGGGGAGGCGTTCGGGATGTGGATCCTGACCGGGGTGCTCGCTCGCCACCCCCGGCTCAAGCTCGTGTTCGTCGAGCCCGGGTTGGCCTGGGTCGCCTGGTGGCTGCACGTGGTCGATGACATGGTGCTCCGGCAGGGGTACGAGTTCCCGGGATTGATGGAGTTGCCAAGTTCCTATTTCCACCAAAACGTGCATCTGACGTTCATCGAGGAGGACTTCTCGCTCGACCTGCTTCGCGATCGGATCGGCGTCCAGAACATCATGTGGTCGTCTGACTATCCACATCCGGTCACCTCCTGGCCACACTCTCGGCAGGTGGTAGAGACGCAATTCCACTCGATCCCACCGGGCGAGCGGGAGCTGATTCTCTCCGGAAACGCCAAACGTGTCTGGAACCTGTCCGACTAAGCCAAAGGGAGACCGGGCATGATTGCTCAAGCGTCGGGAGGATTGCTGAACCGCGGCGAGTGGCCGACGGGGCGGCCTGTGGCCCGGTCCGAAAACCGTCGTTGAGGGTGGCGCAGGCGAATTCGGAACCGGTACTTCGAACGCGATTCGACGCGGAGATGCTCGCCGTACGCCGGACTGGCGTCAGCGTGGACGTGAGCGCCGTCGCGCCCGCTGGCTGCCAACGGATCGCCGCCGATCTCTTCGTGCCCCACAGTGTCCGTTCGACGCCTCTGCTGTGGGTGTGTATTCCTGGCGGCGGCATGAGTCGCCAGTACTTCGACCTCGACGTCGCGGGCCAAAACGGTACGTTCAGCATGGCGCGTCATCTCGCGGCAGGCGGTGATCTCGTCGTGACGGTCGATCCTCCGGGCGTGGGGGGGAGCGATACGCCTGATGACGGGTACACCCTCACTCCCCGCGTGGTTGCCGACGTCTTGGCGGCTGCTGTTGACGGGCTCCGAGCGGAGCTCGGAAGCGACGGCTTGGCTGCTGCGGGACTGTCCGGTGTCGTTCCCCGGGCCATGGTCGGGCTCGGGCACTCTGCCGGGGCCCTTCTCGTGGCCTTCCAACAGGCGCACCACGACTCATACGACGTCGTCGCGCTATTCGGCTTCTCCGCGTCCGGACTTCCGGGCGTCTTGGACGAAGACGAGCTTCGCTATGCAGGCCGCCCCGAGTGGTTTTCGGAGGACGTCAAGAATCTCACCAGGGCGCGGTTTGGCAATCCACTCCCCGAGTGGTCGAGTACCAGCACGGGTGAGATCGAACCCGACGCCCTTGCCACGCAGGTCGACACGGCACTCGCCGCGGCGAGCTCTCGACTGTTGGCGCTGGTCGGCATGACGGCCATCGTGCCTGGGTCAGTGCAACCCGAGCTCGACGAACTCCGCATCCCCATCTTTGCGGCCCTCGGTGAACATGATCTCGGCGGCACATTGGATGTCCTGCCGGGGGGGTTCCCGGCCTGCGGCGATCTGACCCTTTTCCTCCTCGAGGGCGCCGGCCACAACCACAACGTGGCGGTGAATCGCCGACTCCTCTGGGACCGCGTTGCCCGTTGGGCAACATCCGTCACTTCCTGACGTGCCATACGGAAATCACTTGCGTGTTCGTTTCCCACCCAGAGTCGGCGTATCCACCATGGCTGGTGGCTGGAGCCGGGGAGGACTCGGTGCACGCCGAGGATCCGGACTCGCTCTCACGTGGAGGACAGCAGTGACGCATTCGACCCTGATCTACGACCCGTCTTCTTACGAGCTCCAGGAGAATCCGTTCCCCGTCTACCGGAGGATGCAGGACGAGGCTCCGGTGTACCGGAACCCCGAAATGGGCTTCTGGGCTCTCACTCGATTCGACGACGTGGTGCCGGGCCTCGCTGACTGGTCCAATCTCAGTTCAGCCCGCGGCACCTTGATCGAACAGATCCAGAGCGGGGGCGCACCGCCGGACATGATGATCTTCAACGATCCACCTCGGCACGAACAGCTCCGCCGCCTCATAGGGCGCGCCTTTACGCCACGCCGCGTTGCGCAACTCGATGACACCATCCGCGCCATGTGCGAGACGTGGCTGGACCAGATGTGCGACGCGGGCGGGGGAGAGGTCGTCGCTGAACTGGCGGGAAGGCTCCCAATGGCGGTGATCGCCGCGCTCCTGGGTGCTCCAGCCGAAGACAACGCGCTGCTCAAGGACCTTTCGGACAGGCTGCTCCATCGTGAGGACGGCTCAATGGACATGCCTGAGGACGGCATCGAAGCGGGGGCGGCATTGTGGGTCTACTTCAGCGAGCTGATTGCCCGTCGCCGCATCGATCCGGCCGACGATCTCGTCTCGGCCCTGATCAAGGCAGAGGTTCCCACTGAGGATGGCGAGCCGCAACGACTCACCGAGGAGGAGATGGTCAACTTCTGCCTCCTGCTCGGTGTCGCGGGCAATGAGACCACGGCCAAGCTGATCGCCACGGGCGTCGTGACGCTCGACGAGTTCCCGGACGAGCGGGCACGGCTGGCGGCAGATCCCAGTCTGTGGCCTAAGGCGGTCGAGGAGCTGCTGCGATTCGATCCCCCCTCTCACTATCAGGGCAGGGTCACGACCGCGCCCATCCGGCGCCATGGCGAGGAGATACCAGAGGGTGCAATCGTCCTCCTCATCAACGGGGCGGCCAACCGGGACCCACGTGCCTTTCCCGATCCTGACCGCTACATCGCCGATCGCTCGATCGAACGCCATGTGGCCTTTGGCCATAGCATTCACTTCTGTCTGGGTGCACCACTCGCTCGACTTGAGACGAGGATCGCGTTGGAGGAATTCGTCAAGCGGTTCCCGCAGTACGAGGTCGACCGGGCAGGGATCGAGCGATTCCACTCGACCAACGTGCGCGGCCTGTCCAAGGTGCCGTTCGCCGCCTAGCAGCGCGCCTCTCCGGAAGCTGCTGGGGGAGATTGCTTCCCCCTAAAGGTTGACCAGCTACAGCCCGTAGACGCGGGCTGCGTTCCCAGCCACGATCAGATCTCGCTCCTCGGTGGGGATGCCCTCGAAGTTCTTCTCGACGACGCCCTGCGAGTTCGGCCATGAAGTGGCTGGGTGCGGAAAGTCAGTGGACCACATGATCCGGTCGACGCCGAGCTCATGCCGACGCTCGAGGCCCCGCGCGTCATCGACAAATGTCATGTACATCTGGCGGTGGAAGTAGCTGCTCGGCTTGTCGTCCAGCTCTGGGAAGTCGTAGGGGCCCTCAGCCATATGGTCCAAGACGTGCAGGTAGTGCGGTATCCAGCCGAGACTTGGTTCGACCAAGACGATCTTGAGGTTGGGGAAGCGGGCGAGGACACCCGGCAGGATCCAGAAGGCAATGGTCTCGGCAAGTCGCATGGCGGGTTGGGACGTGAAGATTGCCTTCTGCGGCGTGGGGTCGCGACGGAAGAGGTCCCAGAGCGACGCCACCAGCCCCAAGTGCTGACTGACCGACATCTCCGATGCGGAGATCGCTGACCAGACTGGGTCGTACCGGGCGTCGTGGTACTCGGGCAGACCTACTTCACTCGGGAAGGTCGGGATGTGGATTGCCTTCGCCCCTTCGGCAGCGAGTCCTTCGACTTGCTTGACGGCGAACTCGATGTCCATCAGCGGCACTTGATACGCGGGCACCAGCCGCGCCGGATCAGCAGAGGCAAAATCGAGCATGAAACGGTTGAACGCCTCGGAGGCCTCTTTCCAGCCATCCTTCATGTGGGGGTAGTGCCGGAAGGCGCTGACCTCGCTGTAGAGGATCTCCGCGTCCACTCTGTCACGATCCATGGCCTTGAGTCGCTGGGCGGGGTCGTAGTAGCCGGGATCTGTGAAGGCCTCGTGGCTGAATCCGGCCACCATCACCGAGCGATCCACGCCTCCCATCTCCCTCTGCTGCTGTTCCTCCTCGGCAGCGACCGCGCCGTCCCAGTCCATGTGATATTTCGTCGGAATGAGCTCCCTGAGCTGTTCGGGCGTCACCTTGACGTGAGAGTCAACGGAGATCAGTCGGGTGGTCATGTGCTCTCCCTCAGACAGGGACTCGTGAGGAGCCGCCGCGACACGCCTGGCACCTCGAGTTCACCAACATAGTAGCTACAATGGCGAAGTTAACATAGGTCTCTCGGGCCTACAAGGGGACACCTAGAGTTGGCAGCGTGACGATCAAGCCAGAGCGGACCAAGGCAGACCGCGCTCAGCGCCGCGAGCAGACCGCAGGCCGCGGCGACCTCGATACTCGTGAACGAGTGATTAAGGCGGCCGTCGAATGCATAATTGAATTGGGTTTTTACAGAGGGTCTAGTACCAACGAGATCGCTCGAAAGGCCGGGGTTACCTGGGGGGTGATCCAATGGTATTTCGGCAATCGAGAAGGCCTGATGCTCGCGGTCCTCGAGGACGGAGCGAGCCACATGGTCGAGACCGTGAAGGACGCGCACATAGAAGGAGAGACCGTCGCGGAGCGGATCTCACAGCTGGTCGACGTGTTCTTGGCGCACTATGCCAGGCCGGCCTATTTGGCCAGTCTCCAGGTCATGCTCAACATGGACCACGACCCCCGAACCAGTGCTGACGTCCGCAAGACGATGCGGGAGGTTGCGGAGCGGTCTCACACTCCCGTGCGGCGGCTGCTGCGGGAGGCCCTCGGCCCGGCCGCGAACAAGCCTGATCTCGCGACGACAATCTTTCTCATGATTCGTGGTTTCGCCTTCAGCCAGCAACTATTGGACTCCATGGCCTACGACACTGTGGCGCCGAAGCAAGACCGCGGCCAGCGGCATCGGCGACTGCTCACTGAAATCCTGGCGCCCTATGTAGAGATTGCCTCCGAAACTGATCGTTGAAGGAGCGGTGGGTCCGTACAGTCCACGATCGACCGATTCAGTAGGTGCCGAGTCGCGGGGGGCTTTTGGGGCTCTCCCAAGTCCGAAGGGTAGGAGGTTTGATCCTCACCGCCCTCGCCACCAAGTAGCAACGCGTCCTTGGCTGCCTGCCATTCCTCGTCCCCTTCTCGTGCGAATTGACCCTTCCCTGCGTAGTGGATTCTGGTCCAGTTCGTCGTCGAGTACGAGCGCCCATCACAGAGGTCGGCCATATGGGTGCGTGCTGCGAACACCACCCAGCCGTTCTCTTCGTCGAACAGCACCCAATCGTGCGTGTATCGCACCATCTGGTCGTTGGGATAGGCCCTCATGGGGGGACGATTCAGTTACGCACCGCCTCTCTTCCGTGCATCTCTCCAAAGACGTGCTCGATGTACGTGCAATCTTCGGAAAGGTGATCGGCGAAGGCGTTGTAGTCAGCCGAGCCGGCGCAAGCGTCAGACACGACCTTAAAGTTCTCGTAAGCGGCGCGCAGTTCATCCAAGAGGAACTTGGGTATGTCGGTTCCTTTCTTTTCGCTTACAAGCAGTCGTCATCGGGATCGAGCAAGATGCCCAGTCGCCCCGTCGACTGACCGATATGTTCAGTGGCCCGATCGACGCTCGTCCCGAAGGGCCACCCGTGACGGGTCCTTGAATCCCCACGTCACCCACCAGCAGGCACCAACATCCCGGACCGAGGGTCATAGACAACGATGTTCGCCTTTCCTATGGCGTAGGCCTGATCGGGTCCGAACGAGACAGGTCCACCACTACCGGGGAGGGTGACCTTTCTGAGCTGATAGCCCGCCTTGGTGAAGCTCGCCACCGTCAGATTCTTCCCGGCGGCATCGGCGATCTTGGCAAAGAGTGCCAGGTACACACAGGCTTCCTCCACTGCGGCATATGTCGTGTCCGAACCACTCGACGCGGCCTGAGGACTGTTCGGATTGGCGGGCGCGGCAATGGCATCTGATGGGTACGCCTTGCGAACGATGGCCGCGCACTTTTGCATCGCCGGATCCATCCACACCTGGGGGGCGGGCGGCATCGTGGTCGCAGCCATCACATTGTCCAGGTAATGATTCCCACCTTTGGCGGATGCTGTGTAGGACGCGAGTGCCGTCTCGTTCGTGGCGATCCAGGGGGGCTTGTACGTGCTCTCATTGTCCTGAAGCGCCCGAGGCCAGGTCGCCGCGCCGGTACCACCGACCCCGACCACCTCATTCACACCGGCGTCCTTGAACCGGAGGGCAATGGTCTGAGCTTCCTGGTCGACCGCCACGGTATCCGTCGCCGTCACGCCGTCCTCGGCGGACAGTACGACGTCGACGTGCAATGTCTTGAGGTCCGACTGGACGACTTTCGCTTCGGATGTGTCATCTGGACCGTAGAAGAGGCCTACTTTTTTGCCCTTGAACGCCCCCCGCCTGTCGAACGCGGCCAGCTGCACGGGGTCATAGGCGGCGTCCGGCGGTATGAGACTGAAGTCAGCAGCAGCGCTCGCCGGCAATGTGCCGGGTAACACCCCCCCCATGACGGGCGTGTCGTGGGTCTGCTGATAGCAATCCGGATATACCGGGAACAGGACGATGAAGACCTTGTCGTCTTCGGTGAGCTCCGAGCACGATGAACTGGTCGATGAAGCGACGGCAGGGTTCGCCACAGCGAAGTAGGGGACGACCTTTCGGCCGTCAACCCCTCCATGGGCGTTCATGTTGGCCGTCAGCGCGCTGACGGCGTCTTGATAGTTGCCATCGTTGAGCGTGACGCCGACGGCTTGCAGCGCCGCGAAATTGATGACCGATATGCCGATCCTGATGGTGGTCGACGTCACGCCCTGGTCGGCGGGGCTCGACGCTCCGGCCTGTGTCGGACCTGAAACGAGCATGCCCCCCAGCACGACAATGATGCTTGCAAAGGTCGCGAATATATTTCGAATGCGATTGGGTCGCTGCTTCAGCAGGAATTGGGCCGTTCGGTCACCACCGCGAACTTCGGCCACTCCCTCGAGCGCAATGCACCCCATTATTGCTACGTCCCCTCCGCGGCCAGGAGGCGCACAACCGTGGACTCCCACTGTCCACCGCAGAAGTTGATATTGTATACGATTCATTCCCCACTGAGTCGACGACGCGACGAGGGAGTCGACTCGGTGTTGGCCAGCTCGGAAAGGACGTGCCAGCGTGCGCTCGCTGATTCAGCACGTGAGCGTCGATCGTGCAACAGCGGTCGTCGGAGCTGCGGAAACTGGCTTTGTAACCAAATCGATAGTGACTTACGATTTTCCAGAAGCTGAGATAAAGGACTGAGATCGAGAATGAACACTGGCAATGTGACCATTGACAGGGCCCACGGTCACTACACGATCGTCACGGCTGACAGCCACGCCGGCGGCAGCCACGCCGCCTACCGCGAGTACCTCGATTCCAAGTACCTGGAGGAATTCGACGCCTGGCGGGCCAAATACAAGAACCCGTTTAGGGATCTCGGTGACACGCGGAGGCTCCGTAACTGGGATACTCAGATGCGCAATAGCCAGCAGGAGGCGGATGGCATCGTCGGAGAGGTGATCTTTCCCAACACGATCCCGCCATTCTTTCCGAGTTTTGTGCTCTTCGCGCCACCCCCCAAGCCCGAAGAATACGAGCATCGCCTCGCCGGCATCCGGGCCCACAACCGCTGGTTGGTTGATTTCTGCAGCGAGTTTCCCGAGCGCCGGGCGGGCATCGGTCAGATCTTCCTCAATGACATTGACGACGCCATCGATGACGTCCACTGGATCAAGGAACACGGCCTCCGGGGAGGAATCCTTCTGCCCAACGTGCCGCCGGACGTCAAGTGGGTGCGGCCGCTCTACGATCCTGCCTATGACCGATTGTGGGAGGTCATCGAGGACCTTCAGATGCCCGTCAACGTTCACGGGGGCACAGGGGCACCTGACTACGGCGACTACCCGTTTGCGATGCTCTTCTACATCAACGAGACCGGTTTTTACTCACAGCGCCCTTTCGTCCACTTCGTTCTGGGCGGCGTCTTCGAGCGGTTTCCGCGGCTGAAGTTCGTCATTACCGAGACCCAGTGCTCCTGGGTACCCAAATTGCTCAAGGACCTCGATGGCACCATCGACAGGATCCGCAAGACTGGCCAGACCGGAGAGATCCGCTACGGAGACGAGCACAAGCTGGACCACCTGGCCAGCGAGTATTTTGCCCAGAATGTGTGGATGGGGGTGAGCCAGCCTCGACCCGCAGACGTCGCCGTGCGGGCACAAATTGGCGCCGACCGGTTTATGTGGGGCAGCGACTATCCCCACGATGAGGGAACGTACCCCTTCACCCGTGAGACGCTGCGCCAGGTGATGCTTGAAATCGGGCCCGACGAGAAGCAGCGGATCCTGGCGGAAAACTGCGCCAACCTCTATGACTTCGATTTGGCAAAGCTTGCACCGCTAGCCGCAAAGTTCGGTCCGACCGTCGACGAACTGGACAAGCCACTAGCGGAGCTGCCTGAAAACGCGAACGACGCGCTCCTCAAGTCGCAAACCAGCTAGACGACGCCCACCATTGTGGGGAGGCGGCGGGTGCTCCTGCCTTCTTCTCTCCCGGAGGCCGTTCGGATTTCCCTTGCCTTCTTGATCGTCCGACCATGTCAGGCGACGACTCCGGCGCTGCGGAGTTCCTCGATGCGTTCACCGAGGCCGAGCTCGGTCAGGACTTCGTCGGTGTGCTGGCCAAGGTCTGGGGCGAGGCCGGCGAGTGCGGCGGCGGTGCCGTGGAAGTTGGTGGGGTGGCGGGGGAGGCGTGCCCGGCCGACGGTCGGATGTTCGAACTCGGTGAACATACCGATCGCCCGGGCGTGCGGGTCATTCACGATCTCAGCGGGAGAGAGCACCATCGCGTAAGCCACGCGTTCGTGCTCGAAGCGCGCGGTGGCGTCGGCCTGGGTGAGGTTGGCGGCCATGGCGTAGCACATGTCGAGGATCGGCTCGAGCACGTCGCGGTTCATGCGTCGCTGGGCCACCGTGGCGACGCGGGGGTCGTCGAACCCTTCAACGTCCAGGGCCTTGCACATTCCGGCGAAGTCGGCGTCGGTGGTGGGCACCACGATGCCCCAACCGTCCTGGAAGCGCATGGGTTTGAACCCGGCGTTGAAGCTTGAGTTCAGCGAGCCATCGGACTCGACCAATACTTCGTTCCCGGCGGACTCGGCCCAGAGGAACGACACGCATGCGTCTGCCATACCCATCTCGAGGTGTTGCCCGCCACGGCCTGTCGCTCGGGCGTACAGGGCTGCGGTGATGGCCTGGCACGCGTAGAGGGCGCTGACCTTGTCGGCCGCGTTCTGGTGCAGGAAGGTGGGCGGACCGTTGTCGGGATCGGCCTGGTTGGCTGCGAAACCGGCGTAAGCCTGGATCGACGTGTCGTAGGCGCTGCGGTGACTGTACGGGCCCTCCGGGCCGTAGCCCGAGACGGAGCAGTAGATGACCTCGGGGTTCAAGGCCCGCACCGCCTCGTAGCCCAAGGCCAGCCTGTCGATGACTCCCGGTCGGAAGTTCTGAACGATCACGTCGGCCGTGGCGGCGAGTGCCATCACGATCTCTCGGCCCTCGTTGGTCGCGAGGTCGACGGCGATGCACCGTTTCCCCCTATTACAAGCCAGGTAGAAGGCGCTCATGCCGTTGACGGACACGCCGATCCAGCGGGCGATGTCACCGATCCCGGGTCGCTCCACCTTGACGACCTCGGCCCCCTGGTCGGCCAAGAGTGCAACGGCATAGGGACCAGTGAGAGCGATCGAGAGGTCGAGTACCTTCACCCCCGCCAGCGGACCGGTCGAAGTGCTCGAGGAGGAGGCGGCCGTAGTTCGAGACATGTCCTTCATCCCCTGCTGGTGAATGCCCGGTTGAGAATAAAAGGACTTTACAGGGTGCATAGAGTGTAAGGTCCACCCTCGTGTCCGGCCACATCGCAACAAAGATCGCCGCCAGCTGGGCTGGCCGACCGCCGGCGGACGACGCGGAAGCCACGCAGCGGATTCGTGACGCCGCCCGCCGGTGCATCGACCGCAGCGGGGTCAACGTGCGGATCGCTGAGGTGGCACGCGAGCTGGGCGTGAGCCGCCCGACCATCTATCGGCACTACGCCAGCGGCCTGGCCGTCCTTCTGGCGGTCGCGCTGGAATCGATCGAACCGCTCCGGGCCCGCGTCGCTTCCATGGACGTGGATCTCCGCGCCACCCCGGCCGAGGTGGTGGCGGAGGTTGGCTGCCTACTCTTCGAGTGGCTCTCTCGGGATTCCCAGCTCCGGCAGCTGACGAGGTTCGGTGCCGGCGGAGCCACCGATGACGTGACGAGCAGCGCAGCGTTGTTGCTCACCGTCGGGTTGATCGAGCGAGCCGGGGCCTCGTTCGACATGCCATCCCATGCGGACCACCTCGACGAGATCGCCGAGCTCGTCACGCGGTTGGTCCATTCGATGATCGAACGGCCCGCTCTTCTCGCTCACCGAACGGGCGAGCAGCGCGAGACCTTGCGCCGATGGATCACCGCCTCCGTTGGCGGGATCCTTACAGGGAACGCCGAATCTGTAAGAGACCGGGACCGGGAGCAAGGGAGGAGATAGCTGTGGTCAGGTTCGAGGAGAGCAGCATCACGTTTCCGTACAAGCGGTCGCTTGGACCGGTGATCGGGGCGTTCATGACGGCGCTGACCGAGAAGAAGATCCTCGGGATCCGCAACGGTGACGGCGTGCTGGTACCGCCGATGGAATGGGATCCGGCGACGGGGGCCGAACTGTCTCGCGAGCTGATCGAGGTTGGCCCTGCCGGCACTATCCAGTCGTGGACGTGGGTACCTGATCCCACGGAACAGCACCCGCTCGACCGACCGTTCGCCTTCGCGTTTATCCGGCTCGACGGGGCATCGACGCCGTTGCTCCACGCCGTCGATGCTGGCTCGCCGGGCGCCATGGCCGACGGCATGAGAGTGGCGCCGCGGTGGAAGGGCAAGCGGATCGGCCACATCACTGACATCGCCTGCTTCGTGCCGGGCGAGGAGTCCGAAGTCGTGGGGCCAGACCTTGGCCCGGCTGCCGAGCCGGTGGAGATGATGGACTACCTCGCATCCATCGCCTACCGAAATCCGGTGCCCCCGTCGAGTGATCTCGTGGTCGACGCTTCTCGGCAGCACCGCCTCGTCGGGTTCCGCTGCCCCGTATGCGGGAGGACATATGCGGGCGGCCGCGGCATATGCCCCATCGACTCGCTCGAGCTCGACGAACAGCACGTGGTCGACCTGCCGCCGACCGGGACCATCACGAACTTCGTGATCGTCACTCCGGTGCAGTATCCGGGGCAGACCGAGACTGAGCCGTTCGCCCGGGTTTTTGTTCTGCTCGACGGCACCGACGTGGTGCTCAGCTACCAGCCCGTGGTCGAGCTGCCCGTTCAAGACGTGGCCGTCGGTGTTCGGGTGAGCGCGGTGTGGGCGTCCGCGGCGGAGGAAACCGAGGGCAACCCATACGGCAGCCTGATCGGCTGGATCCCGAACGGCGAGCCCAACGTGGACGACCCCGATCTCGTGAACAGGATCTTCTGACATGACGACTTCGACCGACATTGCCGTGGTGGGCTGGGCGCAGACCCCGATGGTCCGTCACACCGAACTGAGCGAGACCCAGCTGTTGGTCCGCGTGATCACCGATGCGCTGGAGCCGCTTGGTCTGACCCGGTCCGACGTCGACTTCACGTGTCTCGGTTCGTGTGACTACATCACCGGCCAGGCCTTCTCATTCGTCGGGAATCTCGATGCCATTGGTGCGTGGCCGCCGAAGCGGGACTCTCACGTGGAGATGGACGGAGCCTGGGCGCTGTACGAGGCCTGGCTGCGTCTGCACGAGGGTGACATCGACATCGCCGTCGTCACCGGATCTGGCCGCTCCTCGACCGGAAACCCCGCCCTGATCTACCCGATGGAGATGGACCCGTTCTACCTGGCACCCATCGGCGCCGACCCCGTGACGTTCGCCGCACTGCAGGCCCGCGCCGTGATCGCCGCCGGTACCGCCGACGAGCGCTCGATGGCCGAAGTGGCCGTTCGCTCGCGCGGCAAGGGGACGGTCGACGAGCTGCTGGCCGGCGAGTACGTACGCGAGCCCCTGAGGCGTCACGACCTGCCGCCGATCACCGATGGTGCCGCCGCCATGGTTCTGGCCCGAGGTGACCGTGCCCGCCAGCTCGTCGAGCGGCCGGCCTACATCGCCGGTTTCGACCATCGCACCGAATGCCACAACCCGTCGTTCCGGGCCCTGGACGATTCACCTTCGACCCGCATCGCGGCCGCGGCGGCCGGACTTGACGACAAGCCGGTGGAGGTGGCGGAGCTGCAGGCTGCCTTCACTCACGAGGAGTTGCTCCTGCGCTCGGTGCTTGGTCTCGGTGACGACGTCACCGTCAATGCCTCTGGAGGCGCGCTCAAGGCCAATCCGATCATGGCCACCGGTCTCAGTCGTATCGGCTACGCCGCCGAGCACATTTTCGGGGGTGGCGCCCGGTCTCTGGCGCATGCCACCAGCGGCCCTTGCCTACAACAGAATCTCATCTGCATCCTGGAGGGACGGTCATGATTCCCGTAGCTGTCGTCGGGGTGGGTCAGACCCATCACAAGACCCGCCGCCGTGACGTGTCCGTGGGCGGACTGGTGCGCGAAGCCGTCTTCCGGGCCCTCGAGGACGCCCAGATGACGATGGACGACATAGACGCCGTCGTGCTCGGCAAGGCCCCGGACTTGTTCGAGGGGATAATGAAGCCGGAGCTCTACCTCTCGGACGCTCTAGGAGCGGTCGGCAAGCCGATGTTTCGGGTGCACACCGCTGGCTCGGTGGGTGGGACGACCGGCATCGTTGCCGCGTCGCACGTCCAGGCCGGCAAGCACAAGCGGGTGCTGGCCGTCGCCTTCGAGAAGCAGTCAGAGGGCAATGCCCAGTTCGCACTGGGCTCCGGCAAGGGGGCCTCGCTGGGCGCCGGCGGTGCATTCGCCCCGTTCATTCGTGCGTACATCCACCGCTCGCGTGCCCCCGAACACATCGGCTGGAAGGTCGCGGTCAAGGACCGGCAGAATGCCCTCAAGAATCCTTATGCTCACTTGAAAATCGAGGACATCTCCATCGAGAAGGTACGCAACAGCCCGATGATGTGGGAGCCGATCCGCTTCCTCGAGTC
>Ga0182024_10018098_pt1 | contig 13154 bp, 8 predicted proteins | sample P32metaG_FD_120480 | JGI IMG/M metagenome (GOLD analysis project Ga0182024, IMG submission 120480) | Permafrost microbial communities from Stordalen Mire, Sweden - P3-2 metaG (Illumina Assembly) | ecosystem: Environmental > Terrestrial > Soil > Wetlands > Permafrost | place: Sweden: Stordalen...
ATTCACCGAGACGGTCATGCCCATGCTGGTCGGAGTTAGGATCAGCCATGACGCACTCGCCGTGGCTGTGAATGATCCACCCATAACAGTCGCTGTTTGTGCAGCTGGCGTGCTCCCGCCTTGCACGTAGGAAAACGAAAGTTGCCCTGGCAAGACGGTAAGAGGCGACGGTGGCAAGACTGTCGAATCGCTGATCTCAAACAACACTGCGTCTCCATCGCCGCCATACGTCGGCTGATAGGCATTTTCGGTCGGGAAGTCGGTTGACGTGGTCGAGCCAGTCCCGTACACGTTGCCGGAGGCATCGAGGGTTAACGTGGGACCGAGTTCACCGCCACTTCCGCCAAGTAAAGTCGAATACAATAACTGATTGCCAGATGGCGCAAATTTAGCAATGAACAAATCGGACTGAAGAATGCCTCCTCCTTTGTATTGCTGAAAGGAATTCAGAGTTGGAAAATCAGCCGATTCGGCCAGGCCGCCAACATAGACACTTTCCTGGGCATCCACAGCAATGCTGTTACCGGTCGCGGAACTCCCGCCGAGATAGCTGGAAAAAATCAGATTCTGTCCCGTGGGGTCCAGCTTCATAAAGAAGGCATCCTGTGACCCTCCAGCCGTGTTTTGAAATGCATTCTTCGTAACGAGCCCGGTTCCAATGACAATCCCCGTTATATACATGTTTCCGTTCGAGTCCACCGCCACGCCCCGAGCTGTACCCCAAATTGGACCACCGACAAATGAAGAATAGAGTAATGTCTGCCCATCTGAGGAAATCTCAAATAGCGCTGGAGTTATGCGATTGAAATCCGTCTGGATCGCATTCTTCAAAGGAAAATCGGGACTGGACGATCCCGCAACGATGATCGGGCTGCCGTCCTGTCCCAGCGCCATGGAATAGCAGTAGTCGTTGGCGCTTCCGCCAAAATAGGTGGAGAAGACCAGTGTTCCGGATGGGGAGATTTTTCCCACATAGCAGTCAGCTGCTCCGCCATACTGAGGCTGTAAGGCTTTCAGCACGGGGAAATCGCTGGAATAGGTGATACCGGCCGCGTAAGCATTACCTTGTGAATCCAGTTGCACACCTGGGTAAGGAGTCTCTTCGTAGCTGCCGCCATAGTACGTCGAGTAGACCAGTGTTCGTCCGTCGGAGGAAAGCTTGGTTACGAACTCAGTCCAGTATCGGGAAATAAAATTGGATTGAAAAGCGTTCTTCAGAGGGAATGTCGGCGACTCGGTTTCGCCAACGACCACAACGCTGCCGGTCGCGTCTACGGCCAGCCCTGTGGCCGAGTCCCAGCCGTTGCTGCCCAGTGTAACGAAATAAACAACATGGTCCGCCTGGGGAGTCATTTTTATGACGAACGGCTCAAGGTTGACGATGTTGGTCTGCTGAAACGGATTCAGGGAAGGCGAAGCCGGAGATTGCGTATCACCTGCTAGGTAGATGTACCCACTCGAATCGAGGACGACCTGTGCGCCACCATCTGCTCCGGGGCCGCCAATATATGTCGAGAACTCCAGTACCGGATCAATGATCAGACCGCGCGAATGATCGTACCCGGCAAGAGCGAGTTCGACACCATTCGATCCGGCGATGCGGTAGCTTGCTGTGATTTCGCGACCGTCCTGGAGCACGCGCGGTTTGTACTGCCGCAATCCAGCAACGATCAGATCGCCATGATCCAATTGAACTGGCTCGCTGAAGGCGAGTTGGATCTGCTTGGGATCGGCTCCGGGCTTCACGACGAAGTCGTACTCGATGTTGCGGCCCGAGCCGTAGTAAACCATGTCGATTCCTGGATAAGCGTCTTTGTATTTGAGCTTGGCGTATTGCGGAATCCCGGTGAACCAAGTTTTCTCGTCTCAGCCAGTGAAATAGCCGGAAATTCCGCCGGTAGGTTCCAACCCTTCGACGTGAGCGTGTTTCTTTGCGCCGACAAGCCGCAGGTGCAGGTTCTTTTGATTCGCGTAGACCACCTCGTCTCCCGTGATATAGAGATAAGCGCCCTTCGAGCGGCCGATCCATTCGGTTTGCCCGGCTACCTGGCCTTGATTCGGCTCGAACCAGACCGTTTGCGCGGGGAGGATGGAGGCAAAGAGAATTGGCAAGCAAAGGAGAGCTTTCATCGAACGGCCACCGTGACTGAATTGCTCATCGCTTGCCCAACTGTGATCACAATCGGCACAGATGGACCCGGAGTGATTCCGGACGGAATCTGAACATTCACCTGCATTGCGCCCTGGACCAGACCAGGGGCAATACCCGCGTAAGTGACTTGCGCAGATGCGCCGCCGACTGTTGCCGACACCGGCAAAGTCAAATGCGGCAAGGTATCGTTGGTTAGTGTTCCTCCGCCGGTGCCGAAGAGCTGCACTACCGAGCCAATGGGTGCGGGATTCGATGCCGAGTTGATGCTGTAATCCTGATTCAGTGCCGCTGCCTGACCTTTGCCGCTGGCGTCTGAAGTGAAGACCGCAGGCACAGACGGGACCACATTCAGGGTGACGGGAGCCGAGGCCACACTGTTCGAGGTGACGATCAGCGAAGTAGTCCCCGAAACGAAGTAGGGCACCGTCACGGCAAGCTGAGTGGACGTGACGTAAACGATGGTAGCCGGAACGTAATCGAACGTGACTTGGGCGTTGGCTTGGGTTCCAAAGTTGGAACCGTACACCGTCACGATTTCTCCCGGCGCAACGCCGCCACCCGCATAGCTCGCAGCGTTGACCACCGAAGCGGCGGTGAACTGCGGCGCTGGCTGCCCCACCGAGACTACCAGCACATTGGAGAGCGGCGATTGAGGGTTCTGAACAGAGATCGGTAGGCTCTGCGGAGTGCTGAAGTTTCCTCCGGGAATGCTGAATTGCAGCGTGGATGAGTTGATGAACATAACCGGCGTGATGGTCCACGGCTCTCCCAACACGTCTACGATCGAATTGCTCGTGAAACCTGATCCGTTGATGGTAATCGTCGTGTCATTCGAGCCGACCGCGACGAACGCCGGGTCTAGGGATGTCAGTACCGGAGGTGGCGCAAGCACATTCAGCGAAATAACTACCGACGCGGGAGTGCCGTTCGGAGGCGCGACGCTGATTGAAGCTTGGTAAGTTCCCACTGCAAGGGAACCAGGGATCACCGAAACGGTCAGGTTCGTGCCGCTTGGGCTTAGAGTGATCCATGGCGCGGTTGCCGTCGCGGTGAACGAACCGCCCGCTACAGTGACGATTTGAGAGGCAGGCGTATTCGTTCCCAGCACGTAGGAAAACAAAAGGTCGGCTGGCGAAACGGTTAGCGGCGACGATGGTAGCACCGTTGAATCGCTCATCTCGAACAATATGGCATCTCCACCACCGCCGTATGTGGGCTGAAATGCATTCTTGGTTGGGAAATCCGACGAGATTGTATAACCGGTCCCATACAAGTTGCCCGAAGCATCCAATGTGATGCTTGCACTACCACTGACGCTGCTCCCGCCCAGGAACGTCGAATAGACTAGCTGGTTGCCCGATGGTGCGAATTTCGTAACAAAGATGTCAGGGCCACTGCCGCTGAATTGCTGCAAAGAGTTCAAAGTCGGAAAATCCCCGGAAAAGGCATAGCCAGCGATATAAGCGCTGTTGTTGCTATCCACCGCGACGTCCCCGCTGCCAGCGTCGCCGGTGCTAGCGCCGCCGGTACCATCCAGGTAGGTGCAGTAAATGATTTGCCGCCCCGTAGGGTCCAGCTTCATCAGAAAGACGCTTTGTGGCCCTGTAGGGCTGTTCTGAAACGCATTCTCCGTCGTTAGACCTGGCCCGACGACCCCACCATTGATATAAATATTTCCGATGGAATCGAGAACAACGCTACCCGCCCAACCGAAAATCGGACCACCGATGAAAGTCGAGTAGAGCAGAGTTTGCCCATCTCCAGAGATCCGCGCCATCGCAGGCGTTCCGAAACCTGCTGATGCACGCGGACCGGGTTCGGTTTGGATCGGGTTCTTCAGAGGGAAATCACTGCTAACTGAGCTTCCAACAACGAACACGCTTCCATCGGGGGCGAGCGCCAGTCCATAGGAGTAATCGTTCGCGCTTCCTCCAAGATAGGTCGAGAATACCAGCGTGCCCGAAGGCGAGAATTTCCCGACATACCAGTCAAAATTACCCGCGAGAGTCGTCTGAAGGGCTTTGAGGGTTGGGAAGTCCAGCGACCAGGTCGAACCTGTTGTATAGGCGTTTCCTTGCGAATCTAGTCGTACAGCCCAAGGGAACTCTTCACGGCTGCCGCCATAGTAGGTGGAGTAGACCAGCGACCGTCCGTCAGAGGAAAGCTTCGTCACGAATCCAGTGCCATACTCAGAGTCATAATTGGATTCAAACGCATTTTTTAGTGGGAAAGTTGCCGATATTGTATGGCCAATGACCACAGCACTGCCGCTGGAATCAACCGCCATGCCGGACGATTCGTCCCAACCATTGCTTCCTAGAACTGCGAAATAGATAACCTGCTTCGCCTGAGACGTGAACTTCATCATGAAGGGAGCTTCATTGACGATGTTGGTCTGCTGAAAAGGATTCAGGCTGGGAGACGCCGGGGATTGCGTAAAACCAGTCAGGTAAATGGCCCCAGTAGAATCGACGATCGTTTGTACACCTGTATCAAAACCGGGGCCACCAATGTAAGTTGAGAACTCTAGAACAGGATCGATAATGACGCTACGCGAATGATCATAGCGGGCAAGAGCGAGTTCGACGCGATTCGATCCGGCGATGCGATAACTGCCCGCGATTTCGCGGCCGTTCTGAAGCACGCGTGGCTTGTGCTGTCGTAATCCCGCGACGACGAGATCGCCGTGGTCTAAGTGCACCGGCTCGCTGAACGCGAGCTGGATCTGCTTAGGATCGGCTCCAGGCTTGAGGACGAAGTCATATTCGATATTGCGTCCTGAGCCGTAGTAGATCATGTCGATGCCCCGATACACATCTTTGTACTTGAGCTTGGCGTAGTGAGGGATGCCGGTGAACCACGTTTTTTCGTCTCGTCCGGTGAAATAGCTGGAGATCCCGCCGGTCGGTTCTAATCCTTCGACGTGAGTGTGCTTCCTTGCTCCAGCGAGTCGCAAATGCATGTTCTTCTGATTCGCGTAGACCACCTCGTCGCCAGTGATATAGAGGTAAGCACCTTTCGACCGGCCGATCCATTCAGTTTGCCCGGCCACCTGGCCCTGGTTCGGCTCGAACCAGACGGTTTGCGCCGCGAGCGAAGATACACAGCAAAAAGCAAAACAAATAGTACGCATCAGAATGCAATCCTTAGTGCCAACTGAATCGAGCGCGGGCCGCCGACCTGATACAGAGGATTCAATCCCGCGTTCACGCCGCCCTGACCCAAGCTCTGAGCCACCGTTTGAGTGGAATAGCCGAATTGCGTGCTCTGCATCGCGCCGCTCGGATCGGCGAAGGACGGATGATTGAGAGCATTAAACATCTCGATGCGGAATTGGAGCTTGGCTCGTTCGCGCAGCGGGAACTCGCGCCGGATCGTGAGGTTCAACTGCTCCACGGGAAACCCGCGCATCACGTTTCGTCCCAACGTGCCCTGGCGGCCCGGATACGTGTCGGGAAATTCAAATGCATTCGGGTTGAAGCGGCGTCCGCCCGCAACGTTCGGATCGGCGATATAAAGTGGCTGGCCATACACGTAGTCAGGACGCCAGTTGTAGAGGCCATAGCCGAGGTCGGCGGAATAGGTCACGTCCACCGGGGTCGCGCTGCGTGCCGAAACGACACCATCGAGCGCCCAGTGGCTGGTTAGCGCCTTCAGGTATCGCGCTCCCGGCAGGTTGTAGCTGAACGCGGCCGAAAGACTCTGGCGGATATCGAAGTCCGATGGGCCATAATCCTGGTTGGGATTGATAGTGGGCGCAATGAGGTGCGATGTGGAATCGTTGGAAGCCGTGTCCAGTGATTTGCCATAGGTATAGGAAACGAGCGCTTGCACGCCATGCGACAGTCTGCGCTGGAACTGAATTTGAAGCGAGTTGAAGTTAGAAAATGAATCGTTGGTCAGTAGGTATGCATAGGTAACGTTGGCATTGGGATTGACCCAATACTCCTGCCGAAGCAGGTTCCGGTTTGCTGCCGCGACGTAGCCGATCGAGATCGCGTTGCTCGCGCCGATCGCCCGTTCGACGGTGAGATTCCATTGGTAGGTGACCGGGAGTTTCAAACCGTTCACCGCACCGTAAATCGACTCGATGGGAGGCTGCAGGGAAAACGGAGGTGGCTCGGCTTGGCTAGCGGGCAAGGGAAAGAAGGTGCCTTGGAGGAAATTCTCTTGGCGGAAATACGGCCAACCGGATGCTGCCTGGCTGATAATGCCCGACCCGAGATCGTAAAACATTCCGAAACCGCCGCGCAGCGTTGTCTCATGACCGGAGCGTGGATCGAGCAAGTAGGCAACGCCCAAGCGCGGCGCGAAGTTCGTCCAGGTTGTCTTGTATAAAGATGTTCCGCTGGGCGCGGCAGTAATGTTGACCGGCGTAGCCGGATTTTGAAACGTGTAGAGCTGTTGTGAGCCGTACGGAGCCGGGTTCAGTTCCCATCGGAGGCCATAGGTGAGCGTCAGACGCGGCGTCACCTTCCAGGCGTCTTGTGCGAAGGCCGAGAGGTTATTGAAGTAAACGGTGATGGGATCTTGGGCTTGGATGGTGGTCAAACTAGTTTGCCCGCCGACTACGCTCGCCGCAGCAGCGAAGTAGGCGAAGAGGCTATAAACCTGAGGGCTGTTCAGCGTCGCGACTCGCCGAAAGTCCCCACCGAATTTAAACTGGTGGGTGCCGGTGACGAACGACACCGTTTCGACGATGTTGTATTGCCGCTGCGAGTTCAATACGTTCTTGCCGAGATAGAAATTCGAATCGACTCCGCCATCCAAGAACAGGCCACCGAAGGAATTGGAAGGACTGGCAAAGGAGGGGAAGAACGTGCTTTCGTCGAATGGAACCGCGCCGCCGAAATTGTCGAGCCAACTATACGTCTCTCCGGTGGTGTGGCTATAGTTAAACCGCAGATCATTATTCAGATGCGGCGTGAAAATCGCAGTTGCCCCCGCAGTCAGGGTGTCAGTGTTAACGATGGTGTTGGTTGGATTGCTGAGCGCGAACAGCCGGGCAACAGAATTGGACGGTGCATGATTGTAGCGGCCGAATAGGGTAACGCGCGATCCGATCAGTTGATCGAGCCGCAGGCTAGTTGCATTGAGAGTTGATGAATTGGTGTAGCTCGCTACAAATGGCGCAAATCCGAATTTTCCGGCCGGCCCAGTCGGAAGCGGAAAGGCATTGAGGAAGGCGCGAAGAGCCTGCGGGGATTCCTGCCGGATGGAAAGTGCTGGCACATCGGTCGCTTCGACCTCTGGCTGTCTTAGGCGAAGGCCTTCATAGGAGAAGAAGTAGAACGTCTTGTTTCGGCCGTCGTAAAGTTTTGGAATGATCAAAGGCCCGCCGACCACACCACCGAAATCGTTCTGGCGCAGGGCAGGCTTGGGCAAGGCGTAGGCATTGGCGAACCAGTCAGTCGCGTCTAGGGCATCGTTGCGGAAGAAATCGAACAGAGCGCCGTGCAACTCGTTGGTACCTGAGCGGGTAAGAATCGTGATTTGTGCGCCGGGCATTCGGCCGTATTCGGGAGCGTAGCCGGAAGTCTGGACGCGGAACTCTTCGAGCGCCTCCACCGAGACGAGAGTATTGGTTCCTCCAGTCGAACCAAGTCCGGGCAAGGACCCGGATGCGGACTGTACTAGCGTGATGCCCGCGCTGACTCCGATGTTGGCGCTGACGCCGTCGATGGTGAAGTAATTCGCATTAGCCCGTTGTCCACTGACGGAGAACTGGCCCTGTTCGCCGAAGTTGGCTTTGGTCAGAACCACGCCGGGCGTCAAGGCAATCAGCGATTGAAAGCTGCGGCCATTCAGCGGTAGATTTTCGATGAACCGCCGATCGATGACCGTGCTAACGGTGGCTGAATCGGTCTGGACCAAAGCCGATTCTGCGTTTACGCTGACCGACTGTCCAAGGGAACCTGGGTTCAGTTCAAAGTCGAGTCGGGCCGACTGACCAATATCGAGCTTGATTCCAGTTTCAGTCGCGCTCGCGAATCCCGGCGCGTGGACGCTCACCGTGTAGCGGCCCGGGGGAACCAGGGGAAACTGATAAAAGCCTTCGCTTGAAGTCGTCGTGGTACGTTCGGCCCGCGTCTCTTCGTTTTGAATCGTCAGAGACGCTGCTGGAATTGCAGCGTGCGACGAGTCGGCGACGGTGCCGGATAATTCCGCTGTTTGGCCCCAAGCAGCTGAAATCGCTAAGAAAATAGTCGCAATTCTTACGACAAAAACCATTTGGAGGAAAACCTCCTTCGGGGAAGGCGCGGGTAAATTAAGTATACCGCTCTACGGATGGAATTCAGTAAATGTTTAGCTCTCGACGATTCTCGGCATCTAGGGCGCGTTGCTCTTTCCGATTGCCGGTTCAATCCTGAAAAAGCTTGGCTCGGTCGGCCCACACCCGGTTGACGGTTGACCCGCTGATCCTGACCGCGAACTCCCCCACAACCCTCTTTTTCGCTTGTGCAAGGGTGAATCCTTTGCGTTGCAAATCTAAAATCGTCTCGCAGATTTCTCGGCGTTGAGCGGTACTCAGCTTGGCCAATTGACCAGGAGGCGAGTCCAGTGTTTGAGAGTATGACTTCATGTGCCGAGCCACAATCGCGGTGTCTCTTGTAGCAAGTTCCTTAACCTGATCACACAATGAGACTCCCTGCGCATCGGTTAGCTTTTCAAGTTCGAGTCTCAGGGTTCTTTCGTTGGCCGAGCCGACGCCCAGTTGCTTAATCACAGCATCGATGACGGGAAGATTGCCCATCATCTTCCCCGCAAGCATAGCGCCCGCTGCTAACAGTTCGGGCTGCGTTACGGAAATTCTGCCCGAGGAAAAAGAACGAACGAGTGACAAACCAACGATAACGTACTCGTCCAGCCCGAGACCCCAAGCGAACTCCTTGATTGCGCCTACTACTTGGTTCTGAAGTTCGACATTCATTAAATCAAAACCCTATGGTTTTGATCCGAGTTTACCAAAACCTAGTTGATGAAGCATCGCTTTTATGAAACTCTATACAAACACCAAAGATATGAAGAGACGCCTAACCACCTCCCGGCGCATTCGAGCGATACGCGCGGCACTTGCCTCCCCGCGAACTCCGAGAGACCTCAAGCAATCACTCGTTTCGCACTTGGGCCAACTTGAGATGGCCCGGCCCAAAAAACGTCCGCGCGCTCGTAGAACAAAGGATGGATTCCTGAAATGGCTATCATTTTGAATAATATAATCTCGGTGCGAGTCCCCGCTGAATGGCGAGGCTGCATCACATCGGAACAAGTGCGGGGGTGGGTGCTTGACTATTTGAACGACCCCGTTGCCTTCGACGAAGTTCCACCGCCAGGCCCCTATAGGCTGAATTTCCGATTATCGCAGGGCGAGTTCGCCGCGCTCCTGCGACTGAACGGCCGATCCGTGAGCGCAAATGTTCGCGGAATAGTGGCGTTGAATATGGACGTTGCGCCGCAAGGCACCGGGAGGAATTGGTTTTTTACGGTTTGTTTTGTCTTACTCACTTTAATCGTAAGGTTTCGAGCTTGTGTAAGACATGGCGCCGAGAACAGCTAGTTTGTGCAAGAACCCATGACCATGCCCCAGATAGCACCTGATCCCTTTCGCAGGCGGACGCCGCGTTTTAATCGGCTAAAAATACGGACATTAGAAGCGCTTGAAAAGCACGGATGGACCAATCCTCCAACTTTGGCCGCTCTAACGGGACAGTATCCCGCCAGATCCGCATATTCCTACGCGCTACGTCTTTTTCGGTTCGGCCTTCTGGACAGAAGAACTGATGACCGTGGGTACGTTATTTATGCCTTGTCGCCGAAGGGCCGCCAACGTTTGGATTGGCTGCGCGCTAATAAAGACCACCGAAAGGAGGAAGCACCCTAAGGGGAAGCAGGGGAACTGGGTTCTCGTAAAACTCAATCCCCCTATGAGGTATTGCCCTCAGTAAAGAGAGCACGTATCCGTTCTTGAGTTTACCTCTAGCCGACCCTATCTGAAAATCTGCATTTGATTCCGGCGGCCTGCAGTCGTTTTTTCAAATCCGGGCTACCAGGTTGACCACTCCTGGTCCGGTGGTGGAAACGGCTTACACGGTCAGCAACAACCGGCCGAAAACCGGTGGCCGGAATTCAGACACCCCTCAGGCGACAGACTGTTGTCGCCATTCCACCCAAAAAAGTGGTGGAGAGGGGTGGTTTGGAGGGGAGTGGAAAACTCCCCTCCAATTATTCGGGATTTTTCAGATGCCGCTTTTACAGGACAATGCTGAATTCTTCAAAGTTTTTGGGGGTGGAGGCGGCGAAGCCGCCGGAACCCCCTACTCTACTTGACTCATATAAGCACAACTGCAACACAGTTCCTCCTCGTCGGCCGGGCGGTCGTTATTGCGGCAAGTGGACGATGGTCGGAAGCGTCGACGGGAAGCACAGATACGTTCGCCACAGGTGCAAGAGTTACAGTTGCCCAAGATGCGGACCGCGCAAGGCTCGTTACATACGTCACCGAATTGCTGAATTCGCAACCGAGCATCGCCTTCAAAGGCTTGCCACTCTGACGTTAGACCCAAAAAAGTTCCCCCCAGGGCTTAGTCAGAAGGAGCAGGTTCAGTATCTGCGCGAATGCTGGCGCGGGATGCGCGTCTACCTGAAACGCAAGCTCAAGCGTTCGGCCATGTTCATATGCGTCCTGGAATTTCAGAAAAACGGACGGCCACATTTGCATGTTCTAGTCGACGCCTACTTACCAAAAGATTGGCTATTGCGTTCATGGCAGGCGCTTGGTGGCGGCTACACGGACATTCGCTTTGTCGATATTCATCGCGTCTCTGCCTATCTATCGAAGTACATGACCAAGGATTGGCTCGAAGATTTTCCAGTGAACTGCCGAAGGATCACCGCATCGCGGGGGTTGGTGTTCTTTGATCGGAAGCGGGGTAGAGGCGAGTGGCGCTTGCTCCGGCAAGTGATCGATTGGTTCCAGAGGAAGGCCCAATATCGCGGTGTTCGAATTGAGGGCGAGGAATACACGGAAGAAGATGGTGCTCGGGAACTCATCACGTTCGTGGCCGACGCTCCGATTCTTTGGTCCAAAACACGTTTTGCTCGCAGTAATAAATGCCGGGAAGCAGCCTACCTGAACCGAACCGGCCGACACACGGTACCGGTGCGCCTGCTTTCGGACGGCTTGCACGTTGACGTGGTGGTTCAGAACGCCACGGAAAGCAAATGAGGAGGAATGAAAAATGAATCGTACTTCTAAGACCGATAGAAATAAGACGAATAAAAACCGCGCGAGACGAAAATCTTGCGCAAGCATCCAACTTCGCTACCTCGACAGGGATCGTGATTTGTTTATCCCGGTTTCGGTACCATGGCCGCTGTTCCGGCCCGGAAGAGACGCTTTTGGCGACCGAGCACAAGTTCCCCGCAAATTCCTGTGGGTCTTTCCAGGGCAAGTGGAGAAAGCACGGACAAATGAGACTGTATGGGGGGTTCTCTTCCGGGGTGATGAGATTCGCGGCTGCATCGGTCTTGCCCATTACGACAAATCAATAGATGTGGAGGACGTGAATTCAATTTATGAAACAAACTTGGTGGTGCGCAACATTCACGATCCTGCTTCGGTGCAGGAGACTTTCGACCAGGTTGTTAAACGGGTTGAAAAACTTCGGTACAGACAAGAAAGGAAGACGCGACGGCCATGGCCCTATTCCCGCAGCGTCATGAAAACTATCGAGGAGCTGATGGTATGCAATCACCTGAATTAGTTCGCCTAGATCAGCACTATTCGCCACAGTTCTACGCAGAGCTTTGGGGCGTCAGCCGTGATACCATCGTGCGGTGGTTTCAGGATCTTCCGGGCGTGCTAAAACTATCGGAGCCCGCAAAGCGCGGAAGAACTCGCGTGGAACTTCGCATCCCCTACCGACTTGCACTTAAGGTCTACGAGGAACGAACGCGCTAATCATGCTGAGCCTCTGGCGACGACACGAATCGAAATGTCCCCACAAGCGCAAAGGGCGAGAGTGCATCAAGTGCCAATGCCCGATTTGGTGCGATGGCGAAATCGAAAAAATCCGCGTCCGAAAGAGTTTGGGTACGCGGGACTGGGCCCGAGCAACCAGAAAGCTCGCCAGCATTGAAGACCCGATGTATGGGCTCAGACCTTGCATCCAGCCGGGATGTAGTGAACTCGTTCCCAAAGGCAGATGCAGTCGTCATATTCGGGAGGTCCCGCGCGCCATTGCCTCGTATCACGAGGCCCACCAGGACGTATCGGAGGCAACGCGGCGAAGCCGTGAAAGGACTCTGCAAACCTTCGCGGAATTCGTCGCCTCTCGGGGCTTTCTAACGGTGGACCAGGTGGACATGGAATGCTTGAACGCGTTCCGGTCAACGCGTGCTGTTAGGGCGGGCACCTGGACAAAGGAGCTAGGAACCCTTCGGCACTTTTTCCGTTTCTGTCTCGATAATGAGTGGATCTTTCGGAGCTGGGCAGAAAAAATCCAGATGCCTAAGAATCTAAAGCCTGCGGCCCGAGAGCCGTATACGCCGCTGGAAGTGGCCCGCATTATTGCCGCCTGCGACCAGATCGGCCGCGGGCCTTATGAGCGACGGCGGGCTAGGGCCATGGTTCTGCTCTTGCGGTACACGGCGCTGCGCATCTCTGACGTTGCCACATTGGAAAGAAAGCGTATACGGAATGGCGAGATTTACGTTCGGACGACGAAGAACGGGAAATCAGTCAGGCTGCCCGTGCATCAGGCTTTGCAGGCTGCATTGGATGTTCTGCCGCTGCCTCGCGAGGCGGACCCGGACTGCCCGTTCTTGTTCTGGAGCGGCCATGGATTGCGACAGACGTTTGTGCGGGACGTAACCCGCACTCTAAGCACGGTCTTCAGAGCCTCTGGCGTACCGGGCGCTTGCTCGCATCGTTTCCGGCATACCCTGGCTACGGAGGTCTTGGAGATGGGCGGAACCCTGGAAGAAGCGGCGGACATTTTGG
>Ga0182024_10018100_pt1 | contig 13153 bp, 1 predicted proteins | sample P32metaG_FD_120480 | JGI IMG/M metagenome (GOLD analysis project Ga0182024, IMG submission 120480) | Permafrost microbial communities from Stordalen Mire, Sweden - P3-2 metaG (Illumina Assembly) | ecosystem: Environmental > Terrestrial > Soil > Wetlands > Permafrost | place: Sweden: Stordalen...
ACCTCAGATTCAATTTGTTTGGATACCAAAGTTCGGTCTGCCCTGGTGATAAGGACCCCAGCAATTGACAACGGCCCAGCATCAGTAAACTCCAGTCGAAACTCGCTCACAGACCGAACCAGCTCTTCTAGCGCGCGCACGCCTGCTAGCGCTGCGATGCACGGATCGATTGGGATCAAGATTTCAGCAACTGCGTAGAGGATCGCTACATTAAGTGGTGTGAGGACCGGGCTGGTATCGACGATAACGACGTCATAGCCACTAAGTCCCTTGAGAAGTCGGCGAATGCGGAATTCTCGTCCCTGGCCCAAGCCATGCACGCTTCCCATCTGTTCCGAGCAAGTACTCAGTCGATCGCCGGGCGGAATCAGGTCAAGATTATCGCAGGTGGTCGCTAACGCGACATCGTCGAGCCGCAGGTTATCAAGCAACGCATCTGCCAGACCTACCGCCGGTAGCTCGCGAGGGAAAAAGCCCAGAGTGGTATTCCCGGAAGGGTCTGCGTCAACTAATAGCACTCGTTGTTCTATCTCAGCGAGTGCTGCGGCCAGATTGATTGCCGTCGTGCTTTTGCCTACGCCACCCTTCGCATTAGTTACTGCGAGGCTTCGCACGAGTACTCCCCTTCCCCATGGCCAAAGTGCGGACGACTGATGGTTTCAACACACGGGCTTGCAATGCTTTATCGGCTCAATCATGGTTCCCTGTTGAATCGATACCTTGCTCACCATAGGGCTTGGTTCGTATTGACCTTGCCTGTGATTTTCCAGGTTTCCATGACTCCGCAAATAACTGACAGCATGTTTCCCTTTCAGTAAGTTTCCAAGTTACCTTGCTTTCATGGTGCCTTGTGGATGTAACTCGCTGGTATCAATATTCCATGTGACACATGAGCCAAACGGTTCTTGGCTTAATGTAACCTCGTTTTATTGGTTGCCGAGATTCCGTGTTTTCATGTCAGATCGATCAAGTTGGTACCTTCTCTTCAATGGTTATCTTTGAGCTTGCCATTCATATTCATCGACCATGTTGAAAGTAGGTCTAGATTGATATCGCTACAATCCGGGTTCGATGAAAGCAAAGTATCAATGCAGCAATGTTCCCAATTCCACCTATCTTTTCTAGTGTCCAAGCTGCCTGAGCTTCTTGAAAAGCACTGATATCAAGCTGATCGAGTGATATTGGCTGTCACGGTCGTTTCGACGGCTTGTTTTGTTGATTCATTGACAGCTTGATTTCAATTTGGCTTAACTTACCGTGATACTTGTGTTCACAGTACCCGATGTGGACCAAACACCAAGCTTACTCTAGGTCCTTATGCCTTTTGGCTTCTTGGTCGCAACTGACATTGATACCATGGTTAGCTAACCATCAAGAACGCCAGGGAAACATGGGCTCTACGTCTCATGACTCCTGCCCACCAAGGTGCTGCTACCGGCTCGAGCGTCAAGTTCTTCTGAAAACCATGGTTCGAATGAGGATGAGCCATCGTGGTTTCCCACAAAGCTTGTTATATATCGCTCATTGATGGCCTAAATGCCTTGAAAACAAGGGATCGGTTTGCCAAGCACGCGCGGTTACTGAAGACGCATTGACGCCAATAGAACGCGACCGCTTGAGGGATTGATCCCTTCAAGCAATTGATTTGCAACTAGCCATGGCTCCAAGGCGTTGATTACGACAATGTAGGTTGGAATCTAGGTTGGATCTTTTAAGAACGACTTCCTCTGCCAGGACGGCTTCCTCGGCCAGAGCGATTGAACGAACTCTAAAAAGCGATCGCAGTAAGAAAAGCAGTGCAGGGGGGTCTTCAGAACGCGAGACGCGGAAGGTTTACTAGGTCGCTTCCACAAGAGAAAAAAACAGCAGTCGGTGCTCGTGGCCCACCTGAGCGTCTGCCTCTGGTCGTTCCGTTTGTCAGATCTGAAAACTGTCCTTCAGTTATCCAACTGGGGACGAAATTCTTGGTTGCAGGTCTTGACACGATTCGATGTCTGCGTGCATGATAGCAAGAGCCAATGTAGACAGGGTGATCCCGGCTGAGAACTGACGACTCTGGGCGAGAGAGTAAAGCTGGGCAACGCGCACCCAAATTCCGGTGGGAAAACGAAAACAGCAGGTCTCTGAAGGAGAAAATTTGACTCCGGTGAGTTAAGCCTGCATGTTTTGTCGATTCCCTGAACTTTGCCTCATCTCGGCGAATTTCGCAATCTGCGCAATCGGAATCATTGCCACAAATTCTCGCGGTGTGATGAGCGATCAACGATAGTGGGGAGACATGGTTATGCGTACGGGATCGTCGGACGACACGTTCCGAGGGCACCGCGATCGGAGTCGACCGGGTTCGAGGCAAATGAAGTCTCGAACGGCTCGCAACTACCGGATTAGTCTCGAAAATCTTGAGTTGCGCACGCTCCTTGCCACGATACCGGCCCCGGCCCCGACAACTTCTCCGCTGATAAACCTTTCACAGCCAGTGGGGAATGGTGGTGCGGCGCAGGAGGACAGTCCGATTGTGGCAGTCGATCCTCTTGATCCACTGAAAATCGTATCGGCTTGGGTGAACAATGATACAGCAGACATACCTAGCCCTGGGCCTCAGGTTTTTGTCGAGGGAGACTATTCGGTCGATGGCGGTCAGACTTGGACTCCGTTCGCAGACAGTGTGGTCTTGCTTGATCCAAATACGACCAATCCGACTGTCCCCTATTTACAGATCACTAATCCGAGCCTGAGTTTTGATCGCAGTGGCAACTTTTATGTCTTGTTAGACGAGCACAATGCGGCTGGTTCCAGTGGTGCTTTTGTTCTGGAAAAGTTTGCCTTCACAGGGGATGCCCCCGTCGCCGTCCGGTATCAGCAACCGTTCGGTGGATCAGCTGCGTACAATATTATCTACCAATGGCTGCCAGCGGATGACCTGGCATTCGACCCGACGATGGCGGTAGACAATAACATTGCAAGCTTCACGGATCCCACGACTGGTGAAGTTCAAACGGATATCTCTTCGGGCAATGTCTACGTCGCATGGGCGACGGGAACGATTGCACCGGCAACAAACCCATTGGGCACACTGTTTAACCCGAATTCGATCGTGATGGTTACTTCGACCGACGGGGGTGTGAATTTTAGTGCCCCAGTGGGCATCAACACGAGTAGGTACGGCCCGACCACTGAGCGGGATGCAGTGCCGGCGATCACAATCAGCCAAGGACGATTGCCCAATGAGAGTGGACAGGCGGGAGATACAGGAATCACAGGTGGCCAGGTCACTGTTGGGTGGACTGACATCGCACCCAATGAGCATCAGCTTTTGGTCAACTCGATACCTTCGGGGCGAGATTTTCGCTTTAACGGAACGACCGGTTTCATAAACTTTGGGACCACAACAGACTTTACGTCGTCCGTGCAGGTCCCCCTTAACCAGATTTCGTCACTGGATTCGTTAACTTTGACGGTGGATGTTCGCGACGCGAATGACGCGACGCTTGGGATCAAGCTGATTGCTCCTGATGGTGAATATATTTACCTTTTCACAAATCAAACTGATGCCGGAGGTGGCAACGTAACGGTCAGGGGAATAAGTGGGGCAAATGTCGGTGAAAACAATGGCTTCTTGGTTGGTACAACTTTCACCGATGCGGCAGCGCGGAGCATTGTCGATCTCACCCCAACTGGCGGACGGGGAGCACAGTCTCCTTACATTGGAGACTTCAGGATCGAGGATGACGGCTTTGTGACCGATCCCGACGGGCGGACTTTGACGTCGTTTCTGAACAAAGTGCTGTCCAATGGCGCCATCAACGGCACGTGGAAGTTGGAAACCATAGACACTACAACCAGTGCCGCGTCCACACCCGCCAGTGTCGACTTCTGGACGTTGAACTTGAGCACAGGCATGAAGCCGGATCTCGACGTACAGGTGCCTGGAACTTTTGGACTCATTGTTGGGGGCTCATTAACCGGCACGTTCCCAACAGCATCGGCTGCATCGCCGGTTGGGATTAGTCCGGGCATCGTCATGGCCTCTGATAATACCTTGGGGTCATTCAGTCCTTATCAGGGGCGGATTTATGCCGCTTTTGTCGGTTATTTCAACGTGATAATCGACGGGGTCAAGAATCCCACGGACAACACTGATATCTTCTTGACCTTCTCTGACGACGGCGGTCGTACTTGGAGTTCTCCGGAAGTCGTTAACGACGATGCAGGTGCCACTGATGGTACTTCTGCGGCGAGCGAAAACTTTCTCTCGGAAGATATTTTCACCGGCCGAGTCCAGTTCCAGCCGGAGATTGCGGTTGATCCCGTAACGGGCACAGTTGTTCTTTCTTGGCGCGATGGTCGGGATGATGCTGCACGAGCCCGAGTGGCAACGTTTCTGACTGCCAGCATTGACGGGGGCCAAACTTTCAGTGCCCAGACCTATGCTAACCCTTCATTGACTGCGGTCAACGCCATCACCGGTCAAACTGTCGTTGTCGGGCCCGAGATGGATAACGAGTCAGGCGGCAACAGCAACACGGACACTGCCTTCGGTTATGGCGATCAGATGGGACTGGCTGTCTTCAATGGTCAGGTCTATCCCGTCTGGGCAGGGAACTTGAACCAGGGCCACATCGTTAACGGCGCTGTTCAGGGCCCTTACCTGTCCATCTTCTATCAGCCGATGGTTATTGCCGACGGTCCGCGAATCACTGGTAGTTCGATGGGCTATGTGCCTACAGAAACGACGTTTGCCGACGCAGAAAGTGGCTCGCTCAGTTTCACGGTTACCTTTGACCGGCCGATCGATCCCCAAGCAGTCATCAACGCCGGACTGGCGACCTTCACCAAGTCTGATGTCCTGGTCTATTATCACGACACGACCGATGGAGATCCCCTGGTTCCACTAGTGGTCGAAAATGTCACTCCGATCACCTCAAGTGGAGTCGGCCCCGGAAACAAGTTTGGCTTTACCCAATTTCAAGTGACGTTCGACTCTTTGCCCAGCGGCGCGAATGCGGCGACGTATAACTATACCGGCACGTATAGCTATATGATTCTTCCGGATGATGGAAGTGGTACTCCCATCAGCTCGCCTATTCGCTCGTTTGTCAACAGCCCGGTTGATCAACCTGTTATTGGCCCCGTTTCTTCGACGAACGTTCCTCTTCCTGTTCCGACGTCAGGAACGGGCGGGTCGGGAACCAACGATGACGTGACGACGTCGACGATCACGATCAACAATTCAAACTACATCAACGCAAATGTCACGGGAATCACCGTGAACATGTCGATCGAGGAAGAATCAAACCAGTTCTTTAATGACGGCGCTTTGACGATCACCCTGACTGCTCCGAACGGCGTGACCACAACGCTCTATTCCAGGCCCGGTGATTCAGGCCAGAATTTCATCAACACGACGTTTTCAGACTCGGCGACGAAGTCGATTTTCCAGGGCGCCGCACCGTACAGTGACGGTCCCTACCAGCCGCTTAATCCTTTGGCAAATCTCGATGGCAGCCAGGTTAACGGCACCTATCGGCTCACGATCACCGATAACGTCAAGAACAACTCGGGCACACTGGTCAACTGGTCGATCACAGTCAATTCGGCTGCGCCGGCATTTGTGCAACAAAACGGCGCTCCGATGGACCAGAACGCCGACGGTACGGCCGACGAAAACCCACTCACGACGCCATTCACCGGCTTTACGCCGGGCGATGTCTATGCCGTTCCCGCCCCAGAGCCATCGGTGCCGACTATCTTCGGGCCGAACCCGCTCTCGATCCTTGTGCCTCCCTTCAATCAAAACACGTTGCCTTTGATCGTACCGGGCCCGCAGCTTCTGAGTACTCAGGTCGTGGCCACGACGGGCACAGTTAGTACCAATAATGTGGTGCTCAACGGTACGACCAAGGCATTGGACGTGACGTTCGACCGGCTCATGCAGGCGGCGAGCTTTACTCCCGCTCAGGTGTTGCAGATCATGGGGCCGACAGGCTCGGTCAGCGGTCCTCAGTTTTTCTCGAACAACGTCGTCAATCAGGGAATTCCCAAGGCGACGATATCGGCTCCAGGAATGTTGAGCCAGACTCTGACCGTGCCCGATTCCGGCGGAACATTCACCGTTGCCGACGTTGCAGTCAGTCTGAATATCACCGATTCGAGAGATTCAAGCCTCAGTGCCGTACTTATTGCGCCCAACGGAACTCCGGTCGCTCTGTTCTCGAACGTCGGTGGGAGCGGACAGAACTTCACGTCCACCGCGCTGGCCGACGGGGCTCCTTCGTCGATCACGTCGGGCATAGCGCCGTTTACTGGAACGTTCCAGCCGACAGGCTCTTTCTCGAGCCTGGTTGGCTCAAACGCAAGCGGCACGTGGACGCTGCAAATCTCGAACAACTCTCAAAGCCTGAGCGGCGTGCTCGTCAGTTGGTCGCTCAACATTACGCCTCGGATCACAGTCACGCCGGTGAATCCCGTTAACGGGCTCACGAGCACGTTCCAGATTGGCTTCCCGATTCAGGAATTGAGTGGTACCTACACAGTCCAGATTGGCCCCAACCTTGTGGACGCTTTTGGTAACACAGGGCTGGATGCAACGCAGAGCGCGGGCCTGAACGTGATTCGAGGGCAACAGCAAAACGGCCCGACAACGACTGTACTTTATCCTGCCAATGACGACTTGCCCAAGGCGATTCCGGCACCAAATCTAGTGGGTCCGGGAATCGTGAGCTCTACGATCGACGTTCCCGATAACTTTGTGGTTCAAGGAGACACGACTTCGTCGGGGGTGAGCGGGCTGCGTGTCCAGATCAGCCTCACATATCCTGACGATCCCGATCTGTCTGCAACGCTTTACTACGACATGGGGCAGCCTGGCCAGGTTGCAGTTCCGCTATTCAGTGCCGTCGGGAGCGGCGTTCGGACGGCGAATTTCACCAATACCGTTTTTGATGATAACGCGACCACTCCGATCCAGGATGGCAATGCGCCGTTTTTCGCCACATTTAACCCGCAGATGCCACTCACGGCGTTCGAGGGACTGAATGCCAAGGGGACATGGACGCTAGTCGTCTCAAATTCGGCTTCCGGCAGTGGAAGTACGGGTACTTTCAATGGCTGGTCGCTAAGTTTCCAGAAGCCGCTGCCAACCACCGGGCTGGGCACGCCGGGGAGCGACAACGTTAGCAGTAGCTTCAACATCTTCACGCTGGGGCAAACCGACGGGTTGTCGAGCGAACAATGGACATCGGTAGGCCCAGCAGCGATCACCGGTTCCTCTGGTCAGGTGAGTGCGATAGCCGTGGATCCGTCTGACGCGTCGGGCAACACCGTCTATGTGGCAGGCGCCAGCGGCGGGATCTGGAAGACGACCGACTTCTTGACGACGAACCCAGGTGGCCCGACTTATATTCCGCTCACTAACTTTGGGCCGTCTTCGGGAATCAATATCAGCAGTATCGCGATTTTCCCGCGAAACGACGACCCCAATCAATCGATCATCATTGCGGGCACTGGTAGCACTACTGGGGGTGAGGGACATACTGGGACGCCAGGTGTTGGTTTCCTGATGTCGACGGACGGTGGCACGACATGGAACTTGCTCGACAGCACGGACAATGTCGACTCAAACGGCAACTTCTTGGCCGTCAACTCAGCGAGCCGTAATCGCGATTTCATTGGGATGGACATAAATAAGATCGTTGTCGACCCCAAGCCGACGCCAACCGGCCAAGTGATCATCTATGCCGCTGTTAGCGGTACCGCTGTTAACACTGCCAGCCCAGGCCAGGGCATTTGGCGGAGTGAAGATACAGGCAAGACCTGGACCTTGATGCTTGCGGGCCAAGCGACTGACGTGATTCTCGACGCGGACAGCGCTGTACCGATTAATCCAGACACGGGTACCGCGGCAGGAAATCTGCAGGTTGTGTTTGCGGGCATCGAGGGGCAGGGCGTCTTCATGAGCCCCAATCAGGGACAGGTTTGGAACCTGATGGCCGGCAACGTCGGCAACCCGTTGATTATCGACACCATTACCAAGAATAACGTGAATCCGGTCAACCGTCCTAGTCCCAATGGCGGACAGGGGCGGATCGTACTATCGGTGCCGGCTCCGACCGGCAATGCAGTAGACGATGCTATCTACGAGGGTTGGCTCTACGCCGCCGTCGCCACGCCCAGTGGAGGTTACGACGGTTTATTCATGACCAAGGACTTCGGTCAGAACTGGGTTCAGGTCAATATTGCCACGATCCCACCTGCAGCCAATTTCAATCAAGCCATACCCACCAATGACGTCACTCAGCCGAACTACGCAATCACGCTCTTGAACCAGGGTAACCTCTATCTCACGCTGAGCGTCGATCCGACCAACGCAAACATCGTTTACCTTGGAAGTTTCGGCAACACGGTCAATGACGTCGCTGGGTCTTACAATGCCCAGGCGAGCGATACAGGGCTGATCCGGATCGACACAACCAATATCTGGGATGCCCACAACCTGGATGGCACTTCTTACGATGTCAACGACGGTGGTGCGGTCACTTTGACGTCCGTTGGCCCGACGGCAATCGACAGTTTTCTGCTTGGAACACCGGTCTGGTTCGTTCCACCCTTTGATTTCGGTGATCCGACACCTGTTCTCAACTTCATCCGTAACCCGGAAGAGCCCTTCCTGAACGATGCAACGTTGCTCGTCGCAAATTACAAGTCATTTGCCAACAACGGTGCTGGCGTGACGTGGATTCCGTTCGACGTGCCCGGAACAGGCTATCAGGCCTCGGTCGCCGAAATTGACCCGGCGACCGGACTGCCGCGACTGATCTTCGGCAACAGTCAGGGAATCTGGAGCGAACTGGTCGATAACGGGACGGTTGAATCCACGATCGGGACTTCCACTCCGTTGCCCAGCGTAAACCGCAACGGCAACATTCAGCTCACACAGTTCTACTACGGGGCAGCACAACCAAGCAGCGCGGCGGCTCAGATCGCGGGTGCCCTTTTCTATGGCGCGGCCCAGGATAATGGTGGGCCAGCTTCAGATCCCAACATTCTGAGTGATGGTAATTTAGTTTGGAATAACACTCCTGGCTTTGCGAGCCAAGTTCTCAATAGCAGTGGTGTGGCCGTTGACCAGCAGGGTTTAGGTACGCTTTACCAGTACTTTTTCCCTGGCTCAGGCGGCGATTTCACGGACTTTTTCCAGGCGAATGGCACCGGCAGAACATTCGGCTTGCTCCAGCAATCCAATAATCTGCCCACGCCCGATCCTCAGTGGACTCTTCCCGGTATTGCCAATTTCACGGTGAACCCGGTTGATGGCAAGGAACTGGTTATCAGCTCGGAAACCGGCAATGTCTTTGTGACCTCGAATGGCGGGGAAACTTGGTTCGATATCGGTGCGGCGAGTGTCTTTGGCAACCCTGGCAATGCTAGCCTCGCCATGGCCTACGGTGCCCCCGACCCCAACGCGCCGGAAGGTCTCGGCAATCTGGGCAATTTCATTTATGTTGGCACGTCGACTGGACAGCTCTACGTAACTCAGGACGGTGGTGGTAGCGGCACAAGTAATAATTGGATCAACATTTCCACCGGGCTTGACGGCTCGCAGATCAAGTCGATTGTCACGGATCCAGCCCGCGGTAGTCATGACGCTTACGCGGTGACCCAAAAAGGCGTGTACTTCATTGCGAATTCGATTCCCTCGGCGACCAATCCAACCCCGACATGGGTCAACATCACTGGCAACATCTTCAAGTTGCCGTATACCCTCTTCGGGCAGAACTATGATCCGACGACTGACCCGAACGCGATCACGTACAATCTAACGAATTCGCTTAATTCCATCGTGGCTGACTGGGAATACACGATCCCCAACAACCCAGCCAATCCCAGCGCAGGGTTTCATCCCGTACTGTTCGTCAGCGGCAATTCCGGCGTCTACATGTCGATCGATAATGGCCAAACATGGTCGTCTTATCCGGAGACGACATTTGGCGCGGTCGTGGCAGGGGGGTATCTGCCGCACGTTAATGTTACCAGCTTGAGCTTGTCGCTGGGCAACATCGACGCGAATACCGGCATGCCGAATCTGGCGGGTCCATATGATCCGAACAGCCCTACGACGACACCAGATCCCGACGTTCTACTGGCGTCAACCTTCGGCCAAGGTGCGTTCGCCATCAACATGGGACCGATGGTATTCCCGTCGACGGTTCAACTCGATGCCAGCAGCAACAGCGGCACAGCTCCTGATGGCACGACTCTTGTAACGAATTCGCAGCCAATTATCGATGGCCTTAGCTCGATTACTGCCTTTGGAAACGCGACTCGCATCACAATCGTTGACGAAACCCCGACCGACGCAACCTTCGGGCAGGTCATTGGGGGGTTTGATACGAGTAACGTCGCGAGCACAAACGTCGCAGCTAATTGGACAGATGCCCTCGGCAATTTCTCGATTACGATCAATGCCGGTGCATTCACTTCGGACGGACTGAAGACCGTCAAGGTCTACGCAACCGACGATGCAGGGTCCATAGGTAATCCGGTGACCCTTCAGTTCACGCTCGCCGTAAGCGGCATTTCAGCGCCGACGCCACCCGTTACTCCGACTCTCGAATTGGCGCCTTACGACGTCACCGGTGCACCTGGATATACGAATATTGCGACGCCCAATCTCATCGGCGTTACCACCCCGGGTGCGACTGTTGAGTTGCTCCAAGCCGATGGAACTCCTTTTAGCCCACCGGTCATTGCAATCAGTGATTCTGTAACTGGCGCGTTCACTTTGGCGTTCCCGAATCCGACAAACCAACATGGCACCTTCACAGTTGAGGCCGTTGCGAGCAATGCCAATGGCACGAGCCCCGGTAAAGGTTCAGCTACCTTTACTATCATCCTCTCTAAGCCGTTGGCACCGAGTAATTTCAGTCTCAATGCGAGCGACGATACGGGGATCAAAGGTGATAATATCACCACGGTTCGGGAACCGCACTTTATCGGTACGACTCAACCCAATGCAACCGTTGAGCTGTTCGAGGTAGGCAGCAGTACCGTCTGGGCCACCACGACGGCTGATGTTAACGGAAACTTTTCAGTCCAACTGCCGTTCTCGCTGACCAACGGCACGATCTCGCTTTATGTTGAAGTTGTCGACCTCGCCGGCAACACCTCTTTGCCCAGCAATACACTGCCGGTCACGATCGTTTCCGTTGCGTCTGATTACAATGGCGATAGCTATTCCGATCCCGCGCTCTACAGTCGCAATACGACGACCAATCAAGGTCAATGGCTCGTTCAAGCGACCACGCCACCTGCTGGTGGAACTCCTCCGCTCTGGTTCACGAGCGGTGTCTCCTTCGGCCCAGCTAACGTCATTCCGTTCCAGGGAGACTTCGACGGTGACGGTCAGTCCGACCTGGCGTACTATCAGCCCAGCACTGCAACCTGGAAGGTAGATGATTCGTTGCGGGGCATCTCGTCGTTCACGCAGGGAACACCGAACTCGAGTATCCCAGTTGCAGGTTACTTCGATGCCAATGGCCCGGATGAAATGGCGGTGTTCACGATCGTCAATGGCCAAGGAGTTTGGTCGGTCGCAAGTGCTATCACTCCTCGCACGGTAACTTTTGGTCAGACGGGCGATATTCCGACGCCAGGCAATTACGACGGGCTGGGTTACGACCAGATCGCCGTCTACCGGCCGAGTACGGGGCAGTTCTTGGTCTTGGAGCCGAACGGGAGTACCGAAATACTGAACCTCGGTGTCGGTGGCTCAGCGGATCTGAGTAGTCTCGTGCCCGTTCCTGGCGCTTACGACAACCAGGTCTATTTCAACAACAGTCAGTCGCAGAGAACCGAAGCGGCTATATACGATCCCGTCACCGGGGTATACACGATCCTGGGGCCCAACAATAGCAAGTACACTGTGTCGGGGTTCCTCGCAGGAGACATTCCAGCCCCCGCTGATTATCTGGGAGATGGGTCAACTCAGCCTGTTGTATTCCGACCCAGTACTGGACAGTTCGTTGGGGCAGGAGGGGCGATCATCGCCACGTTCGGTCAGTCTGGTAACATCCCGTTAGCAGCTCCCCTGTCGTATCGCATTCCCAGCAGTTCTCCCCCAACGGGTGGTGGCTCAACGGGTGGTGGTTCGACAGGGACTGGTTCGACAGGGACTGGTTCGACAGGGACTGGTTCGACAGGGACTGGTTCAACGGGAACTGGCTCAACAGGGACTGGTTCAGTTGGATCGTCTTCTTCGGGCTCAACGAGCTCTTCGACGCCACCTGCGCAGAGCCCTGGATCAGGTCTTACGCACCCCGGCACCAGCACTCATAAGAAGAAAGTGGCGAAACACAAGCCAAAGCCGGTCGTTCACCACAAGAAGCCAGTCGTGCATAAAAAGCTCAAGGTTGTTCACAAGCACGCTGCCAAGCCGACTGTTCACGTTGTTACGCACAAAGTCACGAAGGTGGCCTCGATGTCGTCGTCGGCCAAAGCCCACACTTCAACCCACCTAGTCGATCTGGCCCTGGAAGGCGTGCACGCGAATCTTCGCCGCTCATCATCGGCGAAAACGCAGGAGAGCTAATTCGCAAGGGCGCTTTATGCCAGGGGCGCGTATACGTACAGGCCACTGTGGCCCAGTTGCGAGTAGACGCCAAGTCGAACGAGCATAAGGCGGCTCTTAGGTTGCTCTACGTGCTGCCGATTAGGGGTAAATCATCACTGGCGATGCGATGTTTACGCATCGCGATGTCTACGGAGGTGTTTCCCAGAGTGCTCCACTATGGTGCCCGGCCGACGTTTGGTGCCGCGCGCTCTCCTGTGTGCGGCGAGTTCTTGCCGATCCGCAGTGACGATCGGAACGATTTTGCGGAGGAGCACGGGGCACAACTCGTAGAGACCATCCGCTCTTTCTCGGCGAATTTGACGGTTAAGACGATCGCGGCGATTGAGTGAAGTTTGGCGATCGAGGTCGATTCGAAGTAGTCAAAACGAATTGCACGAGCGAGCGGCATATTCCATAGTTTGGATCACAACTGTCCGGCTATAAGTCGAAGAGATTCAACTGGTTAGAGGACGGCTGTTCCGGATCTTGTAGTTTTGACTCGCTCAATGCCTGAAAAATAGGGGTTTTCTCGAAAAGGGTCAGGCT